>JAABUN010003083.1_pt1 | contig 27080 bp, 16 predicted proteins | sample 5559311 | NCBI WGS metagenome assembly JAABUN01 (sample SAMN10711877, study PRJNA513370) | rock metagenome | isolation source: Antarctica rocks | place: Antarctica: Victoria Land, Siegfried Peak sud
CGCTGCCTTTGAAGAGGAAGTGGCCCCGCGCCGGGACGATGGTGTTGTCGGGCACTGTCGAGGTCTGGAAAGTGGGAGTGTTGGCGCTGCCTGTATTGGTGCGGATTTTCCAGCCGGAGATGTTGAGCGGCGAGCCGAGCGTGTTGTAGATCTCCACGTATTCGTCGTCCGAGGTCGGGCCGTGGAAGCGGAACTCGGAAATAATCGCGCCGCTGGTCGCGCCAGTGGGGGTCGCTGCAACAGGGACAACTTCGCCAGTAGTCAATTGCTGCGCGGCAGCGTTGGGGTTGTTGGCGAAGACGATTTGGGAGAGTTGCGCGTCCGATAGCGTTTTGCTGGTGCCAACGAAGAACTGATCGGTGCCACTTCCCGCGCTGGTGCCGCTGTAGTTCAAAACGGAGAGCATGCCGGTGAAGGTCGTGCCGACTCCGCTCAATTTCAAGGTGCTGGTGCCCGCGCCAAAATCGAGGTTCGAGTTGCTGGCCAAAGACAGTGTGCCCAGGCTCTCGCTAAAGCCATTCGTATTGAACGTGCCGCCGTTGAGAATTAGGTTCGACGCATCGGCGAGGCGATCTGAAGCGCCGATAGCGAGCGTGCCCGCCGAAACCGTGGTTGCGCCGGTGTAGGTGTTCGTGCCACTGAGCGTTAATGTGCCAGCACCAGTTTTAATGAGGGCGAGATTACTGGTGTTAGCTATCGCTGAACCGAGGCTTCCCCCATAAGTGGAACTCGTCGCATTGTTTACGGTCAGCACTGAAGCCGCTGTTGCGCTGGCGCTGTTGATAACCAGATCCGAAACCGCTGTGCCCGCGCTGATCAAACCGGCCAGTGTTTGCGACTGGCCATTTAAATCGAATGTGGCGGTGCGACTGGTAGTTGAGCTGGCAGTGAGAGTCAAAATTGTCGCCGAAGGCAGTGATCCGCCAGCCAGCAATTTCACAACGGGCTTGTCGCCCGCAGCCGCCTGCGTGATGAAGGTGTTGCCCGTATAGGTTTCGTTCTGGCTGAGGTTCACCGTGAAGAAGTTGCCGTTGCCGATAGGGGCAATGGTTAAATCGCCGGTGCCAGAAATCAGACCTTGCAAGTTGATCGTGTTGAGCGCGTCCAACTCACCAATAGTAGCCGTCTGAGCGCCACCGGTGTTGTTAAGCACAATCGGACTGGTGATGGTATCCGTATAACTGTTGGCTCCCGCAAAAACGAGCGACGAGCTGCCGTTCATGGTGAGCGGAAAGGCGGCGTAAGTCAGGTTGGTGTTGGTTTGGTTGATCGTCAGGTTGGTGCCCGAAGCGAGCGTCACAGCGTTGGAAGCCGTGAGGGAATTGTTCCCGTTGGTGCCCGTGGTGCCACTAAAGTTGCCCAGGCTCAACGAGCCTCCATTGACCGCGACAGTGCCCGTGCCCACGTTGTTGGTTCCGATCAAGGTCAAAGTGCCGCCACTGACTGTAGTGGAACCGGTGTAATCGCTCAAGGCGCCAGCCGCGGCGTTAGACAAGGTCAAACTCGCATTGAAATTGCTCTTCACCAAGTCGCCACTGCCCGTGATCTTGCCGCTGATGGCTCCGTTTCGCAGGTTGGCAGGGTTATACCAGTCGCGCGTGGCAACTACCGACCGGCTTCCTGCACCCAGGGTGATGGTGCCGGAAAAGACGCCCAGGTTGCCATTTTCAAAGCTTAGGATGCCGCCGTTGACAGACACGCTGCTGGCTAACGTCGACGCCACGCTACCCTGCACGATCAATTCGCCCGAAGTCGCTTGCACGCCGTCGCCACTTCCATTGACGGTGAATGTGGCTGCCGTTGCGACTGCACCCGTAGTGCCGTATTCCAGAGATCCGCCGGATTGCAGAGTCATGTTGCCTGAATACGTGTTGGTATTGGCCAGACGAAGATTGCCGTTGATAACCGTCAGCGGGCCACTTCCCACCAATAAGTTGGCATTACCCAGAAGAAGTTGGGAGGCAGGCACACTGATCGTGCCGCCGTTTGTTCCCACCGTGATGACGTGGGTGTCAGTAATTGCGGACGGAGATCCCGTTGCCCTGAGTGTTCCACCGTTGAGGCTAACTGGAGCCGCACTCGCGCCGAGGTTGTTGTCGGCGGTAATCGCAACGGTGCCCGCGCTGATTGTTGTGGTGCCGGTATAGGTGTTCGCGCCGGTCAGAGTGGTAAGCACGGCGCTGTTGTTCGTGATACCGCCTGCTCCGGCCAAAATCGGGTTCAAAGTGACTGAACCCGATCCAGGGTTAATGACCGTGCCCGCCGCGCCAACGGTCAGGGTGTTGCCCGCATTCAACACGAAAGTGTTGCTGTCAGGCGCCGTCGCATCGTTGATATTGAGGCTCTTGATGGTGAAATCAGCGCCCAACAGCATCGAATCTTGGTTTGTGGCTCCAGCGGCAGAAAAGAAAACATCGGTTACAGTCGTGGGGATGACTGGCGAGATGTTGTTGCCGGCCGCATCCGTTGTCCAGTTGGTGATGGCAGTGTTGCCGGTGCCACTGACAGCCGACCAGCTATTGCCCGACCCCGCAACCTGACCGCCCTTCCAATAAAGCACGGGGGCAGCAGGAGTGACATTCGCGGTCAAAGTGACTGCGGTGTCTGTTGCCGCGAGACTCACAGTTCCGTTGGGAACCGGGGTGGAAGTCGGAGCATAAGTGGCTGAACTGGTGTTGGTGTTCAGCAGGCCGCCGCTTCCATCGCTGATGACGGAATAGTCGCCGCTCGAAAGGGAAGAACCGGGAATGAAAACCACCGGGACGTTGATCGTTCCATTGACCTTTGCTGCCGCAGTTACGGCAATCTGGTCGCTTGTCGAGGGCGAATCACCCAGGCCAACGCCGACGCTGCTGCCATTCGTCAAGGAAAAGTTAGCCAACGTCAGCGTTTGCAAACTCGTAGGCACGCTGGGCGAAACGAAGTTGAAAGTCGCACCGTTCACGGTTAAGCCGGAAGTCGTTCCCAAAGCCGAAGTCGTGGTCGCTTGCAAAGTGCCCGCGTTGACTGTTGTTGCACCAGTGTAGGTATTGGCGCCCGAAAGAATCGTGGTGCCCGTTCCGGCCTGCGTGACTTTACCTGCTCCGCTGATGGCATTCGCTGTAGTTAGGGAGTTGGTGCGGTTAAAAATCAACGTGCCAGCGTTGGAGACGCTGTTAGGCAGAGCGGGAGTCACACCAGACGCAGTGGGCGCATTTCCCAACGTGCCCACGGTGCCGCCGTTACCAACTTGCAAGGTGCCCGAAGTAATGTTTGTGCCACCACTGTAAGTATCCGTGCCGCCGAGGATAATGGTCCCAGTGCCAGCCTGTGTCAAATTGGTCGTCGTGTTGACGCTATTATCTCGGTAAGTGCCAGTGATGTTCGCGTTGCCAGGGCCAACAAAAGTAAAGCCGCGATTTGTGTTACCAACAAAGTTGAAGAGCGTGCCGCCTAAACTCAGCGTCTCTCCCGCCGTTGCGAGGTCGATGGGATAGCCACCACCGGGGCCATTTATCTTGAGTGTGCCATTGAAAGTGTTATTGCCTGACAAGTTGCGTAAAGACGCGTAAATCGACGAAGTGGTTTTGCCGCCCACGTTGATCGTCACCGTCCCTGGAATAGTGACGCCGCCGCTCAACTCGACCACGAACTTGGCTGTGCCTGTGACAGCCGATTCCTCGATGGTGAAGGTGTTGGTTCCCAGTGCGGCACTGTTGGTCAAACGCAGCTTGCCATAGTCGGCTGTTGTTGATGTGGGAGGAGTGAGCACAGTGCCCGCGACAAAGGAATTGGAAGCGGTGAGAGTGAGAGTGCCAATTTTAGAGAACGTGCCCGTAGTTGCGCTATTGCTGATATTGCCATCGATTGCCAGCGTGTTGGCCCCGGTATCAAAGGTTGCCACCGTGCTGTTGGCGATGACGATTTTTCGGCCCGCACCAAGCGTCAGTGAAACGGTGGTTTGAAGAGTGCTGTTGCCCGAAAAAGTCAGGTTCGTGGCGGCAGTTCCAGGACTTGTGCCCAGCCCGCTACTGGAACTAATGCTTAAAACGCCCGCATTGATGGTGGTGCCGTTGGTGAAGGTGTTGGTGCCGGTCAAGGCCAATGTGCCCGCGCTCGTCTTGGTCAACGAAGTGCCAGCCAGGACGTTGCCGACCGTCAGGCTGAAGGTCGAGGCCACATCTAGGGTGGGATTGCCCGGAGTCGTGCCGCCCAGAGTGATGGTCGATCCGCTGATTGTCCGGCTAACGCCGGAAAGCGAGATTTTGTTGATGGAAATGGCGCTGGCGACCGTGACGGCGGTTTGTGCCGTGTTGGAAAACGTCGCGGTGTCGGCGGTAGTTCGCGGGTAATCGGTCGCGGCCACGCCAGCGACAGTCCAGTTGCTGGGAGTCGTCCATTCGCCGGTGGTGCCGACCCAGGTGTAATCCGTGGCATGAGCCGCACCTTGGAGCGCGCCCATCGCAAAGAGCGCCGCGCACAACGCCGCGCCGCGTTGCAAGATCGATTTCCCTGCGGCGAACGTCGCGCCGCAGCGAGGAGAATCGCCGTGCGACTCCTCTGGAGCGGCACAGGCCACCACGCGGGTGGCTTTGGAGAACCTGAAAAAAGGCACAGTCATGAATTTCCTTTCAATTAAAATGGCATCGTCCCACGTCACTTTAACGGTAAACCAATTCTGTAAACAAACCTCAACGGATTTGTAAACCAGATAGTAAACTAATCTTCCAACGGAATGAAACGGGGTTGAAATGAGATTATATTCGAACTGAACCAAGTTGACACTGTGGACATCACAATAAAAGTAGCGAATAGTTCGCTCTATCTTTATAAACCGGCTTTCGCGTCGATAGATTGGAGGGTCAATTCTGACAAACAGCCGCGTGGCGGGTGAAAGCGGCAATTTTTCGGAATGCAAAATATCCGCTCTCCGGAAGGTGCGGAGCTTTTCTCAGCCCGCTGTGTTGGAGGCGGGTTGAAAAACGGCGATAATGAGACATCTCGCGGAAGTCGCTTGGCGAAGGCGGCGCGAGGCCGATTTGACTGCCAGCCGCGAAACTTTTTTCGATTTAGGCAAAAGATTCATTCGCTTTCCCCTTTTTTCTCATGCCCCCACAGTTCGAGCCGCAACGCCCACAAAAACGCTTCTTCTCGCGCCTGAGGCCAGCTTTGTCCTGTCTGGCCAGCGCCCTGCTCTGCTATTTCGTGGCGCGCGATCTGGGGCTTCTCGACCTCCTTCCACTCTGGCGCGGCGCGACCGCGACGGTTTTTGTCGCCGCTGCGCTGGGCGCCGCGCTGGGACTGACCCGCGCCCGCGCCTTGGTCGGCGTGGCGGCCACGCTTTTGATGTTGTTGTGGTTGGTGGTGGCTTTCACGCCGTGGACAGCGAGTTGGGCGCGCTCTTTGGCGCGCGTGCAGACTCCGGCCCCCGCGAATGCGGTGGTGGTTTTGCTGGCCAGCATCCAGCGCGACGACGATTTCGGCACGCCTTCGCTGGAACGCACGCTGCATGGCCTGGAACTGGTGCGACAGGGCTTCGCGCCGCGCCTGATTTTGACGCAGGGGCCTGCGCCGCAGGGATCGCACCGCGTCGCCGCCTTGCGCTTGATGGCGGATTTGAGGATGCCCTGCCCATTGGAAATGGTGGGGCCAGTCAGTGACACCCACGATGAAGCGATTCTGGTGAGCCGTCTGGCCCGTAAAAACGGCTGGAAACGGATTCTGCTGGTGACTTCGCCGCTCCATTCGCGGCGCGCGTCGCTGGTTTTCGCCAAAACCGGTTTGAGCGTGGTTTCGACGCCGTGCCGGGAAACTTCCTTCGATTTGGAGAATCTCACTTTACCCGGCGACCGCATCAGAGCCTTCAACTCCGCGATTCACGAAATCGTCGGTCTGCGCGCTTATCGGGCGCGCGGTTGGATTTGAGGCGTGAGGCCGCGGGCCGGATTTCCTGAGCAAATTTTGTAACACCATTTCGGGCTGGCGCCGCAATTCGCGCTCAAAAATCTCACCAGCACCGAACTTGCTCGTGTTAAGTCTTGCCAAATCTCGGCGCTGACGGGTGCGGGCTTTGTCCTACACTTTGGCGCTGGCGAGCCAAAGGGCAACAACCGTTCTCGGCTCTCTCGCCGGTATTTCCTCTTCCTGTTTTCGGAGCTATTTTGCCTTCCTCCTCTTCTTCTGCGCTGGTTCCCAGCCATCCCAATCCTTATCCCTATCCTTTAGATGACGGCGAAGAATCCGCGCCGTCGCTGTCGCTGCGCGATTTTCTGGCGATTTTGCGCCGTCGCAAAGCCATCGCGCTCAACATTTTCGTCCTGGTGGTGGCTCTTGGCGTGGGGATAACGCTGCTGACCAAACCGACCTATCGCACCAGCGCGCGCTTGCTGGTGCAGGGGTCGTCGCGCTCGCTTTCGATTGCCAACGACTCCAACCCGTTTTCCAGTGTTTTTCAGGGGAAACCGGGCCGTGATATCGACACCCAGATCGAAGTTTTGCGTTCCTCCGAGGTTTTGAATCGGGTTTACCAAGCCGCGGGTCTGGCACCGGGAACGGTGAATGTCGATGTGCGCCGCGTGCAGCAAACCGATGTCATCGAACTCACGGTGACCTCGACCTCCAAAGAGGCCGCCGAGAAGTTCGCCACTGCCATGCCGCAGGTTTATCAGCAGGACACGCGCAGCGATTTGCTGCGCGAAGTCACCGCGGCGCTCAATTTCGCTCAAAACAGTCTTGAGGAGGAAAGCGGCAAGCTCAACCGCACCGAGAGCGCGCTGGGAAAATACAACAAAGCCAAAAACGTCACCGGCGACAGCTCCGAGGTGAGCGGCGCCATCGAAGCGGCGGCGCAGAGCCGGGCCGACCTGGTCAAAATCGAGTCCAACGTGGCCAGTTTGCAGGCCCAACTGGCCGCTCTCCAGCAGCAGCGCAGCGGCCTGGCGCCCGCGCTGGAAACGCCGGTCACCACCACCAACCCGCAATTGCAGGTGTTGCGCGACCAAATCGCCTCGCTCGGCTCGGATCGCGCGCGTCTGCTGTTTCTTTACAAGCCAGGCGACGACGAAGTCCGCAAAGTTGACGCGCAAATCCGCGATCTGCAAAATCGCCTCGCCCGCACGCCCGCCACCATCACCAACGTGAGCCGCGCGCCCAATCCCTCGGTCGATGCCCTCGAAGCCAAAATCGGCGATACCAGCGCCCAGATCAACGCGGCGCGCAGCAGTCTCGGCCCGCTGCGTCAACAACTCGCCAGTCAAACCAGCCGACTCAGCGGTTTTAGCTCGATTCAGTTGCAGCAGGCGCAGTTGCTGCGCGACCGCGAAATCAGCGCCCAGGCTTCCAAATCGTTGTCGCAAAGCGTGTTGCAGCTCACGCTCAAGCAAAAGGCGCTCGAAGCGGCGGGCGCGCCTGTCACCATCATGGAACCGGCTGGCCCAGCGCTGCAAATCGCGCCGCGCCCGAGTCGCAACATCGTCATGGCGCTCTTTCTGGGCGCGCTTTTAGCAGCAGGCGCCGCACTTTTGCAGGAATCGCTCGACGATCACATCCGCGACGAGGATGAAGCGCGTCGTTTGCTTGGCACCCCGGTTCTGGGATTTTTCCCGCAACTTCCGCCAGAGCGTCAGCGGCCCCTGCTCAATCTGGAGAATCCCGACCGGATTTTGCTGGAAAACTTCCGGGTTTTGCGCTCCAACGTGCAATTCACGCTCATCAATACGCCGGGCCGCAAACTTCAGGTCACCAGTTCGGTTCCCGGCGAGGGCAAAAGCTACGTCGCCTCTAACCTCGCTATTGCGATGGCGCTCGATGGACGCCGCGTGATTTTGGTCGATGCCGATTTGCATCGACCCACCATGCACACCGTTTTCGAGGCGCAGCGCCAGCCGGGACTGACCAACGTGTTGGCCGGTTCGGTCAAGCTGCTCGATTCCCTGCAAGATGTCGGCGTTGCCGGCCTGCGCCTGCTCAGTGCGGGCGCATCGCCACCTAATCCGGTCGAGTTGTTGAACTCGCCGGCGATGGCAGCGGTCATCGAAATGCTGGAAAGCGAGGCCGATGTGGTGATTTTCGATACGCCGCCGCTGTTGGCGACAGCCGACAGTCAGGTCATGTCCTCCAAAGTCGATGGCGTGATCTACGTGATGCAACTGGGCCGGGTGCCGCGTTCGGCGGTGCAGCGTTCCTTCGAGTTGTTGCAACAAGCGGGGGCGCGAGTCGCGGGCGTGGTCTTCAACAAAGTCGAAGAGCAGCAGCGCACCACGTCCTATGGCTCTTATTATTACGAGCCTAATGAAGATTCCGAAGCTGGCGCCGCCACGCCAATCCGCACGGGCGATCCGGGCGGCGAAGGCGTGGGCGCTTTACTCAAGAGCGCCAAGCGGTTTTTGCCCTCGCCCCGCTCCGCAGAATCGAACCTGAAATCCGTCGCAGAAAGCGGCGAGACCAATGGCGCAGCAAACGGCGCCTCTCATCAGAACACCAGCTTAGTGAACGGGGACGCATCCCAAGCGGAACCTTCCCAAGCGGAACCTTCCCACGAAACGGTTGCAACCAAAAGCGAGAGTGGCAATCCAACTCAGGGTGACTGACAAGCCTTAACAAACCCGATTTTTCGCGGTTTGTCCTGCTCGCTGTTCAAAATATGTTTCCATTGCTTTCCTCCACCCGCCGCGCCCGATTTCTCGCCATTCCGACGGCACTCGCCACAGTTCTGGCCGCGTTTCCAAGCCACGCGGCTCCAGCTTTGACTTCGGCAACACCCCAAGTCAAAGCCAAAGCCGTTGCTAAAACCGCGCGTCCGGTAACCACAGACTACTTGCTGGGTTCGGAAGATTTGCTGGATATTTCGGTTTCCAATCACCCGGATTTAAACGCCACGGTGACGGTGCGACCCGACGGCCGCATCACCTTGCCGCGCGCGGGCGAAATCTCCGCGCGCGGCAAATCGGCGCGCGCGCTGGCCGCGGAAATCCAGCGCGTTTTATCCCGCTCGCTCAACAATGCGCGGGTGCAGGTTCTGGTCAAACAGGCGCGTTTGACGCAGGCGCGCATCACCGGCGCCGTGGTGAAGGCGGGGCCATATCCGATTAAAAGCGGCTGGCGCCTCACCGATTTGGTCGGCGCCGCCGGAGGTCTCAGCACCAAACCCACGCGCATCACGGGTCGCATCCTGCGCGCCAACAAGGTGTTTCCTTTCGATTTGAACCGGGCGGTTTCGCAGCCGAGCAGCGCCTCCAATCTCGCGCTTTTGCCCGACGATCTGGTGATTCTCGACGCCCAGGATTTCGCCAAACAGATCACCGTGACCGGCAGCGTCGCCAAACCGGGCGCTTATGACCTGGAAGAAGATCTCAGCATCACCGCGCTTTTGGCGCAGGCGGGCGGGCCGCTGCCCAATGCCGCGCTGCGAAAATCGAGCGTTTTGCGCGGCGGACAGCCGATTTTGACCGATCTCAGCGGCGCCATTTCCGGCAATCTAAAAGCGGATTCGCCGCTTTCCCGCTTTCAATTCAAACCCGGTGATGTGGTTGTAGTGCCGGAAAACCAGCTGCGTTTCGGCGTGATGGGACAGGTTGCCAAACCGTCTTACTACCCTTTACCCGAAGCCACGGAAGAGGCGACGGTGCTCAAGGCGCTCGCTCTGGCGGGCGGCGCACTGCCCGATGGCGATCTCAGCGAAGCGACCGTCACGCGCATTTTCAACGGCCAGACCAAGGTGCTGTCCATCGATGCCGAGGCGATGTTTCTGGGACGCGCGTCGGACAACGTGCGTTTGCAAAACGACGACGTGCTGCTCATTCCCAAACGCGACAAACAGGTCAACGTGAGCGGCCAGGTCTTGCGTCAGGGCAGCTTTGCGTTGCAAAGCGACACCACGCTGCTTTCGCTGCTCGCTCAGGCCGGAAATCCGATCAAAGGCGGCAGTTTGAGCCGCGCTTATGTGCTGCGAAACGGCGTGCAGATCCCCATCGACCTGCGCGCGGCGGTCGTCGATCAAAAAGTCGATGAAAAAGTCGCCAATTTTCGTTTGCAGCGCAACGATACCCTGGTGATTCCCGATGTCAGCGAACTGGTGCAGGTGCAGGGGCAGGTCGCGCGGCCCGGCGCCTACAATCTCGACGATGATCTGTCGCTGATGTCGCTGCTGACCAAATCCGGCAGCCCGACCAGCGGCGCGGCGCTGAGTCAGGCTTATGTGCAGCGCGGCGAACAGAAAATTGCCTTCGATTTGCGCGCCGCAGTCGCGGGCAATGTCGATCCGGCGCTCGCCCAGTTTCGCTTCGAGCCGCGCGATGTTTTGGTGGTGCCCGAAAACCGGCTGCGTGTTTCGGTGATGGGCGAAGTGCTGAAACCCGGCAGCTATCCTTTTCCGGAAAACACGCGCGACGCTTCGGTGTTGAGCGTTTTGAACGCGGCGGGCGGCCCGACCAACGGCCCCAATGGAGCCGATCTCAGTCAGGCCGTCGTGTTTCGCCCCACCAACGCAAGCCCACAGATCATTCCGCTCAATCTCAACGCCCTGCTGCTCAAAGCGGATCTCTCCAAAAACATCCAGCTTCAACCCGAAGATGTGCTGATTATTCCGTCCAAAAAACGGGGTTTCAAGTTGACGGATCTGCTGGGGCCAGCGGCAGCAATCGCCTCGCTGGGGCGCGGGTTCTAAGCTGGCCCGCGTCTGCAAAAAGTGTGGCTGATGCGAGTTACTGGGGCCACAACTTCTTGCCCTGGGTTCAAGAGCCACAGGGTTGGCAAGTCGAGATCGTGAGTCGCAACGCCTTACTGAACCGGCGAGAGGGGCGACCATTTGTGCCTGCGCCGCGTCGCTGGGAGATAAAAACGCGAGATCTTCGCCTACTCCGGACGACCAAATTACGGCATTCAGGTGCTGGATAGGATTTCTCGAAACCGCTTCTGAGTGCTTCGCTCTTAGCCGGAACGAAGCAGTTCCAGCATTTGCCGGTCGAGTTGGTGGCCGTTCCAGGTTTCATAACGCACATCGGCGCGCTCGCTGTCGAGCACGCCAAAAGCGCCACGAAAATTCCACAAAGCCCAACCCCAGCCGACTTCTCGCCACAAATCCAGGCAATCGCGCATCCACGCCAAAGTGACAGCGTGAGGCGTGCGATTGAACGCGCCCCACTCGCCGACATGAACGCCCACGCCCTGATCTTGCAACTTCAGCCAAGGCTCGATGCGTTGGCGGCGCAAGCGGTTTTTGTCCCACACGCCATCTTCGTCTTGCAAAGGCCACTGCGGTTCGCTCCAATGGAGCGAACCCAAATGCTCGACCCAGTTGGCGTGGTAGTGACTGATGGGCATCGGGGCGTAGCCGCGCGTGCTTTGGGCGACTTGCAAAGGCAAAAGTTCCGGCACCGGCAGGTTGCCATGCGCCAAACCATCGGCCAAAAGCAGCCGCTCCGGGTCTTCGGCGCGAATCGCCTGCACCAGACGGGTTACGACGCGCCTATAACGGGCGGCCTCCAGGTCGTAGGGCGGCTCATTGAGCAAATCGAAGCTCAGTTCGCGGTTGGAAATGCCCCGGTAGCGCCGCGCGAAGTGCGCCCACTGCCACGCAAAGGCTTGCAAAGCCGCGTCGTCGCTCCACAAATCGAGCGGTTCGGCGGGCGCGTTGACGCAGTATCCCGGCGCGCGGTGAAAGCACAAGTTGACGTGAACGGCGTGGCGCCGTCCCATTTCAACGGCGGCGTCGATTTCCGGCAAAGTCGCTTCGCGCATTTCTTGAAAGCGGTTTTCCGGCGTCCAACAGCGATAGGAAAGCGGCAGACGCACGAAATCGAAGTCCCATGCGGAGATCCACTCGAAATCGCGCTCGCGGTAAGGCGCGTTGTGTTCCGCCGTGAACTTTTCCAGCAAATTGAAGCCTCGCCAGCGCGGTAGGCGCGAAAAAGTCGGCTCAGGATTCATTTCGGTTCACCAAAAACGGAATCAGACTTAGACGCGGTAATTTTCCAGTTTGCGGAAAAGGTCGCCGAAAATGGCGTCGCGTTGCAGCGAAATCACTTCGCGGATGAAGTGTCGGCGCGGATCGCGGCTCCAGGTGCGCTCCTGGGTCAAAATCGGGCTGTGAACCAAGGCGCTTTGCATCCAATCGGCGTTCACCAGCCAGGCGAGTGGCGCCAAATCCCAGATTTCCTTGGAGCGGGCGAAGTGGTCGGCGTGATAATCGGAGAAAATTTGAAACAGATAATCGCCGATGGCGCCGCGCCCTTTGACGAAGCGCTCCATTTCGGCCTGGGTGGTTTTGATGTGTTCGGCGACGTTGAGACAGGGCAAAAGCACGAGCGCAACACCGCTGTCGAAAAGCAGGCGCGAGGCCACCAAATCTTGCTGCAAGTTGAACTCGTGTGCGGTGTGCCAATGGAGCGGCTGCCCGCCCAGCCAAACCACCACGATGCGCTCGATGATTTCCGGCGCCGCCACAATCGCGGACGCGATGTTGGTCGGCGCGCCGATGGAAACCACATAAAGTGGGCCGTTGCGCTCGGTTTTGGCGCGCGCGATGAGGTCGTCTGCGGCCTGGCTGCCAACCGCTTGATCGGGCGCCGTCATCCACGCGCGCGAGCCTCGGAAGACGAAATCTCGGTGCGGGTGATTCATGCGCTCCAAAACGCGCAGGATCTCCTCGTAACTCTTTTCCATACCTTCTTCCGGCCCCGACGAGCGATGGTTGTGAAATGGCGCCGCATAGGTTGCTTCCAGATTCAAACGCTCTTTGGAAAGCAGCGCATAAACGAGCGCGAACTGGTCGTCGATTTCGTTGAAAGTATCGGTGTCGAGCACCATGTCGATAACGCCGGTGACAGGTTCGAGAAGTGCCAGGCGCTGCGAAGCGGAAAGAGTGGGAAATTGCATTTTGGTGCAGAAAGATGACTTAAGACGCCATAGTAAACCCTTCCTCGCTTGCAAGCGAAACGGTTTCTTCGTCCACGATTGACCACTACCCATCTCAGGCTGGCGCTGGTGTGGGCGCAGATTGTTATGCCCCCCATGGAGCAGGCAGCGCCCGACGGTGATTTCTTGCGAGTTGCCTAAAGCGCGGCTCGCAAAATAGGTGAGCGCTCATCGGTGGGGAAGCACTTCGATTTGGGCGAAGGCAGACACGCCAATACCGGTGGACTTGGCGCGGCGGCAGTGCGTTGAGTCCAGGAAAAATTAAGTTGCTCGATTTTGTTTAAAAATCGGACTCGATGGGTATAATGGATTTGTTGAATCGTTTCAACTGGCCCAAAAGGAGGGAATTTGATCACTATTTCCGATGTTGCCGCCAAAGCCGGGGTTTCACGCGCCACGGTTTCCAATGTCTTGAACGAGGGGAACACGTCCGTCAAAATCAGCGGCTCGACCCGCAATCGCGTTTTAGAAACGGCGGCGGAGCTGGGTTATCGGCGCAATGAGCTGGCGCGCGCGATGATCACCGGCAAAAACCGGATGCTCGGCTTTTGGGTGATGCAGTCCAACCGCGAACCGGTGGTGCGGGTTTTGGCCGGCGCGATGAAAGAAGCCGACGAAAACGACTATTTCATCAAAATGCTCGGTTTCGACAACGGAACCTTGGATTCGCGCACCATCGAGCGCTGCATCGAATGGCGACTGGCGGGCATTATCGCCTTCCATGCGCCTACGGAAACCATGCGCGATTTGCTGCCTCAGATCAACCAAACCGGGATTCCCTTTGTCATGGTGGACAGCCAGCATCCGCCGCCCGGATGCCTCAACATTGAGGCTGACCACCAAGGCGGCATGACGGCGATTGTGGAACATCTGGCCGCCTTGGGCCATCGCCGCATCGCTTTTTTGGCCGGGCACCGCGGCGAGGAAGACTCGATTTCCGGCGCGAGGGAGAAGGCTTATCGCAGCGCGATGACCCGGCTCGGACTGGCGCGCGAATGTCAGGTCGAATATGGCGACTGGCGGGCCGGTTTCACCGATTGGGAAGGCGGCACAACAGCGGATGCCGCCCGCCGCCTCTTGAGCGCCGCGCCGCGCCCCACCGCCATCGCCTGTGCCAGCGACCACATGGCGATGATCGTCATGAGTTTGGCGTCGGAGCGCGGCATTGAGGTGCCCCGGCAGCTTTCGGTCACCGGTTTCGACGATGTCACGGCGGCCACGCTTTATACGCCGCCTCTCACCACCATCGCCCAACCTTTCGAGGAAATCGGGCGCTCGGCAGTGCGCCATCTCATCGCACCAACCAATCAACATCTTACACAGATTCTTCCAGCACACCTGGTTGTGCGCGGCTCGACCTGCGAGCCAATAGATAGATAATTAGCAAATTTTACAAGTGGAGACACATCATGAAGCAACACTTTTTGTCCCAGGCAAACCCTTCGAAGCCCCAAGCCAAAGGCTTCACCCTCATCGAATTACTCGTGGTCATAGCCATTATAGCGATCCTCGCCGCGATTCTGTTTCCCGTTTTCGGTCGCGCGCGGGAAAATGCGCGTCGCAGTTCGTGTCTGAGCAACATGAAGCAGATCGGGCTGGGAATCAGTCAATACACGCAGGATTTCGACGAGAAGAATCCCTATGGATTTCGCGGCAATGGCGTTAACCAAACCTGGTTTCTCGACACGGCACCTTATTTGAAAAGCGTGCAAGTTTTTCGCTGCCCCAGCGATCCCATTGGGACTGGCAACGCTACCTGGGCCGGGCCGCGCTTGTCTTACGCAGGCAACGGCTACCTAACTAACCAATTTGGTGAGTGGCAATTCCGCGGCGTCATCAATCCTGAGCAGCACTGGGAGAGTGCGGGAGACCCGCAAAGCCCAACCAAATACCTACGCAACTTGTCCGAGATCGGCAATCCCGCGCAGACCATCATGGTTTCCGAGCGCGCCCACGTTTATCCCAATGAGGCGAACACCGCCGGGAACACGGCCTGGTTTGGCTTTGGCTGCTGCTTCACGGGCCAAAACTGGTGGGATGGCCAGGCGCCAGGCAACATTCCCAATGGCACCAGAGCGGCTAAAGCCAACCCCTACGACACCGAAGGCCCCAACGGTGGCGTGATGGCAGTTCATATGGAAACCGCCAACTTCCTCTTCGCCGATGGTCATGCCAAGTCACTGCGACCAACGGCTACCAATCCAGATCCGATAAATCGTCCCCAGGACAATATGTGGGATTCTCTGCGCTAAACAGCGAATTCGCAACGGGTCTGGCGCGCTTTTGAACCGGTGCGCCAGACCCGTTGAGACTTTTTCAAACCAACACTCATGACCACTTCTTTTTCTGTTCGAAGCGCGACGATTTCGGCATTTCTTCTGGCTGCTCTCTGCCTGATTACGCTGGGCGGGTGCGGCACGGCAAGCCAGACCAGCTCCGATCCCAATCAGGATTTAGCACGCTTGAAGAGCGGCCCTTCGCCCGAAGATCTCAAAGCTATGCAAGCGGCGGCCAAAGGTAACTCAGGTGGCCCTCCCGCTCAAGCAACTCAGGCAACGGGCAAAGCTCCCGCTACCAAGCCTTGACGATTTTGCCAGTGAAATAGGCTATGTCGTCCGCCTGACGCCCAACTCCCTGAAGACCGTTTCCCCTTTCCAGCGTGCTTCTGGCCTCTCAAGCCTGCACCGCGTTCTGGAAAGGCGCTTTGCCCGTCGCCCAAGGCCAAACCGCGCCGAAAGTCGAGATTGGCCCGCTCAAAGACGGCAAAACCTGCGCGTATTCTTTGGAGCGTGACGCAGCCGTTTTCCGCCTACTCTCACCTCAACAGATTTCATGAAAACTTCCTCTTCTTTTACGCTGGCTTGCCTGTTGGCTTTGGCGACGTGTTCCAGTTGCGCGGCTCAAACTGCGCCCGCAACCATCACCGCACCTGCCAAACCCGGCGCGGCGCCCATCGGCAACAAAATCACGCTGTCCCCGGCGATGGTGACCAACGAAAGCGCGCGCGGCGACGCCGGGCAGTTGGTCGATGAACAGCAACTCGCGGGCGACCCGCGCGGCGGCAAAGGCGGCCAGCCCAAAACGACCTGGACAATCGGTTTTCAAGCCAAAGAGTTGTATTATCCGCTCGCGGCCTTCATCGATTTGGGCGCCGTGCATCGCCTCCGCGACGTTTTGGTTTACGATTCCAACTCGTCGGGCGAACTGAAGATAGAGGCCGGGACGCCCGCGAAATGGCAGCCGCTAATTTCCGATCCACTTTCCAATTACGGCAGGTGGAACCGCCATCCGGTTGATGTGGAAACCCGTTATTTGCACGTCGTCGTATCCGATCCCGGCACTCTGGCGCCGGAAATCGTGCTTTATGGTCAGGCTCTGGGGCCGCTTCAAGTGCCCGTAATTCCCGCCGCCAAAGCGCGCCCTTTCGCCAAAATGGACGAACTCATCGGCACTAACGCGTTTATCGACGACCCGCTCGACAAGATGCAGGCCGTCGGCTTCGTGCGCGAATATCATTCGTGGGGCTGGGACGCCGGCGATGGTAAAAGCGGCGCAGCGGCGTATCCCAACAACCTGGTGGCGTTCAATCCCTCGTCGGGAGCGGGCGGCAATGCGTGGTTTTTCGATGATTACTACGCCAAGCTGAAAAAGGCGGGCATCACGGTTTCGCCCTCGATTAAGGGCAGCGTGAACTGGCTTTTTCCCGCCGCAGCCAAGCCGACCGAATTGGTCGCCGATGCGGGCGCCGACCCGACGCTTCCCCAATCTTATAAGGCGCACTCCGATCATTTGTTTCAATTCGCGGCGCGTTATGGCAACCGAAAAGTGCCCGACGCGCAACTCAAATTAGCGCCCAATCAGCCGCGTTTGAGCGGTTTAGGTTTGCTGCGCTACTTCGAAAACGCCAACGAACCCGATGCGTGGTGGCAAGGCCGCGCCGGATATTCGACGCCCTACGAACTCGCCGCGCGCTCCAGCGCCGACTACGACGGGCACCAAAAAACCATGGGCGCGACTTTCGGCGTCAAAAACGCCGATCCGAATGCCCAGTTGGTGATGGGCGGCTTGGCGGGGCTGCGCTTGGAGTATTTGCAGGCGATGAAAGCGTGGGCCGACTGGCATCGCGGCGGCGATTTTCCCGCCGATGTGCTTAATTTTCACCACTATTCCAACGACATCGGCGGCCAGGGCCAAAGCCAGCAGGGGATTTCGCCCGAAGCCGACAAACTCAAAGAGCGCCTGCAAACCCTCAGCGATTATCGCAACCGCTATCTGCCGACCAAGGAGTTATGGCTGACCGAATTCGGCTATGACACCCATCCCGCCTCGGTGCAGCGCGCCCCGGCCATTGGCGAGACTTCGGGCGAGGAAGTTCAGGCGCGCTGGATGCTGCGCTCTTATCTGGCGTGCGCGGCGGCGGGCATCGAGCGCGCGGCGCAGTATATGTTGCGCGATGTCGATCCCCAGAATCCCCAGCAGTATTCGACCAGCGGTCTGGTGACCCAAAAGGGCGAGTGGAAGCCCAAAACCGCGTGGTTTTATACTTACACGCTCAAAAACCGCCTGGCCGGAATGCGTTTCCAAAGCGAAATGGCGTCGGGCAACCCCAAAGTGTGGATTTACCGCTTCAAAGGTGACCAAAGCGGCGGCGCTTACGTGGTGTGGTGCCCGACCAGTGAAAACGCCGTGGTGTCCAATTTCAAACTCCCGATTCCCGGCGCCAAAACCGCGAATTTGGTGGAATTTGTCGGCGGCGAAACCAGGGGTAAAGCCTCGCCGCTCGCTTTGAAAGGCGGCGCGGTGACGCTGGGCGTGAGTGAACTGCCCTTGATAATTTTGGTGGATTCGCTGCGGCCCTGAGCCAATAAGAAGCCCAAAGTTTTTGAAATGAATCTCGGTTGAACGCGACGAGCGGGGCTTGCGCCCTCTTCCAATCTTTTGCAAATCAGCGATTGGAAGAGGGCGCAAGCCCCACTCGTCGTAATCCACCACTTTCGAGACACGTTTCAAATACAGCGTGTCGCTGCCAAATGTTAAGCCCTTCGCAGCGCGATTTCGCCCGACACCGGCGCCGCCTCATAGCGCAACACGCCATTTTTCGTCTCAACCAACGCTTTTTCGCTCCCCTGCTCTACCTCGCACTTCACCCAATTTTCGGGCACTTCGATGGCTAAGGACAGCGGCAAATCGTAAAGAGTGGAATCAGTTCCACACCTCAATTGCAGGCTGATTGCTTGGCTGCTCGATGCAGCCACTTCCAACTGCGCCGCGTCGCGCTCGAATTGATATTTGTGCGCCGAGGCCGCGTCGGTGAACCAGAGTTCGGCGCGGCGGGCGTCCAATTCGTCCAAAAGCGCCAGAAAACAGGGCAGCGGCGTGGAAAGCCAATCGCCGCCCACGCCGTGAAAGCCGATTTGCCTGATTTGGCCCGCCTTCAAAGCCTCATCCACGACGCAAAGCAGTTCGCGCGTGGTTTGGAGCCACGACTTTTCGATTTGGTGAGGGTTGCGAAACGGCGGGCGCGCCGCCAAGCGAAATCGGGTCAAAAGCTCGTCCACTTCGGCCTCGGAAACCGTCCACGGCACGCCGCCGGGCCGTCCGAAGGACAAAAGGCGCGGCCAGGGTAAATGCGGCGTCGATTCTCGAATCGCAGCATTGGCACGCTCCAATTCCGCTTCCAATTCCGCGGCGCTGGCGGCTCCGTTGTGGGTGAACGTGTGGTTGGCGAGCGTGACCCAAGGGGTTTGGGCGACATTTTCCCACTGCGCGCGGCGGTTTTGAAACGGCTCGCCGCCCGCAATGATGTAGAAGGTGCCGACCATCTCTCGCTTAAAAAGTTCGGGCACCACGATGTCGAGATGGGTGGGCGCGCTGTCGTCGAAAGCGAGCAGAAACGGCGCTTTTTTGCCGTCTTTCCACTTTAATATTTGTGTTTTCATGAGGGGTTATTTGCCTCGCTCCATCCATCCGATTTGAGTCTCTGCGGGGAATTCAGATTACGTTTATGTAGGGATTACAAAGAAGGGTTACTCTTTTTGAAACGGAGAAACCTTCCCATGATCGATCCCGAACCAATCCTCAAAGCGCGTCTGCGCTGGGTTCAGCATTACCAACAGAGTCAGAATGCGGCTTTGACCTGTCGGCGTTGCGGCATTTCCAAAGCCACCTTGCTCAAATGGTGGCGCCGTTACCAACTCCACGGGGAGCCGGGGTTGCACTCACAGAGTCGCCGCCCCCACAAGCCGTCTCCACAAGCTGCGTGAGCGCAAAGTCACCGCAGAGCACGAGACCCTCGTCTTGGACATGCGCCAGAGGCGCCATCTGGGTCCCAAAGGTCTTCAACGCGAATTGCTACGCCTCCACCAACTGCGTTTTTCGACCAACTGCGTTTTTCGACCCGCACGATCTGGAAGATATGGCATTGCCACGGCGTTTCGGTTCTCAAGCCCTTGAAGCGGCATCGCCAGTTCAAGCGCTACACCCGCCCAGTTCCAGGGGATCGAATTCAAATCGACACCTGTAAAGTCGGCAAACACCTCTATCAGTTCACCGCCATTGATGATTGCACCCGAATGCGAGTCTTGGCCCTTTACTACCAGGAGCGCACCCACTCCGCGATCCATTGCAAAACGCCTCATGCTCGCTTCTTGGAGCTACTGGATGTTCTTCCTACCATCGAAGCCATCGAAGCCATCGAAGCCATCGAAGCCATCGAAGCCATCGAAGCCATCGAAGCCATCCAGGCGGCTTATGTTGCGCCACAGAAGAAATACGTCACCAACAACCACTACTACTGGGCCATGCCCGACAGCGTATAATCAGACAACCTTTTTTGTAATCCCTACATAAATAGCGCCGTATTTGGGGGGCACTGCAAGTGCACGGCTTATTCACAGAAGATACGTCTTTTGGATGCCCAAGTAAGTTTCCACAGGGACACCTACGCACGTTTTTGCTTGTGGAACTGAAAGTTAGCCCGACACAAAACGCACCGAGACCAACCGAACGCTTTTCTTTTTCTCACGTCCGCGCCAAGTCTACTCTTCCGTCTCGATTTGTAATGCGGCTTGAATCTGCTTGTAAGAAAGATAAAGCCGCAACGAGTCGTCGCCAAGTGGCTTCATCCCGAATCTGAGGTAGTAGGCTTTCGCCTTTTCGTGTTTGGCGTCCACCAGAAAAAAGCGCACTGGAGCCGCACCCTGCTCCACCACCGACCACGTCCGCGAAAGTGCGTCGGCAAACAGGGACTCGCCAAGACCACGACCCTGGAACTTCTGGTCAACTGCCAAGCGCGCCATCAGAATCGCCGGAATCGAAGACGGCATGCCGCGCGAGAGTTTGGGCGGCATCTTGCCCGCCTGGAGTTGGACATGCGCGAGCGTGTAGTAGCCAGCGACTTCGCCCTGAGCAACCACGACATAGGTGCGCGAGAGCATCGCCTTCTGGCGGTTAAGCGCCGAACCCTGCAGAAAGCGGTCGAGTTCGGGTTCGCCGCACGAGAAATTTGTGGTGACGTGCGCTTCGTTTAGCACTTCGGGCGCAGGCAAGTTTTCCTTCGCCTGACTCATCCTTCGACGGGTTCACCCCAGACCCGCTTCTTGCTCAGGAGTTCGCGGAGCGCGGAATTAGGAACGGGAGCTTCATCCATCGCGCGGCAAAGCTGTTCGTAGTCGGCGGGCGAAAGCAGAATGGTGGATTCCTGCGCCACCAAACGCTTGGCTTCACCCAGCGAGGCTTCGAGCACGAATTGGCTGAGGTCGGTGTTGCGGGCCAGTGCCGCGCGCTTGAGCAACTCTTTTTGCCCGGCGCTGGTGCGAATCGAGAGTCGCACCTCGGGAGCAGTGCGCTTGGTTTGAGAGGTCGGTGGTTTTTTGCGGGTAGCAGGCATGGGCTTTTTCTCCAAAGAAGACTATAACGCAGCGCCCGCTTCTGTGTTCCCGATGGGATGATACTCTTTTGCGCTCTGTGCTTTGAGTTCCGCCCGCAGCCGCGACACGCTCGCGGGCGAGATGAGCAGACCGCGCATTTGAAGCTTTGCCACCACTTCAGTGCCCGGCATTTTGGGATTCTTTTGCAGCAGTTCTTTTGCCGCCCCGCGCGCCTCTGAGTGCGCGTCCGCGACCAGAACCACGTTCTCGTGCGCCCGGTAAAGCATCAGACCCGACGGCGCCAGCGGCGTTTTGGCGGTGCGTGGCGCCGCGTCTTCGAGATCGGGCACCTCGAAACGGTAGGCAATACGTAGCGAAGTTGTGCGCGCTTTGCCACGCGGCGCGCACTGATCGAAAAGAGATTCCACTTCAACGTCCGCCACGAGTGCCTCGACAACGCGACGTTTGGTTTGCCACGAGTCGTCCGCGTCGAGCTTTGCGCTCAGCGTTTGTAAAAGCTCTTTGGCGCCTTTTAAAAGAGTTTCGGCGTCGCGGGCTTTCACAACCTCGCGCTCCAGACGCTCCACGCCCGGGGCGAGCGCTTTCTCTTCGGCCAGCAGCTCGTCCAGTTGCGCGTTGAGGTCGCCTTCCGAAATACCGCCGCGCCGGAACAGGCGATAGAGCGTGGCGCGCTCGGCGTCGGCTGCCGCTTGCTTGGCCAGTAGTTCTTTAAGTTCCTTTTCAGCGCCACAATTCACCGCTCGCTCGCTGAGTTGGTCGCGCAGTTCGGCAATGACCGCATCCGCGTTGCACAGGAATTCCTCAATCTCGCGCCAGGCCAAATGCTCCAGTTCTTTAGCCCGCACGTAACCCGAGGGACACTTTCGCTTGGTCTGCCCGTAAAGCTGGTGTTGCGCGTTGCGCCCGTTGCAGACGTAATACGGGCGCAAAATCAGGTCGCCGCGCACTTCGGAGTTCGCAAGCTCTCTTTCGCTCGCCAACCCAACGCGTTTGCCCTCGCTGACCGTCCCGACGTAGGTGAGGCCGCAGTGGGCGCACTTCATCAGGCCGCGGAGCAGATACGGGCGCTTTTCGATGTCGGGGCGTGAGAAACGGTTGCGACGCAGCGTGAGTTGCGCCGCGTCCCAGAGCTTTTCGTCCACAATGGCGGGCACCGCGCGTTCGATGGTGGCCTTAGCTTCGCCCGAACCGCTTGCTTTGGTTTTGCTCCGCTTGCCCCAGATATGCGTGCCCTTGTAGGTCGGCTCCACGATCATGTTTCTCACGCGTCCCGGTCGCCACACTTCCTGCGTCTTTTCGCGGCGTTTGTTGCGAACCACTTCGCGCCCGTCTCTTGCGTAACTTGTTGGCACGCCCAGAACGTTGAGCCGCTCGGCGATCTGGATCGAACTTTGGCCCTCTTCGCCCGACAGTTTGTAAATCAGCCGCACCACGTCCGCTTCCGACATTTCTGGCCCACTTTCGCCTTTTAACCCCGCAATCTTCTCGTCCGAAACCACCAACCGCGCCGCGCGCTCTTTGCCCTCGACACGGAAGCCGTAGGGAACGATGCCCCCTAGCCAGGCTCCTTCCCGCGCCAGGCGCAGCGTCGCGTCGCGCGAGCGCTGCAAAGTGTTCTCGCGTTCGAGTCTGCCAATTGCGCTTTGAAACGTGAACATGGTCGCTCCAATTGGGGTGTCAAGTGCGATCTGTTCGGCTACACCCAGAATCGCGATGCCCAGCTTGCCGTGCAGCTCCAGCGCGAGCGTCTCGTTCACCAGATCTCAATGGCAAGGTCGAACACACTTCTTCCTAATCGGTCGGCCTTGTAAACGACCACTGCGTCGAACTTGCCCGCCCTCGCGTCAGCCAAAAGGCGCGCTCCGGCGGGCCGGTCGCACAGGTGCGTGGTGCCGGACACCCCTTGTCGCTGAAAGTCTCGACGAGGGTGTGTCCGTTGGTGGCGCAGAACTTTTCGATCAGCTCGACTTGGGTGCGAATCGTCTCTTTCTCGCGCTGCAGATCGGTTGAAACGCGGGCGTAGCCGCAGACCCTTAGGGGCGTCACCAGCGGCGATACCAGCGGGGCAGTCTCCGTGCGGTTATTTGTTGAAGCAAGAGCGTGCGGGGCGGGGTTTGGGGAGGGCGTGTTGTTAATCATGCGGAAGAATCCGCTTTTTCTTACGTGTCGAAAATTTGCGGAGTTTCGAGCACGATGAGGTTTTTGCGGCAGGCTCCCGTTCGCGCACTGGCGTTTGCGGAATCGGGTGGCGCAGGGGCTGGGCGTGCCCGCCGAAGCGCACTGCCAACGCACTCTGGCGATTGCTCCGAGAAAATCCGCCTCGGGACGAGGAGGAACACCACAGTATTTTTTTAAATACAGAGGTGCAGAGGTGCAGAGGTCTCCCCGCACTTCTCCGTGAAAGAACCGGTCCGGTTCTTTTTCTTTTTTTGAGGAAGGCTAACTTTCCGGTGTCTTAGAAGATCGTGCTTTATAGATAGGGTGTAGTGTGTGCGGGAGGGAAAGGGTCCGGGGAGACCTCTGCACCTCTGTATATGTGGGGCGTTCCGGCCCTTTTTGCTTTGACTACGCTACCTGGTTCGCCGCCCGCTCACTTTGCCACTCATATGTAATGATTACCCTGAAGCCAGGTTGGACGTGCGTCGCAGCATGCTGGCGTCGCGGCGTGCTGGCGCGGTGATGCGAGGCGTGCCGTTTGCGCCGCATCACTCCCCTTGGACTCCGCGCACAAAAACAGAAAAGGCGGGTGTCCCACGATAGGACACCCGCCTTTTTGCCGGGATGGTTGGGGCCTCAGTCCAGGGCTATCATGCCCCGGAGCTTCATGGCGCGGACGATGTCCCGCGCCAGCCACTCGCGCCCCCACACGTCCCTCATGAACTGCGACAGAGCGGCGACGCAGGGCGGCAAGGCGGCAGGCTGCGTCGCCTCTTTTGGAGTCACCGAGGCCACGTCTTCGGTCGTGGGTGCTGCGTCGCCGGGGCTGTCGCCGGGGCTGTCGCCGGGGGCACCTTCGGGTTCCGGCACGTCGGGGGCGTTTTCGGGTGCCGGGTCCGAGTTCTGCGGTTCAGCTGGTGCCGGAGTGTTTTCAGGCTCCGGCGCGCTTGCTGCGTCCTCGGTGCCCGCGTCGCCGTCGTCCTTGGAAGCGCTGGTGGGCGCCGCAACGCTTGCAGCGCCCATTTCTGACGGTGTGGGTTCGACCTCGCTTTCCGGTGCGGGCGCACCTTGGCCTCCGCGCGGGCTGCCGCTCGGTGCGGCGTTGCCGCCGTTGCCCGCGCCGCCCTCGTCTTCGGGTGTCAGCGGCAACGGCGTCAGCACATAGGTCACCCGGCGCTGAACTGTGGGGCCGTCGGTGATTTTGAAGCCCGCGTAAATGCGGTTGCGCTGCTTGACGAGCAGTTGCGCCCAGCGCCTTTCTTTGGCGTCGCCCTCGACCTTCGAGAGACTGGCCGAGAGCGTCGTGACGCGCTGGGCCAGGGGCAAAAGGTCGCGGGCCGACACCGGCGTCTGCCCCTTGTCGCGGTCCCACAGCAAAACAAATTCGCTCCACGCTTCGCCGGTGTCGTCGGCGATGAGCTTGCGGTATTTGGCGAAGTTTTCCAGGAAGCCCGGCACGCCCACGGTTTCAAGAATGCCACCCATCACCCGCGTCCAGGCCGGGAACCGCGTGGTGAACTTGCCGCTATATTTCGGGCAGCCCGCTTCCTGCCAGGCGCGCACCAGCGTAATGATCGCGCCGCAAACCGCGCCGCGGTTCGTGGTGATGAATTCCTTGGGGTCGCGTTTGTAGACCGTTTGGCTGGCGTCCTCAATAGTCGGCACAATCGAGATGATGACCGTGCGCGAGGCCGCGTCGTCGGTCAGCGTGATGTTGTTGCCCGTGCCCATGTAGACGCACCACGCTGGCGCGCGCACGTTCAGGGCGGTGCCGGTGAGCCGGTCCTCGATGTAGCCGCTGGGCGAGGTGATCGCCATGTCGAGCGTTGGCGAGTCCAGGTTCTTTTTGAGGTTGTCAATCCACAGGATCGGCGCGCCGGTCATGAGCTTGGAGATCAGTGATTTTCGCCACTCTTCCACATTGCCCTTCTCCGAGGTGGGATCCGCGGCGGCGAAGGCAGCGGTGCACAGGTAGGCAAGGTAGGACTTGCCGCTGGAGACGAGGGGCGCCATCAGCATATGCAGCGGCGTCGGGGCCGGAATAAGCAGCCGGATGAAGGGCAAGATCATCAACGCGACCGCGTGGGCGCGCGAAGCCGCGTCTTCGAAGGCAACTTCGCCAAAAATCGTTCCGAGCAGCATCTCCCTGGCGACTGCGACGTTTTCCGGCGTCGGCTCGGTATCGCCAATACTAAAGCCCGGGGGCAAGGCGAGCCAGGCGCGCGCTTCGGGGTAGAAACCGGCGGCGCTGCATAGTTGGCCGCGGGCGTCGAAAAACGGCGCCGTGGCGATGCGCTCGATACGCGGAAAAGCTTCCCAGTAGTTGGGACTGGCCAGCAGGTTCTCGGCCAGGTCGCGCGGCGGGTCGACCTCGATCATTGTGCCACGGCTGTCGGTGCCAACCCAGAACGCAGCTTCAGAGGCAAAGACCTGTATCCCGAAGGAGGTGAGCGGCCTCAGCTTCGCGGTTTCGCTGCGGTCGTCGGCCACGGTCACCAGACCCTGCGGGCCGTGGAAGAGGCGCGGCTGCGCGGTGTTAGCCGCGGCGAGTGCCTCGCGCAGGTCGCGTAGTTTCTCCCGCAGTTGACGCCGGTTGGACTCGATGAGGAGCACGCCGCGCTCTCGCGCCTGTGCCTCGAAGTCCTCCCGCATTCCGGCCCGCTGTTCCTGCGAGGCCGTTGCGCTGTTCCAGGGCAGACCCAGTTCTGCGGCAGCAGCCTGCAGCGCGGCTTTGAAGTTGTCACCGTGCTCGAAGTAGCAAAACACGTCGAAGGCGCTGTGGCTGTGTCCGTCGCAGAGCGCGTCGTTGGAGTTGTGGTGAAATGAGCGCCCATCGTTCAGGTAGACCGAAGGCGAGGTGCCGCCGGGGCGCGCGAAACGCTCGCCGGTCCGGGTGTAACCGTGCCCTTCGAGCATCTCCTCGATCGGGTGCGCCGCGTTGAAGGCTTCGATAATCGCCTTGCTATAGGGATTGGTGTTGCGCGCCTTGGGTTTGGCGGTTTTACCCTGATTGGCTTGCCGGGCGGCGTCCTTTTCGGTGACGGGGGTCTGGTCGAGGTCGCGGCATGCGCTAAGGAGGGTTGTGGCCTCGGCTTCGGTCAGGGTTGGAACGCTCGCCAGATCGCTGCGCTGCCACGCGTAGCTATTGCCGGACGGATGCGATGACGGCGCGATGACGGCGCGATGACGGCGTAGCCACCCTGGCCGCGGGTCTCGATGGCGATTTTGCGCCCGGTTTTTTCCAGGATGTCGGGGGCGTAGGCCAGTTTCTCGTTGCGAACCAGCAAGGGCGAGCGGAAGAAGAGCTGGAAGCCGCCGCCGGTCTTTTGGAGCGGCATGCGCGCGAGCAGGTCACCGACCTGCGCCTCGAGCAGCGGGTGGAACTCGGCCACGTCGATGTCGATGCAGGTCAAAAAGAGCGCGCTACCGCCCCCGTCTTGGCCGCCCGAAACGGCGCCGCAGGCGAGGGCGAAGGCGCCGGTGTGGGAGGGCCAACCGGCGACCTGTTGCGGCGAGGCGGGCGTGCTCTGGGCCTCTTTCCACGAGCCGAAGGGCTGTTTGTTGCGCTCGTTGATCCGTATCAGCGATAGGCCGATCTTGGCGTAGCGAATCGCGGCCTGGAGCAACGTTTCACGCGGTTTGACAGCGTCCGGCTCGGCGGCGTTCGCCTCAGCGCCGTCGGGCGCGGCACCAGCGGCGGCGTCTTGCGAGGCGGCGTCTTGCGAGGCGGCGTCTTGCGAGGCGGCGTCTTGCACTCCTGGAGGCGCTTCGGCGACGGTTGGAATGTTGTCTGCCCCGGAAACGGCTGCGGGGGGGGTGCTCAGGCGCTTCCGTATCCGCGACTGGCGCGTCTTCGGTTGCGGTCGCATTCTCTTCGGTTGCGGCGCCTGCTGCGGGCACGGTCGCGCTTTCAGGCTCGGGGGTCGGGTCGAGGTCGAGAGCTTGGTAGAGAACGATTTCGGTGCCGGGTTGGATAGGGTTGTTATAGTCGGGCATACCCGTGCATTACGAAAGCATTTTGGGGTGTCTTTCTAAACTACCCTTAGAGCCTATCTCGATAGGTTAAAGTGTGATGTATGAGTATGAGCCAAAGTGCCAAGAGATGTCTGGTGAGCGACGAGTTGTGGGCGCGGATCGAGCCGC
>JAABUN010003084.1_pt1 | contig 27070 bp, 30 predicted proteins | sample 5559311 | NCBI WGS metagenome assembly JAABUN01 (sample SAMN10711877, study PRJNA513370) | rock metagenome | isolation source: Antarctica rocks | place: Antarctica: Victoria Land, Siegfried Peak sud
ACAAGACAATCTGTTCCTTGACCTCGGCGCTCCACGTCTTTCGTTGCTTGCCCATGATCTTCCTCCAGGTTCCTCAACCCTCGCATAGGTTGGGTCTCGTTCGGAAGTGATTCTTGGAGCATTACCCGTACCGTGCGCAGCACCAGCAGGCAGTAGAGGGAGGTTGCCACGAAGGTGCCGAGCACGAGCTGGTTTCCTCTATCCCGCATAAAGGTGTTTAGCAGCCTCGGGCCGAACTGCTGGGAGGTCAGAGTAAGGACCGCCAGGGTGATGGAGAAGGTGGTACCGGCAACCCCGATCAGCGAGCCTGCCACGGTCGAAAGTAAACTCCGTGCACCGGCGGGCTGATTCAGGAACACGAAACCCAAGTCCCGGAACCAGTTGAGTTCGTTTTGCTGGTCCACACGCACCGTTAAGAAAGAGAGAGCAATTGCTGCTAGGGTCATGAGTGCAGGCAAGAACCAGTAGCTCGAGCCTAGAGCGTCTAGATAACTTGCGGTTTTTGTGCGCATCTAGCTCGGTCCTGTTTCGTCGCGCGTTCTCGCCGAATTGTAGCGGGAGCGCGGCACAGATTCCTTACCCGCAGGCCAACCTTCACGCTGGTGCTGCCGGTCTCCATCCGTCTCCTCGGTCTGATCGTGGAAGAGGATTTGCTGCGTTGAAAAAGGCAGGTCGATGCCGTTCTCAGACAACGCCTCTTTAACGGCCGTAAGCACCTTGTCTTGCGCGAGTAACACGTCCGCCCGGCCGGGTCTCGTCCAGTAGCGCGCCCGCAAGATCACGCTGAAGTCCGCCAGCTCCACGACCAGCACGTCCGGAGCCGGGTCCTCAAGCACACTGTCCGTCCCGTGTATCGCTTCCAGCATGACACGCCGCGCTGTCTCGATATCGTCGCCGTAGCCGATACCCACATCGACCTCGAGCCGCCGCTTGTCGAAGGCCGTGTTGACCGTGACCGAGTCGATGAATAGGCTCGAGTTGGGGATGACGACGCGCCGTCCGTCATAGGTGCGGATGAAGGTCGCGCGCATCTCGATCCCCTCCACCGTGCCCTCGAAGTTGCTGCTCGTGATGATCTGGTCGCCAATCTTGAAAGGCTCGCGCCACAGGAGCAGAATGCCCGCGAAGTAGTTTTGCAAGATGTCTCGGAAGGCGAAGCCAATGGCGACCCCGCTGACGCCAAGTGCGCTCAGGATGCTGCTGCCGTTGACCGTGGGGAAGGCAATCGCCATGCTGACAAGTAATCCCCCTAGTAGAACGCCTAGCCGAGCGAGGCGGCTGACCGCTTGCCCGTAGCCCGAGTTGTGGGTGGCGCGCAGGATGGCACGCTTCACGACGCCGGACAGAAAGAAGAAGAGACCGAATACCACGAACCCTATTAAAATGCCCGGTAATAAGTTGAGGAAGCTCCGCCCGAAGTCATTTACCGCTCGCGTGATAGTGGAGAGTTCGTCTTGGAAAACAGCGTTATTGGGGCTCATGTCCTTAGCGTTGAGGCGGAGAGCGCATTGACGCAGAGGGACAAGACACAATGGGGTGTAGGGCTGCGCCGTAACAGTGAGAACCAGACGCTGCTCCAGACTCGCCGAGCGCTGCTAGCGATAAGTCGTTTTGCCGTTCCCAGTTGCCAGTAGTGTGATACCTAAGCCTGCCGACACTAGCGACGCCACGATGATGCCGAGTCGGGCTTGATTGTAAAGCTCAGCCTCGAATGACAACCCAGCGATGAACAGCGACATGGTGAAACCTATGCCCGCCAGCAGCCCGACGCCAAAAACACCGCGCCAGGTAACCCCGTCAGGTAGCTGTGCCAATCCTGTCTTAACCGCCAAAAAGCTCGCCAGGAACACACCAATAGGTTTCCCAACAACCAGACCCACCCCGACGCCAAAGGCTACAGTACCAACCCCAACACCGCTCAGCGACAGACCAGCGTTAAACAGGGCGAAGATGGGCAGGACAAGATAATTCACGTAGGGTTGCAGAGCATGCTCGAGGCGGTGTAATGGACTTTGTTTCGTTTCGAGGACGCGCTCGACCGCTGCTAGATGACTACCGACTGCCTCGGTATCGGCTGTAGCAATCGCTTCCCGTAGCTCATCAACCGGTGCCGTCACTTGACGTGCTATTGGGATGATGAACGCCAGCAGCACCCCGGCAATCGTCGCGTGCAGGCCCGACAGCAGGACGAAATACCACAGGAAGATACCGGGTATCAGGTACACGCCCAGATGCCGCACTCCTAGGCGGTTGAAAAGCAGCAGGACGCCAAGGATAAGAACTGCGACACCTAACGCACCAAGGTCTAGGCCGCTAGTGTAAAACAAGCCGATGACGATGACAGCACCCAAGTCGTCCACGATAGCTAGCGCCGTCAAAAAGACCTTGAGCCCGAGCGGGACACGTGAGCCAAGAACCGATATGGCAGCCAGTGCGAAGGCGATATCGGTCGCCATCGGGATGGCCCAACCGGCGGCACCCGCCGTACCCTGGTTGAAAAACAGGTAGATCAGGGCAGGAATCACCATCCCACCAAGAGCAGCGGCAACCCCTAGAGCAGCCTGGCGCGGGCGGGACAATTCTCCCGTCACTAGCTCACGCTTCAACTCAAGACCCACCAGCAGGAAAAAAATGGCCATCAGGCCGTCATTGACCCAGTGGGCGAGCGACAGATCAAGCGCCCAGCTGCCGAGGTTAAGGCTTAGATGCTCACCCAACAAACCGTCATAGCTTCCCACCCACGGGCTATTCGCCCAAACGAACGCGGCCAGGGCTGCGAGCAGGAGCAGCAACCCACCTAACGAACCGCTTTGTGCAAACGACTGGAAAGGGCCGATGACTCGCAACGCGAGCTGTTTCCCGCGGCTTATCGTTGGTTGTTCTAACTTTGCCACGTATAACCTCCAATAGAAAAGGGTGGAGACGCTTGACTGTCTCCACCCTGCCCTGCTGACATCTGGGCGTCAGCGTCCCACCGTCTCGTGGTGCCTATGTGTCTACACTCTAACTACCAGTGTAGATTCGAAATCGCCTAGATGAAGAACTAGCGGGATCGCGGCTCATATTTCAGCGTTGAGGCGGAGGGAGCATGGACGTAAAGGGACAAGACACAATAGAGGGAGGGGAGGCGTCCTTGGCGTAGAAGAGCCCTCTGGTGAGGAGGAGCTCGGCGAGTAGGGTGCACCGCCACCGATCCCGTCGCCAAATGCTCGAGCTGCCACCGTTGAAGCGTACCTCGTCTGACACACCTGAATCTGGCATACCCGACACCGCCACACCTGCCACGGGGAAGGACACGACTTTGACCCACTCAAAAGCAGTAGCTGGCACGACCACCAAAAGTAGTGCCGAGGCCTCACGGGCCTACTGTCTCTTGCGGACGTTGAGCCAGTCTAAGGTTACAAGGTTTTTATAATAACAGCCTGTCTGGTCACCGTTCTTTCTGATACCCACCCGTCCGAAGTTCATGGCGGACGGGTATCCACCACCAAGCGCCTAGCAGAAGAAGTGCAGTCATGCCGGGAACAATACAGGTAAATATCCCTGTCAGCACCTGATGAACGACTTGAGCGGATGAAGTAGGCGTTGTGCTGAAACGTCGGCACTTAAGTACCAGTATCACTGATTGGGGCTGCGGCAGGGTCACCCGGTAACGTAACGGGCTCGCCCCATTCAGTACTTGGTCCTCCACGCTGAGCTTGCTCGGCCTTCCCACCTTCGCTTACCCGTGGCCACCTTTTGCAGTGCTTCAACCAGCACCTCGAACGTCCCTGGCTTGACACCTGTCAACCGCTTGAACGGCTCGGCGGCTAACGCCTTTACTTGCTCGTAGGACATTCCCTACTTCAGCAGCTGATATCTACCTTTGCAATAGCTCTATTGGTGCTGGAGCAACGTGCGCACGGCGTTGAGAATAGTCAAGCGTTCGGTAATAAGCTCAGGAAAGGTTAGATAGCGTTGCTATCAGTTGGGGGAGAACATGATGGAGTTCCGGAGTTTCGCCTTACGCACGCTGTACCTGCTGGTTGTTGGGGTGCTGCTAGCGACCCTGTGGTTTTTCCGGGACATCTGGATGCTCGTCTTTCTAGCGGCTATCATCGCGGTCGGCATCAGTATCCCAGTCGGTTACTTGCAGCGCCTGAGAGTACCCAGGGCGCTGGCCGTTGCAGTCTCAACACTCGGGACGGTGCTGGCGGTGCTGGCGCTCGGCCTCTGGCTGGTTCCCAGCGTGGTCGCCGACTTTAGCGAACTGTTCGACCGGTTGCCCCAGTTTGCTAACCGTCTTACCCAGCTCTATGCGGGTTGGCGCACTGAGAGTGAGTGGCGCAGCACCGTCTTGCCACCACTGGCCTTTCGAACCGAGAGCGGTGATTTCGCCGAAGAACGCTTCCGACAGTTTCTCGGCGAAACCACCAGCGTGGGGCTGCCCGTCCTCATCAGCGGTGGCAGCGTTCTAGCCTCTCTCTTAGCCAACCTGTTTCTGGTAGTGATGCTGGCCATCTTCTTTCTGGCAGAGCCTAAAGCGTATGCGCGCGCGAGTCGTTACCTGCTGTCAGCGCAGCGCCACGCTCAGCTTTTAAGTCTTTGGAGCGTTCTCTATCACACTCTTAGGACCTGGCTCTCGACGCTCGCTATCTCGATCTCGATCACCGTGGTCTTGGTCTGGCTGATCTTAGGCGCGCTCGGTATGCCCAACGTCTTAGTGGTCGCCGCCTTTGCTGGGTTGGCGACGTTCGTGCCCAACATCGGCGCGTTCTTACCCCTGATACCTATCACGGTCTTTACACTGGTCTCCGACCCTAGTCAACTGCCTCTTATGGTCGTGGTGTACCTGGCCATCCAGCTCCTCGAGAGCAACATCTTGACGCCGTCCATCGTGCGGCGGCAGCTCAGCATTCCACCTGCGGCCACATTGACCTTTCAGATTCTGGCGGGGTTTATCTTCGGGCTGGTAGGCATCTTTCTGGCGGTGCCGCTGCTGGCGGTGCTAATCACGCTCCGTCCGGGAAGGGTACAGCTACGGTCTTTTGGGGCTTCGTGGGCGCAACGTACAAGTGGAGCTACCCGAACCGACGCCGCACGCTAAAGACACACGGCTGCCGCAGCGGGCAGGCGCGCTTCAGAAACGTTTGAGGGCAAGACGCGTCCTCGTAGTTCGTGGGGAAGCCGACCGTGACGACGAAGACGCGTGAAGGCTGGCATTGGGGTGGTTTCGCCAACACAGTCCACGACGGACCCTGTTGGCGAACTCCTTCAAGGCAGGAAAAGAGGAACATTACAAGCGGCTTAATTCAGAAATGACGCGGTATTCGCGCTCAATCACCGAATAGGTTGGTATGCAACAGAACACGACTGGATACCGTTGCCGAATTAAGCTTGTCACCTCTCGGCGGTTGAAATTCGTGGTTGAGAGCTTCACGCTTTACTGTGCTAGTCGACTTTTCTGCTTTAATCCTCATTCTGTGAAACGTTTTTACGGAATTCGGCAACGGTATCTAGCAAAGACTGTTGCAGCGTTGGAAAGCCACTATCTTACGAATTACTGCTTTCACTGACCTCAAAATTCAGCTACCTGCTATGCTAAGGAAACCCCGTACAACGGGTGGAACCTGCACAGCAACCTTACATCTTCTCCAACATAGTCGTCGCTCGAGTTTCCTCGCGCAGCGCCCCCGGAGATCTTCACACCGCCTACTAGGTGGGAAAGGAGACCGTCCCCGTGCCTCACGAGACTTCTCTCATTGCTACTATTGCCGTCGGCCTAGCAATGGCCTTTATCGGTGGCCTCATTGCCCACCGTTTGCGCCTTCCCCCGCTCGTTGGCTATCTGTTAGCAGGCTTGGCGGTTGGCCCTTTCACCCCTGGGTTTGTTGCCGACGCTGAAATCGCCGCGCAGCTCGCCGAGATCGGCGTGATCTTGCTGGTGTTCGGCGTCGGCATCCACTTTTCTTTTAAAGACTTATTGGCAGTTCGTAACCTCGTTGTTCCGGGCGCACTCATGCGGATTCTGATCGCCACCTCCCTCTGTATCGGCCTTACTGCTCTATGGGGCTAGAGTTTGGGCGCGGGTATCGTATTCGGTCTCGCCTTGTCGGTCGCCAGCACCGTGGTGCTGCTTAAAACCCTCGAAGACAACCACTCTATCAACTCGGGAGATGGCCGCGTTGCGGTCGGCTGGGTAATCGTCGAAGATTTAGTGATGATCCTCGTGCTGGTGTTACTGCCAGCCCTAGCGGAGCCGTTAGGGGGCAACCCTCCTGCGGGCATGGCTGAAACCAGCTTACTGCTAGCGGTGGCGGTCACTCTCGGCAAAGTTGCTGTTTTCGCTATTCTGATGCTGGTGGTTGGAACACGGCTTATCCCCTGGTTGCTCGTTCGGGTCGAGCGTACCGGCTCGCGCGAACTCTTTACGCTTGGTGTGCTCGCCATAGCTCTCGGCGTCGCCTTCGGCTCAGCCGTGCTGTTCGACATATCGTTTGCCCTGGGTGCCTTTTTTGCCGGGGTCATCGTCAACAGCACCGATCTCAGCCACCAGGCAGCCGAAAAGGCGCTGCCGCTGCAAGATGCGTTTGCCTGCTGTTCTTTGTCTCGGTCGGTATTCTCTTCGACCCAGCTATCCTCGTCGAGGAACCGTTGTGGGTCTTGGCTACGCTCGCCATTATCGTTGTCGGAAAATCGGTAGCAGCAGTGCTGTTCATCAAACTCTTGAGGTATTCCAATAGCACGGCGCTCACGGTTTCGGCAAGTCTGGCGCAGATCGGGGAGTTCTCGTTTATCTTGGCTGGATTGGGAATCTCGCTAGGGCTGCTACCTGAGGAGGGTCAGAGCCTCATCCTAGCGGGGGCTTTGCTGTCGATTGTGCTCAACCCATTGGTCTTTAGAGCAGTTAAGCCCCTTATGATCCAGTTTCGTGCTACCGCTTAGTTGAAAAAGTCTGGCGAAAAGTGCTTCATGTCTAACGCAATGTTACGGCCCGATCAACGCATAAGACAGAATCGATTGGTAGCAATTATGCTAGTCTTCTACCATGAGGCAAGTCAATCTCAAAAGCAACCGCGTTGCCCTGCTCCTCGAACAGATCACCCAACGAACAGGTGAGACAAACGTCGATGCCGTCACGAGGGCACTCGAGGAACGCTTGCGAGAACTCGAAGCGAAAGATCGTACGGCACGTACACTCACGTGGCTAAGGACAACTGTTTGGCCGAATCTTCCCGAGACGCAGCACGGCCAGGCACCCTCTAAAGAGGAGCAAGAAGAACTGCTCGGCTTCTGATGGTCATCGACAGCAGCGTTCTCCTCCAAATCCTTTTCGAGGAATCTGGGGCTGAAGAAGCCGTGCTCGCCCTGGGCCGAGCGTCGAACCTGATCATGGCGTCCCCCACACTGCTGGAAACGGAGATCGTGTATGGGTCAAGGCAGGGCTTCAGCTCGGGCGAGGTCGCGGAGCTTGTCGAGAGGCTCGGCGTTGCCCTGCACCCGTTTACCGCCGAGCATGTAATAGAGGCGAAGCTGGCGTACGCCCGATTCGGCAAGGGACAGGGCCATCCGGCGCAATTAAACTTTGGCGACTGTGTGGGCTACGCCTTAGCCAAGGTGTCGGGACAGCCACTCGCTTTCAAAGGTGAGGATTTCAACCTGACCGACCTTGACGTTGTAAAGCTAGGCTAATCTGCTAAGGGGAAGTGCGCTCATCCCTCGGCTGCTGACAACGCGCTCAATCACCGCACAAGGTTTGTGCCTAGCTCGCTAAAATCGCCGATCTTGCTGGCAGAGATCACGCTCCCTGTACGCGCGTCAAACCAAATAAGGTTTGGTGCTACCTCAAACTTTTCTTGCCTGCGCGAAGACCTGAGCGGGCGTGAGCGTACCGGCGACGGGTTCGGTGCCGGGCACGCTGAAGTCGATCCAGCCCGAGTTGAAGCCGTCCTGCATCTCCGCCCAGTTGCCGATCTTGTCCTCCGGCAGGCCCATCGCCTTTAGGGTCGCCGTCCAAGCTTCGCGGGGGATCGGTCGCGCCTTCACCTCTCGGCCCAAGGTTTCGCCCATCGCGCGGGCGAGGTCGTTGGGACTGACCGGGGAGCCCAATTCGACGATCTTTTTGCCATTCCAGCCCGCTATCAGCAGCCGGGCGACCTTGTAGCCGATGTCCGCAGTGGCGATCATCGGGAAGGGGCGGTCGGTGGGCTGTAAGAAGCTGTCGAACCAGCCCGTAGCGGCAGCCCGCTCGAGCGCATGAAGGTTGTTCTCGAGAAACGCGCCCGCCCGGACGAACGCAATCGGGAAGGGCAGGTCGCCCAGCGCCTCTTCGAGTAGGTGCGTCTGAGTGATGTTTCCAAGCCCGCTGCTTTGCTCCGAGCCGACCGACGAGAGCACCACCAGCCGCGGCGACGGCGAGCGGCGCAGCGCCTCGACGAGGCTGGCGATGAGGGCCTTTGCCTCTGGAAAGTCCGGCGACACGGCGACCGGCGTGGGCTGCATCACGAATGCGCCCTCCACGCCCTCGAGGGCGTCGGCAAGAGACGCCGCGTCGGTAAGGTCGCCTTGGCGCACATCGACGCCCTGCTGCGACCATGCGGCAGCCTTTTGCGGGTCGCGGGCCAGGGTGCGCACCGTGCACCCTTCTCCTAACAGTTGCTGTGCGGCTGCGCCGCCTACCTTACCGGTAATGCCTGACACGAAAAACATCGTTCGGTTCTCCTCTCGCGGCTCGGGGTTTAACGACTACCAAGCAACTGTGCCGTGACGGTCGATGTAGGTGCCGGTATGACCGTCCGAGTCGAGTGTCGCGAGCCGGACGATGGCGTCAGTGCCCTCGGTGACGGTCTGGGGGCCACTGTTGCCGTTAAAGTCGGTCGCCGTGTAGCCGGGATCAGCGGCGTTGACCCGGATGTGCGGCAAGAGCTTGGCATACTCCGTCGTCAGCATCGTGAGGGCCGCTTTGGAGGCGCTGTAGAGTGGCAGCCCCACCTTCGACTCGACACGGGACTCGTCGTGGGTCGCGGCGAACGAGCCCAGCCCGCTCGAGACGTTGACGATAGCGGGCGCGGCAGAGCGCGCCAGCAGCGGCAAAAAAGCGTGCGTAACCCGAACCGCACTGACGACGTTCGTACTGAACACCTCGGTCGCGTCCGCGGCGGTGAGGTCCTCGGCCGCTTTGCGCGGACCAGGAATGCCGACGTTGTTGACGAGCACGTCCAAGCGGCCCTCGAGGCGCGTCAACGCGGCGGCTGCCGCGGCGACGGAGTCCTCGTCCGTCACGTCAAGCTGCACGAAAGCGACCCCAAGTTCGTCCGCCGCCGTCTGACCCCGATGCTCGTCACGGACACCGATATAAACCTTGTGCCCGTGCGCTTTGAGTCGGCGGGCGGTTTCAAAGCCGAGACCTTTGTTGGCCCCGGTAATGAGCGTAATCATCTGTGTAGATACTTCTGACATATTGCTCCTTCTTGAGTAGTCGCGGTTCACAACAGTTATAGAACCGCTATGCTTATCAGCACCGGTTTCACAATAAGACGACAGCTCCGTACAACAAATACATAAACCTGTCGCTACATTGCCCAATCCTCTCAACAGTCGGGGAAGCTGAGCAGTGATCTTGGTATCTTAGGCTTGTCATGCAAACCTTCAGCCCAGTACCTGAGGAAGCTAAGACCAACCCAGAGGTCGAAGTATGTCATCAGCTCTCCGATCTAGTCGCCGGGTACACCAACGACAGAGGGGACGGTAAGTACCCAACGATGCTTGAACGGCTCGCTTTCTTGCGCGAGTCCGCCGTTGGTACGGCGTTCAAGGATGTCTACGAACCGACACTTGTTCTCGTGCTACAAGGCGAAAAGGTAGCAACTTTGGGAGCTGAGCGCTATCTCTACAGCCCTGCGAAGTTTCTCGTGGTCACGGTAGAGTTGCCCATTAGCGGGACGGTCGTGAAAGCGTCACCGAGCAAACCTTACCTAGCGGTTGAGCTGAAGTTGGATCTCACGCAACTCGCTGAAGTTCTCGCCCAGATCGGAACCCAACGTCTTGAATCTGGAGGTTTTGTAAGTGGCTTATCGGTCGGCAACGCTGGACTGCCGCTAATTAATTCCATACTTCGGTTAGTCCAACTTTTAGAAACGCCGCAAGATCTCGAGTTTTTAGCCCCCCTCACCCTCCGTGAGCTTTACTACCACCTGCTGAGAGGATCACAGGGTGAAGCCGTGCGTCAAATCGCCACGACAGATAGCACCATGCAGCGCGTCGCCAGGGTTATCAAGCAGATCAAAGAGAACCTCGACCAGCCCTTTCAGGTCGATGACCTCGCCGAGCAGGCCAACATGTCTCCGGCCTCGTTCTATCGGCATTTCAAGAACGTAACCTCGCTAAGCCCGCTACAGTACCAAAAACAGTTAAGGCTTTTTGAGGCCCGCCGGGTAATGCTTGTCGAAGACTCGAGCGCAGCTAGCGCCGCCTACAGGGTCGGTTACGATAGTCCGTCGCAGTTCAGCCGTGAGTACGCCCGCTTGTTCGGTGGGCCGCCGAGAGGGGATATCTCACGGTTACAAGTAGACGGTCAAAAGGCCACGATGCTGAAAAAATAACAAATTTATTCGTACAGCCAAATCAGCTAGAACGTTGCACATCTATGGAAAGTTACGGCCCGTTAAACGCATAAACCAGCTGACAAACATCAATTATCAGCTTGACTCTCACCTTTCCAAAAAGTGCAATACCTGCGCCAACGTCATTTCAAGAGGTCTACTTGTGTCCACTACAAGGTGCGGTACATCCACCTCATAGGTCATGTCGGCACGCGCTCCCGCAATCAGCAGCTCGTATTCCTGCCAATCGGTAAGCCGCCGCGACGAAAGGTCAATCCGTGCCTCGAAGCGTGACCGCCACACTCTCTCATCCGCCGTCATGCACTCAATGATGACTGGCTCAGCTTTCGTGCGTTGAGCAACCGCCTTCACATTCTCGAGACCCTCAAGCCCTCTTAGAGAGCAGTCGCAGATGACGCTGAAGCCCTGTTCTAGGGCAGCCTCCGCCATACGAAAAAGGATGCGGTAGGCGAGGGGGCTGGCGTTGTTAGCGTTAGCCTCTATCGCATCATGGATGTCGTCCTTATCGAGAACGAGCCAACCGAGGTGGCGACCAAGCGCGCGGCTGAGTGTAGACTTACCTGTTCCCGCCAAACCTTTGAAAACGACCAGGTACATGCTTCAAAATAACGCGCTTGTGTTTGTCTCCAGCATGTAGGCGTGCGATAGAGGCGGTTGTCGGACACCTGGAGTCCAGGCATACCGCAACACTTTTGCTGAAAGTGTTCACTTATGACGGTGAATGTTAGCGAGATTATCCCACTTGGGTTTGGCAAGCCTATGATAGCGGGAAATGCACCCTAGGCCTATCCTCAAAACTGCCTTGTGGCTGGCTTGCAGTGGTTCGGCGCTCGTGCTTGTGTTATGGCTGGCACTTTTCTTGCTCGACTCGACTTCCCTGACGGTTGCTGCTGACCGCCGAAGTATGTCAACCGCGACGGAGCTAGGGCAAACCGTTTGCACAAAGCACTTCAAGGCAAGCTTTCCCTTCGTGACGCTAGAGTGTCAGCCTCGAACCGCCAATTGATTAGGTCGCCTGCTCAAAATCAGCACTTTAGGGTTACCACCCTAAATGCGTTGCAACACCCTGGGTGAGATACCGTTGCCGAGTTCGGCGAGGGGCGTCAGGAGAGGCTAAGCTGAGGCGACCAGAAGGCTCAAATGTCGCTTCAGCAGAGCAACCCAATGTTCGTTCCTGAAAAAACAGTCCGCGTCGCCAAAGCCATCTACCGCAAGGGCAACTTAGCGATTCACCTATGCGGACCTACACCGACAAGACGACCAGCGCACGCTCAAAAACGAATCGGCAAGCGTTTCGCAGCAATTTAGGTATTACCCGCATCGACGGAAAAAAAGCCCGAGAGCAATCCGGCAACGGTATCTTGCTAAGAGTGTTGCAAACTTGTTTTTAATAGGCGAGTGCGGGTGTTTGCCGAACATAGGTGTCTTGCTCGAGCTGCTTAAGCATAAAGTCAGCAAGGTCAGCTCGTGAGATGCGAATGCCACCTTCAGGAGCATAGCGCGGCGTAACGCGGTAGACTCCGGTCTTTTTGCCGTTTGTAAGGTACGAAGAGCGGACGATGATCCAATCGAGATCGGCGGTGTCTATCACGAACTGTTCCATACGCGCCATGTCAACGTAGTAGTTGACGAGCAAGCGCCGCACTAGCCACAAATACCACCAAGGCTCATGGTTGGCTGGGTCCGTACCCACTGAAGAGACGATCATCAAGCGTTTAACGTGGGCCTGCTGCGCTGCGGCGACAAGCTGCTTAGCGCTCTCCGAGTAGAACTGGGTGATTCCGAGGTCGAGCACCCCCAAGGCAGAGAGCACAACCTCACTCCCCCCAAGCTTTTCCGCTAGCGTAGATGCCGATTCGTTTAGCAAATCCGTCTTGACGACCTCGAGCCGGTCGTGCTGGGTGGTGACTTTGTCAGGCGAACGTACGAGCACCTTAACCGTGTGACCCAACGCTAAAGCTTGCTTCGTGAGTTCTTGTCCGGTTCCACCGGTTGCACCTAAAATTGATACGTTCATCGTTACCCTCCGATGTGGGTTTTCTTAAGCTTTAACTAAGACTCTATAACCCCTCGGTTGGATAGGTAAGCGGTCCCGCTGGTCGGCTCCCCCCCAGTCTTAGTTTCATCGGCTCCGCATGGTCTTTTGATTTCGGCAACGGTATCTATAGCAGTTGTGTTGCGCTTCCAGCTCCAACTGCCGAGCGATAAGGGTAATGATACTGGTGGCGAAGTCGAAAAGGCCAAGTGGCGCAAGTGTCATCCCCAAGAAGTTCACGAATTTTCGTGGTTTTACAGATGCGCAAAAAGTGAAGTAATCCCGGTTTCGAGGTTTAACCGACTTCGCCACCAGTATCAGGGTAATTGTCAATGGATACGCCGTGCTCGCGCTCAACTGCCGCATAACGACAAGGTGTTCTGGCTGTTCGTTGCTTTAGCCAAGGCAAGCTCGGCGGCTGCCCTTTCCGGCTCTAAAGATGCGACCCGCCATGGTACGCCTGCTGGTAGGTTTGCAGCGAAGGCGTTGGTCAACATAGGACCGACTGCAACCACCCCGCCTGCCAGCGCAACCGGTAGGACCGCACCTAGCTGTCCGAAAACGGCCGTCGCCAGCCTAGCAAGCTCACCTCCCGCACGCGTTAGGATTTCAGTCGCTGCGGTGTCGCTCCTCAAGGCCGCGCGCCCTACGGCAGGAGCGAGAGAGGCGATCCGGCCCCGGCCGTCCTCATGGACCGTTTGGTTGATGTCCGGCCAACGGGTGCTGCCGAGCGAGGCGTACACCTCCTGGGCGAGCGGCAGGTCGCTCGGCCTGCCGAGTTCGTCGTGCCAGCGTAGCGTCTGCTTGAGCCCTTCGCGCCCGATCCAGAAGCCGCCCCCCGCGTCGTCGATCAGCATGCCGTGGCCACCGGCGGAAACGGCAACTCCGTCCCTCTTCACATGAAAAGCGACGCTGCCAGTGCCCGCATAGACAAGGACGCCGCCGCCCGGCGGGTAGACGCTCGCGTAAGCGATCCGCATGTCGTTGCCTATCCAGACCGATTCGCCGTAACCGAGTTCGGCGGCGGCATCCCGGAAGAGCGCCGCCGCCGCCGTGCCCGCGTGAAGGCCTGTAACGCCCGCTACGACGGCGTCGGCGGGGGCGAGTTCGCGGGCGGCAGACAGCACGGCCCTGAAGCGGGCTAAGTTCTCCGTACGAGCGTTCGGGGTGGAAAGCAGCCCCGTGAAGGGGGGCAGTTGACCGCCCCCGAGTTCCCTACCCGAGCTGTCGAGCAGCAGCCAGCGCGCGGCCGTGCCCCCCGCGTCAATGCCGAGCGCAATCACGACACCTTGCTCAGAACGGGTTTCTCGAACTGCGCGGCCCGTTCCAGCTCCGGCATGATGTAGACGCCGTAGCCGGGGACCGCGTGCTTGAAGATTCCGACGACCGGGACCCCTACGGCGGCCTTGACCGCCCGCACGTCGTCCGGCCCGTCCGCGCGAACCCCGACCGCACTGCCCTCGACGGCTACCCGAGCTATGGCAGCCATTATCTGCGGTCCGCGCAGCGGGCTGTCTGCCGCGGCTTGGCAAGGGATGAACAGTCCCGGGCGTATCGTGCAGTCGAGCTGTTCATGCATTTCCGGTTGACTCCCATCCCGACCGGCACCACGCCTCAGTCGGCGCTACCTTCACGGACACTACAGATTTTTGTCGCTCACGGCTGAGGCCGTCCGGCGAACCGCCTCAGCCGCTGTCGCTCGCTTGAGGAGGATGCTCTTGAAAAGTACGTCGACTACGAGGAGCTGGCCGACCTTGCTCGCCAGGTCGCCCCCTGAGAGCGGTCCCTCAGCGCTCGCGCTAAAAAGGGCGACGTCCGCGAGGCGGGTCAGTGGCGACTTGCCGCGGTGGGTGATGGCGACCGTTTTGCAGCCGTGCGTCTTAGCAACCTCAAGCGTGTGGACCGTGTCGATGGTCGTCCCCGACCTGGAAATCCCGATCACGACGCCGCCCGCCGGGCACACCGCCGCCGCCATCGCGGCCAGGTGGGGGTCGGGCATCGAGAACGCTGGGAAACCCGCCCGCAAAAGCTTATAGCTCAGGTCCTGCCCCGTGATGCCCGACGCGCCCTGCCCCACCGTCAAGACCTGCGCCGCGCCAAGGATCAGGGCGACAGCGGCGTCAACCCCCTCGAGGTCGAGCATCGCGTCGGTCTCGTTCAGCGCCGCCTGCATATTGACGCGGGCCTGCGTGACGACGTCCCGGGTGGTTTCTGGCTGCCCTTTCGTTGCGGAGGGTTTCCCGGCCAGGTCGGCGGAGAGCGCGAGCTTAAAGTCCTGAAAGCCCTTGAAGCCGAGTTCCCGGCAGAGCCTGATGATCGACGACTCCGCGCAGCCGCATGCCTCCGCCACGTCGGTGATGCTCTGGTATAGCACGGCTTGGGGATTTTCGAGCAGGTAGCCCGCGGCGCGCTGGAGGGTCGGCGTGAGGTGGCCGCGCTCCGCCCGCAACTGGCTCAGGGCACCGCTGAGCGTAGGGATGGGTTGGGCAGTCATTTAACGCTTCCCATGGTAAGCCCACGGACGAGGTAGCGTTGGACGAACAGGCCGAGCACGAGCATCGGCACCATGATCATGGTGCCCGCAGCCGTCAGCGGCCCCCACTCCGTACCCTGGAACGTCAGAAAAGCGGTGATCGCGACCGGGAGCGTCTGGGTGCGCTGACCCGTCAGGACGAGCGCGACCAAGAACTCGTTCCAAGTCAGCAGCAGGGTGAGGATCGCGGTCGCAGCGATGCCGCCCCTGGCGATGGGGGCCACGATGCGCGAAAAGCAGGCCCACTCCGAACACCCGTCGATCAGCGCCGCCTCGCGGACCTCGACCGGCACCTCCTCGAAAAACGTCGCCAGCATCAGGATGGCGAACGGCAGGTTGATGACCAAATAAATGAGGATCATCACGGCGTAGCTGTCGCGCAAGCCCAAACGGGCCACCAAGAAGAACGCGGGCAGCACGAACATAATCGCCGGTGCAACCCGCAAACCGACGATGAAGGTGGTGAGGTCGCCCTTGTTGCGGAGCTTGAAAAACGACAGCGCGTACGCCGCCAGCGAGCCGAGCAGCACGGCAGCGACCGTCGACGCGCCAGCAATGACGACGCTATTCACGAAAGCGCCGGTGAAGTTCGCGTTCGCGAGGACCTCGCGGTAGTTGTCCCAGGTCGGCGTAAACAGGAGCTTCGGGGGCAGGGCGAACGCGTCGCGCGGCGTCTTGAACGAGGTGCTGACGAGCCACGCAGGGGGAGCCAAGAAGAAAATCAGGATAACGCCGACACCCAGATAGAACGCTGATGTCCGAAGTAGCCGCATCACCCTTGGACCCGCACGCGCTGATAGACCCAGGTGAGCCCGACGGAGGTCACGACGGTCATCAGGAGGCTGAGGGCGACCGCGTAGCTGATGTTGAAGTTGCTGAAGCCTTCGATGTAAGCGTACATATTGACGGTCTCCGTGGCCAGCGCGGGGCCGCCGCGGGTCATGACGTAGATGAGGTCGAATACCTTGAAGCTGTCAATGAGTCGCAACAGCCCGGCAATCACGAGCGCGGGGCGGAGGAGCGGCAGCACGACGTAGCGGAAGACTTGAACGCCGCTGGCCCCGTCGATTCGGGCCGCCTCGACCGGCTCGGTCGACATCGCGTCGAGGGCGGCCATCACGATCAGGATGACGAAGGGTGTCCACTGCCAGATGTCGGCCACGACAACCGCCCCCATCGCCAGTCGCGGGCTGCCCAGCCAGTCCGAGTCTTGGAACGGCGTGCCGCGCAGCAGGTAGTTGATGATGCCCGCGTTCGGGTCGTAGAAGATGCGCCAGATCAGACCCACCACGACGGGCGTCATGATCATCGGGATGAGCAGCAGCGCACGCACGAGTTTTCGGCCCAAGAAGTCGCGCTGGAGGTAAAGCGCAATCGCCAGGCCCAGAAGAAGTTCGGCGACGACTGCCATGGCTACATACTGGATGCTCCGCCAAAACCCCGCGACCGCGCGCGCCTCGGTGAGCGCCTGCCGGAAGTTCTCCAGCCCCACGAAGTCGTAAGGCGGCGGGCTGATCAGCGAGACGTCGCGGAGCGCGAGGTAGACCGAATAGCCGGTGGTGTAGAGGGCCACCGCTGCCATGACGGCCAGCGCAGGCAGGAGGAACGCCCGGTTGCCCGGCCGCTGACGGCCCCGCACGCTACTGGCCTAACGCGTCGTTGTTTTCGTCGTTGGCCGCGCTCAGCGCCGTCTGGGCGTCTAGCGACCCGGCGAGGACCTGCGAGATGGCGACGCCGGTATTGTTAATGATTTCGTTAGCTTGCGGGATGTTGGGCAGGTACTGCGGGTTGCCCCGGTCGATTGCCTCGAGCATCGCTTCCCTGAACGACCCGTAGCGCTCCAAGAAGGCGTCGCTCTCCATGGCCGCGAGCGACGTCACGCCCGAGTGTGGGTCGGTCGTCAGCGACTGCGTCTGCTGCGCCGCGTTGGTCGCCCAGGTCATGAACAGCCAGGCGGCCTCGGGGCTGTCGCTGTTCTCGGCGAGGTAGAAGCCGTGGACCGCGAGCGACGAGCTTCCGCCCCGCGGGTCGGTTGCCGACATCGGCACCGGCGCGTAACCGACCTGACCGACGATGGACGACTCGTTGGGGTCTTCGTTGAACGCGCCGTTGACCGTCGCGTCAATGGTCATCGCCGCGCCGCCCTGCTGGAAGAGGAGGCGGTTTTCCTGCCAACCAAAATTGGCCACGCCCGTCGGCCCGTATTCGCGCAAAATCCTGGCGTAAAAGTCGAGTGCCGCCACGGCCTCCGCGCTGCCGACGGCGGAGGCGTCGCCGTCCAGCCACTGCCCGCCGAAGCCCCATAAGAAAGCCGCCCACACGTAGACGTTCTGGATGCCCTGCTCGCCCCGTAGGGTGATGCCCGCCACGTCGCCGTTCGTCGCTTCGTAGACGGTCCGTGCAGCCACCTCGAGCTCCTCGAAGGTCGTGGGCACGTCGAGGCCGTATTCGTCAAAAAGGTCCTGGCGGTACATCAGGAAGGTGCTCTCGCCGTAGACCGGCACGCCGAACTGCTGGTCCTCGTAGCGGAGGGTAGTGAGGTACTTGGGCACGAAGTCCGCCGCGTCGTAGTAGGTCGGGAGCTGTTCGGCAAGGCCGTCGACCGGTGCGATGTACCCGGCTGAGGCGTAGCCCACGCCGTGAACCCAGTCGTCCATGACGATGTCGTAACGACCCGACCCGGTGGAGAATTCGAGCAGCGCCCTCGCCGTGAGGTCGTTGTAGGGGATGATCTCGGCATTCACGGTGATGCCGGTTGCCTCCGTAAAGGTGGGGATCATGCGCTGAACAGCGTCGCTCGACGGGTGACCCTCCATAAGGACGGTGATCGTTTGTCCGGCGAACGGCTGCTCCTGCGCGACGGCAACAGCGCCTAGGCATATGAACGAGAACCCAACTAAGAAACTCCGCATATCCGACCTCCAAAAAGTAGTTTTCTAAACCGCTGTGACTAACTTGCGACCTGCTAGCCGTTACGTGGAGGTGGGGCTCGGCTAGGGTACGGCGTCTTCATAACGAGATGGCCGCTCCGGTGCGGCTCGATTCGATGATCGCCAGCGCTACCTTCAGCGATTCGGTCGCCGCCTCGCCGTCGGCCACATTCGCCGAACCCGTCCGGATATCCTCAATGAAGCCAGCAAGCTCTTCTTTGATGTCCCCGCGGATCCGCCCCCCGATCATCGGCCAGTGCTGGGTGTCGGGGTAGTCGACGCCCGCCTCGTCCGCCAGGTAGAGGCCGGACTCGCCGCAGTCGACCTCGGCAAGCCCGCGAGTGCCGAGCAGCGCGAGGCGGGCGTCGAGTTTCGTCTTCGAGGTGCCGGGCAGCGCCCAGGAGCTCTCGAGGTTGGCGACGACGCCGTCCTCGAGCGTCAGGATGGCGAAAACCGAGTCTTCCGTGCCGGAGCCCCCGAGGAGCTTGGTCGCGGCCTGCGCGTAGACCCGGCGCACCTTCTTGCCGGTGAGCCAGTAGATCAGGTCGAGGTCGTGGACCGTGACGTGCAGCGCGAGCGGGAGGCTGCCGCCGTAGCGGCTCGGCCCTTCGGTGTGGGGGCTGCTGCGCTTGGCTGTGATGTGCGTCAGCTCTCCCAAGCGCCCGTCTTGGAGCGCCTGCCGCGCCAAGGCGTAGCGCGGGTCGAAGCGGAGCAGGTACCCGACGCCGAGCTTAACGCCCGCCTCCTGCGCTGCTTTGCTAATAACCGCCGCGTCCTCCAGCGTCGCCGCGATGGGCTTTTCGAGCATGATGTGAACGCCCGCGGCGGCCGCCGCGAGCGCCGGCTCTCGGTGGAGGTCGTCTTTGGTGCAGATGCTGACGACGTCGAGGGCGCTCCGCGCAAACATCTCGCGGTAGTCCAGGAACACCGCGCAGTCGTCACTCCCCGCCGCCCGGTACGCGCGCGCCGGGTCGAGGTCAGTGACGGCGACCAGTTCCGTTTGGAGCAGATCGCGGTAGACCTGAGCGTGAATCGCCCCCATGAACCCTGCGCCGATGACGCCTACCCTCATGCTTGCCTCCGAAGTCAGCTATGAACAACTCGCTGTTTCCACTGGTTATCGAGAAAATTTCCGTAAAATGAGCTGTTAATTGAAATAATCTACATAATCGAGTATTGTTCTGTCAATAGCAGCGTGTGTAGAGAATTTCTCTAAACTGCTAGATGGACGTGCGCTGTAAAATCTGGTGAGGTGACGTTGATGGTACCTGGGTTTAACGAAGGCGACGTGCTGATGCACCGCCCGCACCTGCGCGACCTGCCTGCCCCCATTCCGCTAGACTCCGAGTTTACGCTCCGCGAGGTCGAGCCGGAGGACGAGCGCGCGCTCGCCGAGCTGCTCGAGCGGGTGTTCCTGCAGTACGGCGAGCAGTGGGATGAGGACCGGGTGCGCCGTGTTCTCACAGAGGCGGACGACGTCAACGCCGTGTACGCGGTTTTCTGGCGGGGACAGCCGGTGGCGACGACCTCGAGCCAGTACCTGCCCGACTACGCGGACACCGCCGGGTTCGTCCACTGGGTAGCGACGCATCCCGACTTTCGGGGGAAGCGCCTGGCCTCAGCGCTCCTGGCCCGGGTGCTAGCGGACTTCGGGGAGCGCGGTTACGACGGCGCTTGGCTGATCACGCAGCCCGACCGTGTCCCGGCCATCAGGACCTACCTCAAGTTCGGCTTCGTGCCCGAGTATAGGGCCAACGGCAACGACCACCGGTCAAGATGGTCCGCCATCTTTCCGACGGTGCTTAACAAGTAAGGCCACCTTATGGAAATCCTCATCCGCCCGACCGCCGACCACGCCGCCCGGCTCGCCGCCCGTTTGGTCGCTGAGCGCCTCCGCGCGAAACCCGACCTCGTGCTGGGCTGCGCGACCGGGCGGACGATGGAGCGCATTTACGCCGAACTGGTGCGGGCGCACCGCGACGAGGGTCTCAGTTTCGCCGGGTGCCACACCTTCAACCTCGACGAGTACGTCGGCCTCGCCCCGGACGACCCGCGCTCGTATCACGTCTACATGAAGGCGCACCTCTTCGGGCACGTCGATATCGGCCCGCACAACACCTCTTTGCCGGACGGCACCGCCGCCGACTTGGGGGCCGAGGCGCGGCGCTACGAGGCCAAAATCGCCGCGTCGGGCGGCATCGACCTGCAACTCCTGGGGCTCGGCGAAACGGGGCACATCGGTTTTAACGAGCCGCTGTCGTCCCTGCGCTCGCGCACCCGCGAAAAGGCGCTCACGCCGACGACCCGGCGGCAGAACGCGGCCTTTTTCGGCGGCCCCGAGCGGGTCCCCGAGCGGGCGCTCACGATGGGCGTCGGCACCATCCTGGACGCCCTCGAGGTCGTCTTGGTCGTCACCGGGGGGGCGAAGGCGGCAGTTTTAGCCTGCGCGACCGAAGGGCCGATCACGGCGATGATCAGCGCGACCGCCCTGCAGCTCCACCCGAACTGCAAGGTGATCGCCGACGAGGCCGCCGCCGAACAGCTAGCAGGTCACGATTACTACCGCTGGCTTTTCGAGAACGAACCCGAGTGGGGGCTCTACCGCCGCGACCCGGCGCTGTAACGTCCCCGGGTTGGCAGCGGTCGCCCCGATCAGGTGTGAAAGCGAACGCCCTAACCGGTCGAGCCGCCATACGACGGGAGTGTCGCCGCCCCGGGCGAACTCGAACGCTTCAGTGAGGCCGGTCCGGCTGTCTTCAGCTCTCGAAAGTCGATCCATAAACACCTTGTCGCACCCCACCGTTTTTAGGGCAGCGAGTTGTAAATCTAGGTTCTGATCCCCGGTTGAGCCGCACCAACCGGTCAGGCACGAGGTTTAACAACTTCTCTTGGATTCGCTGTTGGTAGACGTCGGCAAACAAGAGTAGTCGAGCGTCACCCATCGTCAAGAGCCTAATCCACGTGGGTTCCAGCCCGATCATGAAACTGGACGTTGGTGATAGCGACCACAATGGCCCTATTATCACAAAACTCTATGTATTGACAAAAATTAACTCAATCCGCTATCTTTACAATTGAGTAATATTCAAGTTTGGAGTGACCGATGGCGGAGAGGTTTGAAAACCTTTTGAAAACGCTTTTCCAAGCCCTAATCGTGTCGTGCCAGCCCGTGCCGGGTGGCCCCTTCGACGCCCCAGACCTCGTTGTGCGCTTCGTGAAGGCCGCTGAACTCGGTGGCGCAAGCGCGGTTCGCGTCGAGGGGATCAAAAACGTCGAGGCAGTTTGTCAGGCAACGACGCTGCCCGTGATTGGGCTGGTCAAGCGCAAAATGCCCGGAGCGGATGTTTACATCACGCCGTCGCTGGAGGACGTTGAGGACCTAGCCGCGCACGGAGCCCGCATCATCGCGTTCGACGCGACCAGCCGAGACAGGCTTATTCCAGTGGGCGAGATGATCGCCCGAATACACGCCTTGAACTGCTCCGCGATGGCGGACGTCGCCACCACCCGAGAGGGGGTTGCCGCCTCTCGGCAAGGGGCCGAGTTCGTCGGCACCACGCTTTCGGGTTACACCGCCGATTCACCGCAGCAACTCGAGCCCGATCTCGAACTTGTATCGAGTCTCGCACAAGCGGGCGTCCGTGTAATCGCCGAGGGCCGCATCGCGACCCCCTCGCAAGCAGCTCAGGCGCTGCGAAACGGCGCGTTTGCGGTAACGGTGGGAACTGCCATCACGCGGCCCGAATGGACCACCTGCAGCTTTACTAGGGCACTCAGCGAGTCAAACTCGCTTGCCAGACAAGAGGAGGAGACAAGGTGAAAAGGTTCTTTCTGAAGGCGCTCACGGTCGGTTTATGCTTAGGTACTGCGACCGCCCAGGAGACGGTCACGCTGCTGTTCTGGCCGGGACCGGAGAGCGAGGCGATGCAGGCGGTCGTAGACGCTTACAACGCCGGTCCGGGCTCTGAGAACGGGGTGACGGTCGAGCAGCTCCTGTTCTCGCGGCAGGGTTACTTCGACAAAGAACTCGCCGACCTCGCGGCGGGCAGCACTGAGTTCGACCTCGCCCTCGTCACGACCTACACGCTGGGCCGCTACGCGCCCTACCTCGAGCCGCTAGACAACTACGTGAGTTCTGACCCCTCACAAACTTTTATCCCGACCGCGCTCACGTCTTTACAAGCCGACGGCCAGCAGTTCGGCGTGCCGACGGACGTGAGCCTCCACTTCACCTACTACCGCCAAGACCTTATCGACCAGCTCCTGAGCGACGAGGCGTGGCGGGTGACCTACGCCGACCTATCGGAGGAGTATTTGGGGGAGCGCCTCGAGCCTGTAGACCCGCAGGAATGGACTTGGGACGATTACCTCGCCACCTCGCTTTTTTTCACGCAGGCGCTGAACCCCGACTCGCCGACACGCTACGGCACCGCCTTACAGCTTAAAAATCTAATTTTTAACATCATGCTCTGGCAGAGCACGATGGTCTCGAACAGCGGCAATCTATTCGACGACGGCGGGGACGTCACGATTGACTCCGAGGCGGCGCGGCGCGGCCTAGAGATCTATCAAACAATCATCGACAACGGAGCAACACCCTCGGGTAGCCTCAACGCCGAATACCCGGAGACAAACGAAGCCTTCCGCAGTGGGCAGGTCGCCACCATCTTGCAGTGGAACGCCGCCTACAACGAACTCAACAACCCGGAGCTCTCGCCGCTCGTGGCGGGCAAGATAGGGATCGCGCCGCTACCCGCGGGCACCGCAGGCCACCGCACCCATACGCACAGTTTGGGGATCGGCATGAACGCCGCCTCGACCAAGAAAGAGGCGGCGGGCTCGTTCATCGACTACCTCTTCAGCCAGGAGGCGATGGAGGTCTACGCGGGCGCGGGGGGTACGCCACCGGTCGCCGCGGTGCTGGAGGGGCAGACCGAGACCCGCCCCGAGTTCGCGCAGGTAGCTGACTACCTGGAGAGGTACGCCTACGTAGTAAACGGTGGCACGGCGGCCTACGCGGTTCCTGTGTACGAGATTCTGGCCGAGGCGTTTTCAGGCGTTTGGGCGGGTCAACAGAGTATCGACGAGGCCCTCTCCGGGGCGGCGGAGCGGATGACCGAGGCGGCCAGTCAGTGACTTCATGAACAAACCGACCGATGATCGGTAAGCGCGACCCAGATCGTTCGGGTAGGGGGCTAAAAGCCCCTCACCTGCTGCTAGCACCCTTGCTGCTGCTAATCCTGGCACTGCTGGGGTATCCGCTTCTCACAAACGTTATTTACAGTTTCTCGGCGGTGACGTTTGAGAACATCCGCAGCCCGGTGTGGTCGGGTCTGGAGAACTACGCGGCGGTGCTCGGCGACACGGCGTTTTGGGACGCGCTCGGCTTCTCGCTGCGCTTCGCGCTCGCCTGCACAGCCCTCGAGGTCGTCGTCGGGTTTGCCTTAGCACTGCTTTTCGAGCCGCTGCTCGCCCGACATAAACCCCTACTGGCGCTGCTGCTCCTGCCCATGATGATCTCCCCGGCTCTCATGGGAATTATGTACCGACTTCTTCTCGACGATTTCGTGGGCATCGTCCCGCAATACCTGGCCTTGGCAGGCTTTTCGGTCAACCTGCTCACGCCCCCCTTCTTGGTACCGACGCTCGTCGTTATCGAGGTGTTGCAGTGGACGCCGTTCGCCTTCTTGATCTTTTACACAGGCCTACAAGGTGTCCCCGGTGAGCTGGTCGAAGCCGCCAAGATCGACGGGGCCGCCGCGCCGCAGGTCTTCCGCTTTGTGCTCCTGCCGCTGCTCGTCCCGGCGCTCGCCATCGCCGCGTTCGTCCGTTTCATCGACTCGTTCCGGGTGTTCGACCACATCTTTGTACTGACCGGTGGCGGTCCGGGCAACCTGACGACGAGCATCAGCATCTATATCTATAAGACCTTTTTCCAACAAACCCAGCTCGGCCAAGCCGTCGCGGCGTCGATGCTCCTTTTGATTATGTCGCTCGTCCCGCTCTGGCTCTCGATGCGCTACGTCGTCAGGGGTGCGCGGTGAAGGCGGTCCGGTGGGTTGTTTTCGTCGTCGTGGTCTTTGTATTTAACTTTCCGCTGCTCGCGACCTTAGTGACCTCACTTAAAACCACCGCAGACATCTCCAGCTCCCCGCCCGCCTGGCTGTTCAGACCGACTGGCGAACACTACCGCGCAATCTTCACGAGCTCGACCCTCGACTTCCCACACTTCCTGACCAACAGCGTCGTCATCGCCTCTCTCGGCACCTTGATCGCGGTGGCCGTGACCCTGCCCGCGGCCTACGGGGTGGTCCGGTTCGGGCTCGGCAGGAACACGCTCCTACCGCTCGTGACCAACCTTCGGGCCGTCCCGCTGATCATCTTCGCTATCCCCTTCTACCTGATGTTCCAAGCGCTGGGCTTGCTGGACTCGCGACTTGGGCTTTCGCTCATCGCCTGCCTGATCAACCTCCCGCTGGCCCTCCTACTCTTCGTGGGGTTTATCCAAGACTTCCCGGTCGAGATCGACGAAGCAGCCCGGATCGACGGGGCCACGACCCTTGGGGTGTTCTGGCACATGATCTTGCCCCTCTCACGAACCGTCACGGCGGCGGTGGCAATCTTGAGTTTCATCTACGCCTGGAACGAGTTTTTGTTCGGCCTCATCCTCACGACCCGGAACGCCACCCCCGTGACCGTCGGCGCGACCTTTTTCGTCACCTCCTACGGCGTGCAGTGGGGAGAAACCGCCGCCGCAATGGTTTTAAGTGTGTTGCCGCCCGCGCTCCTTGGCGTGCTCTGTTACCGCTACCTTGCCAAAGCGCTCGTTGCCGGGGCCGTGAAAGGATGACCGCCGTCGCCACCGGGGTGCTAGCAAGGCTGCGCGCGACCCTGCCAGGGTTGACGCCCGCGCTCGGGCGGATCGCCGAGGTTGCTCTCGCATCTCCCCATAAAGTGCTCTATAGCACCGTTACCGAACTTGCCGAAGCGGCTAGCAGCAGCGAGGGGAGTGTGATCCGGTTCTGTAAAGACCTAGGTTTCAGCGGTTTCCAAGACTTCAAGCTTGCGCTCGCAACCGATTTGGCGGCGTCTCAAACCGCCCCTCGAGCCCGCAACGAGCCGGACAATCTTGTTGGCGAGGCGGTTCGCCACGCCCAAGCCGCGGTGAGAGAAACAGGACAACTGCTCGAGCTAGCCGCGGTCGAAGGGGTGGCCGCCCGCATCTTAGCTGCCGACCGCACCGACGTGTACGGCGTCGGCGCTTCGGGGATGATCGCGGGTTACGTGCATTACAAGCTGCTGCGCTTGGGCTTGAGCGTCCAAATATTCACCGACCCGCACTTAGCCGCGATGAGCGCGGTCAGCCTCACCGAGCAATCGGTGGCGATCGGTGTATCGAGTTCTGGCTCGGTGATCGACACCGTTGCGGCGCTCCGAACGGCTAGAGGAACGGGCGCGTTCACCGCGGCGCTGACCAACCGGGCAAAAAGCCCACTGACGGCAGTTTCCGACGTCGTGCTCCTCGCCTCGAGCCCCGAATCGCCGCTGACCGGCGGGTCGGTCCCCTCGAAGATCGGCCAGCTCCTCGTCTTAGAGGTCCTCTTTTCGGCGCTGCTCGAGCGGCGTGAGGGCAGCTCGGCGTTTTTGCAGCGGACCGCCGAGTCGGTGGTCGACAAAAGCTACTGATGCCGCTCGGTTTGGGCATTGACCCGGGCGGCTCGGCAACCGGCTGGCTACTTCCAGATGGCGACGGGGCCGTAATCGGGTGCGGCGAGGCGTTGCCGCTCGCGGGGTAATTATTACCGACCTAGAACGCAGAACGAACCTTTACCGGCTTGCCGAGCTTCTTAGCGACATCCGCAAAACTGCTCTGCCCAACGCCGTGGTGGCGGGCATCACCGGCGCTTACGCAGACATGCCCGCGGATCACAAACGACATCGACATCGCTTACGCGAGCGTGTGTAGATAGAAACGCAGCCCGCGAACAGCACCCGATGGTCCCAAACATGTCCGGCTTTGGGGTCGTCAAAATCGAGATGGACCCTGGCAACCTGCTGATCTTAAACTCGCTCCTCGCCCACGGCACCCGCCAAAACCGTTCGGAAGACCGCGTGCGGGTCGCGCAGTACGTCTCGGTGCACCCTGCCGAGGAGGACAACGATGCCGAGTGGCAGGTTCGCGTCGACAGTTGGCGAGACCGCGAGGCACCGAAGCGGACCGCGTTCCCTGGCGACCCGTGGGACCTCGAGAATTGTTACGAAACGGTGGAGCCGACGCCTTTAGGCGAGAAGCTGTTGGGGCTCGAGTCTTAGCGTTAACGTATTGGCGGCAGACGTGTTCTCTTCCCGACCCGTATCGCCGTCGGGGAGGGGTTTTCTTTCTCGTTTTGGATGAGGACTACAGCGCCGCACATATTTCCTAACTTGCCGTGTGGTGCTTCGGCCCGTTAAACGCATAAGGCGACGCTTTTGACCTTGCCGTCAGTAGCCTGCCCGCCATTACTCAATGTGAAGCCCCCGGTACAGGTCGAAATCAAGGTACGGCACGCAGCGCAGGTCCACTAGCTCGCCGCCCAGCTGCTTGATCGTCGCCCAGGGAACCACCATCTTACCGTGGCGTTTGTCCAGCAGTTTGCCGTCGCGTGCGATAAACGCCCACAGCTTAGGGGCGTCGATCAGCCAGACCATCCCGCAGTCTTGCAAGTACACCCCAGCATCCGCGCCCCTTCCTCCTTCCAGCGAGGATCGACGAGCAGCGCCCTGCCTGAATGCTCCCGCCCGACAACCTTGACCTTGCCGCGCCAGGTCTTCGTGAACACCAAGAGCGAACCTTTGAAACCGGGTTCGACGTCGAGCACCCCGGTACAACCGAGGAAGTAGCGCATGAGGAGGGTGCGGGTGTACGGCTGCAAAAGGATAAGGTCGTTCATCGTCTCACCTACCTTCTACTCACTGGCTGCATCACAAAATG
>JAABUN010003085.1_pt1 | contig 27060 bp, 24 predicted proteins | sample 5559311 | NCBI WGS metagenome assembly JAABUN01 (sample SAMN10711877, study PRJNA513370) | rock metagenome | isolation source: Antarctica rocks | place: Antarctica: Victoria Land, Siegfried Peak sud
CGACCCCGAGCGTCGCCAGACCCGTGCCGGCGACTCGACCGAGCAGGTCGACGTCGGGGGCGCGCCCCTGCCGGATCTGCTCCCACGCCGCTCCCGGCAGGGCGGTCACGCCGCGCCCGCCCGGTCGTCCTGGAGGGCATGGGCAAGGCACTCGTCTGCAGCGGCGGCCGTGGCTCCGCGGCCGGTGGAGCCCGGTGCAATCCCGTGCCCGAGATCGGCGCGCAGGCCGCGGTCCTCGGTGAGGTAGCCGATCACCGCCAGGCCCATCGCTGACTCCACGAAGGCGCCCACCTCGTCGACCTGACGGTCACCACGCAGACACACGGCGAGGTGGTCGCAGCGCGACCTCAGCCAGCGGCCGGCGACTCCCAGCGCTGCCAGCTGACGCAGCTCGCTGCCCGCGACGAGGACCAGCTGGGTGGCCAGCGGCACGACCGGCTCAACGTAAGGGCCCTCGACCGCCACGTCGAGGACGACGACCCGGCCGGAGGCGGCCATGGCCTGCACGACCTGCAGGACGACGTCGACCTCCGGCAGGACGCGGTCATCGCGCCCAAAAGACAGCACGGGCACCCCCTCTCCCCGGGGCAGGCGCGCGATGACGGCGGACCCGTCCGCAGCACCGGCCAGCGCGACGAGGTCGACCCAGCGGACGCCCGGCTCCTGCTCGGCTCCGAACGTGACGTCGAGGCCTCCTCCCAGAGGACTCAGGTCGACGGCCACGACATCGATGCCAGCCGTGGCGGCCCGCACCGCGACTGCGGCGGCGAGCGCCGAGGCACCCACTCCCCCCGACGTTCCGACCACGGCGATCACCGCTGAGTTCCTCATGGTGCCAGCGTCACCACCCGGGTCGTCCCACGCGAGCGGTCGGCACCACCTTGTGGATGACGGGACGACGACCGCTCGCCTTGTGGACACGTGCCCGAGGGCCGCGGGGCGCGCGACGGCCCCCGCCGGGGGGACAACGGGGGCCGTCTGCGCCCTGGCTCCTTGGGGGGTGGAGCCACTGCGCTGTGCGCTCGACCCGACACGGCGGGGAGCGCAGCTCAATTCTCCGCGCCCAGGCACCTTCTGGCAACGAGGATGAGCCGCCGTCCCACGGGACGGGCGGTGGGGAAGCGGCGTGCCACCACCCGGTCCCAGCCGGCGACGCGTGGCGGGCAAACGGCATACCGGACAGAGTGATGGCACCTCGCCCTCGAGATGAGGTGAGGTGCCATCACGACCGTGATGCCTCGCGGGTTACCAGAGCGTGCACTGGTTTGTCGCAGTGGGGTGAACCCCACCAACGAGCTGTCCATCAGTGGACCGGCCGCGCGTGGGTGCCCGGCTGCTTCACGGTTGTCCAGACGGCACGAGTGCGGAATGCAGGAGTGCACAGGAGTGCCATGTCCAGTTGTACTCGCCTCCGGCCGGAATGAGAAGGCCCGAGCCGACATTCCACGGCGGCTCCACGCGTCAGCGGAGGCGACCGGCGCGCACCGCCGCGCAGATCCGCTCACCCTCCTGTGCACCGCTCACCACCGCAACGCCACAGTGCTGGAGCCAGAGACCGACGCCGACGCGACGACCCGTCCCGTATGCCGTGAGCGCGCCGAGGTAGGCCGGCCCACCTGCCGCTGCGTGCCCCACCTCCGGCACCGACACACCCGTCGGGTCCAGGCCACTGGCCTGGATGACGGCCCGCTCCATGGCCCGGGCCACCGCACCGTTGCCCCGCACGAAGGGACGGATCGAGGCGATCTCGCCATGGGCCACCCCGGCCAGGACGACGGCTGGGACGTCGCGGGCGGTGGTGAGGATGATGGCGAGGTCGGCGAGCCGGCTGGCCACCACGGCCGGGGGCGGCGCCGGCCCGAGGTCGACGAACTCGCCGGAGGTCTCGTCACCCCGACGGGGCCGGCCCACCTGCTCGGCGGGCAGCAGGCCCGCCATCGCCGCGACGTGCAACCGCGCGAGGGCCTGGAGTGGGGCGGTGAGGACGAGCCCGCGAGCGTGCTCACTCTCGGCCGTGGCCTGGACGACCCCGCGGAGCACCTGCTCGACCGGGTCGGGTGCGGCTGGCCAGGCCAGGGCGCCGCGCACGTGGTCGCGCACCCTGTCGAGGGGCAGGTCGGCACCGTCGAGGGCCGAGCTCGCCTGGGCGCCCCGGATCCTCGACTCGGCCGCGGCCTCCGGCACGCGGCGCCGGAGGGTCTCGTTGAACCGCAACCGGGTGCACGCCTCCCGGGCCGCCTCGGCCGCCTCGCTGACACCATCGAGCTGCTGCAGGAGGCGCACCGAGTCGACGAGGTTGGCCACCCGCAAACCCTACGGTCCGCCTCTGCGACACCCATGGGCAGCAATGGGCAGCAATGGGCAGCACCTGAGCGGGCCGCGACCTGTGCCACCGCGCTCATCCGGGCATCAGCCGGACCGCGAGGCACCTACAGTGCCCCTGTGACCGGGAACCAGGTTGTCATCGCGCTCGCCGCGGTCGCCCTGCTCCTCGTCCTCGGCGGTCTCGTCCGCCTCCTGCGCCGGCGGCGCTTCGTCAGCGAGGTGGACCGGGCCACCTACGAGACCCTCCACACCGCCTCCCTGGCCGCCCGGCACCTCCGGGACGGCCTGACCCCCGAGGGCGCCGAGCGGGCCACCCGGCAGCTGCGCTCGATCCTCGGTAGCCGGGCCATCGCGCTCGCCGACCCGACCGACGTCCTTGCCTGGGACGGGGGCGGCCGCCACCACCGGGACGCAGTCCACGGCCAAGCCCAGCCCGTGCTCACCTCGGGCCGGACCGTCGTCCTCTCCGACGACGAGATCACCTGCCCGGACCCTGACTGCCCGATCCGGTCGGGGGTCCTTGCCCCCATCGTCGCCGGCGAGCGGGTGGTCGCGGCGCTCGCGGCATACGGGCCGTCGGTCTCGACGGGGCTGGTCCGGGCGACCGAGGAGGTGGCGCGGTGGATCTCCACCCAGGTGGAGCTCGCGGAGCTGGAGCGGCAGCGCACCAACCTCATGGAGGCGGAGCTGCGCGCGCTCCGCGCACAGATCTCCCCCCACTTCATCTACAACTGCCTGGGCGCGATCGCCTCCTTCGTGCGGACCGACCCCGAGCGCGCCCGCGAGCTCCTCCTCGAGTTCGCCGACTTCACCCGCTACGCCTTCCGCCGCGGCGGGGCCTACACGACGCTGCGCGACGAGCTGCGCAACATCGAGCGCTACCTCGTGCTCGAGCAGGCGCGGTTCGGTGACCGGCTCGTCGTCTCCCTGACCATCGCGCCGGAGGTGCTCCCCGTCGCGGTCCCCTTCCTCGCGGTGCAGCCACTGGTGGAGAACGCCGTCCGGCACGGCCTCGCCCGCAAGGCCGGGGTGGGGCACGTGACGATCACCGCCACCGACCTCGGGTCCGCGGCCGAGATCAGCATCGAGGATGACGGTGTCGGCGGGGACCCCGAGGTCATCCGCGCGGCCTTGGCGGGCGAGAGCTCTGCGGACAGCGTCGGGCTCGGGAATGTCGATGCCCGCCTGCGGCAGGCGTTCGGCGACCAGCACGGCCTGGTCGTCGAGACGGCCCCGGGCGCGGGCACGAAGGTCACCTTCCGGGTTCCCAAGTACGCTCCCGGCGTGCGCGCCGAGTCGTAGCCTGACCCGTATGCCGTCCACGCCGCCTCCGCCGCCTCCGCCGCTCGCGCGGCTGCGCGCCCTGGTGGTCGACGACGAGGCGCCCGCGCTGGCGGAGCTGACCTACCTGCTCGGCCACGACCCCCGCATCGGCACTCTGCACAGCGCGACGTCGGGCACCGAGGCGCTGCGCGCGCTGGAGACCCACACCGTCGACGTCGTCTTCTGCGACATCTCCATGCCGGGCCTGGACGGCCTCGACCTCGCCAAGGTCCTGGCCCTCTTCGCCGAGCGACCGCAGGTGGTCTTCGTCACGGCCTACGAGGAGCACGCGGTCGACGCGTTCGAGCTCGAGGCCACGGACTACGTCATGAAGCCGATCCGCGCGGAACGGCTCGGTGAGGCGGTCCGCCGGGTTGTGGCCCAGTACGCGGAGCCGACGACCGCGCAACCGCCCAAGGTGGTGGACGACGAGACCATCCCCGTCGAGCTCGGGGGCGTGACCCGGTTCATCCAGCGCAGCCAGATCCGCTTCGCGAAGGCCCACGGGGACTACGCGCGGCTGCACACCGCCGACGGCTCCCACCTCGTGCGGATCTCCCTCAACGCGCTCGAGGACCGTTGGGAGGCCAACGACTTCGTGCGGATCCACCGCTCGACGCTCGTCTCAATGGCTCACGTCACGGCCGTGTCCATGGACGGCGGACGCTGCATCGTCCGCGTCGGCGACATCGAGCTCCAGGTCAGCCGACGCCACACGCGCACCCTGCGCGAGCGGCTGCTGCGCTCGTCACGGCGATGAGCGCGACGCCCCCGAGCGGACCCCCGCGACGGGTCCGGATCACGTCACCTCGGCGAGAGGCCCGCCGTCAGGCGGCGCGTCGGCCGGCCACGCAGGAGCTGGAGGAGCAGACCGGCCTGGGCGAGGTCTACCTCTCGGCGCTGCTGCGGGCACAGCTGCGTCTCTCGCTGGCGATCCTCCTCGGGATCGGTGTCATCGTTCTGGGTCTGCCTGCTCTCTTCCTCCTCGTGCCGGTCACGAGGGACATCCATATCGGCTCGATCCCGTTGCCCTGGCTCGCGATCGGGGTCCTGATCTATCCCGTGGTCGTGGTCGCCGCCCGGATCTACGTGCGCCAGTCGGAGCGGATCGAACGCGAGTTCACCGACCTCATGGCGCAGCAGTGAACGGGCCTGCGGGGGTCATCTCCATCACCCTCGTGTGTTTGGTGACCCTCGTCATCGGCGCCTTCGGGCTGCGGCTCTCGCGCACGACGAGCGACTTCTACGTGGCAGGGCGGAGCGTCAGCCCCGGGTGGAACGCGTCGGCCATCGGGGGTGAGTATCTCTCTGCCGCATCGTTTCTCGGCGTCGCCGGCCTGGTCTACTCCCTCGGGGTCGACATGCTCTGGTTCCCTGTCGGCTACACCGTCGGCTACCTCGTCCTCCTCGTCCTCGTGGCGGCCCCGCTGCGCCGCTCGGGCGCCTACACGCTCCCGGACTTCGCCGAGGCCCGGCTGGAGTCCAAGCGGGTGCGCGCGCTCGCCTCGTTCCTCGTCGTCGGCATCGGCTGGCTCTACCTCCTGCCGCAGTTCCAGGGGGCCGGGCTGGCTCTCGGCACCGTCACCGGAGCGCCGCCGGAGCTCGGCAGCCTCATCGTCGCGGTCGTCGTCCTCGCCAACGTCGCCGCCGGCGGCATGCGCTCGATCACCCTCGTCCAGGCCGTGCAGTACTGGATCAAGCTGACGGCCATCTCCGTGCCCGCCTTCGTGCTCCTCGCCATCTGGGTGCGGTCCGGTCAGCCGGCCCCCGCGTTGGGCGCCGGCGCCGGTGGTGCGGGGTGGAGCGAGGCGCTCGCGGGCTACGGCGGGCGGGAGCATCCGGTCTACGCGACCTACAGCACGATCCTCGCGCTGTGCTTCGGCACGATGGGCCTGCCCCACGTCCTGGTCCGCTTCTACACCAACCCCGACGGCCGGGCGGCCCGCCGCACCACGCTCGTGGTCGTGGCACTCCTCGGGCTCTTCTACGTCTTCACGCCGGTCTACGGCGTGCTCGGGCGCGTCTACCTTCCGACCCTCCCACCGTCCGTCCGTCCGGACTCCGTCACGCTGCTCCTGCCGCAGGCGATGAGCCCCGACCTGCTGGGGACCCTGCTGTCCGCTGTGCTCGCCGGAGGAGCCTTCGCCGCATTCCTCTCGACCGCGTCGGGGCTGACGATCTCCGTCGCGGGGGTCATCGACCAGGACCTGCTCGACCCGCGGCTGCACCGGCGGTCGGGCGGGGACATCCCCCGCATCCAGACGTTCCGGCTCGCGGCCGTCGTCGCCGTTCTCATCCCGTATGCCGCAAGCTGGCTCACGCCGAACGTCAGCCTCGCGGACACGGTCGGGCTGGCCTTCGCTGTGGCGGCGTCGACCTTCTGCCCCATGCTCATCCTCGGCGTCTGGTGGCGTCGGCTGTCCGTCACCGGTGCAGCCGCCGGGCTCGTCACCGGCGGCGGCCTCGCCCTCAGCGCCACGACGATCACCGTCCTCGGGGGGGCTGCCTCGAGCGGGCACGGCTGGGTGGGTGCGCTGCTGGCCCAACCCGCTGCGTGGACCATGCCGACCGCGTTCCTCGTGGCCATCGTCGTCTCCCTGGCCACGCCGTCGCGGATCCCGGCCGGGACGGCCCGCACGATGGTCCGGCTGCACGCCCCCGAGGACGTCCACACCGCTCACCCCTGACCCGAGGGTGACCGTTCGGCGCAGCGGCCGGACCGCTCGGCGCGGCCACTGACCCCGCCCGGCGATCCCGCGACCCACCGGGCGCGCATCGTCTTCACACGGCATACGGAGCGGCTTCAGGCTGGGAGTGTCCGCGGGGCCGGCCCGCGGCGAGTCACCCCGGAGGTTTCGCCGTGAGCAATGAGGCTCTCGAGATCACGGACGAGCGGGCCGCGAGGTACACCGCGGTCCAGCAGTCCGAGGAGTTCGGCGACCTGCGCCGCAGGTTCCGCAGGTTCGTCTTCCCGATGACCGCGCTCTTCCTGGCGTGGTACTTCCTCTACGTCATCCTCGCCGCGTTCGCACCCTCCTTCATGGCAACCAAGGTGTGGGGCAATATCAACATCGGCCTGATCTTCGGCCTGCTGCAGTTCGTCTCGACGTTCGCCATCACCATCGCCTACGTGCGCTGGGCAGACCGCAACTTCGACGCTGCGGCGGAGAAGCTGCGTGACCACATGGATGAGGGACAGCTATGAGCGCCCTGGTGCCCATGGCCACCAACGTCGGGAACGCGACGGTGAACATCGCCATCTTCGTCGTCTTCGTCCTCATCACCCTCGCGATCGTCATCCGCGCGTCACGCAACAACACGTCCGCGGCGGACTTCTACGCCGGGGGCCGCGCCTTCACGGGGCCGCAGAACGGCATCGCCATCTCGGGTGACTACCTCTCTGCCGCATCGTTCCTCGGCATCGCCGGGGCCATCGCCATCAACGGCTACGACGGCTTCCTCTACTCGATCGGGTTCCTGGTCGCCTGGCTGGTCGCCCTGCTCCTCGTCGCCGAGCTGCTGCGCAACACCGGCCGCTTCACCATGGCCGACGTCCTGTCGTTCCGGCTGAAGCAACGTCCGGTCCGCACCGCCGCGGCCATCTCGACCCTCGTCGTCTGCCTCTTCTACCTGATCGCCCAGATGGCCGGCGCGGGCGGGCTCGTCGCGCTGCTGCTCGGCGTCGAGGGCAGGGTCGGCCAGAGCCTGGTCATCGCCGTCGTCGGGGTGATCATGGTGACCTACGTCCTCGTCGGCGGCATGAAGGGCACGACGTGGGTCCAGATCATCAAGGCGGTGCTCCTCATCACCGGCGCCCTCGTCATGACCGTCTGGGTGCTGGGCAAGTACGGCTTCAACCTGTCGCACGTGTTCGACGGAGCCGTGAAGGGCTCCGGCGCCGTCGGCGACAAGATCCTCAACCCCGGGCTGCAGTACGGCAAGACGACGACGACCAAGATCGACTTCATCTCGCTGTCGCTGGCGCTGGTCCTCGGCACCGCCGGACTGCCGCACGTGCTGATGCGGTTCTACACCGTGCCGACGTCCAAGGAGGCCCGCAAGTCCGTCGAGTGGGCGATCTGGCTCATCGGCCTGTTCTACCTGTTCACTCTCGTCCTCGGCTACGGCGCGGCGGCCCTGGTCGGCCCGGCCGAGATCAAGGCCGCACCGGGTGGCGCCAACTCCGCGGCACCGCTGCTCGCGTTCCACCTCGGCGGGGAGGTCCTCCTCGGGCTGATCTCCGCGGTGGCGTTCGCGACGATCCTCGCGGTCGTCGCCGGCCTGACCATCACGGCGAGCGCGTCGTTCGCCCACGACGTCTACGCCAACGTCCTCAAGAGGGGCCAGGTCAGCGCGGACGGCGAGGTGAAGGTCGCCAGGACCACGGCGCTCGTCATCGGTGCGTTCGCGATCGTCGGCGGGATCTTCGCCAACGGCCAGAACATCGCCTTCCTCGTGGCCCTGGCCTTCGCCATCGCGGCGAGCGCGAACCTCCCGACCATCCTCTACTCGCTCTTCTGGAGGCGGTTCAACACCCGCGGAGCGCTGTGGAGCATCTACGGCGGTCTGATCTCGGCGGTGACCCTGATCATCTTCAGCCCGGTCGTCTCCGGCAAGCCCGCTGCAGCGAACGGCAAGAGCCCATCGATGATCACCGACCCGTCGATCGACTTCCACCTGTTCCCGCTCGACAACCCCGGTCTGGTGTCCATCCCGCTCGGCTTCATCCTGGGCTACATCGGGACCATCACGTCCCGGGAGCACAACGAGGCCAAGTACGCCGAGATGGAGGTGCGTTCGCTCACCGGAGCCGGGGCCGAGAAGGCGGTCGCCAACCACTGACCCGAACCGGCACGCACGACCACAGAAGGGATCTCCTCCGCCCACGGGGGAGATCCCTTCTCGGTGGGGCGTGGTCGACCGCCTCGCCCGTATGCCGTGCCGCCAACCCGCCGTCGTGGTCGCCGTCGTGGTCGCCACCGTGGCGCCGTCCACATCCGCGGCCGAGGCCGCTCCCTACTGCGGTATCACCGGGCACCGGGTCACGGCTCGTCGTGGACGTCGCGTACCAGTGGTGACCCGTCACGATCGGCGACCCGGCCGTGCTCGCGGACGTGTCAACGGGGCGAGGAGACGCCGACGCGCGACGGTCCTGCCGACGCGCTCCGGATGCGGTTGCTGAGGCAAGGCACCACGATGGGAAAGGACGGCGGCACCCGGTCGCCGTCGTCCCGACCCGACCACCCCTTGGGAGCACCACATGCCATCCGCCTCCATCCACCGCCGGGCGGCGCTCGCCGTCGCCGCGGTGGCCGTCGTCTCGACGGCCTTCTTCGGGAGTACCGCGTCCGCGGCCCCAGCCGCCGAACCACCGTCCACGCCGGTGCCCATCGCCGCACCCGACGGCACGCTGATGAGCTACATCGTCAACGCCAAGACCGCGAACCCCGGTCAGGCGCGGCTCGTGGAGAAGGCGGTCACCAAGGCCGGCGGAGTCGTCGTCCAGTCCTGGCCGGAGATCGGCGTCGTCGTCGCCCACGCCGACCGGGCCGCCTTCCGTTCCGACGTCACGACCTTCGGGGGCAACAGCATCGAGTCCGTCGGAGCGAGCCGCACGGTTCCCGTCACCGAGGGCACGCCGGCCGGCCTGGCGGCTCCATGGGGGCCGGGAGCCTCGGCATACAAGAAGGACGCGAAGAAGAAGGTCAACGGTGACCTGCCCGCCGCAGATTCCCCGGCGACGACCACCGACCCACGCGAGGTCGAGCAGTGGGACATGCAGATGATCAAGGCCGACCAGGCCCACAAGATCACCGACGGCTCGCGCAACGTCCTCGTCGGCGTCCTCGACAGCGGCATCGACCCCGACCATCCTGACCTCGTCGCCAACATCGACGTCAAGAGCTCGGTCAACTGCACCGACGCCGGCCGGCCGGACCTCTCGGCAACGGGCTGGTACCCCACGACGAGCGACCACGGCACCCACGTCGCCGGCACGATCGGGGCCGCTCGCAACGGGACCGGCATCGTCGGGGTCGCCCCGAACGTGCGGATGGCGTCGGTCAAGGTCGTCAACGACGACGGCTTCATCTACCCGGAGTACGCCATCTGCGGGTTTATCTGGGCGGGCCTGCGGCACATGGACGTGACGAACAACAGCTACTACGTCGACCCGTTCATGTACTACTGCGAGGACCAGCCCGACCAGTATGCCGCCAAGGAGGCCGTCCGTCGGGCCGTCGCCTGGTCGACGAAGCAAGGTGTCGTGCACGCCGCGGCCGCCGGCAACGCGACCACCGACCTGTCGAACAACACGGTGGACACGACGTCGCCTGACGACTCGACGCCGGTCACCAGGACGATCAACAGCGGCTGCCACGACATCCCCGCCGAGCTCGACGGGGTCGTCACGGTTTCTGCCATCACACAGACCACCGCACTGGCCTACTTCTCCAACCGCGGTCTGGGCGTCATCGACGTTGCCGCTCCGGGTCGCAGGATTCTCTCGACGGTCGTCAAGGACAACGGCTACGGCTCCAAGAGCGGCACGTCCATGGCGTCCCCCCACGTCGCCGGCGTGCTGGCGCTGATGAAGTCGGTCCACCCGACATGGACCCCGGCCCAGATGCTCGAGAAGCTGCGGGCCCAGGCCGACGACCACGCCTGCGCCCCGGCAGAAACGGTTCCCCCGACCGTCAACAACGGGCCAGCCTGCGTCGGGCCGGCGACGAACAACAGCTACTACGGCGAGGGCATCGTCGACGCCCTCGAGGCGGTCCAGTGACCCGCTGAGCCGCCGCCACGGCGCACGGCATACGAGAAGCAGGAGGAAGTAGCAGAGGCCGCGGTCCCAGCCGGGACCGCGGCCTCTCGGCGGGCCGCTCGCCGCGCCGACCGGCCCGCCGGACGCACCCAGCTCATCCCCTCACTTGTCCCCACTCGGCGGAGGGGGTTGAGTAGGAGCGAGAGCCCGCCGCCAGCACCGACGCAGGAGGACGCACGTGTCGAACGAGACCCTCGAGAACCTCGGCCGCGAAGACCGCTCGTTCCCGCCGGACCCGCAGTTCACCGCCGCGGCCAACGGCAAGGAAGCGCTGTATGCCGCAGCCGAAGCGGACTACGAAGGTTTCTGGGCCGAGCAGGCGCGCACCTATCTGACCTGGAGCAAGGACTTCACCCAGGACCTCGACTGGAGCAACGCCCCCTTTGCGACGTGGTTCGCCGACGGTGAGCTGAACGCCGCCTACAACTGCGTCGACCGCCATGTCGAGGCGGGCAAGGGCGACAAGGTGGCGATCCACTTCGTCGGTGAGCCGGAGGGCGACAGCCGCGACATCACGTATGCCGAGCTGCATGCCCAGGTGATGAAGGCGGCAAGCGCGTTGCAGGACCTGGGGATCGGCAAGGGGGACACCGTCGCGATCTACCTGCCGATGATCCCCGAAGCAGCCATCGCGATGCTCGCCTGCGCGCGTATCGGGGCGCCGCACTCCGTCGTGTTCGGCGGGTTCTCCGCCGAGGCGCTGAACACCCGCATCCAGGACGCCGGGTCCAAGCTCGTCATCACCTCCGACGGTGGCTACCGGCGCGGAGCACCCGCCTCGCTGAAGCCGGCGGTCGACGCTGCCCTCGACCGGGCCGAGACCCCTGTCGAGCACGTGCTCGTCGTCAAGCGCACCGGGCAGGACGTCCAGTGGAACGACCGTGACGTCTGGTGGGACGAGGCGCTCGCTGCCGCCGACGACACCCACGATGCGGTCGGTCACGAGGCCGAGCACCCGCTGTTCATCCTCTACACCTCCGGCACGACGGGCAAGCCCAAGGGCATCTTCCACACGACCGGCGGCTACCTCACCCAGGCGGCATACACGAGCTCCGTCGTCCACGACGTCCACCCGGACACCGACGTCTACTGGTGCACGGCCGACATCGGCTGGGTCACCGGGCACTCCTACATCGTCTACGGGCCGCTAGCCCTCGGTGCCACCCAGGTCATGTACGAGGGCACCCCGGACACCCCGCACCGGGGCCGCTGGTGGGAGATCATCGAGAAGTACCAGGTCTCGATCCTCTATACGGCCCCGACGGCGATCCGCACGTTCATGAAGTGGGGCGAGTCGATCCCGGCGAAGTTCGACCTGTCCTCGCTGCGCGTGCTCGGTTCGGTCGGTGAGCCGATCAACCCCGAGGCGTGGATGTGGTATCGCCGCGTCATCGGCGCAGACCACTGCCCGGTCGTCGACACGTGGTGGCAGACGGAGACGGGCGCGATCATGATCAGCCCGCTGCCCGGCGTCACCGCTCTGAAGCCCGGCTCCGCCCAGCGGGCGATCCCCGGCATCAGCGTCGACGTCATCGACGACGAGGCCCACTCCGTCCCCGACGGGGGCGGCGGCTACCTCGTCGTGACCAAGCCGTGGCCGTCGATGCTGCGCGGCATCTGGGGCGATCCGGCGCGCTACCAGGAGACCTACTGGTCCCGGTTCGACAAGCTCTACTTCGCCGGTGACGGCGCCAAGAAGGACGAGGAGGGCAACATCTGGCTGCTCGGCCGGGTCGACGACGTCATGAACGTCTCCGGCCACCGGCTCTCGACGACGGAGATCGAGTCGGCCCTCGTCTCCCACCCGAAGGTCGCGGAGGCCGCAGTCGTCGGCGCCAACGACGAGACGACCGGGCAGGCCGTCTGCGCGTTCGTCATCCTGCGCGGCGACGCCGTGTCGGGGGCCAACGAGACGACCACCGAGAGCGAGGACGGGCAGGCCCTGGTGCAGGAGCTGCGCAACCACGTCGCCAAGGAGATCGGTCCGATCGCGAAGCCGCGGCAGATCATGATCGTCAAGGAGCTGCCCAAGACCCGGTCCGGCAAGATCATGCGGCGGCTGCTGCGTGACGTGGCCGAGAAGCGCGAGGTCGGCGACGTCACCACGCTCGCCGACTCCACGGTCATGGACCTCATCAAGACCGGCCTCAACTCCGGGAAGTCCGAGGACTGAGCGAGCGACGGCTGAGGTGTCGGCGCTGCCCGGTAGCCTCGGCTCCATGACGACCTTCGTTCTGGTTCCCGGCGCGTGGCTCGGCGGTTTCGCCTGGGAGCGGGTGAGCAGCGTCCTGCTCGACGCCGGCCACGACGTCCGGCCGGTGACCCTGTCCGGCGTCGGGAACCGCGCGGACGACACCGACGTCACCTTGCAGACGCACGTCGACGACATCGTGACGGTGATCGAGGGCACGGGCCTGCGCGACGTCGTGCTCGTCGGGCACAGCTACTCCGGCATACCGGTCGGTCAGGCGGCACTACGGGTGAGAGACCGGGTCAGGCACGTCGTCTACGTCGATGCCAACGTCCCACACGACGGGGAGTCCTTCGCCGACAGCTGGAGCGACGAAGGGCGGGCGCAGCTACTCGCCACCCTTGCTGCGAACGACAACCGGTGGCCGCCCATGTCGCACGACGAGCTCGACGGCCAGGGCCTGACGCACCAGGACATCCACCTGATCGGCGACTGGAGCAAGCCGCATCCCGGCCGCACCCTCACCGACCCGGCCCAGCTCACCGGCGACGTGGCCGACCTGACGACCACCTACGTCACGTGCCTGCTCGCCGGGGCCGAGCCCAGCGATGACGTCAAGGGGCTGCTCTCGTCCAGGCACTGGCGGCTCGTCGAGCTGGAGACCGGGCATTGGCCGATGTACTCGGTCCCGACCGAGCTCGCCGACGTGTTGCTGTCCGTCGCCTGACGCCGCACCAGGGGCCGCGGGTCTCGGGTCGCGGCATCGGGTCGGCGACCGGCTGAGCGCTAGACTGGCTCGTCACGGTGTGCCGGGAAGTCTGGTCGGCGGTCGCTGTCCGGGAGTCCCGGGCGGCGTCCCTGCCACGACCCGAAAGGCCGCCGGTGACCGATCCCCAGCCCGAGACTGCCTCGCAGCCCGAGCCCGACCGCCAGCCCGAGCCCGACCGCCGGCCGACCCGCCGCCTCCTCGCCCGCGGCAGCTGGCCGGAGGCTCGCTATGTCGCCTCTGCCCTGCGCACCGAGACCGTCGGAGGGGCCCTGCTGCTCGGCGCCGCCGTCCTTGCCCTGGTCTGGGCGAACACCCCCTGGCACCCGGCATACGAGTCCCTGCGCGACCTCCGGGTCGGGCCCGCCACGCTGCACCTCGACCTCACCCTCGGGCAGTGGGCTGCCGACGGCCTCCTCGCCGTCTTCTTCCTCGTCGCCGGCATCGAGCTGAAGCGCGAGTTCGTCGCCGGTGATCTCGCGGACCGCTCGAAGGCCGCGCTGCCCATCGCCGCCGCAGCCTGCGGGGTCGCCGTGCCCGCGATGCTCTATGTCGTGACCGTGCGTCTCGCCGGTGGCTCCGGTGACGCGCTTCGCGGCTGGGCCGTGCCGACCGCCACGGACATCGCGTTCGCGCTCGCCGTCCTCGCGGTGATCAGCTCACACCTGCCGTCGGCGCTGCGCTCGTTCCTGCTGACGCTGGCCGTCGTCGACGACCTCATCGCCATCACCATCATCGCGATCTTCTACACGGAGAGCCTCAACGTCGCCGCGCTGGCGCTCGCCGTCCTGCCCCTCGCGGCGTATGCCGTCATGCTCCGCCGAGGGATCCGGCACCCCGCGCTCCTCGCCGTGCCGGCGCTGCTGGCATGGGCGCTGGTCCACGCGTCGGGCGTCCACGCAACGGTGGCGGGGGTGCTGCTCGGCCTGCTCGTCCCGGTCGACAAGGAGCGGGAGGAGGACGAGCACCACCACACGCTTGCCGAGCGGATGGAGCACCGGCTGCGGCCGTGGTCCGCGGGGATCGCCGTGCCGGTCTTTGCGTTCTTCGCCGCCGGCGTCACCGTTGTCTCCGGGGGGTTCGGCGCCAGCCTCGGCGATGCGGCGGCACTCGGCGTTCTCGTCGGGCTGGTCGCCGGCAAGGCCGTGGGGATCTTCGCAGGGACGTGGCTCTTCGCGCGGTTCACCCGGGCCGAGCTCGACGAGGAGCTCGCCTGGAAGGACATCTTCGGGCTGTCCCTGCTCTCCGGTGTGGGTTTCACCGTGTCCCTGCTCATCGGCGAGCTCGCGTTCGGCGCCGGCTCGGCACGGGACGACCACGTGCGGCTCGCCGTGCTCCTGGGGTCCACTCTCGCCGCCGTTCTCGCCGCCGTGGTGCTGCGCGGGCGCAACCGCCACTACCGCCGGATGGAGGAGGAGGAGGAGATGCGTGACCTCGATGGCGACGGCGTCCCCGACATCTACGGTGGACGCGAGTCGACGCTAGGCTCGGGCTGACTTCGTCCACGCGTCCTCCGGCGCGTGGGCCCGACGATCCGCGTCGCCGCGCGGTGGGAGGGATGCACGCACATGGCTCTGGACAGCAAGGACGGCACCGAGCGGACGCTGGGTCGGCTCGTCGTGGAGGTGACCCAGGACATCAGGACGATCCTCCGCAAGGAGCTCGAGCTGCTCAAGACGGAGCTCTCCGGCCAGCTGAAGCTCGCGACCAAGGGGCTACCGCTTCTCGTCGTCGCCGGCGTCCTGGCGCTCTACGGCCTCGGCATGCTGTTCACCGCCGGCGCATGGGCGCTGAATGCCCTGGGCCTGCCGCCGTGGCTGGGGTTCCTCATCATCGCCGCTGTGCTGTTGCTCATCGCGGGAGTCCTGGCCCTCGTCGGCAAGTCGTCCATGGACAAGCTGCAGCCGCGGCCCGAGCGCACGATCGCGAGCATCGTGGAGACCGTCGACCAGCTCAAGCAGGCGCGGCAGTCCAGTGGCGGGCACGCGACGGCTCTCCCGGCGCCGACGAGCCAGGTCGCCCTCGGTGAACGCGTCCGCGATCGCTGACCGCCGATCAACCCACCGTCGATCCGCCGACCGCTTCCACACCGCGCGCATCCACCGGCACCGCCCACCCGCCGACACCGCCCGCCCGAGTCGACAGACCAGCCTTCTGCCCATGACCCTTGATGCCGCCTCCGTGCTCATCGACGGACCCTGGGAGCACCGGTTCGTCTCGGCCAACGGCGCCCGTTTCCACGTCGCCGAGCTCGGCGAGGGACCGGTTGTCCTGCTCATGCACGGCTTTCCGCAGTTCTGGTACGCGTGGCGCCACCAGATGCTGGCGATCGCGGACGCGGGATGGCGCGCGGTCGCCATGGATCTGAGGGGCTACGGCGCGTCCGACAAACCCCCGCGCGGCTATGACACCTACACGTCCACCGCCGACGCGGCGAAGATCATCCGCTCCCTCGGTGAGGAGAGCGCGATCGTCCTCGGTCAGGGGCTGGGCGGCTTCGTCGCCTGGTCGATGCCGAGCCTCCAGCCCGGGACCACCCGGGCCGTGGGGTCCCTCTCGATGCCACACCCCCGGGTCATGCGCCGGGCGTCCTACCGCTCGATGGAGCAGCGCCGGGCCAACCGCTACCTCCTTGACATGCAACGGCCGTTCGTGCCGGAGCGGGCCATGACGCGGGACGGCAGCTACATCGAGAGCCTGCTGGGGGAGTGGGCCTCTCCCTTCGGCGAGTACCCCTCGCCCGACGATGCGACGCGGTACGTGAACGCCATGGCCATGCCGTTCGTGGCCCACTCCGCGGCCGAGCACTACCGCTGGTTCGGGCGGAGCCAGTTCCGTCAGGACGGCCCGCTCTTCAACCGCCGGATCCGTCGACCGATCGAGCAACCCGTTCTGCACCTGCAAGGCACCGAGGACCGATGCGTCGTGGCCCGCGCCACGGACGGCTCCGAGCGCTATGTCACCGGTCCGTACACCCACCAGCTCATCGAGGGAGCGGGGCACTTCCTCACCGAGGAGTCCCCAGAACGGGTCAGCGCCGCGATCGTCGACTGGCTCGACACCGTGGATGCCTGAGGTCGAGCCCATGCGGGACGCGCGCCCGAGCGATGCACGACCGCTCGACGTCACGCCCCTGCCCAGTCAAGACGGGTTGCAGTGGTCAGCGTGCGTGCGTGACGCCGCCGGAACGGTCGTCTGGCAGCACGACCCGACCCGGGTCATGCGTACCGCGAGCATCGGCAAGATCCTGCTGCTCCTCGAGACAGCTCGCCAGATCACCGACGGGACCCTCGACCCGGACGTCCTCCTGTCCCGGGCCGACGACTCGGTCCGCGACTCCGGCATCTGGCAGGTCATCCGCACCGACCTGCTCCCCCTGCACGACGTGGCGACCCTCGTCGGAGCAGTCAGCGACAACGTGGCCACGAACGTCCTCCTGCGCCACATCGGGCTGCAGTCCGTCGACATCCTCCGGGAGAGTCTTGGTCTGAGGGACACCAGACTCCTCGACCAGGTCCGGTCCCGCCGCGGCGTCGCCGACCCGCCCACCCTCTCGACCGGCCGCGCCGATGAGCTGACCCGGCTCGTCCACCGGATGGCGAACGGCGTCCCTGCGATCCGGGGCTCGCACCACGTGGTGGGGTGGCTGTCCGGCAACACCGACCTCTCCATGGTCGCCGGTGCCTTCGACCTCGACCCGCTCGCCCACCGCACAGCCGACCGGCCGCGGGTGGCGTTGTGGAACAAGACCGGGACCGACCACGGCGTCCGGGCCGACGTCGGGAACGTCTCGGGCGGCACCACGGGCACCAGCGCCGGCAGCGGCATCGGCAGCACGGCATACTCGTTCGCCGTGCTGGCCAACTGGGACACCGATGCCGGTGGCTGCAGCAGCGAGGTGCTCGCCGGGATGCGGGCAGTGGGTGCATCGCTGGCGCGGTCGCTCGGCTGACCCTGCCTGCCGCCGGGCACTCAGCCACTCCCGGCCCAGACCCCATGGTGCCCTCACCACTATGCCGTGCCCCAGTCGGTGCGGCAGCGCATAGTCCCGTGACCGATCCACCCCGACGACCGTCACGACGCTGGGCCGGCACGGGCCCCAGCCGAGGGCCGCCTGGGGGCGACCTATGGCTCAGTCGCTCGAGCAGGCTCCCGTGGCGACCCGGTTGGTTGCTCCCTGCGCGGCGTCGAGCACCGGCTGCGCCTCCGTCAGGGTGAGGGCATACCCCGTGGACTCGTCGTCGAGGGACTTCGCGAAGACGATACCGACGACCTGACCGCTCTCGGACAGCAGTGGACCACCGCTGTTGCCGGGCTCGACCCGGGCGAAGAGCGAGTAGATCTCCCGGGAGACACCGGGCTGGCCGTAGATGTCGGATCCCGTGGCGGTCAGGGTACGCCGGACCCGGGCAGGGTCGAGGCGGAACGGCCCATCAAGGGGGAAACCTGCCACGACAGCGCTGTCCCCGGTGCTCAGGGCGCCGCCCACCTTCAGGGCGGGCGCCTGCAGACCCGGCACCTGGAGGACGGCGAGGTCGCGCTTGGGGTCGAAGACGACGACCGTCGCGCGATAGGACCGCCCCACGCCCTGGACCTGGACCTGGACCTGGGCCTCGTTCATGCCGGCGACGACGTGGGCGTTGGTCACCACCTTCTGCGACGAGGCGACCCAGCCGCTGCCCTCCTGGCCGCGGTTGCAGGCCTGGGCCACGCCGGTGATCTTGACGATCGACCCGGCGGCGGCCCTGATCGCTGGGCCGGCCGCGGTTCCGCCGTTCGGCGGTTCGACGGGCTGGATCGGCTCCGGCGAGAGCCCCTCGAAGACCCGGGGAAAGCCGTTGCGGTCGAGCATCGTCCGGAAGCCGGCGAAGAGCTGCCCGGTGGCAGGGGGCACGACCCGGTCGATCGTCCGGAGCACCTGCGACTCCCCGATCGCCCGGGCGAGCGGCGCCGGCGCGCCCCCTCGGACGGCCCCGGCGATGAACCAGACGAGGACCGAGACCGCGGCGACGACTGCCACGGAGCCGAGCAGGGAGTCGATGGCCCGCAACGGTCTGGCCCGGACCCGCGAGCGAGCGCGTCTCCCGACGGCGACCATGATCCCCTGGCCGAGGGAGGCGAGGAGGAAGACCCCCAGGACGAGGAAGACGATGCGGACGACCTCGCGGTCGCTCACCCACTGCGAGCTGTGGAGCAGCGAGGGCAGGATCCACATCCCCAGCGCGCCACCGCCGAGGAACCCGAGCAGCGACAAGGCGCTGACGACGAGTCCCTGGCGGTAACCGGTCACGGCATAGCTCACCAGCACGAGGACCAGAATGATGTCCAGCAGGAGGCTGCCGGTCATCGGCGGTCCCGCATCAACCGGTTCGGCAGCGCCCTGGTCACGGCGGCGTCCCATGGCCGGTCCAGCCCAGCCAGCTCGAGCGCCTTGGTGACCACGCCGCCGGTGAACCCCCACAGCAGGAGGTCGTCACCGAGCGCGAAGGCCGGTCCGCGATATCCCGACGGGTGGATGACCGTATGCCGAATGGCCGGGTCGACGAGGAAGTCGACGGGGACGAGGAGGACCTGGGCGACCTCGGCCGAGTCCCCGACCGAGATGGGCGACGGCTCGCGCCACCACCCGACGACGGTCGTCACCACGAACCCGCTCGGCGGGAGGAACAGTGGTGGGAGGGTTCCGAAGATCTCGACGCCTGACGGGTCGAGGTTGACCTCCTCGCTGGCCTCGCGCAGGGCGGTGGCCACGACGTCCTCGTCTCCCGGGTCAGCGGCCCCACCCGGTAGGGCGACCTGACCGGGGTGGCTGCGCATGTCGTGGCTGCGCTCGATGAGGAGCACCGAGTCGGCGCCGGTGGGGTCCGGACCGAAGAGCAGGAGCACGGCCGACTCACGACCGCCCTCGTCCGGTGGCAGGAACCTGCTGAACCAGGACGGGTCCGTCTCGGCGGCGGTCTTCATCAGGGTGTCGAGCCATGCGGGGTGCGCCGGACCGCCGGGGGTGGCCCGAGGGCTCAGCGTCTCCCCCGGTCCGGCGCGGGACGGCATACCGGTCATCGAGGGAGCTGAGCGCCGGGGGCCAGCTCGTACTTGAGCAGCTTCGCCGCCTTCTGAGGATCGGTCTCGCCGATGCCATAGCTGGGGCACAGCCGGGCGACCGGGCAGGCGCCGCACGCGGGCTTCTTGGCGTGGCAGGTCCGCCGGCCGTGGAAGATCAGGACGTGGCTGAGCATCGTCCAGTCCTTCTTCGGGATGAGGGCGCCCACGGCGTGCTCCGCCTTGACCGGGTCCTCCTCAGCCGTCCACCCGAACCGGCGCACGAGCCGGCCGACGTGGGTGTCGACGGTGATCCCGGGGATCCCGAAGGCGTCGCCGAGGACGACGTTCGCCGTCTTGCGGCCGACGCCCGGTAGCGTCACGAGGTCCGACAGGTGGCCCGGGACCTCGCCGCCGAAGCGCTCGACGAGGGCGCCTCCGAGGCTCGTCAGCGAGTTCGTCTTCGCCCGGAAGAACCCCGTCGACTGGATGATCGTCTCCATCTCGCTCCGGTCGGCCGCTGCGTAGTCGGCCGCGGTGCGGTATCTCGCGAAGAGCGTGGGCGTGACGAGGTTGACCCGCGCGTCGGTCGTCTGCGCCGACAGGATCGTCGCCACGAGCAGCTCGAGGGGGGCGGTGAAGTCGAGCTCGCAGTGGGCGTAGGGGTAGCGCTCGTGGAGGTGGCGGTACATCTTCCGGGCCCGACGCGTCAGCGCAACAGGCGACTCGGTGGTCGGGGCGGCAGACACCCCCTCAGCGTACGTGGCCGGTCCGCGGCCCCAGAACCGGCCGTGGCACACTGAGCGGCGTGGACCACGACGTTGTGCGACGGGCGCCGCTGTTTTCCGCGCTCGATGACGAGGCCGGCCAGGCGCTGCTCTCGGAGATGGCCACGACCCGGATGGAACGCGGTGACGTCCTCTTCCGCGAGGGCGACCCGGGCGACAGCCTCTACGTCATCGGTGAGGGCAAGATCAAGCTCGGCCGGACCAGCGCCGACGGCCGCGAGAATCTCGTCGCCATCCTGGGACCGGGTGAGATGTTCGGTGAGCTGAGCCTCTTCGACCCCGGGCCGCGCACGATGACGGCCACCGCGGTGGCAGAGACTCAGCTCATGGGCCTGCGCAACGACTCCCTGACGGGACTGCTCTCCGGGCGCCCGGAGGTTTCCAAGGCGCTCCTCGGAGCCCTGGCTCAGCGCCTGCGCCGGACCAACGAGCACCTCGCCGACCTCGTCTTCACGGATGTCCCCGGCCGGGTCGCCAAGGCCCTGCTCGACCTCGCCGAGCGGTTCGGCCGCCAGGCGGAGGACGGCGTCATGGTCAGCCACGACCTCACCCAGGAGGAGCTGGCCCAGCTCGTGGGTGCCTCCCGCGAGACGGTCAACAAGGCGCTCGCCGACTTCGCGACGCGCGGCTGGCTCAAGCTCGAGGCCCGCGCCGTTCTCATCCTCGACGTCGACCGCCTCAAGCGCCGCGCCCGCTGAGCCAAGAGGGGCCGGCTCAGGCGGAGCGGCGTCGGCCGCGACGGGCCCGCAGGTAGTCGGCGACGACGAACTCGCCCAGCTGACCGAGCTCGGGGGTGAAGACCCGACCGCCATTGCGCCGCGCGACCGAGTCGACGAACCGGGCCAGCCCCGGGTCGTCGCCGAGGAGGAAGAAGTTGAGGGCGGCGCCGTACCGGGTCATCACGTCGATTTCGCCCACCGTCGCGCGGACCGTGGCCGGCGTCGTCGGCCACTGGAACGTCGGGCTCCCGTCCTGCTCCAGGTGGGCCGTCGGCTCACCGTCGGTGACGATGAGCACCACCGGTTCGGCGTCCGGATGCCGTCTCAGGTGGCGCCCGGCGAGGAGCAGCGCGTGGTGCAGGTTGGTCCCCTGGATCCACTCCGGCTCCACCTCGGCGAGCTGCATCGCCGTCAGCGGACGCGCGACCCGGTCGAACCCGATGATCTGCAGCGCATCCTGCCGGAACCGGGTGGAGACCAGGTGCGCGAGCGCGAGCGCCGTCTGCTTCATCGGGCCCCAGCGGTCCTCCTGGATCATCGAGAACGACAGGTCGACGCAGAGCGCGACGGCGGCGCCGGTCCGCCGCGACGTCTCGGCGACCGCGAAGTCCTCGACGTCGAGCTTGACCGCCGCGCGCCGAGCAGTCCCGGTATGCCGTGCGGCCGGCTGCGAGGGCAGGCTCGGTGCCGCACCCCCGGCTCGGCGCAACACGGCGTTCTGGACGGTCCGGACCGCGTCGATCGGCCGCTCGTCGCCGAACTGCCACGGCAGGTAGGCGCCCGTGCGCTCGTCGGCTCCGCCCGAGGCGGGGTCCTGGTGGCTGCCGACCGCCTCGGCGTCCAGGTGCTGGAAGATCCGGCGCAGGGCCGTCTCCCCGAGCCGGCGCAGCGCCTTCGGGGTGAGCGCCAGACCGTCGCGTCCGGGCTGGACGTAGCCCTGGCGCTCGAGCTCGGCGGTGAGGTCACGCAGGGCGGCGAGGTCACGCACCGACTGGGCCGGCAGCTGCCGCTCGAGCGCCTCGACGTCGACGTCGTCCAACGAGGCACCCGGATAGCCTTGTCCCAGCTGCTGTTCCAGCGCTTCGAGGTCGGCGAGGTCGGCCACGGCGCCGACCGCGTCGGAAAAGCCCAACGGCTGCGACCCGTCGATGTCAGCCCGTTGCCGACCGCGGAACATCTCCGGCCGCAGCGCCCGCAGGTTGTCGCCGAGCTGGCCCATCTCGCTCTCGAGACCCGCGTCCTGCATCGCCTGGGCCATCAGCGAAGCCAGCTCGTCGCGCTGCTCCGGCGACAGGGAGTCGAGCATCCGCTGGGCGGCGGCCTGGCGGCGGGCCAGTGAGTCGATGAGCTCGTCGACGTCCCCCGGCCGGTCGGGGAAGAAGCTCCCGTGCCTCTCCATGAACTGCTCGAACAGGTCGGTCGTGTCCTCGCCGCGAGCGTGCGCTGCCAGCAAGGCGTTGAGGTCGGCGAGCATCTCGCGCACGGCCTCCATCGCGGCCGGGTCCTGTCCGCTCAGGGCCTGCTTCATCCCGGCGAACTGGGCGTCGAGGACCTCCTCGCGGAGCATCTTCAGGACGTTGGCGTAGTGCTCCTGCCCCTCCGCGCTGCGCCACCGGTAGTCCGCCAGGTCACGGACCGCGCCGGCCGTGTCGGCCGGCAGGGCGTCGAGCGTCATCTCGGCGACCCTGGCCTCGTCACCCTCTCGGCCGGCGAGGAAGCCGCGCTCCGCGGAGAGTGCCCGGTCGAGCTCCTCCCGGACCTTGCTCATCGTGCCGGCCAGGTCGCCGCGGCGCTCCACCTCGCGTCGGCGCCGGGCGATCTCGCGCCGCAACGCATCCAGGCCGGAGCGGTCACCGAGCCCCCGGCGCATGAGCCGCTCGAGCGCCTCCGACAGGCTCGACCCGCCCAGCACGTCGCGGCCGATCTCGTCCATCGCGGCGCGCACGTCGAAGGGCGGGGCCAGCGGGTCCGCCCCCCCGTCCCACGACCCGTACCGGTATCGACCGGCTCGATGCTCGCGCGACGCCATCAGTCAGCTCCCGTAGATCGTCTGGCCGTCGGCCTGGACCTTGGACAGCCGGCGAGTCAGGTGCAGCCCCTCCAGGACGAACTCGACTGCGGCAGCTACCTGCCCGGGCGAAACGGACTCCTCGTCGATGCCGACTCGCTCGAGCACGGCGGCCAGTCCCGGCGTCGTGCCGAGCTGCTCCAAGAGGGTCAGCGCGGGCACGAGGTCGCCGGTCTCGACGGTCGAGCCATCCTCGAAGTGCGTCGTGAACCCACTGAGGTCGCTGCCGGCCACTCGGTCGCGGAACGTCGCCGCCGTCGCGACTCGGAGCAGGTGCCCGATGACCTCGAGCTCGCGCCCCTCCTCGCCCATCTCGAACTCCACCTTGCCGCGCAGTGTCGGGAGCACGTCGGCCAGGTCACCGATCCGGGCCACGGCATCCGCCTCGCCCGTCAGCGCTGCCCGGCGCAGGGCACTGGCCGCCGTCCCCTCGGCTGCGGCGATGGCGAACCGCGCTGACACGCCTGAGCGCTGATCGATGGAGGACGACGTGCGCAGCTCCATGACGAGGCGGGCGATGATTTCCAGGAGGTGGTCCGGCACCGCGGCGACGAGCCCGGCCTCCTGCTTGACGAGCGTGACCTCCTCGTCGACGTCGTCGAGGTAGTGCGTGCGGACCTCCGCGCCGAACCGGTCCTTGAGCGGGGTGATGATGCGCCCCCGGTTCGTGTAGTCCTCCGGGTTGGCGGAGGCGAGGACCAGCACGTCGAGCGGCAGCCGCACGGCATACCCCCGCACCTGGATGTCGCGCTCCTCGAGGACGTTGAAGAGGGCCACCTGGATGCGCTCGGCGAGGTCCGGCAGCTCGTTGAGGGCGAACACGCCGCGGTTGGCCCGCGGGAGCAGGCCGTAGTGGATCGTCTCCGGGTCACCGAGGGTGCGTCCCTCGGCGACCTTGGTCGGGTCGACGTCGCCGACGAGGTCACCGACGCTCGTGTCGGGCGTGGCCAGCTTCTCGGTGTAGCGGTCGTCGCGGTGGCGCCACTCGATGGCCGTGTCGTCGCCGTCCGACGCCACGAGCGAGCGGCAGCGGGTGCAGATCGGCGCCAGGGGGTCGTCGTGGATCTCGCACCCCGCGATGACCGGGGACCACTCGTCGAGCAGGCCGACGACGGTGCGCATCAGCCGGGTCTTGCCCTGCCCGCGCTCGCCGAGCAGGACGAAGTCGTGCCCCGCAAGCAGCGCCCGCTGGACGTCGGGCAGGACGGTCTCGTCGAAGCCGACGATGCCGGGGAAGGGGTTCTCGCCGGAGCGGAGGGCCCGGACGAGGTTCTCTCGGATCTCGGCCTTCACGGTGCGCGAGCGATGACCGCTGGCGCGCAGCTGGGCGATGGTGGCGGGTTCGGGATGGCGGGAGGTTTCGACCACCTCCCGACGATACGTCGCGACCGCGCCGATCCCCAACGGGGGGCTCAGTCGTCGGACGGGTGGAGCCTGAGGTAGTCCAGCTGGGCCCGGACGCTGAGCTCGGCGGCCGGCCACACCTCGCGCGGCACGTCGGCATAGACCCGCTCCACGACGCTCCACGCGTCGCCGGCCCCGCCTGCCACCGCCTCGCGCACCTGCTCGAGGCGCTCGGCGCGGTGCTGGCGGTAGGAGCGCACGACGGCTGCCGCCTCCGGCAGCTGCGGGCCGTGGCCGGGGAGGATGCGCAGCACCTCTCCGGAGCCGGTGAGGCCCTCGATGCGCTCCAGGGACTCGAGGTATGCCGCCAGCTCACCGTCCGGCCAGGCGACCACCGTGGTGCCCCGGCCGAGGATCGTGTCGCCGGTGAGCAGGGCGCTGTCCGCGGGCAGGAGAAAGGAAAGCGAGTCGCTCGTGTGACCGGGGGTGGCGACCACCGTGATCTCGAGCCCGCCAACGGTCAGAAGCTGCCCCTCGCTGAGGTCGTCGTGCCCCGGGCCGAGCCGGCGCACCGGAGCGTGGGTCAGCTCGCGGAACCGGTCGGCCGACTCCGCGTGGTCGGCGTGGCCATGGGTGATGAGCGTCAGGGCGACCTGGGCCCCCAGCCGATCGACGGTCGCCAGCACGGCCTGCAGGTGTGGTTCGCCGAGCGGTCCCGGGTCGACGACCACGGCCTCCCGCGCACCGGGCTCGAGCAGGACCCAGGTGTTCGTGCCGTCGAGGGTCATCGGCCCGGGGTTCGGCGCGAGCACGCAGCGGGTCCGTTCGGTCACCGGGCCGGAGGCCCACATCGTCGGCGTCCCGGGGATCATGACTTCCCGACGGCCCCGACGGCCCCGTCGGCCACGTCGGGCTCCTCGCGGCGTTGGTGGGCCTCCTCGCGGCGTTGGTGGGCCTCCTCGCGGCGTTGGCCGGGCTCCTCACGGCGCCCGTCGGTGTCGACCCGCAGGACGATGCTGCCGTCGTCGGCCGCGACGAGGGTCGGCTCGATGGCCCGGATGACCGGGGTGTGGTCGAAGAGCTCGTCAGCCGAGGCGAACCGGCCGGCGTCCTCGACGCAGACCAGGGCGGGCGGCGTGAGCACGACCTCCCCGGCCTGGTGTGCCGCGAGGATGGAGCGCACCCTGGCGGGCGACTGGTCCATCATGCCGAGCTGCTTGGCATGAAGAGCTCGAGCCCCTCCGAGCCGTCCCGGACGAGCTTGACGATGGAGGCCGGCCGCAGCCGTTGAAGGTCCCGCTTGCCGGGCTTCGCGTGGGCGCCGACTCGAGCCCGCAAGGCCGGCGAGCTGCCCGTCGGGAAGTCTCTGATCACGCGGCGACCCTATCCCGAGGGGTCAGGGCAGGTCGACGGTCATGAGCACGTCGCCGTCCCGCTGGACCACGCCGGGCATGATCGCCTCGGGGACCGCCCTCGACGTGACGAAGGTGGCGGCCGTCGGGGCAGCTGCGACGTCCTCGACACAGACGATTGTCGGCGGGAGCATCAGCGCCGCTCCACCGCGATGGGCCTCGAGCAGGGCTGCCGGGACGGTCCAGTCGGCCTGGTCGGCCTCGGTCGTGTCGTCATCGGGGATCTGCCCGGGCGGCAGCAGGGCAGCGAAGAACCACGTGTCATAGCGTTTCGGCTCGAACGGCGGCGTGAGCCAGTGTGCGCGGACCGCGAGGAGGTCGGACCGCAGGACCAGCCCTCGCCGGACGAGCATCTCCGAGAGCGACTGCCGTCGGTCCAGGAGCGCGGCCCGCTCACCGTCCCACTCCGGTGAACGCAGGTCCACGACGACGGAGTCGGCAGACGGACCGGCAAGGAGCACGCCGCACTCCTCGAAGACCTCGCGGACGGCCGCGCCCACGAGCGCCCGCGCCATCCCCTCGGCACAGCCCAGCAGCTCGGCCCACTCGGCAGGTGCCGGACCGGCCCAGGGCAGGTCAGGCGCGTCGTCGCGCAGGTCGACCCGGCCACCGGGGAAGACCCACATCCGGGGGGCGAACTCCATGGAGGGCACCCGCCGGAGCATGAAGACCTCGACGCCATCACGGCCGTCCCGCACGAGCATCACGGTGGCGGCCGGCTTCGGCTGGGCCACCTCGGCCACCTCACCGGAGAGCCAGGCCCGCGCGCGCCGGCCCAGCCCCCCGACGGGGAACTCGCGGCGGGGCACGGTCAGTCTCGGACGGCGACGATGACCTCGACCTCGACGGGAGAGTCGAGGGGCAGGACCGCGACGCCGACGGCGGAGCGGGCGTGCACGCCCGCGTCGCCGAAGGCCTTGTGGAGCAGCTCGCTCGCCCCGTTGACGACGCCCGGCTGTCCGGTGAAGGTCGGGTCCGACGCGACGAAGCCGACGACCTTGACCACACGGGCCACCTGGTCGAGGTCACCGAGAACGCTCTTGATGGCGGCGATGGCGTTGAGGGCGCAGGTCTCGGCGAGCGCCTTGGCGTCGGATGCCGGGATCAGCCCGTGACCGTCGCCGACCTTGCCCGACTGCACCAGGTCACCCGACACCATGGGCAGCTGCCCCGAGGTGAAGACGAGGTCGCCCTGGCGCAGCGCCGGGACGTATGCCGCCAGGGGCGGGACGACGTCGGGCAGGTCGAGCCCGAGGTCCTTC
>JAABUN010003086.1_pt1 | contig 27052 bp, 30 predicted proteins | sample 5559311 | NCBI WGS metagenome assembly JAABUN01 (sample SAMN10711877, study PRJNA513370) | rock metagenome | isolation source: Antarctica rocks | place: Antarctica: Victoria Land, Siegfried Peak sud
CTGTCTTATCGGAAAAAGTATTACGCTGAGAATGCCGAGGCTCAGGCCGAGTATCACAGAAAGCACTACCCTCGGGTTGCAGAGGCGCGACGTGCATATTCAAGAGCTTATGGGCGCGCGAATCGAGATTCTATAAGAATGGCAAGAAGAGAGCGTATAGCGAACTCACCCGAGAAGTATCGTGTGCGCTTCAGGCAATACAGGAAAGATAACCCCCACTTGTTTGATAAGTACTGGCGTCAACGTAAAAGGCGCATGGAAGAAGCCGCTGGCAGCTACACCGCGTTTGACATATACAAAAAACTTGATTTGCAGGGCGGGCTTTGCTATTACTGCAAAGCGCCGCTAAACAAATTTGAGGTTGACCACAAAATCCCGCTTTGCCGAGGTGGCACGAACTGGCCTGCCAATTTATGTTGCGCCTGTTCTAACTGCAATCGTCAAAAGTCTTCAAGGGATTTCTGGGAGTTTATTGCCTCGTTTCAAGCCGCCCAGGGTTTGCCGAGGGTTAATTTTCCAGATGAGTTGCAAGCAGCCTAGCGCCTTTCGGGGCGCTTTTTAATGTTTTTTCTAAAGGGTGCTGTTACTCGTTACTCAAACCAATGAGCAAGGAATATTCGTTCCCATCCGGTATTAGACTGATAATTAAATCGCGTCCATTAAAGTCAACCCGCTTTACATAGCTTCTGGCGTTTACCCTAGACCATGCTTGGATAACCTCACGGTCAAAAAGCTGGAGATCAATTAGCAACCTCAGGCTTTCCATGTCGCCCGACGCAAAGCCACATACCCACTGAAAAAGATTATCCCCTTTGTATCCGCGTTCGCACTCAACGGTGTAACCCATTGTCGCAGAGACAATTTGTTGGGCGAGCCTATATTGATCTGATCCCTCTAGCATCGGTTCAGCAAGAGCGGTAGAGCCGAGTAAGACCATTCCTAAAAGTATTTTCTTCATAACCAAAACTTTACACCGCCCGCTCGAGTAGCGGGCTTTTTCTTTGCCGATTGGAGGTGAGCATTTTGAGCTTGGGCGACGCAGAGCTTTTAGCAACCTTAAATTCCACAGGATTTCAAAACGGTCTTAAAGCGCTCGAGCGGGATGTTATTGCTTCATTTAATCGGATGGCTGGGGCAAGTGAAGGTATTATCCCAGACAAGGCGTTCTCTGGCGCGACCACCGGCGCGGCCCGCGCTAAGAAAGCTATCGACCCGCTTGAAGCCGCAATCAAAGCTCTTTCTCGGGAAACCAACTCCTACCGCAACATTGTAGAAGCAACCGATGTATCTAATGCCGACGCTATCAAGAACTTCGACCGGCTCCGCACCAGCGCGCTCAAAATGGCCGACGGTCTTGAGGTCGGCAGTAAGGCGCAGCGCGACCTCACCCAGACCGCAGCTCAGGCGGCCCGTAGCGTTAAAACGCTTGAAGGCCAGCAGACACGCCTAGGCTTCAGCGGTAACACCGTGGTAGGCGTTAACCGCAGTATGCTCGGCGGTTTCCGCAACCTTATCGGCGTGGTCGGTGGGCTGTCTTTTGCCGGGGCTATCAAAGGTTCTTTCGACTACGCCACTAACCTCGAGCAGCTAGGCGTGTCGTTTAAGACTATCTTGGGTAGCGGCGAAGCGGCTAAAGGCTTACTCACCGAGCTTGAAAGCTTTGCCGCCTCTACGCCCTTTCAATTCCCTGAGCTGGCAAACGCGGCCAAGTCCCTCGCGGCGTTTGGTGTCGCGGGTGACGACATCGTGCCGACCTTGCAGCGGGTGGGTGACGTGTCAGCCGGTGTCGGCGCATCGGTCGGTGAGATCGCTGAAATCTACGGCAAAGCGCGTGTGCAAGGGCGTTTGTTTGCCGAAGATATTAACCAACTCACCGGGCGCGGTATCCCGATTATTCAAGAGTTGGCAAAGCAGTTTGGTGTGGCCGAGTCTGAAGTAAAAAGCTTGGTCGAGTCGGGACAGGTTGACTTCGGTAACCTCGAGCAAGCGTTTGTCTCACTCACTTCCGAGGGCGGTAAGTTTTTCGGGTTGACCCAGGCGCAGAGCGAGACCACGGCGGGCAAACTCTCAACCCTTGCCGACAACGCTACGGCAGCGGGTGGGCAGTTTATCGAAGTGCTGTTACCCAGCCTCGAGAAGACTGTAGACGTAGCAAGTGGTGTAGCTGGTGGTTTAGCTGATATGGACCCTGGCTTGCGCGCCCTTGTGGTACAGGGTGGGCTAGGGTCGGCGGCGCTTATTCCGCTGACGGCGGGGCTGGGTACGGTTGTCTCGGTTGCGCCTAAAGTGGCAGCGGGGCTTAAGCTTATCCGCACCGCAAGTCTCAGTTTGTTTCTCCCGCCGACAGGTCTTTTCATCGCCGGGGCCGCTGCCGTCGTTGGGCTCGGTGTTGTTCTATATCGACTTTCACAGGATACCGAACCCGTGGCAGACACGTTGGCGCGGCTTAAAACTGAGTCTGCCGAGCTTAAAACCGGGATGCAGACCGCCGCTGATGGCGTAGATATTCTTCTCAAGGCAACAGATGAGAATGGTCTTAAGGGTGCTGTAGAGAACCTTTCGGGACTACTAACGGGTGACGCTAAAACGGCATTCGTCACGCTGGCAGATCAGGCCATTGCGTCCGGTGCTGATGTTGAGGTTGTTACCCAAAAGATTTTAGAAGGCTTTTTAAGGTATCAAGCTGAGTTAATCAGATTTCAAAGAGACACTACCCAGGCTCAGTTAGGCGCCGCTCAAAAAGCTTTGCAACAACTTCAAATGGCGGCGGGCGATCCTCAACTCGAGAGTATCCGGGCTGAAATTGCAGCGCAAGAACAACTCATTGGTAAGTTGAGAGAGCGTCAGCAGACTGTTGGCGACGTGAGTGATGAAGAGATTGCCACAATTGACGCTAATCTTGTCGCTAACCGTGAGCTGGAAGCCTCCTATGTGCAAGCGGGGCAAGGTCATCTTAACGCTCTAGCAGAGCAACAAGCCGAAGTAGGCGCCCTAACAAACGTTGTAGATGGTCAGACTAAGGCGCTTGATGAACTTGAGGCGGCAGCAAACAACCCTAATCAGTTTGCGGAAAATCAGCGCCAGAGTGCCACCGTCACGGGTGTTGCTACAGACGCGACTAACGAAAATACAGATGCGACTAACAACAATGCTGACGCCGTCTCCGAAGCATCGACCGAGTATGAACGCGCCGTCAAGGCAACGCAGGATTACGCGTACACGCTTAAGGAAGGCGTGTTACAGGGAGTACGACCTGCGGAAGGTGCTCTACATTTACTAACAACGGCCTTAGAGCGTCAGCAGGGCATACAGCGCACACTTTCCTCACAGGGCAAGTTTGGTGAAAATTACAAGCTAGCTGCCGAAAAAGCCGAGATACTTACAACCGCCATAAATCAGCTCACTGGTGAAGCCGACGGTGGTCTTAGGCGTGTTGTGATTCCTGCCGTTGAAGCTGTAGCAGTTGCAGCTAAAGATTTGCCCACACCTGAAGTTGAAGCCTTCGCTGGTGAGCTGCAAAATATACCCGTCGAACCTCTTGCGGCGGTAGTAGCTGAGGCGGAAAACTTAGAGTTTCCAGATCTGGCCTTCGCAGTAAGTGACCTTACGGGTGCTTATGACGATGCCATAGCGCGTGCTGAACTGTTCGGTGATGCTGAAAATGAAACAGCTATCAAGGCTGATGTAGCACGTCAGCGGCTTGAGGAGCTTTTAGCATTAGGGCTGAAGCCCACTGACGCGCAAGTACAAGCTGTAGCTAAGGAATTGCGCGTTTTGCAAGCAGAGTTAGATGCTCTAGCCGATAGTGAAGTAGAGATACCCATCCCGGATGTCAAGCCGATTGTCGATTATGCCGCTGTTTTAGAATCGCAACTCCCCGACGCCTACCGTGCCGCCGAAGCTGAAAACACCTTGTTTAACGAGGGGCTCAGCACTGCCGAGGTGCGCGCCGGGGTAGCTCGAGACAAACTGCAAGAGCTGAAAGACCAAGGGCTTGACCCTCAGAGTGAAGCGGTACAACTTGCCGCTGGTGAATGGAACAAATATCAAGCCGAGGTAGATTCGGCCGCCTTTGCCAACGAACTCTTAGGCGAAGCCTTTGGCAAATTGACCGATCTTGCCGGTGAGCATACCAGCGAACTAGCCAAATTTATTGTGGCTAACGGTAGGGCAGGGGATTCCATTGACGCCCAAACGGACGCCATACAACGGCAGCTCGACTATGCGGTCTCGGCCCTTGAAAATTTCGCATCCAACAATCCCGTGGGCGCAATCGGCGATTTAGTCACCGGCGTTGCGGACGGCTTTATCTACCTCTGGAACGAAGCCACCGGTAAGAACGCAGCGGATGAAGCCCAAGCAGAACTTAACGAAACTCTTGATTTGCTACTCGATATTAATGACGCTCTGGATGAATCAGCAGGGAATACACAGAATCAAGCTTTAGAAAACCGCCAGACTTCCTTAGATAATTACCTTAGCTCGCGTGGTGACGTTGAAGACGCTTACTCGATTGCCGAGCAAGCGAATATCGACATTCTCAATCTTACGAATGACTTTGTGGACGACCTAGCAAACCTCGAGCAGCGCCGCACCGACGCTATAAGTCTAGCCATGCAAATTGATGATCCCGTAGTGCGGCAGCAGCAGCTTACCGCAATCGACCAACAGTTTGACGGCGAGCGTACAGGTTTGGAGAACGGCTATAACGGCAACGTAACCGCTATACAAACTGGTGCGTATAACCAGGCAGAGGCCGCAGGCGTTGCTCCGCTCCTGCTAACAGCGGAGCTTAATAAAGGCAACGCATCTGTTCAAACGGCGCTCGAACAGACCACGCTCGCTGGACAAATCGGTGTTCTCACGGGGCAAGATGTCACGGCCCTAAACAACCGTGGTACCGACCTCAGCGCTGCTGCTGCGAACTCGGATTCGCTATTTGCGTCAGCTCTTGCAAGCATGAACACAGGGGCGGTCAACACGCTCTCAGCGCAGAGCAACACCCTTACTTCACTACTCGGTACGCAAGGCAGCGCCATTGCCTCGGCACTCGTCGGGTACGGCACTCTGCTAGCGGACAGCGCAACCCTCAGCGGTGACTTTGTAAATAGCGCCCTCGCTGCCTCACTCTCGGGTGAGGTCGGCGCTCTGGTTGGACGTAGCAACATTCTCGGGACCGCGATCACGGATACTGCTAACCGCGTCTCGAGCACTCATCTCCTAGCGGGTAACTTCGAGAAAGACGCGTTGTTCAAGGCTGCCGCCTCTAAGCAGACACAGCAGCAGACGAGTGTCAACGGACTCGTGGCGGGCATCGCTAAGAGTGGCAATTTTGAAGGTAGCAAGATCATTGAAGCTGCTAACTTTGTGGCAACACAGCATCTCGTGGGCAGCAAGACTGGCGTATCGGCCATCTTTAATTCGGCTGTAGGACAAGTCAAGCAGCTTGAGCTAGGTTCTAACCTGCTAGCTAAAACAACCGTTGGCGGCGGTAACCACGTCATTAAAGCCGACGCAACTGCGGCATTGGCTAAAGCTAAACAGTTTCTAGCCGGTGGTCGCTTACAAGTTGATAACCTTTTCGCTTCGTTTCAAGGTGTAGTTAGCACCGCCCTTTCAGGCAACAACGCCGTGGCGTCTGCTCTAGGGGGCAACAAAGGTGCGGCGTCGCTGCTCAAGAACGTTAATATCAACGGTCTCGTTAGTGGCGCTCTAGGCGGCGGCGGGGGCAACCTCGCCTCTAATGTTGGCGACTTCGCAGCGGGGCAGCTTGGAAAGGTAGGCGTAGAAGATAATATAGAGGCTCGCATTAGAGGGCTTTTTAGCGCCGACCAGCTTAACCTCGACACCATTAAAAACATTGCCAACGCAGCCATAGATTTTCTCAAGGCTCCAAAAGAGGGTTCGCTAGATTACCTCGACAAAGAAATATCCGACCTCACAGACGAGTACAACAGAGCTACCGACCCTAAGAAGCGCAAGGAACTCGCTAAGAAAATTAACGACCTTAAAAAACAGCGCGACAAAATGGATGTGCTCAACCCCGGTTCGGGTGGTAGCGCGGGTGATGGTAAGAAAGGTGGTACAGGCTCCGGTACAAGCTCCGGTAAAGGTGCGGGTACAGGCTCCGGCTCAGGCAAAGGCGGCTCATCTGGCACAGGCAGCAAAAAAGACGGCAGCACCTACAGCGGCGGCAAGCCCGAAAACTACCCGGAAGGCTCGCCCGGTTGGTTTGCTGCGAAGATGGCTGAAATTGAGGAGCAGATCAAACGCACCTCGAGCAAAACCAAGATTGGTCAACTACAGGCAGCTAAGGAAAAGCTCCAGGCTCAGCTAGACACCCTACTTGGACAAAAAGACGCCAAGGTTCCGAAACCCGCCAAAGGTTCTATCGACTACCTGCAAGAGCAGATTCAGAAAGAGCAGACCAAGTTTGATGGTGCGGTTACGGACAGGGCTCGAGCCGAGAGCAGCGAGCGGTTGCGCGTTCTTAAGGCTGAGCTTGAAGAAAAACAGGCCATCCTCAAAGACGCTGAAAAAGAGATTGCTCGTGACAGCTCTAACGTCATCACCATCGAGTCGCCTATCGCCAACCTCGACGGCATCATTCAGCTCAGCAAAGCGCTGGACGCGATTGACGGCAAGCTTAGAATCATGCCGTTCGTGGGACTCGAGGAAAATTTAGAGACTCAATTCGGCAAAGCTATAGGTTCCGTGAAAGGTGAGTTCAAGACGATGCCCTTCACAGGTATGAATAAGGGTTTCGCAACTCAGCTTGAGCGCACTAAAGGCAAGCAAGCCATCAGCGACAAGCTCCCGGACTTTACGGCCAGCTCTACCTTGCCCGCGTATCAGGCGCAGCTCGAGACGAGCTTCAGTACATTTGATTCCTCTACGGTTCGCTTTGACAACGCCACAATTCGCTTTGACCGAGCCGTGTCAGAGTTTGTGCGCGGTTCTCAAGGTGGCCGCCGCGATACCTCGACGATTACAGACAAGGCTCGAGGGAACTCACTCTCGGTATTCGGCCTCCAGCCATGACGCAACTTTCAGGACAGAACATTTCGCCTTCCTCATCCGGCAAAAAAGGCTTCACCCTGCGCGTGATGAACCGTCTCGGAACTGAAGAAATCATCACCTATACGAGTGGGAGACCAGGTGGCATCGTAAAGGGCTTCGTCAGTCGCCGCTACGCAAACAATACCAATGGCCAGATGGACTTTGAAGCCAAACCCAATATCACCCGTATTGAGGCGGGCAGCGTAACGTATCTCGAGTACGACACCGGGGACACCCTCGTGCGCGTCCATATGGGCGTGGTGACGAGCAACCCCGACGGGCGCGAAGGTAAACGCGGCGTTTATGAAGTCGCGTCGGGTAAAGAACTCTTAAAGCGCAGCGTGTGCTATGAGGACATCGTTCCGTTTAGTAGGGCGCCGGTAGACGCCGCCTACTTCTTGCATCAACTCATCCCGAAATACAAGCACCCGGCCCTGAAGTACGACGCTACCCGAATCGCCGGGTTAGGCGTTGCGCTCAGCAGCGTCCCCTCCAACGGCAGAAACCTCTACGAAGTCATTGAGGCCATTCTTAAAGCCGTCCCGACCATCGGTGAAAACGATTGGGGCGTAGACCCTGAAGGTTATATCGTTATTCGGCCCCCAACGGGCGAGATAAATTACCTCTACAGCTCGGTACAGGCGCAATTTGGCGATATTGACTCGGCAGATGTGGTGACGAAAGCAGTCATTCTGGTTGCCAACGAGGTCAGCGCGGGCGCGATAGTCAGCGCCGGGTATCAGCCGAGCCTCATCACACACTCGTACACGCATCCTGAGCACGCAGATTGGGCTGCTGAGCGGTCATTTGACCTGCCGAAGAATGATGAGGGTAAGCCGGTTATTGATGTGCTGACTACCGGCCCCATTTCCGGCTCAAAACTTTCAGATACGACTAGCTGGACAGCTACGGGTGGTTCTAGCGTCGGTATCCTTAACGACAATAGTTTAACAAGCTACTATTCGAGCGGAAACGTTAGCTATCAGTTCATAAGCGTCGGCGTTCTAAGAGATAAAGGGTTTGTCGGTACACAGATCACGCTGGAGGCCGCAGAAGGTACCTATGACCTAGAGATGAAAGCTACCTACGGTTACTACGTGGGCGCTGGCTTTACAACCCTCCAGACCGTGATCTTTAACCTAAACGAATTGAAAGGTCGGGGTGCGGTTACGGCAAGATACATTGCTCCAGCATCTAACGACCCTGCCGCCAAAGATGTTTTTGCAACTTTTATTATCAGAAATGCTGCTACGGCAAGCCTCGTTAAAGTCTACGAATTTACAAGCCTTGAGGCCAACGCCACCCTCCTTACCCAGATCGCCCGCTCACAAATACGCTTGCCCGCCAAGCAGGTGAGCGAAGTGACCCTGGCTCGCGGGTTTACCAGCGACGAAAACGGCGTGCAGGGGCGGGCGTTCGGCGCGTACCTGCTCGAGACGCCCGCCAAGACGCTAAACCTACTGAGCGACAAAGGCGAAGACTTGGGGCTGTCGGGTGACATCGCCGAGATCGTCGATACCTACACGAATAAAGAGGGAATGCTTTCTAGGGTTGCACTAGGGCAGCCTGTGAGAAATCCAGTGGTCCGGGCGCTGCAAAAGCTGAACCGCTAGACAATCCAAAAACTGAAAGGGGGGCCAGATGGCTTACGGCTCTTGGCGTATTTCCACGCGCTCCGGCGACCTTGTACCCGTCCGCGTCGCTGATGGTGTAGATGTGCGTGTAGGCGACGCGCAAGCTGAACTTGACCGTGCGCCGGGTAGCTCGCTTGTCACGCTCCTAGACGGTGACGGGGAACTCACCCCGACGCTGCTGGATATTGAATTTCTGGCAAAGGGCGCACATCCAAACGACGTGTTCGGCGCGCGGCAAGCGCTGCGTAACCTCGAGGCTGCCCTACGCGAAGCTGACGCCCTCTGGGGCGCCGGGCCTTACGAGGGCCTGTACCTGCCGCTTTTAGAGGCGTTCGCAGCGGGTAAGCCGCTCGAAAACGGGGGCCGTGAGTTTCGCCTGCCGTATAACCTCGTGTCGGCGTCAGTCAAACGCAACGTGCTCGCTGACGCCTGGGCGTATCCCATCTTGGATGATGTGTCGCCTGAAGACGCCTCTACCGCGTTCTATACCTCGGAGTCTGAGCCGGGCGCGCCCATTCTCGCCTTTACGCCGGCGTCGCGCTGGAGCGCCCCGGTCAGCTTCGCCGCCATGCCGCAGGGCACGATGTACGTGGGCGGCAAGTCTCAAGACCTGACCTGGAGCTTGGGTAGCGTCGGCACGCCCATCTCGGGTACAGGGGTACCTTCAAGCTACGCCACTGGCGTCTTTTACAATCAAGGTCAATACCGTGCTCACGCTGGCATAACCACCTTTTCGGTGCCGCAGGACAACGCCGGAGGCTTCGGCTACCTCGTGATGTTCGCCATGTCATGGGCTGAATACGGGCGACTGAGCCTAGCGAGCTTTTCGCGTTTCGGCTTTCGAGATCACGGCTCTGTGGCGATAGGTGAGATAGAGCCGCTGACGTTTCGCCGTCTTTATGCCGGGACGCGGATCGACGGTGTGGGAGTAGACGGTTTTATCATGCCGGGTGCGCCGCAGTTTGGTGCGCCCTTTGCAACGCACCGCGTCCACAGCACCGCTGAAAAGCGGGCCGCGTTAGAGGCGTGGTATCTCAATAACGCTCGCGACGTGTACCTCATCCCGCCACCCCCCTACGGCCTCGAGATCACCGTGGGTCTTATCCCCGACCTTGTGACCGGACGCACCGTACAGATACCGCTGACCGTCACCCGGCGTGGCGGTTTTCTAGGTGAAATAGAGTTTATTGAGGAGTCCTCTAACCCGTCCTTACGTCTTGGCGACACCGTAGTAGTCGGCAGAGACAGCGAAGGCACCTATAACCTGCCTGTGACCGCTGAGGAGGGTATCGCGGCGGGCGAGTACACCGTCATGCTTACCGTAAGGGCGGTAGGTCAGAACACGAGCAGCATCCTTAAAGACGTTATCGACACCGAGACCTTTGCTATCACGGTGCGCCTTGGCGATCCGGCGCTGCCTGAAGGTACGCTCGCCTTTGACGCGCTGTACGACCCACAAAATAAGTCGTTTGCGACCATGAATAAAAACTCGGCCCCCGGCGGCGTAGGCCGGACGTGGACACTACAGGGCTTGACCTCTTACACCTCACGCTGGGACGGCCTGCGCGGTGACGGCAGCGATACAACGTGGGGCAAAGCTACCGCCACGATAGACAGCTATGTGACGAACATGGCGGCAGATCACACCGTCTCTCGCGCGTTCTGGAATGTTAACGCCGAGGCTGTCGGCACGGTGCTCTTTACCCTCGCTTCACAAACAAACAAGTTCGACTACTGGCAGGTCTACAAAACTTCTACGGGCGTTAAGATTCGCACCAGCGCGGGTACCACCACCTCTAGCCAAGTTGAGTCGGGTCAAGCCCTGCCGATACTCAGCGGCGTTATGGACGTGTCGGTGGTCGTTACCGGCGGTAACGTGACGCTTGTCAACCCTAAGACGCTCGCAAAGGCCAGCACCCCCTCACGCGCGTGGGTTGGCGCAGGACGGCTCACAGCGTTCGGCGCAAAGCTTTCAGACGGCACCGTGCAAGGTCTATCTAAGGGCATTACGCTCGTGGGCGCAGTGCAGGAGCGGGCGGTCAGTGACTTTCAGCTCGAGCGTCAAGCCGAGTATTTTCGCGGCTTCATGCTCCGCACGGCGCAGTGGGATAGACCCGAATATCCACCCTTTACCTTTGCAGCCTGGCTAGGCGACACCGCGCAGACCTTGCGCAACTATCACCCGGCAACTGCCAGCCAGACCATGATCTCAAAAGGTACCGGAGCCGTAGTGACTGGCGGCTCGTTTGTCACAAACGGCGCGCTTGAAACAGGCTGGCGTACCGGCTGGATAGCTAACTCAGACGCCTCAAAACCTAACGACATCATCTTTGCCATGAAAGACATGCAAGTTTCACCGGGTATTGGCTTGGCGAAGTTCGGGCTGTCGTTTTATAACAACTCTAACAACTATTTTCGGTTTGGTGCTAACAGTAGTACCACGCCGCGTTTTTACGCCGACTACCGCTTAGCGGGCGAAACAACCGTACAGATTAGCGACACGGGGCTGATACCCATATCAGGCGTTCAGGCCTTTTGTCAAAGGCTCGACCCGGTAGCGGAGCGGGTCGCTGTGGAGCATATCGCTAGTGGGCAGGTTATTGACAACGTATACGGCACCTGGACGCTCGCAGGTAACTTTCAGGCCACGATAGGCGCTACCCACAGGGGGCTTGACAACGGCGCGGTGCGCGGTGACGGCACCACCGGCCTCGAGTTCGAGGCTGCCGCCGACTGCCTCGGTATCATCATGGTTGCTCGCCACGCTACAACCCAGGAGCGTAAAGACGCCGCAGCCATCATCATTACGACGCCTAGCTACGCTCTGGCACCCACGGGCGGCGGCGGTAGCGGCGTTTCGGCACCACCACCCAGCACCGGTGGCGGCATAGTTGTAGCGGCCTCTGACATGACGGCTGTGGCTATCCCTACAGCCGACTGGAATATCAGCACGCTGTTCGGTTCGTCCGGTGCTATGCGCGACCAGGCTAACCGCCTCAAGGTGGAGATGGACAAGGGCGGGTACGGGAACCTCGCCACAACAGAAATTTACAAGTACACCGATACCAGCCACAGCATTAGGGGGCAGTACCACATCGCACGCAAGGGCGGGCACGCAGGGCTAAGAATCAACTTTGCCCTGCGCTGTTTCAAGCACCTAAACTGGGCGAAACAGTCTCAAACCATGTGGAATAACATCAAAAGGGTTTTCGACACCGCGACTGGGCCGGAGTCTACCAGCTCATCAGGTAAGCGTGGTCACGCTTACGGCACCATGCCGGATGGTGGCGGCACCGATAATAGTTATGGCAAACGTACCAAACTCGAAGCGGGCGTAATGTCAAAGGTCGTGGTGCACGCCTACAACTTGCACCTGAACGTCCACCTCGACTCTACTTTCGCCGCCTCGCGTGATGAAATTATGGACTGGTATCTCAACGACCATATTGCCGAGTGGGACACCTACTACGGCCAGACCTCTGCTAGTCCCGGCGGCGCTAAACCAGGGGACAACCCGACGATGGGTGACAAGCCGCTACACGTCAAGAAAAACTTTACTCACCCGAACATGTCTGAGATCGTTGCGGAGTTCGTGGTTGCGCGTATCAGGTTGGGGGCGAACTGGTTTAACGACCCGTCAGGAATTGAGGCGCTCAACGCTTGGGCGCTTTGGTATCAGACGAACACGACTGCGGTTATCCCGGTAGCGAACTTCAGGTTTGCGGAGTGGGCAAGCTACGGGCCTGCACGCATGTGGGGGCAGAGGGCCCTGGGTTGGGGTCCACAAAACGACCCTCAGTTCACGCAGTCGCAGACCTACCTTAACGAGACGTGGGATTGCCTAATGTTTCTCTACCTCGAGGGTTTCTTGACTCGCGCTCTTGGCACGCAGGCGGCGGCAGATACATTCATGGTCGAGTGCGTGTCCGGGTCCAACCTGGGCGTTTATATCGAACCGTTACTTTCTAGGGGTTTGGTAGCAGGCGCACTGAACGGCTACCTTGCGGCGGTTGACTCACCTACCGGAGTAGCAGGGCCACATATGTTCACGACTAACCCGTTCGGTGGTAACAAGATCGACTACCAAAGCGAGGACAAGATTCTCAAGGGCTATAACATTCTGAGCGCACTTGACGCGAGCAACAGACTGACGACGATCCAAGACAATGTGATGTCACGCTATAAAGGCGCACTTGACGGTTCAAACTCTGAATTTCGTGGCGGAAATATAGATCGTCTCTTTGCCACCACCTTCAAAAACGGAAGGAAAGGTTAGGTATTATGCCAGAAGCAAAAGAAATGCTTATGAAAGCACTTACTCAAAAGTTGCACGGGATGTTTATCAACGTGCTCGATTCTTTAGACGCGTACAAGGATGAGGAGGTGTTCAGGACTGAAATTTGGCAGCCCACAAGTAAGCTGCACATTATTCTCGTGCGGTTCGGGCGCTTGCTAACCCGCAGCCAAGCAATGGCTATCACCCTGCCCGCCGTGACTGACCTGAATACTATCTCGACTGCGATAGACGGCCTAGCTCAAGACGAGGCCGTGCCCGCCGTGTAAGGGGGTGATCTGAGAAATGCAGATGCAGCTTCTAAATCCGCCTCGCCTATACCGCCGGGACCAACGCGTACAAAGCCCGGTAATATAATATCTGCGCGGTCATCAAAAATAACGTAGGAGACCGGCTCATGCAGCTCAAGCCACGCTCTAATTTCTTCGCCACGAGTTGCCCCTTCCAGATTTGGCGTTACGTCCACTACCGAAGCGCGCAGGCCCGCTCGCCTTAACAAGCTGCGAATAAACCCTAACGACTTGCCCCGACGCAGAGTGCTGGTGACGACGATTGAAGCGCCGCAAGCATCGGTAAGGCGATTGAGGCTGGTAATAGAGTCCGACCACCACAGGTATAGCTCGCCGTCCCCCCGTTTCGCTCTCGGTACGAACGTGCCGATACAACCGTTAAGGTCAAGAAAAACAACCCGGTCCACAACTCGTTTTACCACCCCGCCCTCACAAGGCGGGGGCTTTCCGTGTAAGGGAGGACACATGACGCTGACCGAGCAACTTAACCAGGCACGCCTCGCTCTCGCCGCTACCTATAAAGCCGCCGCTGCTAATGCCGACTCTACGCTGGCGGGTATCGCCGCGACCGCCCAGAAGGAGGTGGAGGCGCTGCGGGCGCAAGTGTCTGGCCTCGAGACGCAGCTTAAAGAAACCGCAACGAACACCGGACCGCGTGCCCTGTTCGGCGTGCGGGAGGGGTTCAACGCTGGGCGTGACCTGAAGCCCGTGGCGCTGGAGGCTTACAAAGGCCTGTGGGAGTGGATCGACAGCATGTGGGCGAGCGACATAAGCCGGATGATCGCCGGTCTAAATCCGGGTAACAGAGAACCTTATGAAGACGGCGTTATCGACATCGTAAACATGCGCTTGATGCAGCACTTCACCCACGCGCTGCTGGTGGTACTTGAACGCACCGGCGACCCTAAAGCAGCAGATCTGCTCGAGCGGGCGTGGTTAGGCGTCACCGCGCCTGAGCGGATGGCGGTCAAGTTCTATCCCGACGCGCAGGCCAAGCAATTACGCTTCGAGCAGCCCAACGTCCCGCGCTGGCTACACAGCCAGTATCGCGTTGACCATGACCCGCTCGAGTTCTCGCTTGTTAGCGGCCCTATCGCACAGGCCAAGCTTGCCTTTAAGCAGTCCGGACGCCTCGCCGGTTACGCGCGCATGGCGGTGGTCTCGGCAAACTATGAGGCGCGCTTGCGGTTTGTGGCGCGGCTAGCGTACTCTAACCTGCCCTGGTACAGCTATTACAAACCGTTTCGCCACGCACTCGAAAGTGCTTTTAACTACCACTATTTCGAGTGGTTGGACTCAGGGCGCGAAGACCACAAACAGGCGTGGGAGTATCTAGGGCAAGCGTTACAGGCCGATAACTCTTATATAGACGTTGAAGGTAAAGAATGCCTCAACATCCCGCACTTTAACAGCATCGTCCGAAAGCTACAGACGGGCGCGGCGACCGAGACCGCCGCGCAGGATACAACCTACCTGCGTGAGTCGGTGCCGCACCAGTTACTCGCGCACCAGGCCGGATCGCCGTATCACTCCGCTAAGTTCATAGCGGCTATGGCGCGCGCTGTGCACATGCTGGTGCTCTATCAGGGGCCGAAAAGCGAACAGATTGCCGCCACCATCGCCGGGGTCGGTGTTGCAAGCGACCAGGGCAAAAACGTCGTAGCGTACCGGGGCAAAAACTACCCGGCGCGGTGGAAGCAAGATCGCCCGACCGTTACCGAAGATACCCTGCAAGTTTCACGCGGCATGGGGACAGTAGGCAGCGCGTGGGCTAAGGACTGTCCTGAGTTTCTAAGCAACTTGGAAGCGTTAGACACCCAAACCGACAGCACCGAGCACAAACGCTGGGGCAGCCGTGCCGGGATGTTCCTCTACGCGCTACCCACGAGGCTAGGTTAGGAGACCACATGAACTGCGGAACATGCCGCTATTGGGACAGCTCAGAAGCCGACTTAGAGGGCGAAGATTCCAACAAACGCGACGGTACAAGCCCCTTGATGGCCTACGGGCCTTGCACGCGCATTCAGATGTACTCCAGCGAAGGTGACGCGGCTGCCGATTACATGCCCGCTTACGTCAACGCCGCGTCGAGTACGAAACAGCTCGACGGGCTCGTTACCCACATCAACTTCTACTGTGCGCTCTATAGCTCAACCGAAGTTCAAGAAGACGAGGCTTACTTTTGGAGCCGGCTGTTTAACGAGACTGGCGGCCCCGACAAAGAACCCCGCAGACCGCCCCGAGACATCATCCTCGAGCCCGGCTTCCCGCTCACCCGCGCGCGTGCTGGCGAGCTGCTCGAGTGGTGGGACGGCAAAGGCTGGTACACCTACGGCGTGTCCCTCGAGCTGGGCTGGCTCACCCAAGAGGGCGGAGCGGTAGGGCCTGATTTGACAGTTGCAAATGAAGGGGGCAAACCATGACCGATAAACCGAAACCGACACGCCAAGACCTTAGAGGTTTGGCTAACCGCACCTACATTCCAAAAAACTCTAAACGACTTGAGGCCGAGTTTGGAAACGTTAGGGATGTAACCGGTCCGATACGTGACGAAATAGAACGCGCTTACGAGCAGGGATATTGGGATGCTCTTGAAGCTGCCGAACGGGAGAGGGATGCGTTGCGCGGCTACCCTATCAAGAAAGAACTGACAGACTTGCTTGACAACTTGGAGCGTACTGGGTTTGAACTTGAAAACGTGTATGTGGTTGATGCCGATTCCGTGCCGGGTTCAAGGCAGGTCTTAGAAATAGTTACTACCCTCCGTATAGGTTTAGTTTTTGAAAAGCCTGAAGTAGCCCTCGCCCAGCACCGAAACGAGGCAGAGGAGGAATGACTACATGCTAAAAGACGAGATCATCGACGCGCTAGCAGAGCTTGGGGATGCGATTGAACGCCTCGAGGTGAAGGTGCTCTTGTTACCGGATCCGATACCGCCGCCCGTACCAATCCCAACGTCTGAGCCTAAACCGACGCCGGTTACCCCGCCTGCGCCGATACCATCGGTCATCATGCAGCCGGTCGTGCGCGAAGTGACACTGAACACCGAGCGAGCGGCCTTGCTAGAACGTTTACAGCGCAGCACCGCATACAAAGCTGGTGGCACCAGAGAGCAATACAACCTCGACGGTCTGTCACAGAGCGGACGGCTAAACGACATAAGTCGTCACTTATGGCTGGCAGGCGTGCCGGTCATAGCGGCGCTCCGTGTAACCGGCTCGCGGAGGTTGCTCGAGCGGTTGTTCACAGTGTCACAAAACCTACGAGGAACCCTGAGCATCGTAAACGGCTTTCGCGGCTGGGTCATACACGACCCCGGTACGCAGTGGCACGGCGGGGTGACCGTGATGGAGATGTTATTCGCGCACGCCTTTATCGCGCAGCTTGCCTGGACATTTCGACTTAATAAGGCCGTAGACGCCAAATATGCAGCCGAGGCCGACTTTTGGCAAAAATACTTGCAAGAGGACTTTTTAGCGCGCTGGCATAGGGACTCGGGTAAAACCTCACCGCCGTTTTTTGAAAAAAACCTGATGCACCCCTACGCTGCCTCTATCCGGCTGTCTCACTACCTCTGGAAACTGACCGGCTCGAGTGTGTGGCTCAACGAGCGCGACCGCCAGCTGGTGGTGCTGCACAAGGAACTCATCCCGGTCGCGGACCGCTACCAATGGAGCCACTGGATTAACTCACTTAGGAGCATCCCGGTGTTCCCGATCCAGCACGGTAATTATTCTGGCGAGACGATAACGTCGTTTGCGGACATGGGTTTTGAAAGCATTCTGAGCGAGACGGTCATGCGAAAGTTAGCCAACACGGTGACGTTTATGCTCGACGGCGGTAGCCCCAACTTTATGAAAAACGCGAACGGGGTAGCCGGGTTAGTCCATTCCCCGCTCCTGAACCAAGACGTGCAGATGAACGAGCCCGACTTTCCAAGGGGAGGCGAGTACGCGATGCAGCGGCGCGGGTACGGTCTTATGAGCTTCTGGGATGAGACTGGAGAAATTGAGGGTGTCTGCGGAACTGTTGACAACCTGTCGGCAATTCAGCCCATCGTGGGGCAGATTTTGGGGGCGTCGTGATAGAACCTGAACAGAATAGAGCCTTGGAAGCCCTAGACGCTGATTATCTAGGGCTTTTCACTGTCTACCTGGCGGCTTTGCAAAAGCGCCTACCAGACCACAAGATCATCGTTACCGAGACCGGGCGCAGCAAAGAACGTCAAGAGTTTCTAAAGGCTAAAGGCGCGTCTAAAACCATGCACTCTAACCACCTACTCGGGCGTGCTGTGGATATTGCCCTGCTCGATGTCGCAACCGGGCAAATTGACTGGTCGGACGATGCTTACAAAGCAGCCTACGCGCTGTGCGATCCGCGCCGTTACGGACTTGTCAGCGGAGGACAACTCTGGAACTGGGATTATCCACACCTTGAATTGATGGACATCGATGCTAAGTATCCGGCCCTTGTCGGTAGCGCCGAGGATGTTTGGCAAACGTGAGGAGGTACCCCGTGTGGCTATTCCAGAGCTAGATCCTGAGATTCATATAGACCTGAGTGGTCCCGGCTTCGATCCGATAGAGCAGGGTATTGATTACGGTTTTGAGATCGCCTTCGGTCTTGATGACCCGCTCGAGGCGACAGATAAGTTTTTGATGCAGTTTCGGGAGACCTTGAACGGTAAGGTACTCGGCAAGCTCGGAGAAGAACAATTCATCCTCGATATGACAACGCGAGAACTTAGGGTAGTTGTTGACGGCAACAAAACCCGACCATGGTTCAAAGGCGAGGAAGTCACGGCAGAAAACCGCATAAGGCCCGTATATAGCAAGTTTCGTCACACTGACTCGGCAGGGAATGACCGGGACAGTTCAGGACTCAACTGCAAATTTGGGTTCAAGATCGGGCTGCTCAGAGATGGCACTTAGCGTTTCAGTTGTCCAGCGCACTCTGACGGCGCAAGTAGCGGTCACTAACAAGCTGCCACTAAACCTGACCGTTACCCCTCAGACACAGCCGGACAAAACGTTTCCGGTGAGCGTGCAGCGCAAGACAGTGACCGTGCAGATGGTGACGGGGTCGTCGGCTACACCTGGAACCGGCATTACTCGTTTACAAGACGACCCCAGCCCGACACTGGGCGGGAATTTAACACTCAACGCAAAAGAAGTTCTGGGCACCCTCGAGGGTGCGGCGCTCGTCATAGACGGCGGGTTGCTAGGTTAGGAGTAAAAAATGCCAGCAGGTGTCACTCTGAAGATGAAGAGAAAAGCCGGAGCGTTCGCAGCCGGTGAATTATCAGCAGGTGAATGGGGTTTAGATGTTAGCGCGGTAGCGTGGTATTTCAGCGCTAACGGTACATCGGTTGTTCAACTGCCTGTCGGTGGAGCCACACTTCTATCAGCTCTGACAGATGTGGCCATCACCGCCGCAGCTGATAACAACGTTCTGACCTACGATAGCGCCACAAGTAAGTGGACGAATCAAACGGCGGCGCAAGCAGGGCTCATAGCAGCGGCAGAAAAAGCAGCAGTCAACGGCATTGCTACCCTCGGGGCAGACGGTAAGATTCCAGCCGCGCAAATTCCGGCATACGCGATAAGTAACGTTTTTGTCGTTGCTTCGCAGACCGCGCAACTTGCAGCCGGTGCACAAATCGGAGACTTTGTTATCCGTACCGACATCGGTGAGACGTACGTTCATAACGGCGGCACAGCCGGGACAATGGCCGACTTTACGGAGTTTCAGACAAGAGAAGCTCATACTCACGACGCCGCCGATATTATTTCAGGCAACATCGCCACGGCCCGAATTCAGGTGAACGTGGCGGCAGCTTTGCAAGCGTCGGCGGCAGCAACTGTTAGCAATTCAGCACTTGTAATAGACGGTGGGAGCCTCTGAGCCTGGAGGCTAAGTTATGCCTATAGGCACCGTTATCAAATTCAAACGTGCTACCGCCGCACTGTGGACAACCACGAACCCTGTATTGACACAGGGGGAGCCCGGAGTTGAGACCGACACGCTAAAGGTGAAAGTAGGGAACGGCACGTCTGTCTGGACAGCTCTTGGGTATGTGGGCGCTGGTGCCGTCACTACACCTTTTTTTGACATCCGAGACTACGGCGCGACCACGGGAGCGGCAAATAATCAGACAGCTATTCAAGCCGCCATTGACGCGGCTGGTAGTGCCGGGGGTGGCGGAGTCTTTGTACCTGGCGGTATTTGGCTCACCGGGCCACTCATCCTCAAACACAAAGTCTACCTTAACGGCGCAGGTATGAGATCGTCTGAACTTAAGCAAATCGCCGGCGCTAACTCCTCGGAGTTCGTGGCAAACTACCGCTCTAGCAACGGCACCACTGACCCGAACGCGCAGTTTGTCGCGGTGAAGAATATGACGCTGAACGGGAACCAAGCTCAGCAGACAGCGGGGCTCGGGCGCGGGGTGTACTTCGCCCAGAACCCGCTGTTCGGGCAGCCGTCCGGCGACGAGTTCACCGACCCTCGCCAGCAGCTCGAGAACGTCCTGTTGTGGAACTTTCGGGGCAACGCCTTTGAGGAGGCCGACGGGCGCAGCGAGACGCGGCTGTTTCAGGTTCACGCTTTCTTTTGCAACGGACACGGTTTTGTGCCGGGGCCGGACACGATGCTCATTTCATGCGTTGCCGGTAGCACTGGGCTGGCTGGCTATTACATCACAAAACCTTCTAACCGGCTCGTAGGCTGCAAAGCATTTTACGCAGGCCGTATCACACCTACAGCCGGACACGGCTTTCACCTCGTCGGCGCAAGGGGAATCACTATCGTAGGCAGCGAGGCGCAAGACTGTCAGGGCGCAGGGTTACGGCTCGACAGCTACAGTGAACGCATCATCGTTCAGGGTTTTATTGCCGACTCCAACTCTAAGCGTGGCAAAAACCTGCACGCGGGGGTAGAGATCGGCGCGTGCCGTTACTCGATTATTGACGCGCAGTGTTTCGAGCGCAACGACCCGGCAGTTGCTGACACCACTTTAGCTACGTTCTCTCCTCAACGCCACGCGCTTAAGTTTGAGGCTGACAGCTTTAGCAATCAAGTAAGGGTGACGCACTCAGCACACGGTCAGGCGGTAGTAAACGAGCCCATCATGCCGAGTGCCAACACCGCCGCGCTACTCAGTCAAAACAACGTCGCCATAAACGCTATGGGGGCGTACCGGGCCGCTACCTACGCCGCGGCGTTCACACCTGACCCTTACTCCGGTTCTGAAATTGCCATAACTCTGACAGGCAACATCACCATCGCCGCTACCGTTCAGATGCACGCCGGGACCACCATGAGCTTCACTTTCAAGCAGGACGCTACGGGGGGGCGCACCGTAACCTGGAACGCTCAGTACAAGGTGAGCTGGACACCGACGACCACCGCAAGCCGTTATAACCGCATCTCGTTTATTTTTGACGGGAATGCGTGGATACAAACTGCCACAGCTGTCGGTTTGATCTAAACACAACTCTAAACGCTCTCGAGGTGGCCTAGTGCCGCCTTTGCCTTTTCGGGCCACACAAGGGAGAAACCATGACCGGGTACAAAGTTCGTTTAATTCGTTTGCCTGCCGATGAAGAAACACAGCTCGAGCGGCTGAATAAATTAGGTGCGGACGGTTGGCAGCTAGTGGGCGTCTTACCCGCTAATAACGGCGACGTGATGGCGTATGTACAGCAGCCGGAAAGTTCGGTCTTTACAGGCTTGAGGGGGCGCAGGGAATGAAAGATAGTGTCGTTCAAACCGAACCAGTACGCCTAGCGGCGCTCGTGCGGTCGCTTATTCTTATCGGATCAACTTTCGGCTTGCTGGGTCTGAGTAAAGAGGATGCGACATTTTTAGGCGCTCAGCTAGATGTGCTCATACCGGTTCTGCTACCCGTCCTTATTGCCATCGTTGAGTGGACCTCGGCGCACTGGGTCCGTTCTAAAGTCTCGAGCCCGGAAACGTCGGAGCTACTTGCAAACACCGTCAAAGACATCGAGACCTCGCGCGGCAAAGGCGCACCGATTAAGGTGCCGCTCGCTTCGCTCCGGGCTGCCGAGAGAGTCTTAGGAACCCCCGAGCATCCGGTGCGCTGGATCGGGGACGTAGAACCATGAACCGCCTGAAGGTTATTGCGGTGCTCGTGGGCGCTGTAATCGTCTTAGTGGGCGGCTACTTCGCATGGCGACAGTGGGGCGCATGGGCTCCCGTAGGCGTAGTTTTAACACCTATCGCCGTTGTCACCGCTGGCGCTGCTGCCATTCTAAAAAGCGGAGGAGCTAAGCCTATCCCGAAAAATGATACTGGGCGACCGAGACGACCAGGGCCGAGCGCTGTCAGTCCTACCCCGGCAGCCGGTAAAACAAGAGCACGACCACGGCGTAATAGAGGCAGGTTTTAAGAGAGGAACAGCGATGCTTAAAAAGATGTTTTTGATAACGGCCCTCCTTTTTGGAGGGTTTTCCTTCGCTCAATTAAACGTACCGATAGACGTCGAGATCGGCTCTAAATGGTTTCTCCAAGATAGTGCGAGCCTGTTTTTTAGCGCCCGCACATACTTCCCGCTGAAGTTTCAGATGCTAGGTGTAACCCCCTACTTAATTCCCGAGGCGGGACTACATTACGAAAGCCTCCAGCCATACGTTTCTCTTGAGCTGAACGCAGACGCCGAATATGGCACCTTAGCTATTTTTGGCACGTATACCGAGGGTGTCGGATCGCTATCGGTCTCTACTCGCCTCTGCATCCTCAGTGATAAGTGCAAAGAGTAATGGACACCCGTCACCGCAAACGACCTGCACGGTTTTGAGTCGTCCTGAAGGGGGGCAGCATGTCCAGCAACACCGATACTGAACTACTGACAGAACTCCTGCGCTCGATTGACGACATGAAGCGCCAAGGCGCGGATAACCAAGCAAAACTAGATCGCGTGCTGCTCCTGCTTGACGGTGATGACGCTCAAAGCATCGGCATGCGGGCAGAGATGCGCGAGCTAAAACGAGTGGTAAGCAACTATGGCGATCACGAGGAGCGCATTAAAACCCTTGAGGGCGAGAGCACTACGCAGAAGGGTTACACCGTGGGGCGCAAAACGCTTATCACGGGTTTTGTGACAGCTGTGACATTGCTAGGGGCGATCCTGTATTTCGCTAACCAGCTCTCAGTTCTTGGCGAAAAAATTGTTAGAGGTGGCGGATGAAGGTTTCAGTGGAGCGGATACTGCTAGCCATACTGCTCCTCGCCGTCATCGGCGTAGGCAGTATATTTATCATAGCGGGTGCGAGCTGGAGCTTTTTGCACAAGGCCACCATCGGCACGTCGCCGACGCCCGCTATTTTGCTCGAGCTAGAGCGGGAGTTTGAAGACCTGCCTTACTGCCCTGGTGAGTGGATTGATTTTGGCGTGAACATAGACCCGTTACGCCTGCCTCTTGTCGGGCGCGTCGTCACAACACTTTGGGACCGTGATCACAACCGTACCGCTATTGGTCAAAAATTTGGCGAAGAACGAGTTTTCATCTACCGAAACGGAGAGTCCGTTCACACCCCCGACCGTTACTACATCCCCTATACAGACAGGTATGGCGACCCTATCCTCCCGGGGCAATATGAAATCCGGATGGGGATTGTCGCTGAGGGCGCTTCACCTGCTGTCGTGGGATTGCCGTTCACGATCCCGAATACTTGTTTAGCGAAAGATCAGAAAGGAAATTAGATGCACGAACATCTTTACTATTACCGGGTCAAAGAGGTTGTCTCTGTCTATGACGGGGATTCCCTGAGAATCGTAATTGACATGGGATTTAAGATGTACGCCGAGCACCCGGTTCGTTTAGCTCGCATTGACACTCCTGAAATGCGGAGCCCTGACCCTGAGCTGCAAGCTAAAGCAACTCTTGCTCGAGACTACCTGCGCGGTCGCCTAGAAGGTGCTATGAGCGCCGGAGCAGACGTTGTTGTTCGTAGCGTCAAGCTCGAGAAATACGGTCGTGCACTCTGCGAGCTGTACATAGATGACAAAAATATAAATGAGGAGATACTTGAGCTTGGACTGGGTGTCGGGTATGCCGGAGGACACCGTGGCAGTTGAGGTTGTGCCGCTACGCGACGGGTCAACGGCGAACGACTCTCGGTTGGGGCGTTTAGTCGAGTTTGATGACCGCAGTCGGGACTACCCAGCAATCCCGAGGGCATCGGCCATTCATGATTATCCATTGCGCTCTTATAGTTGGAGGTGCTCGCAGTTTCTTGACCAGGGTAGGGAAGGGTCGTGCTGCGGTCACATGGCTGCTCACGAGCTGATAGCTAGGCCAAACGAAGTTAAAGGCGTTACCCAGCCAGACGCGGTAAGACTTTACCGGCTTGCACAACAGCGAGATGAATGGGACGGGGAAGCCTACGAAGGCTCATCAAACCTCGGCGTGTCCAAAGCTGTGATGGAACTATATGCAGGCGAGGTAACCTCTTACTCGTGGTGTTTCGGTATCCTTGACGTGCTTAGAGTCTTAGGCTACCGCTCACCTGTAGGGCTGGGGGCTCTCTGGCGCAGAGGCATGAGCCTGCCGGATGAAAAGGGTTTTATCCATAACACCGGGGTAATTGACGGCGGGCATTCTGTCCTCTGTCGCGGCGTGAAACTAGTCTTTATGGATCGCAAAGTAGCTAAGACGTGGCAGCACCTAAACACGGATGAGTCCTACGTAAAGATTCACCAGTCATGGGGAGGCGACTTTGGAGACGGTGGCATGGTCTACCTGTCAGTCGGTGAACTCAGCACCCTTTTGCAAGAGGATGGCGACGCAGTACGTTTTGAGCGCACAGGAGGCTAGCTCACACCAAGAGGGTGGTCGACGAAGAATTAAAAAGGGGCTGGCCTCAGGGCTTTCATGATGCCGCTCGTCAGCGACGAAAGCTTGATCCTGCACATGCCAGCCGGGTGAGTCCTACTACCGGAAACTTAGCCCGTTTCAGACCCGGCATCACTATAACAAAAATACCGTGCTGTTGCCTGACGCGGTATAGCAGAATGCTGAGAGTAGCCTATCTCGTTTTGACCAACCCAGCCGCATTAACCTCGCTCGCCAGCAAGCACATCGCCCACCACGTCGGCTTGCATCCGGGCTTGTAATAGCGCTCGGCGTGGTCGTGGATAAGACTCCACAGCTCCTTGCGAACGGCCTCTGTGACGCGCTCCACAAGCTCCGGTGGGGCGTCCGGTACGTCGCGCTGGATGGTAGCGGCTAGATTGGTCACAGCCAGCCTACAGACATGCCGTACTTGATTTCAGGGTCAATCAGGATAGCGTAATCATCGGCCTCACGTCGCAAGATTTCAGCCATCTCCTGAAGGCAGCTTGTGCAGATATTCGCATTGTCCAAAATGCCGGGGCGCTCGCAGGCCTCACAGATCGTTTCAGGACAGCCGCAAACTTCATATCCGCTCTTGACCTCCGGCGTCTGGCCGCAGGCTGAACAGACCGGGATACCTTCACCTGTGCCGCTACAGGCCGTACAGACGACTTCAGTGTATTCACCGGTAGAGAAGGTAGCTTGCCCTAAGCATTCAGGGCAAGGAGGTGTAGAGAGAACAGGGAAGGTGCTCACGCGAGAACCGCAAGAGCATCTTCATCAGATACAAAATTGACCGGACGCTCGACGGCTTCGCGCTCGGCTACGGACTCCTCAAGAAACTTTAAGACTGTGATCCGTTCGGTGCGGGTGGCCTGACGTAAGCTACGGCGGGAAATCAAGGCCCATAAGATCAATTCGTATTCGCTTCTGTCGTGACCCTGGCGCGTTTCAAGATCAAGCGCACGGGCCAAGCGGTGAGCTTCGCGAAGCTGAACCGAACGGGTTGGGACGGTCGTGGTGCGGCGGGTTGTGGTTGTGCGGGTGGTTTCCTGTAACATGGTGTGTCTCCTTAAGCGGATTCCTAGAGGACGGTCTGATTGGCGTCTTACGTTCTCTAGTGACTTAGTATATAGCAGATGTGCTCTATTGTCAAGCATATATGTTCTATAAAGCGCATCTGTGTTATAATACGCATGTGTCACAATCAACCATGCCAATCATCTGGAAACTCGAGGACTACCTTAATGAACGGGGTAAGACACGATATGAACTTGCCTCAGCTATGGAGGGCGAAAAACAAAGCAATCTAACAACTCTCTACAGATTAAACACGGCACGGCGGCTGGACTATTCGACACTCGAGCGGCTAATTAAGGGCTTAGCTGTTCTTACCGGGGAGCACCCTACCGTCTGTGACCTATTGGAGTTTGTCGATGGATAGTCAAAAGCTCTACCCCTTCCTTGACCCGTCTACCGGACATATAAAGCATGCTTGAGTTATTCCGAAAGATGACAAAGCGCGAAATACAAAACCAAGGGCGCAAACAAGAATGGATTGTGAAACAGCTTGGCGTCAGCTTGACACAACTGAGCCGGATGTTAAACGGACATTCAAACGGCTCGTTTGAATTGTGGAGCCGACTTTTCCACGTTTTGGGCTTGAATGTTAAAATTGCCCCAACGGGTCGTGAGCGGCGCCCAAGTGAACTGTGGGCAGAGTACCGTGCGATAGTGTATACACTTTGGGACGTTGAAGAAATTACAACGTCAAGGGCTCGAGAAATGCTGGGCCTGAAAAGTATCCAGGAGGTGCGTGCGTTATTTGCTGAAATGGATACAGCATTCGAGCCTGGGCTGCCATCGAAGAGTGACGACAAATGACCCGTCGCGTGACTGTGCGGGCGCTGGAGGTGACAAGATGAGCGATATTCTTATTCCTACCGCCACCCTTACACTCGGTGTTTTTGTCGGTGTCCGCTGGGCCGACCCTATCTATTGGTTTTTCGATGGATTGCTAGACCGTCTATATGACTTTTCGCAAGTCTGTGTGTGGCGTACCGCGTTGTGGCAGACTTACGCCGTGAGAAAGTTTAAGAGAGTTGAGCTTACAAAAAGTGACGACTACACGCTTAGAGCCTACAGAGCATTTCTGTTTAAAGAAAAGTGGGCTAGGCAGCGCAATGCAGCCCCTAGACTAGCTGCTTACGTTGCAAGCCGAGTGAGCGAACTGGAAGCCTCCAGACCCCACCCACCGCCGAGCCGAGGGAGAGATGATGCCTGACATTGAAGCAAAACTAGAGGCAAGTTTGATAGAAGCGCACGAAAAGAACAGAAAACTTGAGGCGCGTCTACATGCACAGCGCAAGGAGCTTGGTGTTTTGCAGGCATTTTACAACCGGCATAAAGCAGGAGAAACCCAACCCGAGCCGGGTTCTGTAAAAACCGAAGAACTAACTGAGGCGTTAGACAATCTTATCTACAGACAGCGCAAAGAGCGCGGCGAAGAGGTGTTACTGTCTCCTCAGTGGTGGAAACATCAACATATCATAGACGGCCTTAAAACTGCTATGTCACAGCTATCCGCAGTAGCCAAGGGCTTTGGGGCACATACCGGTAAGAAAGCCGAGCGAAGACGACGCTACCTTGAGAAACAAAATAACCCCACCTCTTCGGAGACGCTTAGCGACTCTTTATAGGTGGGGTTGGCTAGCTCCGCGCGAGCCGACCGTAACAGCCGATCTCGCTTAGTTTAGCACACCTTCCAACCAGCCGAGGGCTAGCTTTAAGTTGAGGCCACTTCGAGCGCGTATTCAGCCGTGATCAGCGCACCCGACTTTTTGCCCCCCTCGACGACCAAGACGCCCCTCGAGAGCCCGCTGATGATGCGGTTGCGACCCGGGAAATACTCCGCGCG
>JAABUN010003087.1_pt1 | contig 27044 bp, 28 predicted proteins | sample 5559311 | NCBI WGS metagenome assembly JAABUN01 (sample SAMN10711877, study PRJNA513370) | rock metagenome | isolation source: Antarctica rocks | place: Antarctica: Victoria Land, Siegfried Peak sud
CCCCGGCGCCTGTGGTGGCGCCCCCGGCGCCTGTGGTGGCGCCCCCGGCGCCTGTGGTGGCGCCCCCGGCGCCTGTGGTGGCGCCCCCAACGGCTGAGAAAACTGCTCCGGTCGCTGAGAATGCTGCGTCTCTCGATTGGGAAGTCGATGATTTCCCGCCTGCGCCGCGACCGATGGCGCGGCGACTTTCGCCCGAAGAAATCAAAGCGCAGGGGAAGAAATAATGGAATTTCTCCAATTCTGGACGCGCGAAACGCTCGCCAACATCGCCCGCAACCGCTTGATGAGCCTGTTGGCAATTTCGACCGTCACCGTCGCGCTTTTCATTCTCGGCGCGTTTTACCTTTCGATTTCTAACCTGCGCGCCGCTGTCGGCAATCAGGCGCAGAAGATCGACTTGGTGGTGATTTTGGACAAAAACATTACTCCTAAACGCCGACTCGAACTTTTCAATGCGGCGCGCACGCCCGAAGTCGCCAAAGTCGATGTGGTTTTGGCGTCGCAGGCGCTGAAAGAACTCAAAAAGCAGTTTTCCGACCTGCCGCTCGACGATTTCGGCAAGGAAAACCCGCTCGGCGACGAACTTCGCATCCGTCTCAAAGATCCGGCCAATTTTTTCAAAGTGCGCGCTTATCTGACCGGTTTGAAGGGCGTGAGTGCCGCGCAGGACGCGGGCGCCGATGAAGTCGCGCGCCGTTTACTCGAATTCAGGCGATTTTTGCAAATCGCCGCGCTGGTTTCGCTTTTGGTGCTGGGATTGGCGATTCTGCTCATCATCCACAACGCGATTCGCCTCACCGTGTTCGCGCGCCGCCGCGAAATCCGCATCATGCAACTCGTCGGCGCCACACCGAGTTTCATTCGCGCGCCGTTTCTGCTCGAAGGCGTGTTTTACGGCATCGGCGGCGCGATTCTGGCCGCGCTGACTTTGGGCCTGCTTTACGGCGCGGCGAGCGGCAACGATTCGCCGCTGCTGCGCTCGATTTTGCCGCTCTCGCCGTCGCAGATTTTGGCGCCGTGTTTTGCGATGATGCTGGTCGCAGGCGCGGTTTTCGGGGTTTTGGGCGCGTTGTTTTCGTTTTCGCATTCGCAAAAAAATGCGGGCGGTTGAGGGAAATTGCGGGTTTCAAAGTGGCGAATGAATTCGCAGTCGAGACGGAACGAGTCATTTTTGGTGAAAGTGGCGGGAGGCATGATGCGAATACTTTGGATGATGGTGGCGGGAGCTTTGGGCGTGTTGTGCCGCTACGGTTTCACGCTCGCCATTCAAACTTGGATCGGTGGTCGCGGGGCACGCTTTGCGCTGGTGCTGGTCTTGGGCGCGACTTTTCCACTGGCCACGCTTCTCATCAACGTCGTCGGCTCTTTCCTTTTGAGTTTTCTGACGACTTTGGCGCTGCAATCTTCGGTGCGGCCCGATTTAAGGCTCATTCTGGGAACCGGCTTTTTAGGCGCTTTCACCACCTTTTCCACTTTTGAAGTGGAAGCCGAAAATCTCGTCGTGCGCGGCGAGTGGTGGGCCGCGTTCGGTTACATCGGCGGCAACTTGATTCTCGGTTTTCTGGCGGTGATTGCGGGGCGTCTGCTGGCGATGCGCTATCTTGGGCTAACGACCGCGTGAGGAGCTTGCCATGAATGAAACTTTGTTGAACGCGCCGGGGAAAAGTGATCCCCTCTCCGGAATCGAAGCCGTTTTGCTGCGCATTTTCCTGGGTTCGCGCGACCGCGTTGGGGGCGATGCGCTTTTTGATGTCGTCGTCCGCAAAGCGCGGGAAGCGGGCATCGGCGGAGCGACCGTCTTGAAGGGCTTTTTAGGTTACGGCGCCAATTCTGTGGTGCATCACGCCGGACTTTTCCACCTCTCGCAGGATTTGCCGGTGATTATCGAACTGATCGACGAGGAAGCCAAAATCAAGGCGTTTTTGCCGGCTCTGGAAGGGTTGCTTTCCGGCGGTGGACTTATCACGCTGGAAACCGTGCAGGTGCTTGGTTACCAGCCCGACACCGAGGCAGCGCGATGAGAATGCAAGCGATCAATGAAACGCCGCTCGAAGCCAGGCTGCTGCGAATTTATTTTATGGTCGCCTGCTTTCTGGCGTATTTTTTCAGCGGGCATACGGGCATTTACGCATCGCAGCGCATCGGAACGCCCAAAATGGAAGCGCCGGAACTGCCGCCAAATGTGTCACTGAAGCTGGCGCGCGAACTCAAACCCGACTGGAATTTGCTGGTGCAGCGCGTCAAAGGATCGCGTGTCGCAAAGCCTCAGAACACGAACGAATAGATCGGCAATCGCTCCGAAAACCAGTTTACAGACCTCGAATCGACCTCTTTCCAAGGAGAAATCACCATGCCTGATCGCCACCATGTCACCAGCCGAGAAGTCGACCAGGTTCGGATTGACATGACCCCGGGAGAGCGCGGCGCATCGAACGGAGGACGCTTGAAACGCCTTTTGTCCAGCACGCCGCTCGACATCGAAATCATCAAAGCCGCCAGGCAAGACGGCCTGATGAGCGCCACCGCGCACCACACGCATTACGGTTTCAGCGGCACCGGAGCGATTCACGCCGACGGCGCCGAAGTGTCCAATCCCGCTCTGGCGATGGTTGTCGAAATCACCGGAAATCGGGAGCAATTGGAGCAGTTTTGCCGCAAACACGCCGAACTGCTTCAAGACAAAGTGCTGATTTACAAACATTTAGAACATTGGGGACTCAAAGCCCACACACTTTTGGAAACAGAAGCTGCTCCCGAAGAATACGCGGATGAGGATGAAAAGGAAGCCGCAAAATAAGGATTCTTATGTGGAAATACTTCGCGCTCGGCAGCGCATTTTTTGCGGCGCTCACCGCGATTCTCGCCAAAATCGGCGTCAAGGACGTGCCGTCCAACCTCGCCACCGCAATTCGCACCGTCGTCATCCTTTTCGTCGCCTGGGGACTGGTTTTCGCGCGTGGCGAAACGGGCGGATTGCGCGGGATTTCGCGCCAGTCGCTCACTTTTCTGATTTTGTCGGGCATCGCCACCGGACTTTCCTGGCTCTGCTATTTTCGCGCTTTGCATGACGGCCCGGCCTCGATTGTCGCGCCCATCGACAAATTGTCTCTCCCGCTGGTGATTTTATTCGCCGGCCTGTTTCTGGGCGAAAAACTCACGCCCAAAACCGCGCTCGGCGTGCTTTTCATCTGCCTGGGAACCTTCGTTTTAGTTTATGAACCTCAAAAGCCTCGCCCAAAGCTTCAAACGCGAACTGGCGTTCTATCGCCGTCTGGCGAATCATCCGCGCACCCCGAAAAGCGCTAAAACTCTGCTCGGAATGGCGATTGGCTACGCGCTGTTGCCCTTCGATCTCATTCCCGATTTTTTGCCCGTCATCGGCCATTTGGACGACGCGATTATCGTTCCAGGACTGATTTATCTGGCTCTCCAGCGCGTGCCGCAAGAGATTATCGACGAGTGCCGCGCCGCCGATTCAACCGAGCCGAAATAGCGCCGAAACCCGCATTTGCTACACTTCGCGGCGCCTTCATCTCAGGTTTACAAAGGAAAAAATATGATTGTCCCCACCAAAGAACTCTTCAAAATGGCCTATGGCAAATACGCGATTGGCGCCTACAACATCAACAACCTCGAACAAACCATGGGCCTGTTTCGTGGCTGCATCGACTCGCAATCGCCCTTCATCATCCAGCTTTCCAAAGGCGCCCGCGCCTACACCGACAAAATCATGCTCGAACAGATCATTCGCGGCGCCGATCAGGTGTTTCCCGAAGCGGTTTTCGCGGTTCATCTCGATCACGGCGACGAGCAAACCTGCTACGACTGCATCAACAGTGGTTTCTATTCCAGCGTGATGATCGACGCCTCGCACGATCCGTTGGAAGAAAATATCGCCATCACCAAGCGCGTGGTCGAAGCCGCGCACGCCAAAGGCATCTCGGTCGAGGCGGAATTGGGACAACTCGGCGGCGTCGAGGAAGACATCGACGTGGACGAGAAAAACGCCAATCTCACCGACCCCGACGAAGCCGAGCATTTCGTCAAAGCGAGCGGCTGCGATTCTCTGGCGGTTGCGATTGGCACCTCGCATGGCGCCTACAAATTTTCCGGCGGGCAGGGCTTGCACTATGATCGCATCGAGGAAATCGCCAAGCGGATGCCCGGTTTTCCTTTGGTGATGCACGGTTCGAGCAGCGTGCCGCAGGAAGAAGTGCGCCGCATCAACGCGGCAGGCGGAAAACTGAAAGAAGGCGCCAAAGGCGTCGACGAAGAGCAGTATCTGCCCGCCGCCAAGCTCGGCGTCACCAAAGTCAACGTCGATACCGACGGAAGACTGGTGTGGACGCGCGTCCACCGCGAGTTTTTCCTCAACACGCCCGAAGATTTCGATTTGCGTCCGGCGGGCAAGATTTTCATGGCCGAATACGCGAAATTCATCGCGCACAAGAACGAGAAGTTGGGCAGCGCGGGGACACTCAGCGAGATTCGCAAGGCTTTGGGCGGATAAAACGTTCGAGACAAAGCAAAAACCCCGCGACTCTGGTCGCGGGGTTTTTGCTTTATGGAGAGTTTCTTTCCTTCAAGCAGTAAATCATCGCTCCGGGTTTACCTGTTCTCTCCAAATCCGGCATGGCGGATAAGGCCGTATAAATCATCGGTTTGACTAAATTCGTCTGCGCCTCAATGAGCCGAGAAAGCGTCGCACCCGCAAGTTGGCGCTGCGGAGCTTTTTCCAAAAGTGCGCGTGCGGCCTCTTGAACACGGCGAGTCTTGGTTTAGCGTTCTGGTTTCTCGGCTTCGACTTCGGGTTTGTCCCGCAAATGGGCCATGAGGTGAAAACCGTTGATCGAAGTGGTTTCTATGTAGGGAGAACGCTCGATTCTGGTTCGGATGGTATTGAGAGGCCAGCCCAAACCCATTTGCAGCCGATTGGCGAGTTTGGCGTGATTTATCGGCTCCAAATCGTTTTCAAAAAAGATTTCCAGCAGCAGATCCTCAAATTCACGTTGATACTCTTCTCCGCGCCTGACCGGAGCCGCGTCTTGTAAACCCCAGGAACGCAGCGCATAGACACCGCGCCCTACGCGCTGGAAATGAGGATGTTGGCTGATCAGGCACGCGACCGTGTTGGGAGCCGTTTCGCGTCGCTGCGCCACATATTCGGTTAGTTCCTCCAACGCTGCCGGGCGGTTCAATTGCAAAAGCGCTTCTTTGATGATTTCATGGACAGATCGGGTTTCGCCCGCGTTTTCTATCAGCGTCCACTGACCCGACCTGGAGATGTTGGTGAGATGAGGCGAGGTCGAGCAAGCCCCAGACATCGCGTGTTGAGTCACGGTGTCGTCACGTCCGGCCAAAGCATAACGATGGTTGGTTTCTTCGCAAAGAACAGAAAGCGTGGCGCGAAGTGTTCCTGCCGAGGCCCACTCTCGAAAAATCCGTTCGGCGCGAGTTGGGTTGGAGGGCAAAAATTCCCATCGAGTTTGAAACAAATCCGGCGCGACTTCTTCGGCGCGCGGCCACAGTGCGACCAGGCGCCGCAATGCCACTTCATCGCAGTGACGCTCGATTTTTTCCTCTTTCAAGGTGCGATTGACTTCGATTTGCAAGTCGAAAAGCGAAACCGGCTCGACTCGTCCGCGCAAATTTTGAGCGATGCTCCGCAAAACCACGCCGACAAACTCGCGGTCGCGCCATGTTTCGAGCCAGAGACGACCTATCTTTTGCGGCACATCGGGTGGCGCAGGTGAGAAATCAGCGAAACCCCACAACTCCAAAAGCAAGCGAAAACTCGCTTTCTCCGCGTCGCTCAGTGACGCCATATAACGCTGCCGAAGCCATTCCCACACTTCGGTTTCCGCCACAGGAAACCCCATTTCCTCGAAAAGTTGCCTCAGCGCAGATTGTTCTTCCAGAGCGCGAGGATGAAGTTGAAGTTTCGAGCCACGCAAAGCCTGGCCTACGAGCAATTTTCGCAATTGAAGTAACGCGGCGGCTTCGACTTGTCTCACGCGCTCACGAGAAACACCCAAATTAAGACCCAGGTCAGTCAAAGAGTAAATCGCAGCGCCATCTAAACCAAAGCGCCGCTTCAGAATTTCATAAGAGCGCGACTCCGCGTTCAAACCTTCCTTCACCACCAAAGGCCAGACGCGGGGCCAATCCAGCAACCCGGTTGGGGTTTCGAGCAACGGTAATTTCTCCGGCAGATGATTTTGCGCGGCCAGACTGGTCTTCGCCGGTAGTTGTGCCTCCCAAGCGCGCACTTCTTCGGGCGTCTGGCCCATTTCGCTACGCCATTGCAACAATTCCGCTCGTGTTTTTGCGCCAAGTTGACGAGCGAAGGCGTGTTCCCAATCGAAATTCAAAAACGCGCCCAGTGTCGTTAGCCCGTTTTGCCACAAAACATTTCGCGCCCGCAAGCTCAGATTATGAACCGGCAAGGAGGCTTCCACGATGTCCTCTGGCCACTCCACGACAATGAATGGCGTAGCTAACTCCAAATCCTCACGGCTTTGTTGCATCCATTCTTCTGGATCGCGGCTCAGATCCTCATGAATTTGGAGCAACTGTGCGCGAGTCCCCGCGCCTAATTGCCAACAAACCACCGTATCCCAATCAACATTCAAAAACTCACCAACCGTCGTTATATTCAAATAGCGCAGCACGGTTTGAGACCGGACACCGAAGCGGTTCAATGGCAATTCAAGCGAGTCGGAAATTCGCTTTTCGTCAGATGAAGTCGGGTTCATTGAAAATAAGATACCGTTTATTGATTCTTGCTGCGACTTCCTCGCGTTTCACGCGTCTTTTTACCCTCGAATGTCGCCACTTCCGCCCTTCCTCGCCCCTGAAAAAGCGCGTTTCGTCTCGATTCCCGACGAACTTCAAGCCGCGCTTTTTCCGGCGAAATTGGCGCTCTTCGAATGGAGCGATTACTGGTTCGAGTGGCGCGGCGCCACGCATTTGCAAGTCGGAGAGGAGCGCGTCGAGCCGTTTGCGCCTAATCTGTTTCAGGTTCGCTGGGAAAACGCGCTTGGCGCAAGTTCGATTCAGCCGTTTCGCGGCGAAACGTCGCTCGATGAACCGCTTTTTGTCGAGATTCTGTCGCCCAAATTTCCCACACCACAAGCGCATCTCGCGTTTTTCTCGTCGCTTTTGGATGATTTATGGAGGCGCGGCGCGGCGCTGATTTACGACGCAAATCGACCGACGACGCGCGGCCTCAAAGCGTCGGATTTGCCGCCCTCGCCGGTGTGGACGCGGCTCTTTTTGCAGCAACACGGCGCGCGTTTGGCCGCCGCTCTCCGCTTTTTTCTGGCCCAACCGAACCGGGATTTACACCGGGAAACCGAGTGGATGCCGGCGTTTCAGGCGCGGCAGTTCGATGCCGCGGCGCTTTTGCAAACCGCGCGGGAAGCCTCGGTCTGGCAGCGACACAACTCGCACTTAGTGCCGGATGTCGTCGCACAACCGCGAATTTTCGACGCCATCGACACGCCCGAAAACCGCTTTGTGGCCGCGTTTTCGCGGCGTCTGCTGCGCGCTTTGCCTCAGGGAGAATTCGCTGAAATTGGTGGGTTGTGCGCTGCCGCGAGCGCCCGTTTTTCGCGTTGGAGCGACGAAATTCGCGTTTCGTCCGCGCTTTCGCGGCGGCGTGCCACGCGCGAACTGCTCGATTTGTGGCGCTTGTGGCGCGGCGCGGGCGCGCCGCTTTTTGGCGCGTTCGAACGCGCTGCTAATGTGCGCGACATCGCGCAACTTTATGAGTTCTGGGCCTTTTTCGCGCTTTGCGAAGCCATCGGCGCGGCCTTGCGTCAAACACCGCGCTTTGAAACCGTCAGCGACGAAACGCGCGGCTTGCGCCCTCATTCGCGCGCCAAATTCGCGGCGGGAACTTTGGTTTTCAACGGCCCGGCGCCGTCTTATTCGACGCCGCTGCGCCCCGATTTCTTGTGGCTGGAAAAGGGCGTCGTCACGCTCGCTTTCGATGCGAAATTCCGCTTGGAAACGGGCGAAAATGGCGGTCAATCCGGCGCGCGCGGCGCCGATTTGCACAAAATGCACGCTTATCGTGACGCACTGGGCGTGCGCGGCGCGGTGGCGATTACTCCGGGCGAAAAATCGCTCTTTTTCGGCGAAAGCGGCGGCAAAAGTGGTGGCAAAAGCGAGTTTTGGATAGAAGCGCTGCTCGACGGTTCGGCGCGCGGCGTCGGGTTTTGGGGGTTGCGACCCGGCGAATAAAATTGCGGTGTGTTGGATTGGGTTCGTAGTCGCGCCGCAAGGCGCGTTTAGAGACGGAGATGGAAGGCCATTTAAACGCGCCTTGCGGCGCGACTACGAACCCAATCCAACACATCGCAAATCCACTCTTCTCTCCATAAATCGGCTTCCTAACACCATTTCAAGCGTCCCTTTCCTCGCTCTATGCTGCAATCTTTCTCTCGCGCCGACCCGCAAAGCGCCGCGCGCACTTTCGTCAAAATCTTCCCCGACGAAGCGGGGCGGCGCCTCGCCATCGAAATTTTGGCGACCTCGATTGCAGCGGCGCACCAAATCGACGCGCAGAATTGGGGCGTAACGCTCGAAGCGCGCGCCATCCGGTTCAACGTCGGGCGCGGCGCGGCGCTGGCTTTTTCGGCGCGGCGCCTCAGTTTTACCCTCGATCACCGCGCGCTCGCTGATGAAACTTGCGCGCTTTTGAGGCGCGAGGCGCGATTGGAAAACGGTTTTTCGAGGCTGGCGCCGCACGCGACGCGCGCCACTTTCGAGGCGGAGCAATTGGTGGAATTGTGGCCTCTGATTGAGCGCGCCCACCTCGATTTCGTAGCTCAGGCCGCGCGCGGTTTCGCGTCGCGCGCGCCGCGACCGACAACGATTCGTGACGCGCATTCGGGCGGCGTTCTGATGTTTTTACGCGTCGAATTGGGGCGCGAAATTCCCGATCCGGCGTCTGTGATCGCGCCTCCAGACTTGGAAATTGAACCGGTTTTCGATGCGTCCCATTTGTTGAATCGGGCGATGCAAAACGCGGGGTTGCAGTTTCCGACGCGCCATTTGGCGGCGTTTTTTACCGCGCTTTCGACCAAAGGTCTGGTGATTTTGAGCGGGCCGAGCGGAGTCGGCAAAACCGCGCTCGCGCTGCGCTGCGCCGCGCTTTTGCCGGCGCCGGGCGAGGTTCCAGGCGAGGTGATTCGCCTCGAAAAAGCGCATGGCGAGGCTGGTTTGCCGCTTCCCGTGGCGGCGCTTCGCTATTTATCGCTGCCGCGCGCCGGAGAATCGCGGGCCGCGACGCTGGTGTGCGATGGCGCGGCGCATCCGATTCAACTTGTTGGCACTTCCCAGGGCGCGCGTTTGCGCTTGCGCGGCGCGGCGCGCAAATGGTGCGCGGCGCATGAAGGTGAAGATTTCGCACTCGAAAGCGACTTCGAAAGCGAAAATGCGCGCCCGACGTTTCGGCTGTTGCGCGCGCCGCAATTGCCCGCCCAAAGCGCTGACAATCACCTGTTTTTACCGGTGCGACCCGACTGGCGCGACGAAAAACCGCTGCTCGGCTACTTCAATCCGCTCCAAAATCGCTACCAGTGGACGCCGTTTCTGCGCTTTCTCTTGCGCGCCGACGCCGGTTTTGCGCGCGGCGATGGTCTGGCGTATTTCGTGATTTTGGACGAGATGAATCTGGCGCGCGCCGAATGGTATTTCGCCGATTTCCTGTCGATTCTCGAAGCTGGACGCGACGAAAACGGGCGCACGAGGGAGCCGATTCGCTTCGATTTCGACGCGCGCGCGACGGGCGAATTGCCGCCGCGCGAGCTTTATTTGCCGCCGAATTTGTATTTCATCGGCACCATCAACGCCGACGAAAGCGCGCCCGCGCTGAGTCCCAAGATTTTGGATCGCGCCTGGGTTTTGGAAGCGCCGCGCGCCGATTTTCGCGCTGATACGGCGCAAAAAGCCGGGGAAAAGCCAGTTTCCGAAGTGCAAAAACGACGCTTACTCGCGCTTTTCACGCGCGATGGGCGTTTCGCTACGCCGGACAAAGCGCTCGTTGCGGCGCAACTCGAAAAATTCCCGGCGCGGCGTGAAGATCTGGCGATTTTAGGGGAAGTTTTGGAGCCGTTGGGCGCCGGTTTTGGTTTTCGCGTTTTCGATGAGATTCTCGCGTTTTGCGCCCTCGCACTGCAAAACGAGCTTTTTGAAGGCGAAAAAGACGCCTTCGACTGCGCGGTTTCGCTCAAAATTGCCTCTCGCTTTCGCGGCGCGCGCGGCGCATTAGATGAAGCACTGGGCGCGTTTTTGGGTTGGAGTCAGGCCCGAAATTTCAATCAAAGCGCAGAAGTCGCCCAAAAACTCATCGAACGGCTCGAACGCGACGGATTTTTGCCGTGACCACCAAGGCGGTATTAGTCCATTCCCGTTGGTAGCGGCGGCCTCCGCGCCGCCATCCGAAGCGCGCCAGATGATTTTCGACTCTCGATGGGGCACATCTCGATGGCGGCGCGGAGGCCGCCGCTACCAACGGGGGTTTTATATGGCAGCTAAAGGAGAAGAGGCTACACGTCACCAAGTTGAAGTTTCGTCATGCTGAGCCTGCGAAGGATCTCAAGTCACTGCCTCGTTTTGCAAGCTGCAACGCGAGATCCTTCGCAGGCTCAGGATGACGAAACTGACATTGTAGCCACTCCAACTTTAGCTGCTATATCTGATGCTTTTCACCATTGGCTACGAAGGCCTTTCTCTCGCTTCATTTTTCGCATTACTCAAGCAGCATGAGATTCAAACTCTGGTGGATGTGCGCGCTACGCCTTGGAGCCGCAAACCTGGGTTTTCCAAAGGCGCTTTGATGCAGCAATGTCAGCGTAGCGGCCTTGAATATTTTCACTTCGGCGCGCTGGGATGTCCCCGTCCGATTCTTTCCGATTATCGAAACGACCGAAATTGGGAAGAATATTCGCGGCGTTTTTGGGATTACCTGCGAAGCGAGGAAGAAGCGTTAGAACAAGCGATGCAAGAGGTGGGGCGTCTCACGCTGACTTCACGAGCGGCTTTGCTCTGCTTCGAGGCTGATTTTCGTTTTTGTCACAGGTCTTATGTCGCCGAGGAAATCAGTCGGCGCTTGGAGAGTTGGGATGTGCGCCACATCACAGGTCAAGCGGTAACTGAAGGCTGTCTTGCGACTTCGGCGGATAAATCAGGCCGATGATGAGCCATTGCGACGGAAATATGTGCATCGTTCCCATCACCAAGAGCAAATCTTTGGCGGGCAACTCTTCTTCCAGCTTGTGACGAAAGGGAATCTGCCACTGCGAACCGTGACTGGAAACACAATTCCAATAGAGCGCACCCACTTCCCAATCGGTCAACATATGGCGATGTTCGCTTTGGCCATCGACTGATTCACAGGCGTATCGGTAATGGAATTCAAAGGGGATTTTGCGAAGTTGTGCGCGTTGTCTTTGTTCGTCGCTGTCGAATAATCCCTCCTTTTGCAGCGCGGAAAGTTCTTTTGGCGACCAATTCGGCTCTTTTACCGGAGTAATATCGAGGCCCAGAACCGTTGCCGGACGCAAAATCCCCAGAGTTTCGCCAGTCGTCTGGCGATGGTTCTCCAGATCTTCAAATGATTGCACAACGTGCGGCTCAATCCAGGTGAGGCGTTGCTGCCAATCACCTCGCGTCGGAATCACCGCACCGCGTGTGATGGTGTCGGGGTCAATTTTGTGACTTTCGGGCCTGTGGTCATTGGTGCCTTCAAAATTTCCGCCTCGATCCACTGCCACTTTTGAAAACGGGATTCGCCAGCCATCAAGCGAAAGGGCACCGGAAACAGCCGTCGCAATTGACCGGCCCGGTTGACGGCAGCCACGCACGTCGTTTCCCGGTATTTCTAGCTGGGAATCGGATTGGTCTTGACGAGAATCAAAAGTTCCTCGCGCCAGCGGCCTTCAAGCATGAAATTTAGAATTAAAACGCCGGTGAGCGGATTTTACCCGCTCACCGCTTCAACTTTTTTTGGGTTATAGCCCAGATTCGGCGAGAGCCATTTTTCTGTTTCTTCGAACGACATTCCGCGCCGGATCGCGTATTCCTCGACCTGATCGCGCCCGATTTTGCCGACCGCGAAATAATGCGCTTTGGCGTGATTGAGATAAATTCCCGATACCGAACTCGGCGGCCACATCGCCATGCCCTCGGTGAGTTTGACACCCGCATACGCCTCGGCTTGCAGCAAATCGAACAACTGCACTTTGGGCGTGTGATCGGGGCACGCCGGATAACCGAACGCGGGCCGAATGCCGCGATATTTCTCCGCCGCGAGTTCTTCGGGCGCGAAATTTTCCTCGATTCCGCAAAAAACGCGCGCTTTTTGGTGCAGCCACTCCGCGAACGCTTCGGCGAAGCGGTCGCTGAGACTTTGCACCAGCAAAGCGGAATGATCGTCGTGTTTGACCTTGAAATCGGCGACGATTTTCTCGGCGCCGTGAATGGTGACCGCGAATGCGCCGACGTAATCGGTGAGGCCGGTTTCTTGTGGCGCAACGAAATCCGCGAGGGAAACATCGAAACGGCCCGCCGCTTTGTCGATTTGCTGGCGCAGCATCGGAAAACGCGCGATTTCCCGATTCGCATCGGTGTCCGTCCACAAAACGATGTCGTCGCCGTCGGAATTCGCCGGCCAAAAACCCCACACCGCGCGCGCTTCGAGCGCTTTGCGACGCATCAAATCGCCCAATACTTTCTGCGCGTCGGCCAAGAGTTCGCGCGCGGTTTCGCCGACAACTTTGTCGTCCAAAATTTCGGGGTAACGGCCCGCGAGTTCCCAACTCTGGAAAAACGGCGTCCAATCGATGTATTTCGCCAATTCTTCGAGCGAAACGCCGCGCAGCATCTGCAAACCGACGCGTTGCGGTAGCGCGATGTCTTCCGGCTTCCACTCGATGGGAAAATGCCGCACCCGCGCGGTTTCGAGCGCGAGCGGCGCGTTCGCTTCGCGTTTGGCCCAGAATTTCTCGCGGTCGTCGTCTTGCGCGGCTTTGGTTTGCTCGACAAACGCGGCTTTATTGTCGTCCGACAGCAGTTGCGAGGCGACGCCGACCGCGCGGCTCGCGTCCAAAACGTGAATCACCGGCCCCGAATACTCCGGCGCGACTTTCACGGCGGTATGAATCCGCGAAGTCGTCGCGCCGCCAATCATGAGCGGAATGGTGAAGCCCTGACGCTCCATTTCGCGCGCCACGCCGACCATTTCATCGAGCGAAGGCGTAATTAAGCCACTCAAACCAATAATATCGGCGCCGATTTCGATGGCTTTTTGCAAAATTTTGTCGGTCGCCACCATCACGCCCATATCGACGACTTCGTAATTGTTGCACGCCAGAACCACGCCGACGATGTTTTTTCCGATGTCGTGAACGTCGCCTTTGACCGTCGCCATGAGGATTTTGCCCTGCGTTTTGGCGCCCGAACTCTGCGCTTCTTGCTCCATATAAGGCAGCAAAACCGCGACGCCTTTTTTCATCACGCGCGCCGATTTGACGACCTGGGGCAAAAACATCTTGCCCGCGCCGAACAGGTCGCCGACCACGTTCATTCCGGCCATGAGCGGCCCTTCGATAACGTGGAGCGGCCGCTCGTATTGCAAGCGCGCTTCCTCCACATCGGCCTCGACATAAAGGTCGATTCCCTTCACCAAAGCGTGCTTCAAGCGCTCTTCGACCGTGCCGTTGCGCCATTCTTCGATTTTGGAAACATCGACGATTTCGCCCGAATCGGCGGCCTTGATTTTGTCGGCGAGTTCGACCAAACGCTCGGTCGCATCGGCGCGGCGATTGAGCAGAACATCCTCGACTTTTTCGCGCAGTTCCGGCTCGATTTCGTCGTAAACCTCCAGCATTCCGGCGTTGACGATGCCGAAATCGAGACCCGCTTCAATCGCGTGCTTCAAAAACGCCGAGTGCATCGCCTCGCGCACTTTGTTGTTTCCCCTAAACGAAAAACTGATGTTGGAAACGCCGCCCGAAACGTGCGCGCCAGGCAAATTTTCCCGAATCCACTTCGTCGCGCGAATGAAATCCAAAGCGTAATTGGCGTGTTCTTCCAAACCCGTCGCCACGGTGAGGATATTCGGGTCAAAAATGATGTCTTGGGCTGGAAAACCGACCTCTTCGACCAGAATTTTGTAAGCTCGCGCGCAAATCTCGATGCGCCGCTGGTAAGAATCGGCCTGTCCCTGCTCGTCGAAGGCCATCACGACGGCGCCCGCGCCGTAGCGCTTGACCAGTTTCGCGTTGGCGCGGAATTTTTCCTCGCCTTCCTTAAGCGAAATCGAGTTGACGATACCTTTGCCCTGAATGCACTGCAAACCGGCCTCGATAATCTCCCATTTCGAGCTATCGACCATCACCGGCACGCGCGAAATATCCGGTTCTGCCGCCAACAAATTGAGGAAATGGCGCATCGTTTTCGGGCCGTCGAGCAAGCCTTCATCGAAGTTGATGTCGATGATATTGGCGCCGTTTTCGACCTGCTGACGCGCGATTTCGAGCGCTTCGGTGAATTTTTCTTCCTTAATCAGCCGCGAAAACTTCGGGCTTCCGGTCACGTTGGTGCGCTCGCCGATCATCTGAAAATTCGATTCCGGGCGAACCGTGAGCGGCTCCAGACCCGAAAACTGCGTCAAATGCGAGGCTTCGGGAATGGCGCGCGGCTTCAAACCTTCGGCGCATTTCGCCAGCGCGCCGATGTGTGCCGGAGTCGTGCCGCAGCAGCCGCCGAGGATATTAATCCAGCCACTTTTTGCGTATTCGCCCATGATTTCCACGAGTTGCGCGGGCGTCCAATCGTAATCGCCCAGGACGTTGGGAAGTCCGGCGTTGAAATAAGCGTGAACCGGAATCGGCGCCAGGCGCGCGAGTTCTTCGAGATAAGGCCGCAGCATCGCGGGCGAATCGCCGCAGTTGAGGCCGACGCAAAACAGATCGTGATTGGAAATCGACACGAAAAACGCTTCCAAAGTCTGCCCGCTCAAAGTGCGGCCCGAAGAGTCGGTAATCGAAAGCGAAGCGATCACCGGAACGCGCCGCGCGCCGTTTTCAAACAGCGTTTCGATGGCAAACAGCGCGGCCTTCAAATTCAGCGTGTCGAAGGTGGTTTCCGGCATCAAAATATCGACGCCGCCATCCAAAAGCGCCTGCGCCTGCTCGGTGTAGGACGCAACGACTTCATCCCACGTGACGGCGCGATATTCGGGCCGATTCACGTCCGGCGACATCGAAAGCGTGCGGTTGGTCGGCCCCATCGCGCCCGCGACAAAGCGCGGTTTGCCGTCCAACTGTTCGGCCTCGCGCGCCGCTTCGAGCGCCAGTTGCGCCGCCGCGACGTTAAGTTCGTAAACCTGCTCTTCCAACCCGTAATCGGCCTGCGCGATGCGCGTGAGCGAAAACGAATTGGTCTCGCAAATATCGGCGCCCGCCTTGAAATAATCGAGATGAATCTCTTTAATCACGTCGGGGCGCGTCAAAACCAGCAAATCGTTGTTGCCTTTGAGGTCGCGCGGATGAGTTTTGAAGCGCTCGCCGCGAAAATCGGCTTCTTCCAGCTTGTAACCCTGAATCACCGACCCCATCGCGCCATCCAAAATCAGGATTCGCTCTTGCAAAAGGGTGGAAAGTCGCTCGAAGGTATTCATTAGTGAGAAGTTTAGGCGAATTAAGCGCGATTTAAGTTCCGCGCGCGTCCACAAAACCGAAAATGACATTGGTTCGCTTTGCAAAGTGACCTGCTGTTTCTTTGTAAAATCGGTGAACGCCAAACAGATTCCTTGCTATCCAAGTTTTTCTATGAGCCTGAAACGGCGCTTACAATTTGATTTGACTTATAAAATCCATCACAAATGGTGCCTTCACAGCCCGCGATTCCCGGTTAAGCTCCAATGAGATGTCAATTCGTGAATTTTTTCACAAAGACTGAGGAGCGTCCCGATGTTTTATCAGTTGAAACGCCACCCTTTTCCGGTGCGGGCCTATTTTGACAGCACGTTCGTGCTGGCTTACGCGCTACCCGCCGAGATTTTGCAGCCGTTGTTGCGGCCTGGACTCGAACTCGACCGCTATGAAAATTTCGGTTTTGTGGCGATTGCGCTGGTGCAAACCCGCGATTTGCGGCCCGCGTTTTTGCCGCGCGGCTTCGGCCAAAGTTTCTTTTTGTCGGGTTATCGGATTTTCGCGCGCTACCGAACATGGCAAGGTCGCAACCTGCGCGGCTTGCAGATTTTGCGCTCCGACACCGACAAACCGCTGATGAAATGCGCGGGCAACTGGCTCACTCACTACAATTATCAGTTGGCGCGCGTCGATTTGGAGCGCAACGACACCGCGCTCACCATCGATATTCGCACGCCGCGCGCCGAGGCCGATTTGCGCGTCGTCGCCGATTTGAACGAGGCGCCGCTTCCCGCCGATTCGCCGTTTCCCGACTTGGAAACGGCGCGAAAATTCGCCGGGCCGCTGCCCTACACTTTCGATTACGAGGCGCAAACGAACTCGATGATTCTCGTCAAAGGCGTGCGCAAAACGTGGAGTCCGCGTCCGGTCAGCGCTCGCGTCGAGAAATGCACGTTTTTCGATGCGCCTCAATTTCAGGGCGCACACCCCGTCCTGGCCAACGCGTTTTATCTGGAAAACGTGCCCTATTTGTGGGAAAAAGGGCGCCGGGAAGCGCTGACAACCGGCTTACCAACGGAGGTTTCGCAATGAAGCGTGGACGTTTCGATGGCACCCGACAAATTCTGCAGTTCAACTGGCCGTTTTACGCGGTTGCCGCGCCGCTCTTGACGCTCGGATCGCTGATTTTGAAGCGGCGCGTTTGGCCGCGCTGGATTCGCTTCGGCGGCCAGAGCGGTGTTCTTGCGGGCGCGTTCTGGATTTTGAGTTCGATTGCCGCATCGTGGTGGGTTTACGATGCCTCGCCGATCATGAAATGGCGCTGGCTGCGCGCTTATTTTCCCGAAAATCCGCCGCGCTGGGCGAATTTTCACGCCGGACTCGATGAATCGACGCCCGCGCTGCGCGAACTTTTCGCGTCGCATGGTCAAGTTTTCGATTTTTTCGATGCTCCGACGATGACAGAGCCTTCGATTCGCCGCGCCCGTGCTATCGTGACGCCGCAAATCGCGCCCGCGAGCGCCGATTTGCGCGCCTTGCCTTTGCCAGGCGCCAGTCTCGATGCCGTTTTCGTGTTTTTCGCGGCCCACGAAATTCGCGCTCCACGCGACCGCGAAAGTTTCTTCGCCGAGTTGAACCGCATTCTTGATAGAGGCGGCAAACTGGTTCTGTTGGAACACGTGCGCGACGCCGCCAATTTCGCGGTTTTTGGGCCGGGCGCCCTGCATTTTTGGAGCGCCAGCGAATGGCGGCGTTTGGCACAGCCTCATTTCGAGGTCGAAGTTGAAACGCGAATTACGCCTTTCGTGCGTTTGTGGATTTGGAGGAAAATTCGATGAATTGGCTTTTCGACCTGAGTTTTCATCTGCGTCTGGCCGGCCTGACGCTGATTTTTCTGGGTTTCGCGCACGCTTTTTTCGGCCCGCGCTTCAAGTGGCGCGAAGAAACCGCGCGGTTGTCGTTGCTCAACCGGCAAATTTTTTACGTCCACACCTTTTATCTCGCCTTCGTTCTGGTTTTGATGGGAATTTTATGCGTTTTCGGCACGCGCGGTTTGGTTGAAATCACCTTTTTAGGACGCTGGCTGTGCGCTGGCATGACCCTGTTCTGGGCGTCGCGCCTGGGCTTCCAGTTCTTCGTTTACTCGCCTGAGTTGTGGCGCGGCAAGCGCCTGGAAACCTTTATGCACGCGCTTTTCACTTGCGCCTGGACGTATTACAGCGCCGTTTTCGGCTGGGCGTGGTGGTTGCAGATGCAAGCGGCATGAAAATTTGGAAATGCGCGCGCCACAAAGTTGAATTAGGCCGAAAAACTCACATCATGGGCATCGTGAACGCCACGCCCGACTCTTTTTCGGGCGACGGCACAGTCGGCGATGCGGCTTTGCATCGCGCTTTGAAAATGGTGGAGGACGGCGCCGAGATTCTCTATATCGGCGGTGCGAAGTGTCCGCGCAGCGCAGCGCAGCGCAGCGATCAGGTGAATTTCGCGGTCATCAAGTTCCAAAACTGCGATATTCGGGACTGGCTATGGCCTACCAGCACGCACTTCGCCCGCTGACCGCGGGCTAAAAAGCCAGCGCCAACTGCGCGTGCGCCTCGCGTTGCCTGCCGAGATGCACACCCTTGCGGACTGTCGCGGGCGTCGCAGCCGGTTCGACAGCGGCCAGATGACTCAAAAATACCCGCTCTTCCCACATCCCACCGGCGTGCCACTGCACCTGTGCGGCTGCGCGGTTGTCCCACCAGTCCTGCGACAGCGAATGGATCGCCGCGACCGGCTCCACCGCGCGACAATCGCCGCGCGGCAGAATCCCGCGCAGCGGCACTTTACCGGCTCTGGGCGCGTGAAATTCCAGCAAAATGCCCCGGCAACGGGTGCGGTTGTCTTCGCGCGTGCCATAGGCTAAACGCACCGCGACGCATTCTAAAGCGACGCGGCGGAATTTAATTATCAGCGCATTTTGGTATGTCATCCAGGCATCGGAAACATCATCGGGCCATTCGTGAACCCGCTCGTGACAGGTTTTGCAAATCGCATCCAGGTTTTCGATGGTGTTCCAGCCGCCTTTGTGCAATTCGTGGCGATGATGAGGTTCTAAAGGTTGGTTTTGATGACAATAAGCGCATTGCCACCTCTGGGATTCACATAAATCGAGCCACTGCCACGCGGTAAAGTGCGATTCACAATTCCACTTCAAGGCCCGTGCTTTGTGCCAGTTCGCTTTGCGACAGGCCCATTCGACCTTATCGACTCCAAACCGTTCGAGGTATTGGTTTCGCCAGTTTTGAGAAGAATTTTTCATCAGAAATCCCGGAATTCAAAAGGGTCTGCGGTTGGGCTTTCAGTTGATGATTGATATTACGCAAAACTGCTACTGGATGCAACATATCCTCAAAGCAAAAGCGCAAGAGAATTTTCTCTTGCGCTTTGGTTGCGGCTAAACTCTTAGATTTGGATGTTTTCACTTAAAGTAGTGGCTTCGTCTTAAAAATATTGTTGTGCGGTGCGCCGCGAATTGAGATCGAGGTTCTCGCAATTGGGTATTTCATAGCGATTGCCATCGACATCGGTCAGAAATATCTGCGGATAGCGCGAAGCCTGCACATCTTCGGCGCCCGCGATGAAGAAGGTCAGTTCGCGGCGCGGTTGTTCTTCGAAATCATCGTTTTTAGCGCGGCGTAAAAAGGCGACCGCACCGGTTTTTCCTGGCGTAAAAGTATCGCTTTCTTCTTGCGAGGCTTCGACTTCGACGCGCCAACGCACTTGACCCGACAACGGTTCGCGTTCGACATCGACAACTTTGAGAATCGGTGTGGAGTGGTATATCTCTGCGAGGTAATTCGCTAAAATTTGGCGCGAATCCGGTTCGAGCGCATCGAGGCGCTGGAGAACGCCGATCTCCTCGCCGTCTTCGTCGCTAAAAACGATAAATTCATCGGGATTGGTGATTGGCAAAGCGCGTTTAGGCGGCGCGATGCGGGTTTTTTGGCCGTCCATTTTCAGGAAATACGCGTTCTCTTTGCGAATGATTTTGAGTTTTTGCGGGGGGAGAAAATGGGTTTGAAACATGATGGTTTGGGCGAAAATTTTACTCTTCGACTTCGCTGCCGAGCTTGGTCTGCATCTCGACCAAACGCTTGTAAAGCCCGTCTTCGAGAGTGATTAGCTCCTCGTGCGTGCCTTCTTCGACGATTTTTCCGGCTTCCATGACCACGAGTTTGTCCGCGTTTTTCACGGTCGAAAGCCGGTGCGCGATTGCCAGAGTGGTGCGGCCTTCCATCAGGCGGTCGAGCGCGACCTGGATGGCGACTTCGCTTTCGGTATCGACCGCGCTGGTGGCTTCATCGAGAATCAAGATTTTGGGGTCGTCGAGAATCGCGCGCGCAATCGAGATGCGCTGGCGCTGTCCGCCGCTGAGTTTGGCGCCGCGTTCGCCGACGTGAGTGTCGTAGCCTTCGCCGAGTTTGATGATGAAATCGTGCGCGTTGGCGGCGCGCGCGGCGTCCATTACGTCCTCGAAAGCGGCGTCGGGGCGGCCATAGGCGATGTTGTCGCGCACGCTGCCGTGAAACAGATAGGCTTCTTGCGGCACGACCGAAATGTTGGCGCGCAGGTCTTTGAGATCGACATCGCGGATGTCGTGGCCATCGATTTTGACGGCGCCGTCTTTGACATCGTAGAAGCGGGTGATCAGCGAAACGAGGGTCGATTTGCCGCTTCCCGACGGCCCGACCAAGCCGACCATCTGCCCGGCGGGAACGTGCAAATTGATGTTTTCTATCGCGGATTCGCCGCTGTCATATCCGAAAGTCACGTTTTCGAGTTCGATTTCGCCCTGCATCTCCGGCATCGCCGTTGGCTCTTCCACCGAGCGAATATCCGGTTGGGTGTCGAGAATCTCGTAAATCCGCTCGGCGCTGGCCGAAGTGTTGGCGAAAAGGTTGGCCGAACTCGCCAGGGTTTGCACCGGGGCATAAAACTGCTGCACATAAGCGGAAAACATCACCAGTTCGCCCGATGTGAGGCGTCCGGCGAAAACTTCGCGCCCGCCGATGAGCCACACGATCACCAGCCCGGCGCCAAAAGTCAGCGCCACGGCGGGGAAGTAGACGGCCTGCATACTTTGCGTGGCGTTGCCGGCGGCGGCGAATTCGGCGCTTTTGGCGCGGAATTTCGCGGCCTCGAAGTCTTCCTGACCGAAAATCTGCACCACGCGAATGCCGCCGATGGTGTCGCTGAGAATCGAGTTCATGTCCGCCAAACGCCGCCGCATCTGCCGATAGGAAGTGCCGATGCGCTTCTGAAAAGTGCGCGTCATGAAAATCAGCGGCAAGGTGGGAATCAGCGTGAAGAGCATCAAGTGCGCGTTGATGCGAAACAGAATCACCGCGATGATCAGCACGCGCAGAATGTTGACGACCGATTCGCGGATGCCTTCCACGATGAACTGTTCCAACACCGCGACATCGTTGGTGACGCGCGACATGATCTGGCCGGTGCGCTTGTTCTGGTAAAACGCGATGGAAAGGCTTTGCAGGTGTTCGTAAAGCTTGGTTCGCACCTGATACAAAACCCGGTTGGCGAGCAAACCGGTGAATTTCACCCGCGCATAATGGGCGAAAGTGCGAAAAATTAAGGCCCCCAGCAGCGCGAGCGAGAGGGTTTTGAGCAACGGCCAATCGCTCTTTTTCAGCGCGTCGTCGATGAGAACTTTGGTGAGCGCAGCGGGCACCATTTCCATGCCCGCCATCAGCGCCGAAAAGCCGACACTGCCGGCCAGAAGTTTCCAGTGCGGTGTGATTTCAGCAAAAAGGCGTCGGTAGATGTTCATCGAAAATGGGCGCGGCGGCTGGCTTCTTTGGCGCAAAAGACTTCGCCAAACCCAAACAAAAAACCACCGCAAAAAACCCGTGGCCCGGCGTCAGGCGCGGGTGGGAGGTTTTCCGGTGGTTTGGAAATCGGGTCGAAAAGAAAAGGGAATCGGCCCGCGCGAGGGCTAAAATGGAGTGACAAAGGGACTTTTAACCTACTCGCGTTGGCGCGCCAACCCATAAAACCGAGATTCAACCGCTTTTTTTGGAAATTTTGAGCAGTTCGACCTCGAAAATCAGCGTCGCACCGCCGGGAATCTTCTCGCCCGAACCCGCCGCGCCGTATCCCAGACTCGCGGGAATCGTCAGTTTGCGTTTGCCGCCGACTTTCATCCCCAAAATCCCTTTGTCCCAGCCTTGGATGACGCCTCCGCTGCCGAGCGTGAATTCGAACGGCCCGCGGCCATAGGACTGGTCGAAAACCTCGCCGTTCAAAAGCGAGCCTTTGTAGTTCATCGACAAGGAATTGCCGTTTTGGGCGCCCGGCCCGCTTCCGGGCCGCAAATCCTCGATTTTGAGGTCGGTCACGCCGCCCACCAGCTTGGCATCGGGCGCGGCGGGTTTAGAAGAGGCACTTTTAGCGGCGTCCACCTCGGCATCGTCGGGGTCGCCGGGCGGCGCGGGCGCATCCTGCGCCTTCGAGAAGAACAGCGCGGCGCCCAGCGCCACCAGAACACCCAGCGCACCTAATTTCGATTTATCCATAATGATTTCTCCGCAACGTGAATTCAGCCCGTGAGTTTAAAGGGTTCCGATGCAAAAACACCTGATTTTGTGGGACGGCGAATGCGGTTTTTGTCAGCGCAGCGTGGCGTGGCTGCTCGCCCACGACCGATATGGTCATTTGCAGGCCCAGCCCAACCAGGAAGCTGCAATCTCCGACGCGTTGCGCGCGGCGTGTCAAGATTCGGTTCATGTCATCAAAAGCGATGGCGAAATTTTGCGCGGCGGACGCGCGGTGCTGTTTTGCGGAATGCAAACCCGCTGGCATCAATTGGCGCGCATCGCGGCTTGGCCGATTTTTTTGCCGTTTATCGAGTTGGGATATGCCCTCGTCGCCAAAAATCGCGGGGTTTTTTCTCGGTTTCTTTTTCGCAGCGAATAAATTCGCCGCAAACCCTACAAAACCTGCCTTCGCAGGTTAGGAATGTGACAGGCTTTCGAGAATCTGTGAGGTTGACAACCTGCGAAGGCAGGTTTCGCCCTGCTTTGCGGCGAATTTATTCGCTGAGAACCATGAACGATTTCCAGTTCCCGCGCCCCGACGCCCCGGTCGTGATGCGCCCCCGATGGCGCCATCTGCTGTTTCTGCATTGGCAATATGACCCCGCCGCAGTCCAAAAACTGCTGCCCGATGGCCTCCAAGTCGATACTTTTCAGGGCCGCGCTTATGTCGGCCTGGTGCCGTTCGTGATGGAGCAAGTGCGACCTCATTTCGTGCCGAATCTGGGAAATTTGGGGCATTTTTATGAAGATTTCGCCGAACTCAACGTGCGAACTTATGTGACTTGCCAGGGCGTGCGCGGCGTGTGGTTCTTCTCGCTCGATGCCGCGTCGAGTCTGGCGACTTTGACGGCGCGCGTCTGGTTTCATTTGCCCTACTTCAAAGCGCGAATGCGTTTCGGGCGCGCTCGAAACGGCGATTTCCGCTTCTTTTCACGGCGTTTGTGGCCCAAATCTCAGCCTGCGAGTTGCCGAATGCGCTACCGCGTCGAGGGCGAGGCGCAACCGGCGGCAAATGGCACGTTGGAGCAGTTTTTGGTCGAGCGCTACGCCTTATATTCGCGCAAAAACGGCCAGTTGTTTCGCGGGCGCGTGCATCACACGCCATATAAAATTCAAAGCGCAAACATTGAAACTCTGATTCAGAATTGCGTTCAGGCCGCCGGTTTTTCGCCGCCCGTTGGCACGCCACACGCGGTTTATTCGCGCGGCGTCGATGTCGAAGTCTTTCCGCTCCAGCGCCTTTAAAAATGTCCCCTTCCCTTGCGCGCCGCGCGCGCTTGTTCGATTTCGTGACCCTGATTTGCGGGTTGTTCGTCGCTCTCACCGCGCTGGCGATGCTGTTTTATCCCGGCGGCACCCAAAAAAACCCGCACCATCCGGGCTATTCGTTCGCGCTCAATTTCTTTTCCGATCTGGGCCGCACCCGCGCCCTCAACGGCGCTGCTAACCCGCTCTCCGCAACGCTTTTCACGCTCGCCCTGACGCTGGCGGGCGCGGCTCTGGCGCTCTTTTTCGGCGCCTTTGCCGGGTTTTTCTGGACGAATCTGGCGGCGCGCGTTTTGTCGCTGCTCGGCGCCTTTTTAGGCACCGTCGCGGGCGCGGCGTTCGTCGGCGTCGCGCTCGTCACCGCCGACCACAACAGCCCGCTTCACGGCGCGTTCGTTTTGGCCGCGTTTCGCGCGTTTTTCGGCGCGACCTTGCCGTTTGCGCTCGCCATTTTGATCCAAAAACCGTATCCCCGTCTCGGCGCGTTCATTTTCCTCGCCTTCGCCGGACTTTTGCTCGCCTACATCGCGCTCATCACGGTCGGCCCCAGCCCACGCGAAGCGGGCGGCCTCACCATCCAGGTCGTCGGCCAGAAAATCATCGTTTACGCCTCGATTGCCTGTGTCGGCGCGCAATCTCTGCTCGCGCGGAAGTTTTTGCGTTCTCCATAAAAAACGCCCTTCAATCGCAAAACTGCCGCAGTTCGCCGAACAACCGCGCCAATTGCGGCGGGTGATAGTGGGCGTTCAAACCGCTCGGATTGGGCAAAACCCAGATTTGCGTGGCGCCGATTCGCTCGACTTGCAATCCCAGACTCGCTTTAGGCCGCGAAAAACCGCTTCGATACGCGCCAATTCCCAGAATCGCCAGAATTTGCGGCTGAAATTTCAAAACCCGCAATTCCAACGCTCTGGCCCCATTTTCGATCTCTAATTTCGTCAAATCCGCCGCCGCGACGCTCGATTTTTCGGCGACATTGGTGATTCCCAAACCCAACCCCAGCAACTTCTGGTCTTCGAACGGCGAAAAACGGCGCGGCGTGAAACCTGCGGCGAAAAGCGCGGGCCAAAAACGGTTGCCGGGCCGCGCGAAATGATGGCCAACGACAACCGAATACACGCTCGGATTGATGCCGCAAAACAAAACCCGCAGGTTGGGCGCGATGATGTCCGGCATGGTTTTTCCGGTCGCGTTTTGAAGTTCTTCGCGCGTTGGTCGGCGCAAAATGGGGTCAGATGCGAGCATTCCGGTTTCAATCGCGGGTTTCGGGCCGGAAAAAACGGGTTTCGACTTAAAATATCCGCCGTGTCCGATTCTTCAGCCTGGGAAAATTCGCCCGAGAAAATCCAACAATGGCGCGATTTCGTCGCTGCCTCGCCGCACGGCGACGTTTTGCAAACTCTCGAATGGGGGCCGGTCAAACGCCCGGAATACGCGCCAATTCCCGTTTCCATTGAGGGAAACGGCGCGTTGAAAGCGACTTGCCTGGTTCTCAAAAAGCGTTTACCGCTGGGCCAATCTTATTTCTATCTCTCGCGCGGCCCAATACTCGATTGGAGCGACGAAAAAATCGTGCGCGCTATCTTCGACAAACTGCGCGCCGAAGCAAAAAAACATCGCGCGATTTTCATTCGCACCGACCCGTGCGTTCTTGACGAAACGCCCGGCGTCAAAAATCTGCTCCAGGAGATCGGTTGCGTGCCCTCGCCCGATTCGGGCAGCATTTTCGGCGGACTCCAGCCGCGCTGCAACATGATTCTGGATATTTCCGCGCCTATCGACGAGGTTTTCGAGAAGAAATTCGAGTCGAAATGGCGTTACAACACCCGTTTGGCGACCAAAAAAGGCGTTTTGGTGCGCGCTTCGAACGACAAAAGCGATTTGAAAATCTTCCACGACATCTACCGCGTCACCGGCGAGCGCAACGAATTCAAAGGCTACTCGCTCGCGTATTTCGAGAAAATGTGGGACGCGCTTTCGCCATCGGGAATTTTCCAGCTTTTCATTTCGCAGCACGAAAATCAGCCGCTTTCCGCCGCGATTGCCTTCAAATTGCCGCCGCACGCCTGGTATATGTTCGGCGCGTCGAGCAACGAAAAACGCAATCTGATGCCCAACCATTTGATGCAGTGGACGATGATGCAGTGGGCCAAAGAAAACGGCTGCAATTCCTATGATTTTCGCGGCGTGCCCGACCCGAATTTGCACGAAATCCCGGCGCACGAAGAAGGTTTGGTGAAGTTCAAAACCGGTTTCGGCGCCGAAATGGTGCGTTACATCGGCGAATACGATTTGCCGCTCCACAAGCCGCTTTACTTCGCGTGGACGAGCGCGCGGCCCAAAATGGTGGCCGCGCTGAAGAAGTTGAAGAAATAAATTCTCAGGTTGCAAATTCCGTCATCCTGAGCCTGCGAAGGATCTCCAGTTACGTTTTTGAGATTGTAATTCGAGATCCTTCGCAGGCTCAGGATGACGGAATTTGTGAAAGATCTGCGTGAGTCATACCGTCCATGCGCCGCCCGATTTCCTCGCTTCATCCCGCGCTTTACGCCTTGCGAGTCCAGCAAAAAGCGTGGGCGCGTCACGCCCGCGATTTCGCGGCGCGCGCGCAATTTGCGCGGGAAATCGAGGCGCAAACGCTGCCTTTCGTGCTGAAACGGCATCAATCGCTGTTGCGGCGCAAACTCGGCAACTCCGACCCGATTTTGCAGGAAAACAAAGTCGTCAACCTCGAAATCGCGCGCCAGAATTTCGATGGAATCCTCATTCGACCCGGCCAAACTTTCTCGTTCTGGAAGTGCGTCGGCGACGCGAACGCGCAAAAAGGCTATCTCGAAGGTCTCAAACTCTCGCGCGGCGAAGTCAAAACCGGTGTTGGCGGCGGTTTGTGTCAACTCGGAAATTTATTGCTCTGGATGGCATGGCACACGCCTTTAATCATCAGCGAGCGGCATCATCACTCGTTCGATCCGTTTCCCGACAGTGGCCGCACCGTTCCGTTTGGAAGCGGCGCGAGTTTGTTTTATCCGTATCTCGATTTGCGTTTTTATAATCCGACGCAGAATACGTTTCAATTGCGCGTTTGGCTCGAAAGTGAGCATCTCAAAGGCCTCATCGCGTGTAATGAAGAACTGCCGGAAAGTATTCATCTCGAAGAGCGCAATCATCGTTTTGTGCGCCGCGAAGAGGCTAATTATCGCCAAAACGAGATTTGGCGCCGCATAGTCGATAAAAGAACTGGAAATACTCTGCGCGAAGAACAATTAGTTTCCAATTTTGCGCTGGTGAAATATGCTTTGCCCGTTGAAAATGAGTAGTTTTTTGCAGCGCGTCAATGTTGTCGGTTGCTGCGGTTCGGGCAAAACCACCCTGGGCCGCGATTTAGCGAGCCGCCTCCAAATTCCAGCCGTCGATTTGGACGAATTGATCTGGTTCGCGTGATTCGGTTTTGGGTAGTGGTCAAATGCGGAGGGACAACGAACCGCGAGCGTGAGCGACCGGCTGTGCTTGGACG
>JAABUN010003088.1_pt1 | contig 27021 bp, 26 predicted proteins | sample 5559311 | NCBI WGS metagenome assembly JAABUN01 (sample SAMN10711877, study PRJNA513370) | rock metagenome | isolation source: Antarctica rocks | place: Antarctica: Victoria Land, Siegfried Peak sud
ACCTGCTCCGCGAGTGCTATCGGGGAGCCTGAACGACTGCGTCTTGCCATCGGGTGTGATCTTCGTGATGTTAACCTTTTTGCCGCCGCTGAATCCCAGAGGGTTGGTCAGTGTCCATTGTGAGTGCTCCAGCGCCGCCAGCTCAGATCCTTCAACGGGGAGCAGCGCTTGGATTCGGTATTTGCCGCGAGATGTGACTGTCCCAAGTACACCGGCATCGCACTGCCGTCCGACCCAGAACAACGTGTGCGGAACGCTGCTCGGCGTTACCGCGTTGACTGAGTAGGCCGAGTCCTGATTGCAGGGTGCCGACGCAGAAATCGGCAACGGTTCGATCCGACGAGTCATACTGAAAGCAAAGAACTGAACTCCGGGGCCTCCACTGGTAAACCAGAGACCGTCGGCGGTGGCGAGGGTGTCAATCTGAAGCGGGGTCCCGCCCAAACCACGTCCTGTGCGCTCGTTGCCGTTGCGGTCTCGGCGGACGACCATCTTTCCCCGAGCCGTCGAGAACCACAGGGTACCGACCCGGTCTCCCGCGAAAACGGTAAGCCGAGACCCTCCGACAAGCTTCTTGGCAGGTAAAGAAGCCGGGCGCGCATGAGCCGCCGGCGGAGCGGCCAGCCCAACAGCGAGAACCAGCGCTAGCGAAAACAGGACGACGTACGTAGCTGTAGCTAGCGGATGCGTCCAGGCTTTCCGCCGCGCCGATACTGAAGGAGACGCTACCAGAAGCCGGGCGAAAAGTGCAAGCGCTCCTGCGCTGTCCGACGGTCCGCTTGAGAAGTGGAAGGCGTCCAGCCCTGGACGTTGCGCAAGCGGGGAGTTGCGGCTTGTCGCCGGCCCAAGAGCCTGCTCAGAAGGATCACCTTGGGGTGCAGCGCGATGGCCGCAGATTACTGTGCCGGTTTGGCGAGCAGTACGGCCCGCCGGGAGCCGGCCCGGGCGGGGCGCACCCGGGAGACTCCAACCAAGACGGCAGAATCCGAGCCCCAGCACGAGTCCGCTTAGGTCTCCGGGGGGTGACCCGACCGGGGCGGCTCCCGCCAGCCCGGCCCGGCCGTTGTTTCGCAGGCTCGTCCGGCACGTCGAGCTCCGCCAGCTCCTCCGCAAAGCCCGTCGCGCCCCCACCGTCCCCCGCGCCGATGCGCTCCAGGTCCGACAGGTCACCCTCCAGCGACGACCCGAACCCCATCCCCTCACCATCGGTCAACCCCAGCTCCGCGGCCAGGTCGTCCCCGTCGAGCAAGTCGCCGTCGATCCCCCGCGGCAGCGGCTCGTTGGACTCGATCTCGATCCGCCGATAGCGCTTCAGGCCCGTCGCCGCCGGGATCAGCTTCCCGATGATCACGTTCTCCTTCAGCCCGTGCAGCGAGTCCTTCTTGCCCTCCAGCGCCGCGTCGGTCAGCACCTTCGTCGTCTCCTGCGGGGTCGATCGCCGGGGGCAGGTCGGGCGGCCCCTCGCCCACGCCGGAGTCGCGCAGGTAGCCGCCCAGCGCGCACTCGGGCAGGACGACGAGGTCCGCGCCGCGCCCGCGCGCGCCCGCCCGCCACGACGCGCTCGATCGCGGCGAGGTCGTCCTCGATCGCGCCTGCGCTCGGGGCGGCCACCGCCGCGATGCCGATCTCTCGGGCCATGGCGACATGGTCCCCGGGCGGGCGCATCCTGTCGCCGGACCGCGCGTACAGAACGCCCCCGCCGCGGCTGGACCGTGGGGCGAGGGGAGAAAGTCCTGGGCCGTGTCGATTTCGGCCCGCGCCGTTCGACGTACCGAGTAGAACCAGGGTCTGAGACCTCGGGCCCGAGACCAGAAGGAGACGCGACGATGCGATTCATGATCCTGCTCAAGTCCGACGAGAGCACCGAGGCGGGAAAGATGCCGAGCGAGGAGATCCTCGCCGAGATGGGCAGGTACAACGAGGAGCTCGTCAAGGCCGGCGTGATGCTCGCGGGCGAGGGTCTCCACCCGAGCTCGAAGGGCGCGCGGGTGACGTTCTCTCAGGACACGCCCACCGTGACCGACGGGCCCTTCACCGAGACCAAGGAGCTGATCGCCGGCTTCTGGCTCTTCCAGGTGAAGTCAAAGGAGGAGGCGATCGAGTGGGTCAAGCGCGCCCCGCTCCAGGGCGCGGAGGTCGAGATCCGCCAGGTGCACGAGGCCGAGGACTTCGGCGACGAGTTCACCCCCGAGCTTCGCGCGCAGGAGGAGCGCCTGCGCTCGCAGATCGACGCGGGGCAGTAGGCGGGCGAGACGCTCGCGGTGACCGCGGCGGGGACGCATCGGGCGATCGACGCGGTCTGGAGGATCGAGTCGGCGAGGCTCATCGCCGGTCTCACGCGGATGGTGCGCGACGTCGGTCTCGCGGAGGAGCTCGCGCAGGACGCGCTCGTCGCGGCGCTGGAGCAGTGGCCGGAGTCAGGCGTCCCGGAGAATCCGGGCGCCTGGCTCATGGCCACCGCGAAGCACCGGGCGATCGACGGGCTGCGCCGCCGGAGCGTGCTCGAGCGCAAGCAAGAGGAGCTCGGTCGCGAGCTCGAGACGCACCGGGAGCTGGCGGTTCCAGAGCTCGACGCGGCACTGGACGACGACATCGAGGACGACCTCCTCCGCCTCGTCTTCATCACGTGTCACCCCGTGCTCTCCCCGGAGGCGCGGGTCGCGCTCACCCTGCGCCTGCTCGGAGGCCTGACGACAGGGGAGATCGCGCGTGCGTTCCTCGTCTCGGAGCCGACGGTCGCACAGCGGATCGTCCGGGCCAAGCGGACCCTCGCCGAGGCGCGGGTCCCCTTCGAGGTCCCCCCTCCCGACGAGCGCGCCCCCCGCCTCGCCTCGGTGCTGGAGGTCGTCTACCTCGTGTTCAACGAGGGTTACGCGGCGACCGCCGGCGACGACTGGATGCGACCAGAGCTCTGCGAGGACGCCCTGCGCCTCGGCCGCATCCTGGCCGGACTCCTTCCGCAGGAGACGGAGGTTCTCGGCCTCGTCGCGCTCCTGGAGATCCAGGCGTCCCGCTCCCGCGCGCGGACCGGTCCGGCGGGCGAGCCCATCCTGCTGCTCGACCAGGACCGCGCGCGCTGGGACCAGTTGCTGATCGGCCGGGGGCTGGCGGCGCTCACGCGGGCCGAGGGCCTCGGCGGCGCGCTCGGCCCCTACGCGCTGCAGGCGGCGATCGCGGCGTGCCACGCGCGCGCCCGCGCTCCGGAGGAGACCGACTGGACGCGCATCGCGGCGCTCTACGACGCCCTCGCCGAGCTCGCGCCGTCACCCGTGGTCGAGCTGAACCGGGCGGTGGCGGTGGCGGTGGCGATGGCGTTCGGCCCGGAGGCGGGCCTGGAGCTCGTCGACCAGCTTGCCTCGGAGCCCGCGCTGCAGGGCTATCACCTCCTGCCGAGCGTGCGCGGCGATCTCCTGGCCCGACTCGGTCGCGCCGACGAGGCGAGAGCGGAGTTCGAGCGTGCGGCCGCGCTCACGCGGAACGCCCGGGAGCGCGAGCTGCTGCTCGAGCGTGCCGCGGAAACCTGATGACCACGAAGCGCTGAGCGGGACCACCGGAGGGCGCCGGAGCGCCGGTCCGCGGGTACGGCGTTCAGCTCCGGCGGAGCAGACGCGCCAGCAACCCCGGCCGGAGCGGCTCGACCTCCTCGCGCAGGGGCAGGCGCCCGTTCGCGCGGGCGCGGGTGACGCAGGCCGTGTGCGCGTGCCGGCGCCGGGTGGCGTCCCCCTCCGGGAGGACGAGCAGATGGTCGGTCAGCGCCGGCAGGTGCCCTCGGCAGAACGGGCACCGGTACGTGGCGGGCTTCCTGCTGCCCGCGGGCCGCATCGCGTACCAGCGCGCGTCGCCGAATCCATCCACGGCCGTAGGTCTAGCGCGCCCGCCTCTGGTACAACGCGAGCCAATGAGCGCCAGCCGCAGCACGATCAGCATCGTCGACGCCGACGACGACCTCGCCGACCTCCTCGACGAGGGGCAGCGCGAGCGGGCGCGGCGCGACGCTCTGACCCGGGTCCGGCACCTCTCGGCCGGCGAATGGGACGCCGCGGGCGCGATCGAACCCGACATCCACCACCGCGGCTTTCTCATCGTCGATGGGTTGTTGAGCCGCGACGTCGACGTGCTGGGCCGTCGCTGCGTGGAGCTCATCGGGCCGGGGGACGTCATGCGGCCGTGGCAGTGGGACCTCGAGGGTCTGCACGTCCGTGCCGAGGTCGGGTGGTCCGCGCTCGAGGCGACTCGCCTCGCCGTCCTCGACCAGGGGCTCGTGACCCGCATCGCGCCGTGGCCACAGCTCGGCGTCGAGCTCTTCTCCCGCGGGATCCGGCGCGCCCACGCGCTGGCCGTGGCGCTCGCCATCTCGCACCATCCGCGCGTGGACGACCGCCTCCTGCTCACGCTCTGGCACCTCTCCGAGCGCTGGGGCCGCGTCCTGCCCGAGGGGATCCTCGTGCCGTTGCCGTTGCCCCACCAGCGGCTCGCCGACCTCGTGGGCGCGCAACGCCCGTCGGTCACCACCGCGATGGGAGAGCTCAACCGCTCCCGCGCCGTGACCCGGCGCGAGAGCGGCGAGTGGGTGCTGCACGGATCGCCACCCGAGGCGATGCGCCATCACCGCCTGTCGGCCGCCCTGACCTGAGGGCGGCGACAGGCGCCCGGATCAGAACGCGGAGCGACGGTGCCCGCTGAAGAACAGCGCGAGCGCGAGCAGCGCGACGAGGAACAGGAGCGGGTGGACGATCACGCCGCCGGCGATGGCGATGATCAGGAGAATTACGGCAAGCGCGAGAAGCATGAGGCCTCCGTCGGTTGGGTTGTCTCGATCTACCCCGACCCTTCGTCCCCGCGGCGCGCCTCGGTACGGACCCGGACGTCCGCATGCTGACGCGCATGGCCCGCGTCCGGGGTTGCCGATCGAGCCTGTGCGGACGGGCCGCCGCCGGCGCTCCTTCGGCTTCCAGTCCGCGCTGGGGCGCGCATCCACGACGCGGGACCAGCGCGACGCCGTGCTCATCGCCCTCGTCGACCGCGTCAGCCGCCGCATGCGGGCCGCGGGGCGCGTGGGCCGCACGGTCGTGCTCCGGTTGCGCTTCGGCGACTTCTCGCGCGCGACCCGCTCGCACACGCTCTCCCGTCCCACCGCACAGACCCGCGTGATCCTCACCGCCGCCCGCCCGCTCCTGGAGGCCGCCACCCCGGTCATCGAGCGCCGCGGCCTCACGCTCGTCGGGATCACCGTCGCGAACCTCGACGGCGCCGGCGGCCTCCAGCTCACGCTGCCGTTCGACCAGCCCGCCGACGCCGCGCTCGACGCTGTCCTCGATGCCGTGCGCGACCGCTTCGGCGGCACTGCGCTAACCCGCGCCACGCTGCTCACCTCCCACCCCCGGCTCGCCACCTGGCTCCATCCCGAAGACGTCGACGAGGCCGACCCGCAAGCCCCACCGGACCGCCCCGCCGTTGACCGGGAGCCGGACCGGGCGGGGCACACCCGGGAGACTCAGGCCAAGACGCGGCAATCCGAGTCTCGGCCCGAGACCGAATAGGTCTCCCGGGGGGGACATGACCGGGGCCGGCTCCCGCCACGACCGCCCGAGCCGTCAACCGTCCCGCTCATGATGAACGACCTCGACGTTGTTGCCGTCGGGATCGAGCACGTACTCCGGGCGCGGGCCGGGAGCGCCGTCGTCGCGGTAGCCCGCCTCGATCCCCGCCCGCCAGAACGCGTCGACCCGAGCGCGCGACCGAGCGGCGAAGCCCACGTGCAGGCCGCGCGTCACACCCTCTCCCTCGCCGCCCTGCATGAGCGAGAACTCGCCCACTCGACGAGGTCTCCCCGGAGTAGCTGACCTCGATCCCCAGCGTCGCCAGCACCCGCCGGTAGAACCGTTCCGACGCCTCACGCTCGCTCACCCGCAGCGTCACATGGTCGAACACGCGCCGGCCGTCAGTTGGCCTTGGACCACGCGGCCTTGTGCGCCCGCTTGACGGCCTGGTACTCGGCCAGCGCCGCGTGGGAGTCGACGTCACCGAGCGTCGGGTGCCACGGTACGAGATCGCGCGCAGCCTCCACGCCGAAGCGCTTGGCGAGCACCGAGCCCAGCGCCTTGATCTTCATCTCGCCGAAGCCGGGCAGGGCGGCGAGGTTGGCGCGCAGCGCGGCGGCGTCACCCGCGTCGGTCCACACGCGCGCGGCGTCGCCGCCGTAGCGGTCGCGGACGTGGACGGCCAGCTCGTGCACCCGCTGGGCCATCGCGCCCGGAAACCGGTGGACGGCCGGCCGCGCGCGGAAGACCGGCTCCAACTCGGCCGACGCCAGGGTCTCCGCGTCGAAGGCCCCGAGACGCTCACGCAGCACCAGCGGCCCCAGGAACGCCTTCTGCACCGTGACCTGCTGATCGAGCACGAACCCGACGAGCAGCGCCAGCGGATCCGAGGCCACCAGCGCATTCGCCTCATCGGAGTCCGTGAAGAACAACCTCTCGGGCACCATCCGATCGTAGACGCGGCCGGCACGTCGCGCCGAGCGCGCATACTCGTCCCATGGCAGACGAGGTCGACGCCATCCATCCCTGAAAGTCGCTCGATGCTCATCCGCGACGACGGGAAGAGCTGGACCGCGATCGGTCAGCCCGCGCATGCCTGGCTGGCCGCCCAGGTCGCCCGCCACTGGCTGCCGGCGCCAAGCGAGGAGGTGATCCTCGGCGTCGAGCAGCACGACATCGCCTGGATCGACTCGGACCGGCGGCCGCCCCTCCACGCGGAGGCGGGCCGGGCGGCAGCCTTCTTCGAGGCTTCTGCCGGAGTCCGCCTGGAGATCTGGCGCGAAGCCGCGCTGCGACTCGTGGAGCAGAGCCCGTACGCGGCGCTACTCGTCTCACTCCACGCGACGAACATCCACACGCGGTACCGGCCACCCGAGGACGCCGAGGCGCTGCTCGCCCGCCAGGGCGAGATCCAGGGCGACCTGCTCGCGCGGACCGGGGCGGAGCGCGGCGCCGCCGACCGCGATGCAGACCTCCTCTTCGCGCTCGACGCCTTCTCGCTGACGCTCTGCCACGACTGGCCCGCCCGGGAGCTCCCGGCCGTCGCCGGAGTCGAGCACCGCCTCACGCCCACGGGAGCCGGGACGACCTGGACGCTCGACCCCTGGCCGCTGGACGTCGATGAGCTCGAGATCGGCCTCGACGCCCGCTGCCTGACCGAGCGCTTCGACGACGAGGCCATACTCCACGCGGCGCTCGACGCCACGCCCTACGAATGCCTCCACTTCACCCTCCGCGCTATCTGACGCAGGCGCTGCCGGACGCCGATGGAGCCGGGCGTTCCTCCGGCCGAACCAAGCCGGGTACGTTGTGGGCCTACGGGTAGGCAGATTCTTCCTCAAGAGGTACCCTTCCACCATGCCGCTCAACATCAAGGATCCAGAGACCGACCGCCTCGCTCGCGATCTGGCGAGCGCAACCGGCGAGAGCCTCACCGCGGCCGTCGCCATGGCTCTCCGGGAGCGCCTGGAGCGTGTCCGCGGACGTCCCCGCGGGCACGACCTCGCCGCCGAGCTCGACGCCATCGCGCTGCGTTGCGCCGCACTGCCGGTGCTCGACGACCGACCCGAGGAGGAGATCCTCGGCTACGACGAGCACGGGCTACCGGTCTGATGGTCCTCGACACCTCGGCGCTCGTCGCGGTGCTCTTCGACGAGCCCGAGCGGCACGAGTTCGTTCGGAGGATCGCGGCCGCCCGGCGCCGGCTGATTTCCAGCGCCACGTTGGTCGAGTCTTCGATCGTCGTGGAATCGAGGCGCGGCGAAGTGGCGGGTCGGGAGCTCGACCTGTTCCTCCATCGCGCGATGGTGCAGACCGTCGCCGTCGACGAGGAGCAGGTGCAACTGGCGCGCGCGGCGTGGCGACGCTACGGCAAGGGCCGCCATCCCGCCGGCCTGAACTTCGGCGACGTCTTCGCCTACGCTCTCGCCCGCGCCAGCGGCGAGGAGCTCCTCTTCAAGGGCGACGACTTCGCAAGGACCGACATCGTCGCGGCGTGAACAGACTGCGATCCGCCCGCAGCGGAGGAGACGCCCAGGTCGCCGCGTGCGAGACGAAGCGAGCCCCTATTCGCCGTCTCGCGCCGCCTTGGCGGTGTCGGGGTTGTCGGAGAAGACCCCGTCGACGCCGAGCCGGAAGAACTGCTCGTACTCGGCGATGGCGTTGCCGTACGCGGCGGGATCCGGGCCCGACCGGAGCTCGAGCGGCAGGAACGCGTTCTCGTTGCGGAACGTGTAGGCGACGACCTCGAGGCCCGCGGCGTGCGCGTCGCTGATGAAGCTCGTGGGCGCCAGCGAACGACCCGAGGGATCACGCGGGACGATGTAGTCCTTGGAGGGGCTGGCGATGTCCGCGTACTTCGCCACCCGGCGCAGCCCGGCCGGGGTGGCGAGGTCGCCGTAGGTCGTCGTGCCCCCCGCGGCCAGCACGTCTCCCGGCCGCTTGTCCTTGGCGTCGAAGAGCTGCACGAGCGGTACGCCGGGCAGCCGCCGGTCGAGCGCCTTGAGGTTGCCGGTCTCGAACGACTGGACGGTCACCTTGCCCCGCCGACCGTCGATGTGGTTGCGCCGCAGGGTCCGCACGAACGGCTCCTCGAGCGGAAGGCCGATCGAGCGGAAGTACGTCGAGTGCTTGAGCTCGGGGACGAGGCCGATCCGCCGGTGGAGCTCCCGCGAGAGCTCGTTGCGGACGTCGATGACCTCCTGGAAGGTCGGGATCGTGTACCGGCCGTTGTAGATCGTGTTGCGCTGGCGCAGATCGGGCAGCCGCTCCTTCGCGCGCAGCGTCTTGAGCTCGGCGAGGGTGAAGTCCTCCGTGAACCAGTCGTTGGCGAAGGTGACGCCGTCGATGACCTTGGTGGTCCGCCGGTCGGCGAACTCCGGGTGGTCGGCCACGTCGGTCGTCGCCCCGATCGCCGGCTCGTGGCGGGCGACGAGGACGTGGTCCTTCGTGGAGACGAGGTCGGGCTCGATGTAGTCCGCCCCGAGCCGCGCGCCCACCCGGTAGGACGCCAGCGTGTGCTCGGGACGGTAGCCCGCCGCGCCGCGATGACCGTAGATCGTCGGTCGGCCCGTCCGGCCGTCTCCGCGATGCGCCAGGGCGGCAGCGGTCAGCGGGAGCAGGAGCAGGAGCAGAGCGATCGCGGCGGAGAGGAGTCCGCGGCGGCGGAGAGTGGACATGGACGGCATGGAAGGCCGGAAGTCCGTGCCCGAGGTGACCATCCGGTGACGGTCGCGGTTACCCGTTCATGACAACCCGCTGACGCGCGAGCCTTCAGGCTCTACGCCATGGACTCCTCGCTACCCCGGCCCTGGCGCCGCACGCTCGTCGCCCTCCTCGTCCTGCTGCTGGCCGCACCCCCCGCGGCCGGCGCCGCCGGCGCGCGCGAGCTTCCCCTCGGGTCACCCTCGCTGCACGAGGTCCGCACGACGGAGGTCATCGCCCCCGGCATCACGTACACGAGGATCGTGCGGGGCACACCCTCGCGGCGCGACGGATGGACGGTGGACGTCGCCGTCGTCTCCGAGCGCGAGGCCGCGCGGGACCTGGTTCGGCGCCTGCACGCCGCGGGGTTCGACGCCGAGCGCGAGCGTCTGGAGCGACCGCCCGACGATCCCACCCGAGGACCACTCGGGTACCGCGTGCGCTCGGGCCTCTTCGCGACCCAGGCCGAGGCCGACGCCCGGGTCGGCGCCCTGCGAGCGGCGGGGTTCACCCCCCGCGGCTCCGTGTACACCGCCGAGGACGGCGAGCGCACAAGCGGACCGTGGGTCGTCCACGTCCTCCGCATCGATCCCCGCGCCTTCTGCGGGCGCGTCGCGCCGGTGCTCGCCAACGACCTCGTGGTCGACCGCGAGACGCTCTCCTCCCTCTCGGCCCGCTACCGGGCGCTCGCCGGGGTCAACGGCGGCTACTTCGTGATCGGGGACGCGGACGGCACACCGGGAGATCTCGCCGGCAGCTCGATCCTCGACGGACGCGTGATCTCGGAGGCGGTCGACGGTCGCACGGACCTCGTGCTCGGTCCCGGCGCGCCGTGGGTCACCGCCCTCTCCGACGTCCAATCAGTCGCCTCCGCGGACGGCGCCACCCGGGTCCTGGACGGCGAGAACCGCAAGCCGGGGCTCATCCGCGCCTGCGGCGGGACCGGCGGCGATACCCCCACCGCGCGTCCGCTGCACGACATCACGTGCACCGACCCGAGCGAGCTCATCCGCTTCACCCCCGACTTCGGTCCGCGCACCGAGGACGGGGCGGGCGTCGAGGCGGTGCTCGCTCCGACCGGGGTCGTCACCGCCGTGCGCGAGCCCCGCGGCGGCCCGGTCCCCATCGGCGGGAGCGTCCTCGCGGGCACGGGCGACGGCGCCGACTGGCTGCGCGCCCACGCGCAGCCGGGGCGTCGCATCGCGCTGCGCACGGCGCTGCGCACGGAGCGCGGCCGGCTCGCGCCGACGCCGGGACTCGGGGTGGTCAACGGCGGCCCGCGGCTGCTGCGCGCCGGTCGGCCCGACATCACCGCCGAGGCCGAGGGCTTCGACCATCCGGGAGACCCCGGCTTCTACTACGCCTTCGCGTTGCGGCGCAACCCCCGCACGATGGCGGGCGTGACGCGACACGGTCGGCTCCTGCTCGTGGCGGTCGACGGGCGTGCGCCCGGGTACTCCGCGGGCCTGGACTTCGAGGAGGAGGCGGGTGTGATGAGCGCGCTGGGCGCCAGCGACGCCGTGAACCTCGACGGCGGCGGCTCCACCACCATGACCGTGCGCGGCACCCGGGTCACCCGCCCCTCCGACTCCACCGGCGAGCGCCCCGTCGGCGACGCGATCCTGGCGCTGCACGCGCCATGACGCCATACGAGCTGCTGGCCGAGGGTAGCGTCGCGCCGCTGCCGCGACCGAGTGACCGTTCTCGACGCCTCGGCCGTCCCGGCCCTGATCCACGAGGAGCCGGGAGCCGGGAGCCGACCAGGTAGCCCTCGCCGGAGCCTCACAACCCGAGTCCGCGTAGGTCTCCCGGGCTGACCCGAGGGGATGGCTCTCGCCAGCCGGTCAGTCCTGAATCCGTTGGGAGCCCGGAGACCGGGTCCGTAGCGTCAACCGTCTACCTGCAATTCAGCAGCATCGCTGCTAGAATGCTGTAAGTGAGCGTGGCCGTCACGGTTCGCGACGTGCCCGACGAGGTCCGAGACGAGCTCGCGGCTCGCGCCGCTCGCGCCGGAAAGTCCTTGCAGGAGTACGTCCGCGGCATGCTCATCGACGCCGCCGCGCGCCCGCCCGTCGAGGACGTCATCGCCCGCGCCCGCGCACGTGTCAACGCGACAGGAGTGAGAGTCGACGCCGAGACGATCCTCGCCGCGCGCGACGCCGACCGCCGATGAGCACCCGCGTCGTCTGCGACGCTTGCGCACTGGTGGCGCTGCTGCTGGACGGGGGCCCCGATGGACGCTGGGTCACCGAGGCGCTCGCCGGCTCCGACCTTGTAGCCCCGAGCCTCGTCGCGTTCGAGTCCGCGAACATCATCCGCCGCCACGAGCTGGCCGGGCTTGTCAGCAGCGACCAGGCCGCGCAGGCCCACGCGGACCTGCTCGACCTCGCGATCGAACACTGGCCCTACCAGCTCCTCGCCCCGAGAAGCTGGGAGCTCCGCCGGAACCTATCGAGCTACGACGCGAGTTACGTCGCACTCGCCGAGCTCACCGGGGCCACGCTCGTCACACTGGACCGACGGATCAGCCGTGCCCCCGGCCTGCGGTGCACGATCACCACGCCGTAAGCTCACAGCGGCCACGAGCACCCCTCTGGAGACGCCGACAACGTCGATCGGGAGCCGGCCCCGGGCGGGGGCGCACCCGGGAGACTCAGACCAAGACGCGGCAAGCCGGAGCTCGGCCCGAGTCCGCTTATGTCTCCCGGGGGTGACCCGACCGGGCCGGCCCCCGCCAGCCCGACCAGGCCGTTGTTCAGGACTTGGAGGGCTCGTCCGGCACGTCGAGCTCCGCCAGCTCCTCGGCAAAGCCGGTACTCAGGTCGCCCCGGCCGAAAAACGAGCTTCTTACCGCCCGAGTGCGAGTGCGCGCAGCAGGCCGGCATCGACCTGCGCGCGAACCCACTCCGGCAAGACCCCAACCCGCTCTTCCAAGGCCTCCCGGTCGATCGTGGCGACCTGCGTCACGTTGACGACGGAGTCCCGAGGCAGCCCGGAGAGATCAGCGGGGAGCGCGACGTTGCCGGGAACGGCGGCGAGGCGCCCGGTGCTCGTGAGCACGACCACGGTCACCGTGTGCAGGCGCGAGCGGTTGTACTCGTCCGCGCTGACGATGAGGACTGGTCGTCGGAGCGCCGGAGCGGAGCCTCGCGGAAGGCCGAGATCAGCCCACCAGATCTCGCCCCTGCCGGCTACCACTCCCGGTGTCTCGGCGCGAGCGCCGACGCCGCTGCCTCGACGAAAATCGCATCGTGCGGCACCCCTTCGATGGCCTCGTTGATCGCTTGTGTCGCTCGATCGGCCTCGAGCGCGTCGAGCCAGCGTTCAGCCGCGCGGGCCAGAAACTGACTCCGGGAGACACCGAGCGCGGCCGCGGCCCGCTCGATGCGGTCGAACGTGCTATCCGGCAGCGAGATGGCCGTCTTCATCGCTCTAGTATAACCTGGTTATACCTCCGCGGGTCGACGTGCACAGACCGACGACTGGGTCGCGTACTGTCGGCTTGCCGCTTGAGCGAGGCGCGCGCTCGTCGCCGGAGGAAGCGGGTGCTCGCGGCCGAGATCGACAGCCCGGCACTCTCCGCACTGGTCGCCGCTCCCGTCTCCGCCTGACCTCACGCCTGCTCACACGGCGGCACGGTTGGCTTGCCCCGTCAACCAACGAGGAGGCATGCGGGTGGTTGGCCGCACGCACGGCCGCTGGACCAACGAATTGGCGGACTCCCGGGTCCGTGTCGCGCGAGCGCCCCCGAGTCAACTGATGCGCATGTGACAGTATCGGTATGTTCGTCTGTATGCGCACCACTATCAACCTGCCCGACGCACTCGCCGATGCAGCGAAGCGCCGGGCAGCCGACGAGGGACGGACCTTTACGAGCGTCGTCGAGGAGGGCCTGCGAACGGTGCTCGAAGCACGCCCCGAGCGCCACTCGCCACCAGAGCTGCCCACCTACGGTGACCCCTCGGGGAGATTCCTCGTCGATCCCGCCGACCGCGCGGCGCTCTGATGCGCTCGACGCCGACGAAGCCCGGTGATCCTCCCGGACGTCAACGTGCTCGTCTACGCCTTCCGGCGCGAAGCCGTCGACCACGACCGCTACGCGAGCTGGCTATCGGCCGCGCTCGTCCGCTCGGAACTGGCGCTGGTCGAGACGGTTCTCCTCGGGATGATCCGGATCGTCACCAGTCCGAGGATCATGGCCGAGCCCGCGCCGACACCGCTTGCGCTGCGGTTTGTCGACGCGCTGCTCGCCGCCCCGCGCGGGCGCCGGCTGGCGCCGACCAAAGCCACCTGGGAGCGGCTGCAAGACATCACCGCGCGCGACGAGCGGGTGCGCGGTCCGCTCGTCCCTGACGCATGGCTGGCGGCGCTGGCGCTGTCACACGGCTGCCGTCTGGCGACGGCGGACCGTGGGTTCGCACGCTTCGAGGGCCTCGACTGGTTCGTCCCGGTCGAACCGGACGACTGACCACGCCGGGCCTGAGCTCGACTCACGGCGAGCGCCACCCGTCGTCGATGTGTGGAAGCAGGAGCCTCCGCAGGTCGTGGTCCGTGCCCGTGGCCCCCGTGTCCGCGTCGTGTGGGCGCCGGGCCGGTCGATCCGCGTGATGGGGAAGCCTGCGGCGGCCATCGCATCGGTCTCCTGGCGGACCCCGGCGATCGGGTCGTCCTCGTCCTCGGTGTGAGCGAGCACGGTACTCAAGGCCGATCGACCTCTCTCCCGGGCCCCCCGAGCGCGATGTAGTGCCCGCCTTGCCCGAACAGCCGGTCGTTTGCCCGGCCGACGGCATCGAGTCACTCGCCGCCGGATCGCACGAGGCCGTCGTCGCAGCGATCCGCTTAGGTGCAGGCAACGACCACGCCGATCGGGAGCCGGCCCGGGCGGGGCGCACCCGGGAGACTCAAGTCCAAGACGCGGCAAGCCGAGGCTCAGCGCGAGTCCGCTTAGGTCTCCCGGGGGTGACCCGACCGGGCCGGCTCCTGCCAGCCCGGTCGATGTCTAGCCGTTCAGGGCTTGGTCGGCTCGTCGGGCACGTCGAGCTCCGCCAGCTCCTCGGCAAACCCCGTCGCGCCCCCACCGTCCCCCGCGCCGATGCGCTCCAGGTCCGACAGGTCACCCTCCAGCGAGGACCCGAGCCCCATCCCCTCACCGTCGGTCAACCCCAGCTCCGCGGCCAGGTCATCCCCGTCGAGCAGGTCGCCGTCGATCCCCCGCGGCAGCGGCTCGTTGGACTCGATCTCGATCCGCCGATAGCGCTTCAGGCCCGTGGCCGCCGGGATCAGCTTCCCGATGATCACGTTCTCCTTCAGCCCGTGCAGCGAGTCCTTCTTGCCCTCCAGCGCGGCGTCGGTGAGGACCTTCGTCGTCTCCTGGAACGAGGCCGCCGACAGGAACGAGTCCGTGTTCAGCGACGCCTTCGTGATCCCGAGGATGATCTCCTCGAACTGGGCCTGCTCGCCGCCCTCGGCGCCGACCTGCTCGTTGCGCGCGAGGAAGACGTTGCGGTCGATGAACGCACCCGGCAGGTACTCCGTGTCGCCCTTCTGGTCGACCCGGACCTTCTTCATCATCTGGCGGACGATCAGCTCGATGTGCTTGTCGTCGATGTCCACGCCCTGGGACTTGTAGACCTCCTGCACCTCCTTGACGAGGTAGAGCTCGGTCTCCGTCCGGCCGCGGATCGCCAGCAGCTCGTGCGGGTACAGCGACCCCTCGTTGAGCTGCGTGCCGGGCTCGACCTGCTCGCCCTCGGCGACGAACAGCCGGGTGCGACGCGGGAACGAGTTGCGGTGCTCGTCGCCCCCCTCGTCGGTGACCACGACCGTCAGCGCCTTGTCCGTCTCCTCGATCGAGACCACTCCCCCGACCTCGGCGATCTTGGCCAGGCCCTTGGGCTTGCGGGCCTCGAAGAGCTCCACCACACGCGGCAGGCCGTGCGTGATGTCCGCTCCGGCGACACCGCCGGTGTGGAACGTCCGCATCGTGAGCTGCGTCCCGGGCTCGCCGATGGACTGCGCCGCGATGATCCCCACCGCGTCGCCGATCTGGGCGATGTTGCCCGTCGCCATCGCCCGGCCGTAGCACGCCTGGCACACGCCGGTCTCGGCGACGCACTTCAGGGTGGAGCGGACCGGCACCCGCACGGGGCCGGAGCCGTTGGCCTCCCGGGCCTTGGCCGCGAGCGCCGCGAGCTCCCCGCGGTCGATCTCGATGCCCGCCTCCATGCCGTCGAAGTCCCGGGCGAGGATCCGCCCGACGAGGTTCGCGTTGGGCTCGCCCGTGCGCTCGTCGAGCACGAACAGCTCCACGTACTCCTCGGTGCCGCAGTCCTCCTGGCGGATGATCACGTCCTGGGAGACGTCGACGAGGCGACGCGTCAGGTAGCCCGAGTCCGCGGTACGGAGCGCCGTGTCGGCGAGCCCCTTCCGCGCCCCGTGGGTCGAGATGAAGTACTCGAGCACCGACAAGCCCTCGATGAAGTTGGACTTGATCGGGCGCTCGATGATCTCGCCCTTCGGGTTGGCCATGAGGCCGCGCATCCCCGCGAGCTGGCGGATCTGCTTGAACGATCCGCGGGCCCCCGAGTTGGCCATCATGTAGATCGGGTTGAGGTGGTCGAGGTGGTTCTCCATCGCCGTCGCCACCTCGTCGGTCGCGCGCGTCCAGATGTCCACGATCGCCTCGTGGCGCTCCTCCTCGGTGATGAGCCCGTCGCCGTACTGGTCCTCGATCCCGGCGACCTCGCCCTCGAAGACGGCGAGGATCTCCTGCTTGTTCGGCGGGACGACGACGTCGTTCTTGGAGATCGTGACCCCCGCCTGCGTGGCGAAGCGGAAGCCAAGGTCCTTGAACGCGTCGAGCACCTGCGAGATCGCCGAGGCGCCGTACTCCTGCACGAGCGCGTCGATCACCTTCGTGAGGTCGCGCTTCTTCAGCGACCGGTTCGTGTACTCGTAGCCCGAGCGGTCGAAGTCCTCGCCGAGGGCCTCCTCCAGCGCACGCTCGATCCGGTCGTTGTAGATCACCCGGCCCACCGTGGTCGCGATGTGCCCACCCGTGTGCCACTCGGGGCGGTAGTGCACGACCTCGTGGAGCTTGAGCTTCCCGGTCTCGTAGGCGTACTCGGCCTCCGTCGCCGTGCGGAACACGTACTTGGACTCCGCGTCCGCGAGCTCCTCGCCCTCGGGCCCGTAGGTCAGGTAGTACGCGCCGAGGACCATGTCCTGGGTCGGCGTGGCCAGCGGCGCGCCGTGCGCCGGCGAGAGGATGTTGTTCGAGGAGAGCATGAGGATGCGCGCCTCGGCCTGGGCCTCTGCCGACAGGGGCAGGTGGACCGCCATCTGGTCGCCGTCGAAGTCCGCGTTGAACGCGTGACAGACCAGCGGGTGGACCTGGATCGCCTTGCCCTCGACGAGCACGGGCTCGAACGCCTGGATGCCCAGGCGGTGCAGCGTCGGCGCGCGGTTGAGCAGGACGGGGTGCTCGTGGATGACCTCGTCGAGGACGTCCCACACCCCGGGGATCATCGAGTCGACCATCTTCTTGGCCGCCTTGATGTTCTGCGCCTCCTTGCGCTCGACGAGCCGCGCCATGATGAACGGCTTGAAGAGCTCGAGGGCCATGAGCTTGGGCAGCCCGCACTGGTGGAGCTTGAGCGAGGGCCCGGAGACGATCACCGAGCGCCCCGAGTAGTCCACGCGCTTACCGAGCAGGTTCTGGCGGAACCGGCCCTGCTTGCCCTTGAGCATGTCCGAGAGCGACTTCAGCGGACGGTTGCCCGGACCCGTGACGGGCCGGCCGCGGCGGCCGTTGTCGAACAGCGCGTCGACCGCCTCCTGGAGCATGCGCTTCTCGTTGTTGACGATGATCTCGGGCGCGCCGAGGTCGAGCAGCCGCTTGAGGCGGTTGTTGCGGTTGATGACGCGGCGGTAGAGGTCGTTCAGGTCCGACGTGGCGAAGCGGCCACCGTCGAGCTGCACCATCGGGCGCAGCTCGGGCGGGATGACCGGCACGGCCTCGAGGACCATCATGTCCGGCTTGTTGCCGGAGTTGATGAACGCCGAGGCGACCTTGAGCCGCTTGACCGCGCGGGCCTGCTTCTGGCCCTTGCCGTTCTTGACGATGTCCTCGAGCTCGACGCGCTCGGCCTCGAGGTCGATCTGCTCGAGCAGGTCGCGGATCGACTCGGCGCCCATGCCGCCCCGGAAGTACTCCCCGAAGCCGTAGGGCGAGCCGAAGCGGTCCTTGAGCTCACGGAAGAGCGTCTCGTCGTTGACGACGTCCTTGGGCCCCATGCCCTGGAAGACCTCCCACACCTGGCGCATGCGCTCGGCGGCGTCCTCGATGTACGCCTCGGTGTCGTCCATGTCGGCTCCGAAGGTCTTGCGGAGATCCTTGAGGAGCTTCGCCTTCTCGTCGCCGTCGAGCTTCGTCGCGTCGACGTCGAGCCCCTCGGACCACATGTCGTCCTCGGTGTCAAAGCCCCGCGTGGCCCCCGTCTCGAGGTGCGTCTCGCGGCGCCCGAGCTGCTCGCGGAGCTCGAGCAGGCGCTCCTCCTTCTCGGCGGCGTAGGCGTCGAGCACCTCGTCGACCTGGCCGCGCAGGGAGTCGAGGTCGCGCTCGCGCGCCTCCTCGTCGACCCACGTCACGATGGACGCGGCGAAGTACAGGACCTTCTCGAGCTCCTTGGGCGCCATGTCGAGCAGGTAGCCGATGCGCGACGGGACGCCCTTGAAGAACCAGATGTGCGAGACGGGCGCGGCGAGGTCGATGTGCCCCATGCGCTCGCGGCGCACCTTGGAGCGGGTGACCTCGACGCCGCAGCGCTCGCAGACGATCCCCTTGTAGCGGACGCGCTTGTACTTGCCGCAGTAGCACTCCCAGTCCTTGGTGGGACCGAAGATGCGCTCGCAGAAGAGCCCGTCCTTCTCGGGCTTGAGCGTCCGGTAGTTGATCGTCTCGGGCTTGACGACCTCACCGGAGGACCAGGACCGGATCTGCTTCGAGGACGCGAGCCCGATCTCGATGGCGTCGAAGTTGTTGATATCGATCATGCCGGCTCCTCCGTCTCCGGCACGACGGCCGGTACGTCCTCTTCGATGTAGGGGTCCGCGTCCGTGGCGAGATCCTCGGTGGCGATCGCTTCGCTCGTCGTGAGCGCGGGGTCGATCACGGCCTCCTCGACCTCGGGCGCCACGCCCACCGCGTCCGCCGAGTCCTCGCGCTCGGTGGCCTCGTCGGCCGCCTCGGGCTGGTCGGTGTCCTCGGCCTCGTCGTCGGTGCCGCCGGCGCGGACCCCGGAGAGGTCGATGCCGAGCTCCTCCGCGGCACGGAGCAGGTCGTCGTCCTCGTCGCCCATCTCCGCGGAGTCGCCCTCCTCGGAGACCACGTTGACGTCGAGCGCCAGCGACTGCATCTCCTTGAGCAGGACCTTGAACGACTCGGGGATGGACGGCTCGGCGATGTTCTCGCCCTTGACGATGGCCTCGTAGGCCTTCACCCGCCCGACCGTGTCGTCGGACTTGATCGTGAGCATCTCCTGCAGCGTGTACGCCGCGCCGTAGGCCTCGAGCGCCCACACCTCCATCTCGCCGAAGCGCTGGCCGCCGAACTGCGCCTTGCCGCCCAGCGGCTGCTGGGTGACGAGGGAGTAGGGGCCCGTGCTCCGGGCGTGGATCTTGTCGTCCACGAGGTGGAGGAGCTTCAGGATGTACATGTAGCCGACGGTGACCTTCTCCTCGAAGGGCTCGCCCGTCCGGCCGTTGTAGAGCTGGACCTTGCCCGAGGCACGCTCGCCCGGCCGGGCCGACTTGTCGACCTCCATCCGGATCGCGCCCCGGTGCTCGTCCTGCCAGTTGACCAGGGCGTCGTCGACGTCCTGGAGCGAGGCGCCGTTGAACACCGGGGTGGCGACGTAGGTCTTCGTGTGGCCGTTGCCGTCCGCCGGGTTGAGCTTGTCGGAGTACCAGCCCTTGGCCGCGACCCACCCGAGGTGGGTCTCGAGGATCTGGCCGATGTTCATGCGGCTCGGCACGCCGAGCGGGTTGAGGATCACGTCGACGGGCGTGCCGTCCTCGAGGAACGGCATGTCCTCCTCGTCGACGATCTTCGAGATCACGCCCTTGTTGCCGTGGCGCCCCGCGAGCTTGTCACCCTCGGAGATCTTGCGCTTCTTGGCCACGAACACGCGTACGAGCTCGTTGACCCCCGGCGGCAGGTCGTCGCCGTTGTCGCGCGAGAACGTGAGGACGTCGATGACCACGCCCTCCTCGCCGTGGGGCACCTTCAGGGAGGTGTCGCGCACCTCGCGCGCCTTCTCCTTGAAGATCGCGCGGATGAGCTTCTCCTCGGCGGTGAGCTCGGTCTCGCCCTTGGGCGTGACCTTGCCCACGAGCAGGTCGCCAGAGCCGACCTCGGCGCCGACCCGGACGATGCCGCGGTCGTCGAGGTTGCGCAGCGACTCCTCGGAGCGATTCGGGATGTCGCGGGTGATCTCCTCGTCGCCGAGCTTCGTCGTGCGGGCGTCGATCTCGTACTCCTCGATGTGGATCGAGGTGAGCTCGTCGTCCTTGACCAGGCGGCGAGAGAGGATGATCGCGTCCTCGAAGTTGTAGCCCTCCCAGGACATGAAGGCGACGCACAGGTTCTTGCCCAGCGCCATCTCGCCCGAGTCGGTCGCCGACCCGTCGGCCAGGACGTGCCCCTCGGTCACCTCCTCGCCCGTGGAGACGAGCGGCTTGTTGTGGATGATCGTCCCCTGGTTGGAGCGCATGAACTTCTGGAGCTCGTAGGTGTCGGACCCGTCCTTCGTCTCGACCACGATCTTCGCGGAGTCGAGGTAGGCGACGCGGCCCGCGCGGCGGGCGAGGACGACGTCGCCCGTGTCGATGGCGGCCCGGCGCTCCATCCCCGTGCCCACGAGGGGCGCGTCGGTCTTCAGGAGCGGCACGGCCTGGCGCTGCATGTTCGAGCCCATGAGCGCGCGGTTGGCGTCGTCGTGCTCGAGGAACGGGATCATCGCCGTGGCCACGGACCAGATCTGCTCCGTGGAGACGTCCATGAGGTCCACCTCCGCGGGGGGCACGGTCACGTACTGGCCGGCCTGGGTGCGGCAGATGATCTCCTCGCCGAGGAGCTTCCCGTCCTTGTCCACCTCCGCGTTGGCCTGCGCGATCCGCTGCTCCTTCTCCTTGGTGGCGTCGAGGTGGAGGACCTCGTCGGTCACCTTCCCGTTCCTGACCACGCGGTACGGGGTGGTCACGAAGCCGAACTCCGAGACCTCCGCGTAGGAGGACAGCGAGCCGATGAGGCCGATGTTCGGCCCCTCCGGGGTCTCGATGGGGCACATGCGCCCGTAGTGGGTCGGGTGCACGTCGCGCACCTCGATCGGGGCGCGCTCGCGGGTGAGGCCGCCCGCACCCAGCGCGCTCAGCCGGCGGCGGTGCGTGAGACCGGCGAGCGAGTTCGTCTGGTCCATGAACTGCGAGAGCTGCGAGGACCCGAAGAACTCCTTGATGGCCGCCACCACGGGGCGGATGTTCACGATGGTCTGCGGCGTGATCGTGTCGGCGTCCTCGGTGGTGAGGCGCTCGCGCACGACGCGCTCCATCCGGTAGAGGCCGATGCGGAAGGCCTCCTGGATGAGCTCGCCGACGGTCCGCAGGCGGCGGTTGCCGAAGTCCTCGTACTCGTCGAGGTCGTCGACGATCGGCTCGCGCGGCATCATCACCGCCTCGGCGGCGAAGTCCTTGATGTCCTCGGAGTCCTCCGGGATCCCGAGCTTCTTCGGGATCTCCACGAGCTTGCGGACGAGCTCGATGATGTCGTCGTGCTGGAGGGTGCGGACGTCGAGGCCGGCGTCGCGGCCCAGGCGCTCGTTGAGCTTGTAGCGGCCGACCCGTGTGAGGTCGTAGCGCTTGGTGTCGAAGAAGAGCTGGTTGAGCAGGTTGCGCGCGGCGTCGACCGACGGCGGCTCGCCCGGGCGCTGCTTCTTGAACAGCTCGATGAGCGCACCCTCCTCGGTCCGGGTGACCTCGGTGTCGGTGTCGATCGTGTTGCGGATGTAGAGGGAGTCTGAGAAGAGCTTGAGGATCTCCTCGTCGGACTCGTAGCCCATCGCGCGCAGCAGGACGGTGACCGGCAGCTTGCGCTTGCGGTCGATCCGGACGAAGACCTTGCCCTTCTTGTCGATCTCGAGCTCGAGCCACGAGCCGCGGGCGGGCATGAGGTTCGCGATGAAGACCTGCTTCTCACGATCCTTGGGCTCCATGAGGTAGGCGCCGGGCGAACGGACGAGCTGCGTGACCACGACGCGCTCCGTGCCGTTGATCACGAACGTGCCGCGCTCGGTCATCCACGGGAAGTCGCCCATGAACACCGACTGCTCGCGGATCTCGCCCGTCTCGCGGTTGACGAACTGGACGGAGACCGTCAGCGGTCGTGAGTACGTGAGGTCCTTCTCGCGGCACTCGGCCAGCGAGGCGGACGGCTCGTCGAAGTGGAACTCCTGGAAGCCCACGGCGAGGTTACCCGTGTAGTCCTCGATCGGCGAGATGTCGTTGATCGTCTCGCGCAGGCCGCCCTTCTCGGTGTCGGTGAGCCACGCGAAGGACTTCTTCTGGATGTCGATGAGGTTCGGGACCTCCAGCACCTGGGGCAGGCGCGCGAAGGAGCGACGGGTACGCGGGGTGGTCGAAGGTGCCAAGGGGGGCGGCTCCTCGGGAGGCGATCGGCTGTGGAAGAGGACGCTTCAGGAACTGAAGCGCAACATGACAATGTAGCAGGGGCCTACAGGACCCCGCAGAGGGCGAGTCAGCGCTCACGGACCCCACTCGATGACCCGCGTATGTGGCGCGGACTCACCCTGGACGAGCGGCTACGGCTATCGGCTGACTCGGGTCAGTCTAGCCCGGAGGTCAACCCCCCGCCACGTCGCGCCGGCGGAAGACGAGCCAGGCGACGGTGAGGGCGATCGCCGCGTGGAGCCCACACACCCACGCGGCGCGGACGATGGGGGCAGTGTCGATGGGCTGGCGGAGCAGGCCCTGCCATGCGTTGAACTGCTCGGGGAGGAGGTAGGGCTGGACGCCTTTCAGCCCGGGGACGATCTGCGTGAGCTGGAGCAGTAGGGAGAACATCAGGGTCCCGACCACCGCCGCCGCGGAGTTCCGGGTGACCGTGGAGAGCAGGATCCCGATGGCCGCCACCGCGAGCACGGGCATGAGGTAGACGGCAAAGCCCGCGGCCTCCAGGCGGGACGCCTCCCCCGTGGAGATGACGGTGCCCGACAGGGAGACGAGCGGGTGGAAGCCCACCTCGATCGCGCCGCCGATGAGCCCGGTGAGCCCGAAGATCAGGACCGCGACGACCGTGTAGGTGGCGGCGGCAAGCACCTTGCCGGCGAAGATCGGACCGCGCCCGACCGAGCGGGTGAGGATGGTCTTCAGCGTGCCGTTGTTGTCCTCGGTGGCGACGATGTCGCCGGCCACGAGCGCGGTGACCAGCGGCATGAACCAGATCGAGCCGAACAGGAGCAGCACGAGCGGGATCGCGAAGGCGGACTGACGCACGGCGCGGCCGAAGAGCACGTCGTCGGGCGCGCCGGTCTGGACGGCGAGGGCGATGACGAAGATGAGCGGGAAGACGACCGCGGCGCCGAGCCCGAGGTAGGTGCGCTTGAGCGAGACGAGCTTGCGCAGCTCCCAGCGCCAGACGGTCCCCACTCCCGGCCGCCGGGAGTCGAGTCTGTCGGCCTGAGGCCGACGGAGCCGACGCTCGGCGATCGCGCTCATGCCGGAACCGCCTCGGGCGCGGGCTCGGGCTCCGGGGCCCCCTCCGTCAACCGGAAGAAGAGCTCCTCGAGCGACGCCTCGCGCGGGATGAGCGCGCGGACCCCGAGGCCGGCCTCGACGAGCGCGACCGAGAGCTCGGGCGCGGCTTCGTCACCCTCGGTGCGCAGGGCGATCCCCTCGGCGGTGTGCTCCACGTCGTGGACGCGGGGCTGTGCGCGCAGGACGGCCAGCGCCCGGTCGTCGTCCGTGGTGCGCAGCAGATGGCGACCGCCCGCGGTCGCGCGCAGGTCGGCGAGCGCCCCCTCGTAGATGACGCGGCCCTTGCCCACGATCGCCACGCGATTGCAGAGCTCCTCCACCTCGTTGAGCAGGTGCGAGGAGAGCAGGACGGTCATCCCCTCCCCCGCCAGGCGGCGGATGAGCGCACGCATGTCGCGCATGCCCGCGGGATCGAGGCCCGTGGCGGGCTCGTCGAGCAGGAGCAGGCGGGGGTCGCGCAGCAGCGCGCCCGCGATTCCCAGGCGCTGGCGCATCCCGTGTGAATAGCCGCCCACCTTGTGCTTCGCGCGGTCGGCGAGGTCGACGAGCTCGAGGGCGCCTCCGATCCGCTCAGCGGCGTCGCCGCCGTCGAGCGCGGCCACGAGCTCGAGGTTCTTGCGGCCGGTGAGGTAGGGGTAGAAACGCGGCGCCTCGACGAAGCCGGCGACCCCGTCGAGGGCCTGCGCCCCGTCGGCCTGGGGGTCGCGCCCGAACACGCGGATCGTGCCCTCGTCGGCGCGGATGAGCCCGAGGAGCATCCGCAGCGACGTCGTCTTCCCCGCCCCGTTCGGGCCGAGGTAGCCGTACACGTCCCCCGCGGCCACGGTGAGGTCCACGTGGTCGACGGCGAGAACCTCCCCGTAGCGCTTGACCAGCCCGCGGGCCTCGACGGGCGCGTCGCTCACCGCAGGTCCCGCGCCGCCGTCTCGGCCGCCGCGGCGGGCAGCGAGCCGACGAGCGTGTAGCGCGCGCCGCCCTCCGACCACGTGAGCACCGTGCCGAGCGCGGTGGGCAGCTCGTGGCCCGTGGCCCCGTCGACCGAGACCTTCGGAAGCTGGTCGAGCTGCTCCGACGCCTTGCCGCTGTCGCGCTCCTCGAGCACGGCGATCCCGCCGAGCCCGTGCCCGTAGAGGACGAGCGCCCTGGGCGCCTTGCCGTCCTCGGACACGAGGCGGACCTCCTGGCGCGGCAGGCCGACGAGGGTCTTCGGCGCGCGCAGGACGTCGCCGAGCCGGGCGCGGACCGCTTGGGCGCCGCGCACGGAGTGCCCGCGCTCCCGGCGACCCGCGTGCCGGCCCATGGCCGACGAACCGAGCCGCACGCGCTGGTGCTTGGCACCCGGGGGCGAGGGCGGGGTCAGGGCGGAGTCGGGCACGGTCCCGTAGGAGATGTCGGTGGCCTCGAGCTCGAGGACGGGCTCCTCGGAGCCCTGGGCGGTCAGCGCGACGCGGAGCGGCGTGCCGTGGGCGGCGTCCCATGCGAGCGAGAGGGCGCCGAGCAGGCCGCCGTCGTGCTTCGGCGAGACCGAGACCGAGTAGGCCGGCTGCCCCGCGACGTTGGTCGGCCGGGCACCGGAGAGGTTCGCCTCGCGGGCGAGCTTGGCCAGCCCGCGGCGGATCGCGGCGAGGCTCGGCGGCCCGTGGTGCTTCCCGGCCTTGTGGCGCTCCTTGCCCTGCGGGAGCGTCGCCGTGTAGACGGTGTTCGACTTCGCGTCGAAGACGGTCACGGCCTTCCCGTCGGACACGATCTGGGCGTCGCCCCGGTCGGACTGGAGCTCGAGCCGGAAGCGCCCGTCGTCGGTCACCCACGCGCGACCCGTCGCTCCCGAGATGAGCGGCGAGGAGGCGCCGTTCGGCAGCGCGCCGGAGGAGACGAGGCGGTTCGTGAAGCGGATGCGCGCGGTGACGCCGGGCACCGCGGGCGCGGTGAGCGCGCGGTGGACGGCGACGGCGAGGGGTGCGGGGCGTGGCGTGGGGCCGCCGCCGGAGATCGCCGCGGACGCGATCGCCGTGACGGCGAGCAGCCCGGCGAGGGCGACGAGGGCGGCCACGCGGTGGCGGCGGAGCGAGATCATGGAGACGTTGTACCGCCGGTCTCTGAAGGTTCTGTGAGACCGCCCGGAGCCAACGGCAGCTCGAGCCAGACCCGCGCGCCCGTCGCTCCGGTGCGGCCGGCGTGGCGCTCGGCGGTGGTGCGGACGATGGCCAGGCCGAGCCCGGTACCCGGCGTCCCACCCCGGTCCGCCCCGCGCCAGAACCGCTCGAAGGCGCGCTCGGAGTCCGCGGGACCGAGGCCGGGCCCGTCGTCGGTCACCGAGAGCACGGCACGGTCGCCCGTGACCTCGACGCCGACCCGGACGCGCCCGCCGGATGGCCCGTGACGGCGGGCGTTGTCCAGGAGGTTGTCGAGCGCCCGGGCGAGCGCGTCGGGATCCCCGCGCACCAACGCGGGGGCGACGGCGCCGAGCTCGGCGTTCGCACGCGCGGCGCCCTGTCGCGCGAGCTCGTCGAGGCGGACCGCGGCCGTCGGAGGCTGCGCGGCGTCCTCGCGGGCGAGAGCCAGGAGGTCGTCGAGCAGGGCGGAGAGCCGCGCGGCGTCGTGCTCGAGGTCGGCGAGCACGGCCGGGTCGGCGCCGTGCCGGGCGACGTAGGCGGCGTTGCCCCGCAGGGCGGTGAGCGGCGTGCGCAGCTCGTGGGAGGCATCGTCGACGAAGCGGCGCTCGGCCGCGCGCGCCCGCTCGAGCGCGGCGAGCATCGCGTTGAGCGTCGTGCCCAGGCGCCCGAGCTCGTCCCGGGTCGCCGGGCTGGGCAGGCGCCGCGTCGCGTCTCCCGTCCGCTCGATGTCCGCGGCCGCGACGGAGAGCGCCTCCACGGGCCGCAGCGCCCGGCGGGCGAAGAGCGTCGCGAGGCCGGCTCCGAGCAGGAGGGCGCCGAGCAGGGAGAGCAACCCGAGTCGCCGCAGCCGCGCGAGCGTCTCGTCGATGGGGGCCGTGGTGGAGGCGACGAGGACCGCGCCCCCGCTCGCCGGCCCGCCGAGCGCGGCCAGGGGCGCGACGTACACCCGCAGCCCCGCGCCCTCCCGCCGCGCGTCGCGGTAGCCGGCGCGCACGCGGCGGAGCGCCGCGGCCAGCAGCCCGCTCGCGGGCAGGGCGTCGCCGCCGAGTGCCTCCGAGCGCGCGACCGTCCGGCCCCGACGGTCCACGACCTGCACGAGGAGCTCACGGCCGCCGAGCGGCGAGTCGAGCGTTCCCGGGCGCGTGAGCAGCGCCGGGGCGGTCGCGCTGAGCCGCGACACCTCCCCGGCGCGCCGGCGCAGGGCGCGGTCGAGCGAGGCGTGCAGCTCGTGGTCGGTCAGCACCGACAGCGCCACGGTCAGCCCCGCCAGCGCGACGATGATCGCCGCGGCGGTGGCCGCCGCGACCCGGGCCCGGAGCGTCACGGGTCGAGCGCGAAGCCCACGCCGCGCACCGTGCGGATCGGCGCGGGCGACCCGAGCTTGCGGCGCAGGTAGGCGACGTAGCGATCGACGAGGTTGAGCGTCCCCTCACCGTCCCACAGCGCCGCGAGCGCCGCCTCGCGCGTGACGACCTGCCGCGGGTGGCGCAGCAGGAGCTCGAGCAGCTCGGCCTCGCGGGGTGTCAGGCCGAGGTCGCGTCCCGCGCGCCGGCCGACGCGGGCCTCGAGGTCGAGCTCGAGATCGGCGAGGGCGAGCACCCGGGCCCCGCCCCCGCCCGCACGGCGCAGCAGGGCGCGGACCCGCGCGGTGAGCTCGTCCGGCGAGAAGGGCTTGACGAGGTAGTCGTCGGCGCCGGCGTCGAGGCCCGCCACCCGGTCGGCCACCCCGTCCCGGGCCGTGAGCAGGAGGATCGGCACCGCCAGCCCGCGGGCGCGCACGCGCCGGCAGACCGCCAGCCCGTCCACGCCGGGCATGGTCACGTCGAGGACCACGA
>JAABUN010003089.1_pt1 | contig 27000 bp, 20 predicted proteins | sample 5559311 | NCBI WGS metagenome assembly JAABUN01 (sample SAMN10711877, study PRJNA513370) | rock metagenome | isolation source: Antarctica rocks | place: Antarctica: Victoria Land, Siegfried Peak sud
TCAGCCGCTCGACGGCGGCGGCGGCGGGGGAGACAATAGCCATGCGCAGGCTCCTCTGGCGAATTGGTCGGTAGCACAACCAGTATCGCCGGAAGGGCCTGCGCATGCCTTATCTAAACGGTATTGCAATTAGACATTCCCGCCGAACTAACAATCTAACAATATGGGGCGGTTTGATAGTGCAGGATCAAAACTGGCCACCATTGCTCAACAGGCTGCCCGATCTCGCGCTCCTGCTCGAACTCGATCAGGAACATCCGCTCGGCCAACGACTGCGGGTAGATGAAGCGTTCAACCGATGCTATGAGGCGTGGGCGCAGGCTGGCCCCGCGACAGAGTCCCGCGCGATGGTCCGTATGTCGGATGAGTGGGGTGTCCTCGCTATCCGCACGAGCAGCGACATCCTGCTGCGGGCGGTGGATCAGCAAGGGGCGTTCGTAGGCTAGCTGCGGGACGCAGCGACAGCTCTGAAAGAGCATGGTATTTTGGGGCGCATCGCGGCTTTGGCGCGAGGCGCAACCTCCGAGGAATGATCGGACGAGGAGTGAAGATGGCAGGTCTGGCGAGCGACTCGGAGCAGCAGGAACTTCCCAGTCTGACGACACGCCGCCCGTTACAACCGGAAGATCTCTTTCGGATCGCGATGGTGGGCGATGTGGCGGTCAGCCCCGATGGTGCGGCGATCTGCTATGTCCAGACCCGCCTCGACCGCGAGACCGACGCCTACCTGAGCGATCTCTGGCTCGTGCCGTCGGCGGGGATGCCGGGCGAGGCGGTCCAGTTCACGCACGGGCCGCGCACGGTGGCGCAGCCACGCTGGTCGCCGAACGGGCGCTGGCTCGCCTTCCTGGCCGACCGCGCGGACAAGGGCCGCAAGCAGCTCTGGATCATCCCCACGAGCGGGATCGGCGGCGAGGCGCGCGCGCTGACGAGCGGCGACAGCGGCGTCAGCGACTTCGTCTGGGCACCGGATAGCACCCGGCTCGCGTTCGTCCGGGGCGAGACGTACGAGGCGGGCAACGCCGGTACCCTCGCGCCGGACGACGCGATCGCCGAGGGCGGGCGGGTCACCGACGACGTAGTAACGGTGACGCGGATCCGTTACAAGGGCGACGGCGTCGGTTTCACCAATGGGCGGCGCAGCCACCTCTGGACGGTCGACCTCTCCGGCACGGAGACGCGCCTGACGAGCGGTGAACGGGACTATAGCGCGCCCGCCTGGTCGCCCGATTGCCGCGCGATCGTCTGCGTCGCCAAGGTCGGCCCCACCGACGAGATCGACCGCACCGACGGCACCGATCTCTGGATCATCACGGCGAATGAGGGCGGTGGGCCCCGCCGCCTGCCGACCGGCGACGGTCCGGCGGATGCGCCCGCCTGGTCGCCGGATGGGCAACTGATCGCGTTCGTCGGGGACACCCGCGCGAACACCGCTGGAGGGAACGAAGGGATCTGGATCGTCGCGGCGGATGGCTCCGGTGCGCCGCGCAACCTCACGGCGTCGCTCGACCTCAGTATGAGCCTGGCGGTGGGGACCGACGTGCGCGCGGGTCTCGCGGCGGCGCGACCGGTCTGGTCGCTCGATGGTGGTGCCCTCTACGCTCTCGCCTCGTCGCGCGGCGATACACCCCTCTGGCGCGTGCCGCTTGATGGCGGCGCCCCGATGCGTGTCGTCGAGGCGCGCGGACAGCAGGTACAGGCGTTCGCCTTCTGCGCGGCGGGGACGACCCTGGCGCTCAATCTGGCCGATAACCTGAATCCGGGCGATGTCTACTGCGCCGATCCGCGCGATTCCGCCGAAGGGTCGCGCCGCCTCTCCGACGTGAACGGCGCATTCTTCGCGGAAGTGACCCTCTCGACACCGGAGGCGTTCGAGTATGCGGGCGCGGAGAGGTGGTCCATCGAGGGCTGGTTGGTCCCCCCGATCGGTATGAAAGAAGGCGAGCGTTATCCGCTGATCCTCTCGATTCATGGCGGGCCGCACGCCGCCTACGGCAACATATTCCTGTTCGACTTCCAGCTATTGGCGGCGCGCGGCTATGGGGTCCTCTTCACCAATCCGCGGGGCAGTACCAATTACGGCGAGCGCTTCACCCTTGGCTCGAACGATGATTGGGGCGGCGGGGACTACCAGGACGTCATGCTCGGCGTCGATGCGGCGATCGCGCGCGCGCCGTGGATCGATCCCGCGCGCCTCGGCGTGACCGGCGGCTCCTATGGCGGCTATCTGACGAACTGGATCGTGACGCAGACCGACCGCTTCCGCGCCGCAATCACGGAGCGCTCGATCTGCAACATGGCTTCCAAGTGGGGGACGAGCGACATCGGCTACATCGGCAACGATCTCCAGTGGGGTGGCCCGCCGTGGGAGGCTGAGGCGTTCTACCGCGAGCGCTCGCCGCTGACCCACGTCCGCAACGCGCGCACCCCCCTGTTGCTGATCCACTCCGAGCGCGATTTTCGCTGCCTGATCGAGCAAGGGGAGCAGTTCTTCACCGCCCTGAAATATCTGGGGCAGACCGCCGAGTTCGTCCGTTTCCCGAACGAAGGGCACGAACTCTCCCGCAGCGGCCAACCGCTCCACCGCCTGGAGCGCGTGCGCCGGATCATCGGCTGGTTCGCCAAATACCTCTGAGCGGGGGCGGGGACGATCACCGCAGAGACGCAGAGACGCGGAGACGAGAGAAGAATAAGGAGCGGAGCAGGAGACGCAGAGACACAGAGGGGGACGGGGGGAGGACGATTTGAGGAGTGCGGTGCCGCTATGCCTGCAACGCCTTCCTTCATAAGCAGCGGCCAGAAGATTTGCAGCGGCGATGCCCCCTCTCCTCGGATGGGGAGAGGGGGTGGCGAGGCCGTGAGGACGAGCCGGGGGTGAGGGTGTAGGCGGTGCCGCCGCGTGCGTGGGTCCGGGATTGAAATACCCATGAAGGGCAGTAGCTCCCCTCCGGGGGACACTGTCCCGGCTAAGGGCGGCTGCGCCGCCGCAAAGTCCCCTTCGGGGACTGAGCAGTTCCCCACGCCGCAGCGTCACTCAGCGGTCCCCTCTCCCTCTCAGGGAGAGGGGTGGCGCGCGAATGCACGCCGGGGTGAGGGCTTCACCCACCCGCCGGGACTTTTCGCCCGCCCATTTGGCCGAAATGGCGCATAGGCGCTGCCCCGCTTCCGCCCTACCATTGTGGTGGGTGTACCCGCTGGTCGGCGCGACCTGCGGGCGACGCCCGGCAGTTGGTACGATGAGGTGGCATGACAGCGTTCGCGATCGAGACGACCGGCCTGACGCGGCGTTTCGGCGCGCGCACGGCGGTAGATGAACTGACGCTCCAGATCCCGCGCGGCACAGTCTTCGGCTTTCTGGGACCGAACGGGGCCGGCAAGACGACCACCGTGCGGATGCTGACCGCGCTGATCGCGCCATCCGGCGGCACCGCCTGCGTGGCCGGCTACCGGTTGGGGGAGAACGACGAGGCGTTGCGCCGCTCGGTCGGGCTGCTGACCGAGGCTCCGGGCCTCTACGACCGCCTCAGCGCGCGGCAGAACCTCCTCTTCTTCGCGCAACTCTACGATCTCGACAGCAAAGGGGCGGCGCGGCAGGCCGAGCGCTACCTGCGCCTCCTCGAACTCTGGGACCGGCGTGACGACCCGGTCGGCGGCTTCTCGCGCGGGATGCGCCAGAAACTGGCGATCGCGCGGGCGCTCCTGCACGAGCCGCAGATCGTCTTCCTCGATGAGCCGACCGTCGGCCTCGACCCCGAAGCGTCGAAGATCGTCCGCGACTTCGTGCGCGAATTGCGCGCGGACGGGCGCACGATCTTCCTCACCACGCACAATTTGGCCGACGCGGACGAACTCTGCGACCTGATCGGCATCTTCCGGGGACATCTGCTGCACCTCGACACGCCCGCACGGCTGCGTGCCAAGCTCTTCGGGCAAGGGACACGCGTCACCATCGCCGATGGGGCCGCGCCGTGGGCCGCGACGGCGCGCGCCCTCCCCTTCGTCCGCGACGTGGCGATTGCCGCCGACAGCCTCGCGGTGGCGATCGACGAGCCGGAGGCGCACAACCCGGCGCTGGTGGCGGCCCTGGTGGCGGCGGGCGCGCCGGTCCGCTATGTGACGCCGCAGGAGCACACGCTGGAAGAGGTCTATCTCGAATTGCTGGGCGAGCACGCGGCGAGCGAGGCGGGGGTGGGCGCGTGAGGCGGGTACTGGTGATCCTCCGCAAGGAGTGGCTCGAACTGCGCCAGGACCGGCTGATCCTGCTCGGCACCTTCGGCCCCGCGCTGATGCTGACCCTCCTGCCCCTGTTCGGCCTGTGGGCGGTCCGCCGCGCGCCCGACAGTGCGCCGCAGGACAACACCCTCACCGACGCGAATCCCCTCCTCGCGGGCCTGGGCGGGCGGGAGTTCGGGCAGGCGATCCTCGGGCAGCAGCTCTCGGTCTTCTTCTTCCTGTTGCCGCTGATCATCCCCAGCGTGATCGCCGCTTACAGCATCGTCGGGGAGAAGGCCGGGCGGACCCTGGAACCATTGCTCGCCTCGCCGCTGCGAACCTGGCAACTCCTCCTCGGCAAGACCCTCGCCGCGCTCCTCCCGGCGGTCGCGGTGACCTGGCTCCTCGGCGGACTCTTCGTCATCGGCGTGCGCGCCCTGGCCGTCTCGCCGCGCGTGGTCGCCGCCGTGGTCAGCCCAGGTTGGCTGACCGTGCTGATCCTCTGCACGCCGCTCCTGGCGCTGGTCACGATCGCGCTGATGGTCGGTATCTCGGCCCGCGTCCACGACCCGCGCACGGCGCAGCAGATCTCCGGCGTGCTGGTCCTGCCGGTCGTGACCTTCGTGGCGGGGCAGGTGACCGGGCACCTGGTGCTGAGTCCCACCCTGGCCTTGGGGCTGACCGTCGTGCTGGTGCTCCTGGCTGCGCTGACCCTCATGGTCGCCGCGCGCCTCTTCGCGCGCGAGGTGGTACTGACCCGCTGGCGGTAGCGGCGTCACGCTTGCGTCTTCAGTGCCAGCGAACAGCAGCGACCCGCCGATCGGCTGATCAACGGGGCGTTATGGCTTTGGAATGATACCTCTCGGATAGTTGTGAGCGCGGGGTACGATCACTCCTTACTGAATGGTGATCAGGCCCCTTGCCACTGCGGCTCGTCGAGCTGGACGGGGCGCAGATCCCAGTCGCGGTTCTCGACCGTGTCCTTGTGGACGTTGATATGGACGCCCTGCTCGTCCGCGTCCGTGATCTCGCTGAACGGGATGTAGAGGGTTCGCCCGAGTCCCGTTACCCGCGCGCCGACCTGGAGATAACCGCTGCCGAAACGCGCCTCGCCGCCGATCGGCTGCGAGAGGATCGTGTCGCTCTCCCGCTCGCGATAGACCCGATCGACCGTCCCGATCTCCACACCGTTTAGATCGACCGCCTTGGCTCCCTGCATCACGAACTGATCCATCGTTCATACCTCCTTGACCCCACATAGCCGCACGGCGCGTGCCAGCCCGCCCGCATCAGTAGGTCGCCAGCGGCGGGACGATCTCGCCCAGCGCCTCGATCAGGCGCGTGTTCTCCTCGGCGGTGCGGACGGTGAGCCGCAGGTGCGCGGGGATAATCGGCGACCCCGAGAAGTTGCGGACGACCATGCCGCGCCGCTCCAGTCCGGTATAGACCCGTTGCGCCGTCGCGACATCGGGCCAGCGGGTCAGGATGAAATTGGTGACCGAAGGGTAGACGTGCGCGCCGAACGACCGCAGTGCCTCGGCGAACGGCTCGCGCTCCGCGACGATCGCCGCGACGTGCGCGCGCATCCCGTCGAGGTCGCGCAGGGCGGCGGCGGCGACCCGCGCCGTGACCTCGCTGACGCTGTTGGGCGGGCGGACCCGGTTCATCAGCGCGGCGACGTCCGCCTGGGCCACCCCCCACCCGAGGCGCATCCCCGCCATCCCGAAGCCCTTGGACATCGTGCGGACGACGATCAGGTTGGGATACTTGGCGATGAGCGGGATCGCCGACCACTCCTGGAATTCGGCGTAGGCCTCGTCGACCACCACCATGCAGGGCGCGGCGGCGATGAGCCGTTCAATCGCCGCCGGATCGGCGGGGTTGCCGGTGGGGCTGTTCGGGTTGCAGATGAAGAGGATTTTCGCCCCTGCGGCGGCGGCGAGGGTCGCAGCCTCGTCGATCGCGAAGTCGGCGTCGCGCGGGACGGTGCGGACGGTCGCGCCGAGCTGGCGAGCGCAGATCGCGTACATCGAGTAGGTGGGTATCGGGATCACGACGGCGTCGCCGTTGTCGAGGAAGGTCTTCGTGATCACATCGAGGATCTCGTCGGCCCCCGCCCCGATCACGAGCTGATCCTCGCCGACGTTGCAATAGGGGGCGATCAGGCTCGCCAACTCGGCGTAGGCGGTGTCGAAATACTCGTTGGGGATCCGCTCGGCGCGCGCCGCGTCCATCGCCCGATCCCAGATTGCGGGCGGATGGGGCGAGGTATTGAGATCGAAGCGGATCACCTCGCTGACCATGAGGCCGTGGCGCGCGGCGACCGTCTCGCTCGACGCCTCCCACTCGTAGGGATCGAAATCCAGGACCGTGCGGCGGGCAAATCGTTCGACCATCACTCCTCCTTCTCTCGAGGCAGAGTATACACCGCGCCTCAATCCGCCTTGGTGAAAGACGCAGGGTAGAGGATGCAGCGTGCTTCGAGGAGATGCGAGCTATCGGGGACGCCTCATGCGTGAGGCGTGCGTATTGCTGCTCGATAGCTTCCTTGCAGACGCCGTCTACCCAGCTAACACTGTGATTGTTGACGGAGGGATATGAGGGAATGGGGCGAGCGCCCGGCGCGTTATCGTGAGGTGCCTGGTCGCACTGTGAGTTATCTTGCGTTCCTTGAGCGACTTCGGTAACAATCTGTCCTGGTATTCGGTGGCGTCGGGCGAGCGAGGTGCGAAGTGGCGACGGCGATACGGCAACGGAGCGGCACCCTGGCGCTCGATCTAATCGGCAATACGCCCCTCCTGCGCCTGGAAAAGGTGACGGCGGGCCTGCCGGACGGGGTGGGTGTCCTCGGGAAGGCCGAGTGGCGCAATCCGGGCGGGAGCGTCAAGGATCGCCCGGCCCTGGCGATGATCCGCGACGGGATCGCGCGCGGGGCGCTGACCCCCGAGAAGACGATCCTGGAGGCGACGAGCGGCAACACCGGGATCGCGCTGGCGATGCTCGGCGCGGCGCTCGGCTACGCGGTCGAACTCTGTCTGCCGGGGAACGCCAGCCCGGAACGGAAGCGGATTCTCCGTGCCTATGGCGCGACGACGATCCTGACCGACCCGCTGGCCGGGAGCGATGGGGCGATCATGGAGGCGCGCCGCCGCTACGCCGCCGATCCCGAGCGGTACTTCTACGCCGACCAGTACAGCAACGAGGCGAACTGGCGCGCGCACTACGCCGGGACCGCCCCGGAAATCTGGGCGCAGACCGGCGGCGGGGTGACGCACTTCGTCGCGGGGCTTGGGACGAGCGGCACCTTCATGGGCACCGGGCGGCGGCTGCGCGAATATAATCCTGCCATCGCGCTGATCGCCATGCAGCCGGACAGCCCGTATCACGGCCTGGAAGGGTTGAAGCACATGGCGAGCGCGATCGTGCCGCCCATCTACGACCCCGTCCTCGCCGATGAGCAGCTGACCGTGCCGACCGAGGAAGCCTACGCGATGGTGAAGCGACTGGCGCGCGAGGAAGGGTTGCTGGTCGGCATCTCGGCGGCGGCGAACGTCGTCGCGGCGCTCACGGTGGCCCGCCGGCTGACGAGCGGCACCGTGGTGACGATTCTCTGCGACGGCGCGGACAAGTACCTCTCGGAGCGCTTCTGGGAGGACGAGGATGAGGGCGATGCGTAACGAGCGCGGGGCAAATGGGCGACCGTCCCCATTCGTCATCCGGCACTCGTCAGTGGCTCCCCTCGGGGGATTCGTCATTATCCTGGGGGCGTCGTGAGCTTGCACTGGACCACCGCGCAGCGCGACGCGGTCGCGCGGCATGGCGAGAGCGGCTACCCGGACGAGATCTGCGGCTTCCTGCTCGGCACGCAAACGGACGGCGAGAAGCAGGTCCGCGAGGTGGTGCCGGTGGGGAATGAGTGGGAAGAAACGGCGGAGCGCCGCCGCCGCTTCATGATCGCCCCGCAGGATTTCATGCGCGAGGAGCGCCGGGCGCGCGAGGCGGGCTGGGAGATCCTCGGCTTCTATCATTCCCACCCGGACCATCCGGCGCGACCTTCGGAGACCGACCGCGAGGCGGCCTGGCCGGGCTATTCGTACGTGATCCAGTCGGTGCGCGCCGGACGCGCCGCCGAAGTCCATAGCTGGCGCTTGCAGGACGACCGAGCAGGCTACGACGAGGAGACGATCGTGGTGCGCTCCGCCGACTAGCGCTCACCAGCGGGTACTACAGCAGTCCTATTCGTCACTCGTCATTCGTCACGTTACAAGGGGGAGCTTCGATGGCAGCGAATATCACGGTACTGATCCCGACCGCGCTGCGACAATTGGCGGGCAATCAGGAGACCTTAAGCTATGAGGGCGGCACGGTCGGCGAGGTGCTGACCGGGCTGACCGCGCAGTACGGCGAGTTGCGGAAGCATCTCTATCGCGAGAACGGGCAGTTGCGGAACTTCGTCAACATCTATCTCAACGACGAAGACATCCGCTACCTCGAGAAGGACGGTACCGGCGTCAGCGATGGCGACACGATCACGATCGTCCCGGCGATCGCGGGCGGCGTCGCGACAAGCGAGGAGATGGTCCTCTCCCCGGAGGAGATCGGGCGCTACAGTCGCCACCTGATCATGCCCGAAGTGACAATGGAGGGGCAGAAGAAGCTGAAGGCGGCGCGGGTGCTGCTGATCGGCGCGGGCGGGCTCGGCGCGCCACTCGGCCTCTACCTGACCGCTGCGGGGATCGGGCACCTCGGCATCGTCGACAGCGACGTGGTGGACGACTCGAACCTCCAGCGGCAGGTCACCTTCACCACCGAGGACATCGGCATGTCGAAGCTCGATGCGGCGAAGCGGCGTCTCACCGCACTGAACCCGCACATCGAGATTACAACGTTCGAGACGCGCCTGACGAGCGAGAACGCGCTCGAACTCTTCAAGGATTACGACATCATCGTCGATGGGACCGACAACTTCCCGACGCGCTATCTCGTCAACGACGCCTGCATCCTCCTCGGCAAGCCGAATGTCTACGCCTCGATCTTCCGCTTCGAGGGGCAGGTCTCGATCTTCGGCGCGCCGGATGGTCCCTGCTATCGCTGCCTCTACCCGGAGCCTCCCCCGCCGGGCCTGGTCCCATCCTGCGCCGAGGGCGGCGTACTGGGGGTGCTACCGGGGATCGTCGGGGCGCTCCAGGCGGCGGAGGTGATCAAGCTGGCGCTCGGCATCGGCGAGCCCCTGATCGGGCGATTGCTCCGCTTCGACGCGTTGAAGATGCAGTTCCGCGAGTATAAGCTCCGCAAGGACCCTGATTGCCCGGTCTGCGGCCCGCACCCGACCGTCACCGGCCTGATCGACTACGACGAGTTCTGCGGCGTCAACGCCGGGCCGGAAGTGGACCTCGATGCGAGCGAAGAGATCACTCCGACCGAGCTGAAGGGTCGCCTCGACGCGGGCGAGCGACTCGTGATCGTGGACGTGCGCGAGGCGCACGAGTGGGCGATCGGGCGCATCGACGCGCCGGACGTGCGCTTCATCCCGCTCGGCGATCTCCCCTCGCGGATGCATGAGCTCGATACGGCGGACGACATCATCATGCAATGTCGTTCCGGCGTCCGCTCGGCGAAGGGGCTGGCGATCCTGCAAGGGGCGGGCTTCCGCAAGCTGCGGAACCTGACCGGCGGCATCCTCGCCTGGTCCGATGAGGTAGACCCGACGATCGCGAAGTACTGACGAAGTGGGCGCAGTAGACGAGTAGGCGAGAAAGTACGAGCGACGAAGTACGAAGTACGAGAGGGCCGGGTGGCGCTGCCACCCGGCCCCTTGCTCTGCGCGGTGCTCAGGGGATCGGCTGGGTCGAGGGGAGAGTGGCGAGCGCTTGATAGAGCACCTGCGCGTACCAGCCGCGCGAGGCGGGCGTGTTCCAGTCGGCCCACGGCTGCCCGACCGGGCGATCGGGGATCGCGCCCGCCTCGCGCACGTAGGTGGCGATGGCGCGGCGGTCGGCCCGCGCGCGCGCCGTGCCGTTCGGCAGGTTCGGGTAGGGCGCGGTATCGTCCGCGAGCGTCCAGAAGCCCTTTTCGACCAGCGCGCGGGTGATGAAGAGGATCGCCTGCTGGTGCAGGACCGGACCGGTCGGGTCGTAGGTGCCATCGGCGTAGCCCTGCGCCACGCCGTAATGGGCCAGCGTCCGCACGGCCCGCCAGAGATCGTCGTCGACCGGTCCCCGATCGGGGAAGTCGGCGTCGGACCACTCCTCCGCGTCCCAGCCCGCCGCGCGCGCGATCAGGGCGGCGGATTGCGCGCGCAGGACAGGGTCGGCGGGGCCGAAGCGCCCATCGGCGTAGCCCTGAATGATCCCGCGCTCGGTCAGAGCGACGATGGCGGCGCGATACGGGCTATCGGCGGGAACATCGTAGAGGCGCGGGGAGAGGAGCAGCGCGTGGCGTTCCCGGCTATTTGGCAGATAGCCTGTCGCGATAATCTGTCCAGCGTTATTGATGTGCGTCGCCTCGGAGATGACCCAGGATGTGTCGGCGGGGACGAGTCCTTGAAGTATCCTGAACTGTTGGCCGTCATAGAGGGCGGGGAGACCGCCCGCAGGATCGTGACTGCGTCCGAGAATTTGCCCGCGGTCATTGATCGCGATCGCGCTGCCCGGCCCGAGGTCGATCGTGGTGCCGGTGCGGGTGTCATAGCTGAAAGCGCGTGACGGATCCTGATCGTTGCCAAAGTATGTCCCGACAACGAGACCGGTATTATTAATACAGGAAGCGGTAGAGTAGCCATCGACGGAGAAGGGGTGAATATCGCGATAGCCGTTCTGATCGAGCACAGCGGCATGCCGTACGATCGGGCCGACACGAATCTCTCCCGCGATCACACCCTCCTCGTTAATACTGAACCATCGCCCGCCATAACCGAATGGGTCTGGCAATCTGTGGAGTGCGCCGCCCTCGTACAGGTAGCTGCCGTAGCCTTGCTGCGCTGAGCGAGCTGAATAGGCGATCAAGACTTGCTGGCGGCTATTGCTGTCCTGGATGCTGAGGAAGGTGCCGTCAATGTCGACAAAGGTTATTCTCCCGCCTTCGTACCGCGCGAGACGGGGAGTATCACATCCCGAGGTGCCCGGTGCCACGTAGAAAATAGCGCTGCTATCAGTGAGCGCAAGGATGTTGTCTCCAACAGCCCTGCAAAGATTTAGTCGGGGATCGGTAAGCGTTCCACTGGTATAGAGGAATACCTTCGGCAGTCGTAAATCGGGATCGTTCGGATAATTCAGGTCGGGGAGCGCTGTTTGGGCAGTCCCGACAACCTGTCCTGTAGCGTTAAGATCCATCGGTATGCTGACCGGGCCGCCGAAGGTGCCGATGTCGGTGACGACGTAGGGCGAAAGGGTCGCCGCCTTGATGGGGATCGCCTCGGATAGCGGCGGTGCGAACACCAGCAGCGCCAATACCAGCTGTATGAGCCGCTTGAGTGCGTGCTTCCTCATCGTTCCCCTCCTACTTTCCCGATGCTTGCCCTGCCGCGTCCCCTCCGGCGAGCAGCTGCACTGTAGCAAAACTGATGGCTGTTAACAAGACATACGCGATTATGCCGAGTAAGTGTCCGAAATGCGAAAAGGTGGCGAGTTATAGTATCTGTCGTTATACTCTGAAACGAAACCTCCAGTGCGACGACAGTGGTGGGCCTGTCCGCGTAGGTTTCTTCAGCGCCAATTACTGAGAAAAACAACAATCGACATGACCGCCGCCGCCGATCCGAAAATGTGGTGGGGGATTCGATGCACACCGACGTACCCGCTGGCACCGCCACCGAGCCGCTCGATTGGGTGGCGCTCGGACGCCCGGAATTCGATGAGCTGCTGGCCTACGTGCGGCGGCAGATGCCCGGTACCAACACCGCGCTGATCGAGCGTGCCTACGAGTATGCGGCGACCGCGCACGCCGGGCAACGTCGCAAGAGCGGCGAGGCATATATCTTCCACCCCATCGCCACCGCCCGGATCCTCGCCGAGATGCAGCTCGACCCCGAGACGATCGCGGCGGCGCTCCTCCACGATGTCATCGAAGATACCGGCGCGACGACCCAGGAGATCACCGCGCAATTCGGCGCGCGGATCGCCAAGCTGGTCGATGGCGTCACGAAGCTCGGTCAGACCGCCAGCCGCCTCGCCCAGAACGAGGAGAGCGCGGGACGCCACGAGCGCGAGAAGGCGGCACAGGCCGAGAATCTCCGCAAGATGGTCCTGGCGATGGTGGATGATGTCAGCGTGGTGCTGATCAAGCTCGCCGACCGCCTCCACAACATGCGCTCCGCCCCGCTCGACCGCCCCGAACGCCAGCGTCGCAAGGCGCTGGAGACGATGGAGATCTACGCGCCCCTGGCGAACCGCCTCGGGATCCGCCAGTTCAAGTCGGAACTGGAAGACCTGGCGTTCAAGTACCTGGAGCCGGAGAAGTACGCCGAGCTCGACGAGCGGTTGCGGAAAGAGAGCCCGGAGCATGGCCGCTACATCGAGCGGGTGACGGAGGAGTTGCGCGAGGCGCTCGATGCGGCGGGGATCCGCGCGGAGATCTCGGGGCGGCGGAAGCACACCTATTCGATCTATAAGAAGATGGATCGCAAGGGTACGTCGTTCGATGAGATCTATGACGTCATCGGCATCCGCGTGATCGTCAACGAGAACCGCGATTGCTACGGCGCGCTCGGCGTCATCCACGAGAAGTGGCACCCGATCTCCGGCGAATTCGATGACTACATCGGTCGCCCCAAGGAGAGCATGTACCAGTCGCTGCACACGGCGGTGCTGGCGCTGGAAGCTCGCCCACTGGAGATCCAGATCCGCACCTGGGAGATGCACCGGGTCGCGGAGTACGGCATCGCGGCGCACTGGCGCTACAAAGAGGCCGGGCGCAGCGACGCCAATGTCGAGGCGAAGGTTGCCTGGCTGCGCCAGCTGATGGAGTGGCGCGACGAGGTGGTGGACGCGCAGGAGTTCGTGGAGTCGTTGAAGAGCGATGTCTTCCGCGAGATGATCTACGTCTTCACCCCGGCTGGCGACGTGATCGATCTGCCGAAGGGGGCCACCCCGGTCGATTTCGCCTATCGGATCCACACCGATGTCGGCCACAGCTGCGTCAGCGCGAAGGTGAACGACAAGCTGGTGCCGCTGAACTCGCAGCTGGAGAACGGGCAGGTCATCCGCATCCAGACCTCCAAGACGAAGCCGGGGCCGAGCCGCGACTGGCTCAACCCCTCGCTCGGCTACGTGATGACGGCGGGGGCGCGCGAGAAGCTGCGCCAGTGGTTTCGTCGGCAGCGCCGTGAGGAGAACATCGCGCAGGGCAAGGATGTCCTGGAGCGGGAGTTGAAGCGCCTCGGCCTCGATGTGCGCGCCGATGAGGTCGCCAAACACTTCACGGCCTACACCAAGACCGAGGACTTCCTGGCCGCGATCGGCTACGGGGCGGTCACGCCGCAGCAGATCGCCAGCAAGCTCGATACGCCGGTCGAGCGCGAGGCGCTGATCCCGACCCGCCACGCCACCAGCCGCCCGATGCGTGCCAGCTTCCAGATCACCGGGGTGGGCGATCTGCTGACGAGCATCGCGCCTTGCTGCAAGCCGATCCCCGGCGACGAGATCGGCGGCTTCGTGACGCGCGGGCGTGGGGTCACGATCCACCGCGCCGATTGCCCGAACATCATCAACGTCTCCGAGCCGGAACGGGTGATGAAGGTCTCCTGGGGCGGGGACGACGCGACCCTCTATCCGGTGCAGATCCGCGCCGGGGCCTGGGATCGCGTGGGGTTGCTGCGCGACATCACAGCGCTGGCCGCCGACGAGAAGATCAACATCCTCTCGGTGCTGACAACGACGCACAGCGACCGCAGCGTGACGATCCTGATGACGATCGAGGTCGCGAGCATCCCGCAGTTGCAGCATATCCTCACCCGCTTCGCCAACGTCCGCGATGTCTACGAGGTGATGCGCGACGGGCGCGAGCCGATCGATCTGATGGCCGCGAATCAGGCCGATTAAGCCGCGCCGTACCGATCCCCGACTTTCCGATAGGTCGCTCATGCGGCCGATGGGGAGTTTTTCATTCCAATGCCTGTCTGTGACGTACCCTGCCGCGTGAATCGCACGGAGGTGTTAGGATGCGCCCTCGGTCGGGAGCATTGGGAGCGTGGAGCACAGGGGTGGAACCAATGATCGATTTCATCAACCCGGCGTCGTTGGCGGGGCGTACGCTGCCGTTCAGCCGCGCCACCAGGGCGGCGGGGCTTGTCTTCGTCTCGGGGCATAGCGCGCCGCACGACCCGGCGCACGGGCAGTCGCGCCCGGATTCGCCGCAGGGCCAGGTGCGCGGGGCGCTGACGACCCTCGATCTGATCCTGCGCGAGGCGGGGAGCGATCTCTCGCGCGTGGTGCAGATGACGATGCTGATCACCGATCCCGCCGACTACGACGCCTGTAATGAGGAGTACGTCAAGCACTTTCCGGGCGGCTTACCCGCGCGCCACACCGCGCGCTTCGGCGTGCCGACCGAGGCCAAGGTGGCGTTTTCGTGTATCGCGCTGGCGGGGGAGTAGGCGAGTAGAGCGAGTAGGCCAGTAGATGAAGTGGGCGAGTAAGAACGATGAGCGATACCGTCACGCTGGGGTCGTTGCGGCGTGGGCTGATCCCCACCTATGCGCGTTGGAACAGCGACTTCACGGTTTCGCGCACGATCGGCGTCCCGGTGCCCTAGACCGAGGAGCAGGTCGCGGCGGACTACGCGCGCCTCGTCGCCGACGACAGCACAGCGGCGTTCACCTGCTACGAGCGATCGAGCGGGCGTCCGATCGGCAACGCCTCCTGGAGCGGTATCGATCTCCACAACCGCACGGCGGAATATACAGTTTTCATTGGCGAGGGCGATTGTCGGGGGCGCGGCTATGGGACCGAGATGACGCGGCTGATGCTCGATTACGCCTTCACCGCGCTCGGCCTGCACAGCGTTTGGCTGCGCGTCTATGCGTTCAATCCGGGCGCGGTGCGCGCCTATACCACGGCAGGCTTCCGCGAGTTCGGACGCCGACGGGAATGCAAACGCCTGGGACAGACCCTCTATGATGTGATCTACATGGAATGCCTCGCCGGTGAGGTCGTGAGTCGTGAGTCGTGGGAGGAGCCGGCAGTCGGCAGTGGAGCACCGTGCAAAATGTTTGGCCTGGTGCTCCGGGGGCTCAAGCCCCCGGCTACGGGCACCTGACGGCACCGGCGAAGTCCGCCTGCGCGGACTGGGCCGTGTCGCAGGGCCAAGCATCTTGCGTGGCGCTGTAGTCGTATCATTCCCCTGCGTAGTTCTTAACTACTCGAACTACTCGAACTACTGGCCCACTTCGCCCACTGGCCCACTGGCCCACTGGCCCACTGGCCCACTGATCTCGGAGGCGACGGTGCGAAATCTCCTGGTCCATCTGCGCGGGCGCGGGACCGATGAGCTGCGGCGGATCGCCGACTGCTGGGATGTCGCGCTGACCGGGCGGGCCGACGCCGATCACGTCGCGCAGCTCTACCGGACGCTGCGCGATCCCTGGGTCGTGCGCGATCGGGTCGAGGCGCTCGGCGACGCCGAGTGGGCGATCATCGAGACGATCCTCGCGAGTGAGCCGCCCCCCACGCCGGAGGCATTACCCGCGCTCGTCGCGCTGGACCCCCCTGCGGTTACGGCGGCGCTTGACGCGCTGCGCGGCTGCGGCATCCTGGCGACGGAGCCGACGGCCCCCCTCGAACTCCCCCGCGAACTGGCGACCGCGTTCCGGCGCGTGCAGGAGGAGCAACTGCTCGGCCCCGGCCTGGGGCCGGAGACGCCCCTGCGCGCGCTGCTGACCACCCTCGAAGGGGGCGAACTCGAAGAGGCGGCGGAGGCGTGGGGGCTGCGTGCCACGCCGGGGACGATCGGGCGCGAGGCGTTGATCGACGAGATCCTGGCGCGGGTCGATCTGCCGGAGCAGCGCCGCGTGGTCGTCCGTGCGCTCCCATCGGAGGCGGGCCAGGTCTTCGGGGCGATCCGCGAGGCGAGCGGGCGACAGGCGCTCGCCGCCCTGCGCGCCGAACTGAAGCTCGGTCGCCCGGCATTGCGGGAGGCGGCACGCGTCCTCAACCGGCGGCTCCTCGCCTGGCCGACCTGGGACGAGGCGGCGGGTCGATCGCTGATCGTCCCGAGCGACATCCTCGCCCCGCGTCGTCCGCCGCGCGATGCCCCGCCGCCCCTAGAGGAGGTCGCGGCACATCCGCTACCACGCCCGACCTATCTTTACGGTGCCGCGTGGGATCTGCTGACGATCCTCCAGCGCCTGAGCCAGCGCACGCTCGAATGGCGCGATGGCGACGAGGAGCGCAACGCGACCGCCTCGCGCCGCCTCGCGCCCGCCCTCTGGAATGGCCTGCTGGACACGAACCAGGTGCGGCAGGGGTACGTGCCCTTCCTGCTGGCCCTGGCGCTCGATGAAGGGCTGGTGCGGGTCGAGGAAGAGCACTACGCGGAGTATGGACCGGCGCTCGAACCGTGGCGCGGGCGGAGTTTCCCGGAGCAGACGCGCGCGCTATTGCGCCGCTGGCGACGCGCGTCCGACTGGCCGGAGGGGCCGAGCCAGGAGGACTTGCAACTGGCGAACGTCGATTGGCCCGGCGCGCGCGAGGCGACCCTGTCCGAGCTGCGCGCCTGCGTCGTGGGCACCTGGTACGACGCGGCGACGCTGGCGCTGCGGATCGCCCGGCTGCGCCCCGGCCTGCTCGGGGGCAGCTTCAGCGCCGCGCGCGCGAGCGGCCCCGCCGGGACGCGCGAGGAGGTGACGACGGCGGCGATCGAGGTGCTGCTGCACGGTGCGCTGGTGCCGCTCGGGCTGCTGGCACAGGGAGCGTACGCGCGCGGCAAGCGCGAGGAAGCGGCGGTGGCGCTGACCCCGGTCGGGGCGTGGCTCCTGGGTCGGGGGGAGGAGCCGTCGCCCGCCCCGCGCGGCGACCGCGCGCTGGTCGTGGGGGCCGATTTCGAGATCCTGCTGCTGCAACCGGCCCCGCGCCGCATCTGGGCGCTCGGCGCGATCGCCGATCTCGTCCGGCTGGATACCGCCAGCGTCTATCGGCTCGGCGAGGCGTCGGTGCGGCGCGGGCTCGCGGACGGGCTGACCGCCGCCCAGATCGTCACGCTGCTGGAGCGAGGCGGGCGGGCACCGCTGCCGCAGAATGTCGCGTTCACCATCGGCGAGTGGCTGCGCGGCCACGCCGGGGTGCGCCTGACGCGCGCGCTGATCCTGCGCCCCGACGATCCGGCGACGATCGAGCGGGTGATCCTTGCGCTCACGCGCGCGGGCGCGACCGCCCCCGAAACGCTGCCCGATGGCCGCCTCCTCATCACCATCGCCACCGATCGCGACGCCGAAGCGATACTCGTCACCCTGCGCGAGGCGGGGCTGAGCCCGCACTGGCTGCGCTGAAAGCTTCAGCATTTCCACTGTGTCGTCCGGTCCGATCTTCCGGAGTGTGCTCGCCGCCCTGAGCGCGAACGCGGCAGAGCGCGCCGGTGTTGGCGATATTGTCGGTGTCGGGCGGACGGAAGTGTGCGTTCAGCAGGATTGCCGATCGTGCACTGGTAGACGACAACGGCGTGGGGATCGCCCCTACCATTGGCGCCCGATCGCGCGCGGGGACTGGCCTAACGTTCCCGTCGGGCGAGGCGGCTGCCGAAGCGGAGCCAGGCGATCGCCCCATCCTCGTCGCGCAGGAACTCGCCGCGCCCATCGGTGTACGGCGGATCGAGGGCGATCAGGCTGTCATCGGCATGGGTGGCGATGCGCGTCGGCGGGGGCGTCGCGCCGGGCGGGGTGTCGCGCTGCGGGAAGCCGCCCTTCGGTCGGACTTGCAGGCGCAGCGTCGTTCCCTCTAACATGATCTCGATGTCGCTCAGCGCCCCGCGATAGATGCCGCTGTAGGGCGCGAGTTCGTCCGCCGTGCGCGCGGGCGGCACGGTCGGGGCCGACGCGATCCCGCAGAAGCGGCGCAATGCGTCGGGGAGGACGGCGCTGTGCAGCTCGCTCCCCCGGTCGGCGTTCGTCACGATCGTCAGCGCGAAGCGGCGCGCGGGGACGAGCAGCAGGATCGAGAGCTGCCCATTCGTCCCGCCGGTATGGCGGACCGTTTTCAGGCCACCCACCTCCTTGACCATCCAGGTGAGGCCGACCGCCCCAGCCCCGCTCCCCGCTGGGGTGGCGGCGGTCTGCATGGTGGTGAGGGTTTCCTGGGCCAGCAGCCGCGTGCCGTCGGGCGCGGTGCCGTCGCCGAGCTGGAAGCGGGCGTAGGTCAGCACGTCGCGCACGCTGGCGCTGATCCCGCCGACCGCGTGCGCCGCGCGCGGCAGCGCCCAGGGGCGCGCGACGGTCGTGCCCGCCTCCCCGACCGTGTGCCCAACGGCGACGCGGCGGCTGATGCAATCGTTGGCGAAGAAGAACGACTCCGCCATGCCGAGCGGGTCGAGGATGAGCGCTCCTAGCGCGGCCTCGTAGGGGTGCCCGGTGACGACCTCGATGATGCGCCCCGCCAGGTAGAAGCCCGCGTTATTGTAGGAGAAGTGCTGGCCGAGCGGCGTCCATTGGGGCAACTCGTCCAGCCGCGCCACGATCCGCGCCAGCGCGTCGTCGCCCGCGCCGGTGTCGTCGAAATAGTCGCCGCGCCAGCCGCCGGTGTGGCTGAGCAGGTGCCGGAGCGTCACCCGCGCCGCGACCTCCTCATCGCGCAGGCGCAACTCGGGGAGATAGGTTCGCACCGGAACATCCAGATCGAGCCTGCCCGCCTCGACGAGGCGCATGATCGCCGTGCCCGTGAAGGTCTTGGTGATCGAGCCGATCTGGAAGAGGGTGTGGTCATTCACCGCGACCGGGGCCTCGACATTCGTGATCCCGAAACCTACCGTTTGCACGACGCCATCCCGCAGCACACCGACCGCCACGCCTGGCACGCCGAGTCGCGCCATCGCCGCCTGGACATCATCGCAGAGGGCGCGGAAATCGGCATCGGTGGTCGCCGCCTCGTGCCCCTGTTCGCTCATCGCTCCTCCTCATCTCGATCCCCTTCGCCGTTGCTGTGGTGGACTATACGCGCGCGCCGCCGAATCCTCAATCGCGCCCGTGGCGTGGACGGATGGAGGGTCGTTGGAGCGGCAAAGGTTCCCTCGTAACCCAGTTGTGCGTGGCGATAGGAGCGGCGCGCGGTGCGTGCTAGAATGTGGCGAAGCGACTATAACCGAGGCGCGCGCCGGGGTATGCCGTGCGATACGCCGGGGAGGTCGCCCCACGGTAAACTGATCCTGTCCGCGCGACGTATTAACCAAACATGAGCGTGCCGCGCGCTGGAGCACGGCGCTGAGGACGATAGGCGAGGAGTGCAGCGGTGAATTTCGAGGAAGCGCGCGCCGAGTACGGGCGCTTGCGGCAGGCGTACGACAGCAGGCAACTCAGTCCCGAGGAATACGGGCGGCGGGTGCAGGGGTTGCAGGTGCGCGACTCCGCTGGCACCTATTGGGCGATCGAGGGGAACTCGGGCGGCTGGCTCCGCTACGATGGGGCGAATTGGGTGCCGGGTCAGCCGCCGACCGCCGCTCCCGCCGCGAGCGGCTTCGGTGGCTCGCCGCAGGGCAACTTCGGTCAGCCCCAAGGTGGCTCCGGTCAGCAGCCACAAGGGGGTGGCGGGCAGCAATCGCAGGGTGGATTCGGCCCGGCACAGGGGCAGCTACAGGGCCAGCCACAAGGGCAACCACAACCCCAGGGCGGCCACAACCCGCAGGGCAGCTACGGCACCGCCGCAGCGACGCCGAAACGTGGGAATCGTGGCCTGCTGATCGGCTGCGGCGTCGTGGCCGTGCTCCTCCTCCTCTGCGTCGGCGGGGTGACGGCGGCGTTGCTCGCGGGCGGGGGCAGTTTCTCGTTCAGCACGACGCCGGGGATCACCGAGGCGGCGACCGCCACCACGATCAAGGAGAGCAAGCCGGATCAGACGGCGACGGAGCTCCCGAGCGGTCAGTTCATGTACATCACCTACACGGCGAACAGGGTCAAGGCGGGCGAGACCTTGGATCTGCGACTCTTCCGCAATGGGACACGGATCGACCTCAACGGGACCGGCACCACCATCTTCGACAAGGATTCGACCTACAACGGCTACTTCACCTATACCCCTTCGACCGCCGGGAGCTATCGCGCCGAGTTCTACTATAAAGGCGAGGCTTCGCCGAGCAAGACGCTCGATTTCACCGTGCGCTAACGCGCGTTAAGTCGCGCTGCGGGCGACGGGAGGGCCGACGGTGGCACTGGTCTGGCTCGCGGCGGCCTGGCTCGTCGGCCTCGCGTCTGGCCTCGGCGGGATGGCCGACCCCGGTTGGGGTGCCTTCGCCTGGGCCGGGTTGGTGCTGCTGGCGCTGGCCCTCCTCGCGCCGCAGCGACTCCGCGCGATCGTGCTGCTCGGCGCGTTGCTCGGCGCGGGCGCGCTCGGGCTATGGCGCACCACGCTGAGCGCATCACCCGTCGCCGCCCTCCCCGCCGGTGAGATCGTCGCGATCCGGGGCGTCGTGCTCGATTGGCCGACGCGCGGCGCGGCGTCCGACACGGCGCTGGTCGCCGTGGAGGAGGCGCGGGTCGCGACCGGCTGGCAGGCGGCGAGCGCCCGCGTCCGCGTCACCCTGCCGCTCGCGCCGACGATCGGGAAGGGCGATCGGATCGAAACCAGCGGGCGTTTCGAGGTGACCGAGCGGATCGCGCTCGTCGGCTTCCGCGAGTATCTGCTCCGGCAGAGGTTGCACGGCCAGTTCCAGGGGCGGCAGAGCCGTGTTCTCGCGGTCGGTCCGCGCGCCGGACCGGACGCCTGGCGTGCGCTCGGCCTCACGGCGTTGGTGGAGCGGCTACGCCTCCACATCCCCGGTGCGGAGGGGGCGTTGGTGACCGGCGTCCTCCTCGGCGACGATAACTTTCTTCCGATCCACACCCAGGCGGCGTTCACCAGGACCAGCACGTCGCACATCATGGCGCTCAGCGGCTGGAATATCGCCATCGTCGCCGGGCTCTGCGCCCTGATCGGGCGACGGCTGGGACGCGGGCACTCGCGCCTCTGGCTGGCTGGTTCGGCGCTGGCGATCTGGCTATTCGTCCTCTTCGTCGGCGCGAGCCCGACGTTGCTCCGCGCGGCGCTCATGGGCACGCTCTACCTCCTGGCGGAGGCGGTCGGGCGGCGTGGCGACGCCCTCAACGCGCTGGCCCTGGCCGCGATCGCAATGACGGCGCTCGACCCCGACGTCCTGCGCGACATCGGCTTCCAACTCTCCTGTGCCGCCACGATCGGGCTGATCGTCGCGGCGGGGCCGCTCGCGCGGACCCTGCAACGCTGGCGGTTCCCCGCACTGCTGGCCGCGCCGATCGGGGCGACGCTGGCGGCGGAGTGGTTCACCCTGCCGCTCAGCCTGCACCATTTCGGGCGCATCTCGCGCGTGACCCTCCCGGCGAACCTCCTGGCCGAGCCGCTGGTCGCGCCGATCATGGCGGGCGGCGTGGTGACGGCCCTTGCGAGCCTGCTTCCCGGCCCGCTGGCGACGGTCTGTGGCCTGCTCACCTGGCTCCCGGCCCGCGCGATGTTGCTGATCGTGGAGGAGTTTGGCGCGCTCCCGCAGGTGAACGAGCCGCTCGCCACGCCCGGCTGGCCGGTCGTCGCCGCCCTCTACGCGGCCCTGGGCGTGGCGAGCGGTGTGCCGCGCTGGGGACCGACGGTGCGCGCCCTGTTCGACACCGTCGGCGACCGCATCAGCGCGCCGCACACCGTGGCCAAGCAGTTAACCCCCTGGTTCCTGCTCGCGGGCGGAGTGTTGTGCGGGGTGACGCTCGGCGGCTGGGTGCTCCTCCTCGGCGGTTAAGTGTCGCCGCCGCGCTTGACAGCCCGGCGCGTCGGTGTGTATCCTTCGCAGTGCGGCGAAAAACCGTGCCACTACGCCCGCATAGTCTAGTGGCCCAGGACGTCACCCTTTCAAGGTGAAGATCGCGGGTTCGAATCCCGCTGCGGGTACTACAAATCGGCGTGAGCGCACGGATTTTCGGGCCATACCCGGTACCACTACCCGTAGATAGCCCGTGGGTCGCCTTCGGCAATACGCCGCGCGACACTCCGGCCTGGTCGCCATGCCGCCAGGGACAAGACCCCGCGTAAAGTGACGAACCCTCGCCGGTGCTGCCGATACCCCGCCGACCGGCGTCGCGGTGAGTGCTCCCTGCGCGGCGTCGCCCACGCGGTGTATACCCGGTGGAAAAATCACCGGGGAAGACGAGGCATGATACCGCGTTTGGGAATCGCGGTGCCCGGAGTTCAATTCTCCGCCTTGCTCCGCTGCAAGCCTATATGGAGTCGGCTGCTGGACGCGAACCCGCGACCTGCTGGTTACGAAACAGCAATGCCCCCCCACCAGCTTCCACTGCGATCCACTTTCCCTGCTCTGGCGGGGAAAGTCGCCCCTCGCCCCGCTTGCTTCGCCCACCTTCCACGGGCTTGTCTACATCCCGGTCTACATCCGCGTCTACAGCAGACGCGGCTCATCCCGACGACGCGTTCGCGGGATTTCGACGCAACAGGGTTCCGTTGGGTTCTGCGGTGATGATTGAGGCGCAGAGCGCCCGGGTGCAGGCATGGGCCGTCCTGACGGGCACCCTGCTGGGGCGGTGACACCCGCCACGACCCGCCTCACTTGCTGTGGCTGCGCTGAAGCAGCACTCGCCCTCATATCCTCGCACAACCCAACAGAACCAGCGCGATACCCCCGGCGCCGCACAACGCAACAACACCCCGGACGCTCACCGTCGCGCTAACAGTTCCCTGGCTTCGGAGAGATCGGGCGATGCTTGCCCGTCGCCGAACCACCCCACGAGCATCTCCAGGGCCTGGCGTCCGTCGTCCTCAAGGTCGGCACCCACGGCGAGGCGATACAGGCTCACTGCCGCTCGGAGCTCAAGCGCTCTCGCCCCCTGGCTTCGAGCAACCGCAATAGCGCGCCGGAACGACGTCGTGGCCTCGTCGAGCAGGGGTGCCGGGAGGACGAGGAGGCTCTCACCTTGCAGCCGGTACAGTTCCGGGAGCCACCACACCGTCGATGTTGCGACCGCGAGTGCATCGGCGAGGAGCAGAAGGGCATCCTCGGCGCGGCCAACCAGCAGATAGCCTTCCGCGAGCATCGACTGGTAGTACGACCATGACTCAACCGTCCCCGCCGCCCGGAGTGCCGCTAATCCGCGTTCCATCTGCTCGATCCCCTCGGGTGCCCGGTCCTGGACCGCGAGCGACCACCCCCGCAGGACCAGCGGCGGCGTCTGCCAGGGGGACGTCGTGTCGTGGGGCAGCGCAAAGAGTGTGTTCGCCAGCTCCTGGACCCGCGTCGTATCGCGGTGATAGTGGGACACCCGTATGGCCGACTCGAGGGCGTGCGCGAGGCTCGGGGGATGGTTGAGCCGCTCGGCCAGCGCCAGGAGCTCCTCGAGACGCGCGAACGCGTTGTCCGGATACCCCGACAGCCAGAGGGCTTTGGCGTCGTGCCCGATGCCGCAGACCGCCGGGTCGTGCCCGCCATAGCGAAGCGATTGTACGTGATCGCGCTCGGGATCGTACCGGGCGAGTCCCTCGGCAACGTACTGCCGCGTCTGTTCCAGATCCCCTTGGAAGATGGCCATGCTCCAGGCGGCATGGCGCGCCTGCAGGAACAGTTGCGGATCGCCACCGGGCGTCCCGATCTCCAGCAGCTGGTCGGTGAGGCCCCGCGCCTCCGTCAGCGCGCCGCGCGCACTGTAATAGAACCACAGGCCCCATAACGACGCGAACGATCCTTCCCCGTGCTGCAGTTCTCGACTAATATCGTGTGCTCGGGTGTAGGTCGCCGCGACGAGCTGGTCCGTAAAGCTATGGGTGACGACGAGCAACGGCCCGAGCGCCAGTAGCAGGTCCCGTTCGTCCTCGAGCCGCTGCGCGGTCGCGGGTAGCACGCACAGGAGGTCCAGCGCATGGCGCACCAAGCGGATCGCCTCGTGGGTCGCCGAGAGCCGCCGTGCGATCGCCCCGGCACGGCGATACCAGGGGATCGCCCGCTCCGGCAACCCCGCACGCTCGTAATGGGCACCGATCTCGCCGCTCACGACGTCGAGGTCGTCCGCGCGCACGACCGTGAGCGCTTCGGCGATGCGCCGATGGATGAGTCGGCGGCGGGCGGCGCGCAGCCCCCCGTAGGCCACCTCACGCAGCTTGTCGTGGCCGAATTGGTAGTGATCGCCCCCCTGCTCGTCGAAGATCCGCCGCTCGCACAACTCTTCCAGCGCCTCGACCAGTTCCTCCTCGTTGCCCGTGGCGTGCACCAACACGGCATAGGGGCAGGCACGCCCGATCGCGGCGGCGACGTGCGCCACCTCGCGTGCGCGCGGCGAGAGGCGGGCCAGTCGCGCCTCGATGAGGGCCTGGATCGTCGGCGTCCCCGCCGTTTCCACGGCGGGGCGCAGGGACTCCACCACAAACAGCGGGTTTCCTTGGGTTTCCTGGAAGATGCGACCGAGAGCGGCGGCATCGAGGTCGGCGCTGGCCAGCCGCGTGACGAGCGCCGCGGTCTCCTCGCGGTCGAGCCGTTCGAGCGCGATTTCGACGAGTTGGCCGTCCCGGGCGAGGGCCGTCAGCAATGGCGGCAGGTGGGGGTTGTCAGCCCGTTCGTCGCTGCGCAGCGTGCCGATCAGGAGGAGGTGTGCTGCGCGCTCAGGCCGGAGCAGGTAGCGCAGCCATTCGAGCGTGTCCCGGTCGCACCACTGGAGATCGTCGAGGAACAGCACCAGAGGCTCGGGCGATGCCGACACCGGCGGGTGCAGGAGCATGGTGCGAGCGAGTGCCTCAAAGAAACGCTCGCGCTCGGCAGGGCCGGTCAACGGGCCGGGATCTGGCAAGGCCGGGTGCGTGATCGAGACCTCCGGCACCAGTCGCGCGACATCGCGCAGCCACACTTCGGGCAGGTGCTCGAGCCGCGTCGCGACGAGCGGGGAGCGGAGCCAGGCGGCCACCGGGCTCAAGGCGAGGCTGCCCTCCGCGGCATAGGCACGCGCCGCAGCGGACACGCTCCCCGCGCCATTCGCCCACCGCACGAACTCCTCGGCGAGCCGCGATCTTGCCGATCCCCACCTCCCCGGACAGTACCACGAGTCGTGGTCCGGTTTCGGCAAGCCTGCGCCAGACCGTTTGCAACCGCGTCAGCTCCGCGGATCGTCCCACCAGGGGTGGCCCGGCTGACGCCGGAGGACGGTTGTTCGCGCCACCCGTGTCTGCGAGGAGGGGCGTCATCGCCGGGGCGCCGTCCGGCACGCGAGCTTCGAGTTGGTTCGCCAGGATGGCCTGATAGAGGACCCGCGTCTCGTCCGCCGGCGCGACCCCGAGCTCGTCCGCAAGAACCTGCCGACAGAGGGCGTATTGGGCAAGTGCCGCACTGCGTTGGCCGCTGCGGGTATACAGGTCCATCAGCTGACGGTGCGCCTCTTCTCGCCAGGGATCGAGGGCGAGGAGTTGGTTGAGGGTCTCGATCCCGGCGAGGTACGTGCGGCGGGCGACGTACCTCGTGGCCAGCTCGTGGAGCGCGAACATCGCCAGTTGCCGTAAGCGCTCACGTTGCCCCGAGGCCCACTCGTCGAAGGGCGACGCGTCCGGCACGGTGAAGCCCGCCAACAGGTCGCCCCGATAGAGGGTGACCGCGGCCTGGAGCTGGCCGATATCCGCCGCACCGCGCGAGGGCTCGAGCGCCTGCTGGAAGGCGACGACATCGATCCACGGCCGGTACTGGGGATTGAGGCCGACGGTCTCGCGGGTGATGAGGAGAGAGGGCGCGAGGAACTGGCGCAGATTCGAGAGGACCACCCGCAGATTCGTCCGCGCTTCGTTGTCGGGGAGTTCGCTCCACAACAGGGCGGCGAGGGTCTCGCGCCCACACGGCTGTCCGGTCACCGCCAGGAAGGCCAGGAGGGCCTTCCCCTTGCTGTAGGTGAAGCCCGGCAGCGGCGTCGTACCCTCCGCGATCCGGAATCCCCCGAACAACTCGAGGCGCAGCGTGTTCGTCATGGGCGCACCACGAGAGCCCCTCACCATTCACATTCAATTGCCTGCTGGCTTCCAGGAGATCCGCGAGGAGAACCATACCGCCTTGTGTCGCGACGGACAAGCGGGAGGCCGGACATGCCGACGTCAGGGCCGGGGCGCCCCCCCGGTATCGCAGCTGTCTGCCGCGCTGCTGGTCCGATGGACCGGGCCTCTGGCAGTTCAGCGTCGAAGATCCGCACACGTGGGCACGGCGGGGGGGTACCGAGATGGCCGCGCTCGTCGCCTTCCTCGACGCGACGCTCCGTGCGGAGGGAGGTGCGGAGCGCGCCTCGAGCGCCACGCCGACCGCTGCCTCGCGCCCCGAACCCCGCCATCCGCTTCCGGGTTGCGGGAAGCCGGGCTCCCCGTCGGCGGCCGCACTCACGATCCACTAACGATCCCCGGCGGATCCACTTAGAGGCCGTTTCATAACCCCATAAACCAAAAGAAAAATGGCGTGATTGCTACAGACTTAAGGCGCATCGTAGGGTTATGAAACGGCCTCTTAGCTCGACTTTGGCCGTTCGGGCCAGCTCAGGCGGCGTAGCAGAGCGCGTCGGTCATGTGCTCCAGCAAGGCGCGGGGGATTTTGACCAGCTCGGGTGCCGAGACCGACATGCAAAAACCCGTT
>JAABUN010003090.1_pt1 | contig 26987 bp, 33 predicted proteins | sample 5559311 | NCBI WGS metagenome assembly JAABUN01 (sample SAMN10711877, study PRJNA513370) | rock metagenome | isolation source: Antarctica rocks | place: Antarctica: Victoria Land, Siegfried Peak sud
GATCGAACCGACCGCAGTCGCCGTACTGGATGTACGTCGCGTGACGGCCGGGCTGGTACTCGGACACCAGCAGGTCGTCGTGCGTGGGCCCGAGCCAGAGCAGCCCGCGGGCGCGGCGATCCAGCGGGACCTCGACCAGCGGCCTGCGCGCCGCGCCACAGCGACCGGGGCTCGCGTCAGCGGGCGAGGGTCCGGGTCGCCAGGCGCCGTCCTCGCTGGCCGGGCTGCCGTTCGTCAGCCACGTCAGGCAGGCTCCCTCGGCGCCGACCGAGTACAGCTCGGAGGTTTTGCCCGCGGGGAAGTTGCGATCGCTGGAGAACAGGATGCGCGACCCGTCCGCCGACCAGCACGGATTGTCGTCGTCGCCCTTGTCGTGGGTCAGGCGATGGGCGTCGCTGCCATCCGCGTTGGCGACGTACAGCTCGGCCGCGTAGTCGCACTCGTCAGACGTGCAGTCGTCCTCGATCTCGTCCCGGATGCTCGCGAAGGCGATCCGCGTGCCGTCCGGCGACCAGGACGCCGACTGGGCGTCGACCAGCAGCCGCTGCGGCTGGCCGCCGCGGTCGGCGACCGTGTACAGCGTCGGCCGGAAGTGCTGGCGCTGGCCGAGGACCGTGCGCACGTAGCCGGCCCGCGAGCAACCAGACACCCACAAGCCGCGGTCCCGCCCTCGACGAGAATCGCACGACCAGGACGGATCCGCGCGTGCCCACGGCTTGACGCCGCCAAACGCTGATGCGCGGGCGGGAGACGACAGGGAGGTGCCGCCGACTGTCGATCAGCGCGACCGCGGGCGGGCGGCGGCCCGCACCCGCATCACCAGCCCCCAGGCTGAGGCTGTCAGCAAAACCGGGAAGGAGAGGTAGACCATGATCCCGCCTACCTGCCACACGGACGCCGAGCCTGCGACGGAGTTCCCCCCGTGGCCCGAGATGAGCACCAGACCCCAGCCGCCGAAAAAGAGAACCGCGCCCAAGACGAGCAGCCGAGCAGGCCATGGACGCATATGGCTCAAGGTACCCCGCGCTCTGGCGGAGTTCAAGTGTCGGACGAGCCTTCTTCGGGCTCCTGACGGCTAGGGACACCGGGCTGGCGGGAGCCGGCCCGGTCAGGTCACCCCCGGGAAACCTAAGCGGACTCGGGCTGAGCTTGGGTTTGGTGGTGTCTTGGTCTGAGTCTCCCGGGTGTGCCCCGCCCGGCCAATTCCGGGATCGACGTCGTGGGCGTCTCCGAACGGCGATCAAGTAAAAGCAGCGAGCGTCCGTACAGGCAAGGTACCGCAAGAGGTCGGCTTGCGGGACGGCAGATCGTAGCGGTGCTGTACGGTGCTACACCCAGAAAACGCCGACGTCTCACCCCCGGCACTCGATCACCGAGACTCCCGCGGTTGCGGCTGCGCTCGAGCCGCTTCGCGCACGCTTGGGGGCGAACGGCTCCGACGCTCGCCGAGCTCGTCATGCGAGGCGCGGAGGCCAAGCTGCGCGAGCTCGAGGCACGCGATCGCGCCCATGCGCACGCACTCGAGACGTTCGTGGATCGGCTCTGCGCCGGTCGCGAGCCCGACTTCGAGGAGATCGGCAGCATCCGTCACGCCGGCCGGCATCCGTGAAGCGCAGGCTGGTGCTGCTCGACGCCAGCGCGTTCTGGCGACTGCGCAATCGCCAGCTCGACCCGGACCGCCGTCGCCAGGTGGCGACTGTGCCGGTGCGGCGCGGCACGAGCGCCTGCCGCGCGGTCGGCGTCCCGCAAGCCGATCGCTTACGGAGCAGTCCGGTGATCGACGGGCTGACGGCGGGATGACGACACATCCTGAGCGGCGAGACCGATCACTCGACCGCGAGGGGCGCCGACGACGGCACCTGGACGTCCGCGCCGGCGTCGGCTCGTCGCGCCGCCGACAGCCGATCTGCTTGGGAGACCGGCGTCCGGGTTCAGGCTGAAGCGACCACCCATCCACTCGCCGCGTCGCGTTGTCCTGCGCGGTTACGGCGTGGTGATCGTGCATCGCAGGTCGGGCGCACGGCGCGATCAGGTGACGGCGCAGTTGCCGAGCTCATCGGGGGTCGGCGGGGCTCGCCCTGCGCTGCGGCTTGTCCCATGGCGAGCATCAGGGCGATGGCCTCATGTCGCGTCAGCAGTCTGCGAGCGCCGCGAGGGTGCGGCAGATCGCGTGGCGGCCGGCGGGGGCGAGGGATCCGGCGCGTTCGGTGAGGAGGTGCCGGTTGATCGGTTGGAGGTTGTCGAAGGACGCGACGCAGTCAACCGGGAGCCCGTCGTCCGGGCCGAGCGGGATCTCGGTCGGGATGTGGCGAACGGTTCGCGTGATCGGGGCCACGATGACGCGGTGCAGAACCGAGATCGCGTCATCGCGGGTCACGACGAGGACCGGGCGGCGCTTGGTGTCGCCCTCGGCCCACCAGATGTCGCCCTGGCGCGGCCGACTCACCAGGGCTCCTCGGCCATCATCGCCGCGCTGGCCGCATCGGACCAGACGAGGTCATCGTGCTGCTGGGGCGTGGTGCGGTATCCCGCGACGATCGCCTGGTGGCCCGGATCCCCGACAAGGTTGCCGGCGCAGTCGATGATCTCGTGCGGGCCGGCGTCTACGCCTCACGATCGGAAGCGGTGCGAGCGGGGCTCGACGCGGTGATCGATCAGCAGCGGCGCGCTCGTGTCGGCCACTGCGGGTGCTGGACGGAGCGTGGACGTGAGGCGTCGGTACGAGGCGGCCGCGCCGCACGCGGGGTTCGCCCGGGTCTCGGCCGAAGCCGGCCTCAGCCGCTTTCGGGGCGGCGGGGGATCCTTCACGCTGCTCGAGGGTGCGGCGACCGAGCACGTCCACGTGGCGTTCGGAGCGCCGGACCGGGGCGCAGTCGCCGCGCTCCATCACACGCTCACGACGGCGGGTCATCGCGACAACGGCGCGCCGGGGGAGCGCCCGCGGTACCACTCGGGCTACCACGCCGCGTTCGTGCTCGATCCCGACGGCAACAACGTCGAGGTCGTCGATCACGATCGGGCTTGAGGCTGATCGCGACGGCGGGTCGGTGGTCCTTACGGGTCGGTCTTCTCGACGTCCTCGGGGTGCAGCCAGGTGGCGAGCCGGCGGTGGAAGGTCAGGAGCGCGGCGCGGGTGACCGCGGTGGGGCCGAAGCGGTCGCGTACTTCGTCGAGGACGGCGTCGAGCGCGACGGTGATTCCGACCAGCGTGAGGCCGGGACACTCGATGATCGGCGTGGCGGCCGGGGTTCAGGCCCGCAACGCACACGATCTGTTACGTTGCGCCGTCCGCAAGCATGTGAGGAGGACGGTCGGTGACGAGCTTCGCAAGCCGGGTCGGTATGGGTGCGGTGGTTTCCGGTGTGCTCAGCATGGGGGTGCTGGTGACCGACGCGGCAGCGGCGCCACTGGGCTGTGGCGACGTGGTCACCGCGAGAACGACCCTCACCGCGGACATCGGGCCGTGCGCGCACGGCGGGCTCGTCGTGGGCGCCGACAAGGTCACCCTCAACCTCAACGGCCATCGCATCTTCGGTACGGCCGACAACCTCCAGGACGGGGTCGGCGTCCAGATTTCCGGCAGGAGGTCCGTGACCGTCGAGAACGGGAGGATCACCGACTTCGAGGCCGGGGTCTCGATCGAGGACGGCGCTTCTCGCAACACCGTGCGGCGCATCGTGGCCCGAGACAACATCGGTGGCGGCCAGAGCGACTTCGGCGACGGCATCGCCGTGTCCGCCTCGAGCGAGAACGTCATCCGTGACAACACGCTCGTGCACAACGGCCCGTTCGACGGCATCGGGCTGTTCGGGCCCTCCAGCCAGAACACCGTGGCCAAGAACATCCTGCGCGAGAACAACGTGTCCTTTGCCCCGTCGCGCTCCCAGGACGACGGCATCCGCGTCGAGGGACCGGGCGCCAAGCAGAACGTGGTCCGGCGGAACGTCGTCCGCCGGAGCGGCCTCGACGGCATCGCGGTGTTCTCCGATCAGCGGACGGGGAACCTCAACAGCGGCAACGAGGTCAGGGACAACACGGTCACGGACAACGGGTTCGGCTTTCTCGAGGCCCGGCCGGGCGACGGGATCCGCCTGTTCCTGCGGGCGAACGAGACCCTGGTCCAAGCCAATCAGGTACACGCCAACGCCGGCAGTGGTATCCGGGTCGATTCCACCTCGAACCGGATCGTTCGCAACGACGCGAGAGCCAACACGAGGCACGCGGACCCCGGGAGCGCCTTCGACCTCTACGACACGAACCCGGCCTGCGACGACAACACCTGGTCGCGCAATCTCTTCCTGACCGCGTCTCCGGCCTGCACCACGCAGCGCTGAGGCGAGAGGAGACCCAGGACGGACGCAACTCCGAACGGGCGACATCCGGAGCCCGCGAAGGGAGTCCGGCAGGGAGAGTCCGATAGCAGGATCGATGAGAGGGAAGATCCCGGGCGGCGGAGGGTCGGACACCGACCGCCGGCGCGCCTTTTCCGCTCCTGCATCTCCGACCCCTCGGCGCCCTCGCCCCACGGTCCAGCCGCGGCGCGGGCGTTCTGTACGCGCGGTCCGGCGACAGGGTGCGCACGCCCGGGGAACATGTCGGCATGGCCCGAGAGATCGGCATCGCGGCGGTGGCCGCCCGGAGCGCAGGCGTGATCGAGGACGACCTCGCCGCGATCGAGCGCCTCGTGGTGGGCGCGCGCGGGCGGGGCGCGGACCTCGTCGTGCTGCCCGAGTGCGCGCTCGGCGGTTACCTGCGCGACTCCGGCGTGGGCGAGGGGCCGCCCGACCTGCCCCCGGCGATCGACCCCGACGGCCCCGAGATCGCCCGGCTCGTGCGCGCGGCCGGGGAAACCGTGGTGTGCCTCGGCTACACCGAGGCGGGTGGGCCGCACGGCCCGTGGAGCACGGGGGTCTGCCTCTCCGGGGACGGTGTGCTGGACCGCCACCGCAAGGTCCACCTCCCGCCCGCAGAGCGCTTCGCCTACTCCGCGGGGGACGGCTTCGCCGCCTTCGACACCCCGGTCGGCCGGCTCGGGATGCTGCTCTGCTACGACAAGCTCTTCCCCGAGGCCGCCCGGACGCTCGCGCTCGACGGCGCCGACGTGATCGCCTCGATGGCCGCCTGGCCCGTGGACCGTCGGCGCCCCGCGGCCGATGTCGCCACCGACCGGCAGACGCGGCACTTCGACCTGATGGACGCCGCCCGTGCCGTGGAGAACCAGGTGGTGTGGGTCTCGGCGAACCAGAGCGGGCCGTGGGGGCGCCTGCGCTTCCTGGGCCGCGCGAAGGTCGTCGACCCCGACGGGAACGTGCTGGCCGAGACCCTTCCCGGCGCCGGTCAGACGGCGCTCGCGCGGATCGACCCCGTCCTCGCGGTGGCCGACTCCCGTGTGGCGATCGACCACCTCGGCGACCGGCGCCCGGCCGCGTACGGGGGTCCCCGCCGGGTTGCCGGGCAGCTCTCGGCGCTGGACGGGTAGGCGTAGGAGATGTGCGGCATCGTCGCCGAGCACGGCTGCTCGGATTCCGCCGAGCTCGAGCGCATGCTCGCCGAGCTCACCCATCGCGGTCCGGACGACGCCGGCCACGTCCGCGTGAACGGAAGCTGGCTCGGGCACCGGCGGCTCTCCATCGTCGACGTCGGCGGCGGCCATCAGCCGCTCCCGGGCGCCGGCGAGCGCCTCTGGCTGGTGGGCAACGGGGAGGTCTACAACCACGCCGAGCTCCGGGCCGAGCTGCCCACGCGGGCGTACCGGACCGACTCCGACAACGAGGTCGCCCTGCACCTGCTCGAACTCGGCGGCCCGGAGGCGCTGGGGCGGCTCAACGGGATGTTCGCCTTCGTGGCCGCCGGCGCGGACGGGCGGTTCGTCGCGGCGCGCGACCCCGTGGGGATCAAGCCGCTCTACTGGACCCCGCCGGTACGACCCGGCGACGCCGTGCGCTTCGCCTCCGAGATGCACGTCTTCGCGCCCGAGTGGCGCCCCCGGGTCGAGCCCTTCCCACCCGGCTGCGCGTGGACGCCCGAGGGCGGCCTCGTGCGCTTCGCCTCGGCCGTGCCGACGGACCTCGAGCCTCTCCCCGAGGGCTGCTCGCTCGAGGACGGCACCCGCGCGACGCTCGTCGACGCGGTGGAGCGTCAGATGATGGGCGACGTGCCCGTGGGGGTCTTCCTCTCGGGTGGGCTGGACTCGAGCCTCGTGGCGGCGATCGCCGCCCGCCGGGCGGCACGCGACGGCGAGCGGTGCAAGACCTTCGCGGTGGGTACACCGGACTCCCCCGATCTGCTCGCGGCGCGCCAGGTCGCCGAGGCCCTGGGCACCGACCACTTCGAGACGCTCTATACGGCGGGCGAGGCCCTCGCGGCCCTGCCCGATGTCGTCCGCGCGATCGAGTCCTTCGACCCCGGGCTCGTGCGCAGCGCGGTGCCGAACTGGTTCCTCTCGCAGGCGGCCGCGCAGGAGGTCAAGGTCGTGCTCACGGGGGAAGGGGCCGACGAGCTGTGGGCGGGCTACGCCTACCTGCGCGAGTTCACCGAAGGCGCGGCGCTGGAGGCCGAGCTCGCCCGGACGCTCCGCGGTCTGCACAACCTGAACCTCCAGCGCTGTGACCGGGTGACGATGGCCCACGGGCTCGAGGCGCGCGTGCCCTTCCTCGACCGCGAGGTCATCGCCTGGGCGCTACGGGTGCCGGCGCAGGAGAAGCTCGCGAGCGCGGAGCGGCCCGAGAAGCTCCTGCTGCGCCGCGCGTTCACCGGCTGGCTGCCCGACGAGCTCCTGTGGCGCGACAAGGCGGAGTTCGGTGACGGCAGCGGGGCTCGGGACGTGCTGAGCGCCGCGGTGGAGGCCCCGATCACCGCGGGAGAGCTCGCGGCGGAGCGCGACGCGGTCGTGCCTCCCCTGCGCACCCGGGAGGAGCTCGCCTACTACCGGATCTGGGTCGAGGCCCTGGAGGGCGTCCGGCCCGAGCTGGCCCTCACCCGCTCCGCCACCGCCTAGCCTCTCAGGCCATGACCGGCCTCACCCCCCGCTCGGGCGGGCCCCCCTCCCGCCGCGCACGCGAGAAGCGCGCGTACCAGCTCGTGGTCGCGGGCAGTACCGCGGGAGCGCTCACCGTGGTCGGAGTCGTGCTCGCCGTCGTCGGCGTGATCGGGTTCGGCCTACCCGTCATCGCCTTCCTCATCGCGCTGGCCTGCGCCTTCGGCTTCCGCCGGACCGTCAACTAGCCGGGCGCCCGCGCGCTCGGAAAGGAAGTGGGCGATCCCGTCGAACAGGGAGATGACCCCGTCGACGTCGACCAGCAGGAGGGGCTTCGCGGTGTTCTGGAGCACTTGCAGTCGTTATTCGATCCTTATCCGGCGCGTCGTGGCGGCGCTAGCGTCGTACAACTCTGGGAGGACCTCAAGACGGGGGAGCGGGGTGTCGAGAACCCCGGGGCCGCCTCGCCGCGACCGTTCCCTCGCCTCCTCCTCAGCCCTCCCATGACGCTCACCCTCGGGATAAGCCTCGCGCTGCTCTGCGCGCTCACGACGAACCTCGGCTTCCTCTGCAAGCACCGGGGCGCCTGTGCCGCGCCGCCCGTCGACGTGCGTCGGCCGCTGCGCTCGGCGCGCGGGCTGTTCGCCTCGAAGTGGTTCGCCGTCGGGATGCTCGTCGCGGTCGGCGCGTGGGCGTTGCACGTCGCCGCGCTCACGATCGCGCCCATGTCGCTCGTGCAGGCGGTGCTCGCCGGCGGCATGGTCCTCCTCGCGGTCATGGCCGAGCGGATGTTCGGCGTCTCGGTCGGCCGCCGCCAGTGGGTCGGCCTCGCGCTCACCGCCGGCGGCCTGGTGCTGCTCGGGGTCACGATCCCCGGGCACGAGGGCGCGAGCTCGCAGTTCTCGGTGAGCGCGATGGTCTCCTTCGAGGCCGGGCTGCTGGCCATCGGGACCCTGCTCATCATGGGCCCGCGCATCGGCGCGCCGGGCGCGCACCACGGCGTCATGCTCGGCGCCGCCTCGGGGATCCTCTTCGGGGTCTCCGACATCGCCATCAAGGCCCTGACGGGCCTGGTCGGCTCCGGCGGGATCGTCGCGCTCGTGTCGCCCTGGCTGCTGGTCACGGTCGTCGCCTCGGTCGCCGCGTTCTACGCCTCGGCCCGCGGGCTCCAGACCGGCGAGGCCGTCCCGGTGATCGCCGTCACCGGAGCCGCGGCGAACGTCGCCGGGATCCTCGGCGGCATCGTCGTCTTCGGCGACCCACTGCCGGGCTCGGCGCTGGGCATCGTGCTGCAGGGCATCGCCTTCGCGTTAGTCATCGTCGCCGCGTGGATGACGCCGGCGCCGGTGCGGGTGGCGGCGGCTTCCGCCGCGTGAGCTCGGGGCGCCGCGCCGACCGAGTCAGCGCCGCCGGTAAACGTCACGACGATGCTCGGCGGTGAGCACGGTGACGACGCCAGCCTGCTCGTCGCTGGCGTACAGCACTCGGTAACTGCCTCGGCGTGCCGCCCAGCGACCCTCAAGCTCACGTTGCAACGGCTTGCCGACTGTCCGCGGCGCCCGTAGGAGCTCGCCGGTGATGAGTTCGACCACCGCCGCAGCGACCGCCTCCGGCAGCTCGTTGGCGATGGCTCTTGCGGCTGGTCGGGCGACCTGGAGCTGGTAGAGCGGTTCCGGCGCCTCGGACAACCTCAGCGAGTCCACCTGGCCACGAGGTCTCGCAGACCAGCCTCATCGAGGACGTCGCCGGCGGCGACTGCGGCCTCGCCCTCGCGCAGCTGCTGCATGGTCGCCGGATCTGAAAGCACGTCCAGGGTCTCTTCGAGCGCCTCGAGGTCCGCGGGATTGATCAGAACAGCGGCCGGGCGACCGTTGCGCGTGATGGTCACCCGCACATGGGTCGTCGCAACCCGCTCAACGACCGAGGACAGCGTGCTGCGGACGTCGGTGAGAGGCACGGTCTCCATAGAGCGGCAGAGTACAGAATAACGTGCACATCGCTGTAACCTTCAGGAGCCCGTGATCGCGGCGACGGTCTGCGCCGGGTCGTCGTAGGTCGGGATGTGACCGCACCCCCGGAGCACGACCTTTCGGGCGAGCGGGATCGCCGCGACCGCCCGGTCGGCCTGCCACGGCCAGAGCAGGCGGTCGCGCGTGCCCCAGGCGATCGTCACCGGCACCTCGATGGCGCCTCCGTCGACGAAGTCGTGACCCGTCACGTGGGGAAGCGTGCGGTCGAAGTCCGACGCGGCTATCGCCCGGAGCCCGGCCGCGGCGTCAGCGGCCGGGATCCGCCACGGGCGCCCCGTCGTCTGGCCGAACACCGCGGTGCGCCCCGCGGCGGTCGCGCAGACCCGGTCCGCACGCGGCGCGAGGCGCATCGTCAGCGCGCTCGTGGCCCGCAGCGACGCGGTGGTCCAGCCGCGCTCCCACCCCTTCCAGAAGCCCGACGGCGAGACTGCGCAGGCGCTCGCCACCGCACCCTGCTTGGCGAGCTCCAGCGCGACGGCGCCGCCCATCGAGATCCCCGCCACGGCCGGCCGCGCCAGGCCGAGCTCCCCGCACAGCTCCTCGACGGCGAGCGCGAGGCGGATCGGCGTGGGCTCGTCGTCGCCCGCCAGCGGTGGGGAGCCGCCGAAGCCCGGGAAGTCCACGGCGACGACGTCGTGCCGGGCGGCCAGGAGCTCCAGGCACGGCTCCCACCACTGCCAGCGCATGCCGATCCCGTGCAGGAGGACGAGCGGGTCCCCCGACCCGACGCGGTGGAAGTTCAGCACGGCGGCGGAGAGCGTAGGGGTAGCGGTAGCGGGCGGGGGGTAGTCGCTGGGTGGGAGGCCGAGCGGGCCGCGCCGTCAGCTCTTGGGTCAACCTCGGTGAGTGCGGCGCTTTGTGAGGACGATCACCGCCGAGCTCCCCGACGAGCAGCTCGTGCTCGCCGCCGCGCGCTTCAAGGCTGGCGGCGGCATCTCCTACGCCGAGGCGTTCGCCGCCGCGACCGCTCAGCGCCACCGTGCTCCGCTGCTGACCGGCGACCCCGAGCTGCTCGCGCTGCGCGGGCAGATCGAGGTCGTCGACCTGCGTGCGTGACGAAGTGTGCCGAGCTCCCTTCGAAACGCCGGATACCCCGGTTGTCGCGTACGCGTCAGGCGTACGCTCCGCCCATTGTCCACGCCGGACAAACCGGCTTGCCGCGCCCCAGGAAGGTCCCTACCGTTGTCCGCAGCGGAGCATCCACCCCGACGATCCGGAGGAGAGCCGAACCCCATGGCCGTGACCGAGCCTGCCACGAGCTCGCTCCAGGAGCGGGCCAAGCGCCACCTGTGGATGCACTTCACCCGGCTCGGCGCCTACGACGACGAGCACGAGATCCCCATCATCACGCGCGGGGAGGGCTGCTACGTCTGGGACGAGCACGGGAACAAGTACTTCGACGGCCTCTCCTCGCTGTTCTGCGTCAACGTCGGCCACGGCCGCGTCGACATCGCCCAGGCCGGGGCCGACCAGGCCAGGGAGCTCGGCTACTTCACGAACTGGTCCTACGCGCACCCGCGCGCGATCGAGCTCGCCACGAAGATCGCCGAGCTCACCCCGGGGGACCTCAACCGTGTGTTCTTCACGAGCGGCGGCTCGGAGGCCGTGGAGTCGGCGATCAAGCTCGCCCGTCACTACCACAAGCTCACGGGTCACCCGAACAAGACGAAGCTCATCGCGCGCGAGATCGCCTACCACGGCACGTCGCTCGGCGCGCTGTCGGCGACCGGCATCACCGGGCTGCGCCAGCCCTACGAGCCCCTCACGCCCGGGGGCTGCCACGTCCCCAACACGAACGTCTACCGGCTGCCCGCCCACATGCGCCCGGAGGACCTCGCCAAGACCGTGCGCGACCGGATCGAGTTCGAGGGCCCGGACACCGTGGCCGCGGTGATCATGGAGCCCGTCCAGAACGCGGGCGGCTGCTTCACGCCACCCGACGGCTACTTCCAGCGGATCCGGGAGATCTGCGACGAGTACGACGTCCTCATGATCTCCGACGAGGTCATCTGCTCGTGGGGGCGGCTGGGGACCTGGTTCGGCGCCCAGCGCTTCGACTACCAGCCCGACATCATCACCACGGCGAAGGGGATCACCTCCGCCTACGCGCCGCTCGGCGCGATGATCGTCTCCGACCGCGTGGCCGAGCCGTTCCTCGAGGGGACGAGCTCGTTCATGCACGGCTTCACGTTCGCCGGGCACCCCATGGCGTGCGCGGTGGCGCTCGCGAACATCGACGTCTTCGAGCGCGAGGGGATCCTCGAGAACGTGCGGCGCCACGAGCCCGCGTTCCGCGCGATGCTCGATTCCCTGCGCGACATCCCCATCGTCGGCGACGTGCGTGGGGCGGGGTACTTCCAGGCGATCGAGCTCGTCTCCGACCGCGCCACCAAGGCCTCCTTCGACGACGCGGAGTCCGAGACGCTCCTGCGCGGGTTCCTGTCGGGCGAGCTCTTCCGCCAGGGTCTCATCTGCCGCGCCGACGACCGCGGCGACCCGGTCATCCAGCTCTCCCCGCCACTCATCGCCGGGCCGGAGGAGTTCGCGGAGATCGAGGGTGTGCTGCGGCCGGTGCTCGAGGAGGCCTCGCGCCGGATGCACGTCGCCGGGGCCTGAGGCCGCCCCCACGTGCTCACCCTCGGCGAGGTGCGGCAAGACGTCGAGCTCGCCGCGCCCGCGGGGAAGGTGGTCGTGCCATGAGGGTCGGTGTCCCGACGGAGATCAAGCCCGACGAGTACCGGGTGGCGCTCACGCCCGCGGGCGTGCGCGAGCTCGCCGACGCCGGGCACGAGGTGCTCGTGCAGGCCGGGGCGGGGGAGGGCTCGGCGATCGTCGACGCCGACTACCAGCGCCAGGGCGCGCGGATCGTGGGCGGCGTCGAGGACGTCTGGGGCGAGGCCGAGATGATCGTCAAGGTCAAGGAGCCCCAGCCGCCGGAGGTCGAGCGGCTGCGTCCGGACCAGCTGCTCTTCACCTACCTGCACCTCGCCCCGGCCCCCGCGCTGACCCGGGGGCTGATGGCGAGCGGGGCGACGTGCATCGCCTACGAGACCGTCGAGGACGCCGGCGGGCGCCTCCCGCTGCTCGCCCCCATGAGCGAGGTGGCGGGCAAGATCGCCACCCAGGCCGGCGCGTTCATGCTCGAGAAGCCACTTGGGGGGCGCGGGCTCCTGCTCGGCGGCGTGCCGGGCGTGGCGGCGGGGAAGGTGCTGGTGATCGGCGGCGGCGTGGTGGGGATGAACGCCGCGATCATCGCGCTGGGGATGCAGGCCGAGACCTACGTCTTCGACCGCAACGTCGACCGCCTGCGCGAGCTCGAGTCCATGCTCAACTGGCGCGCGTCGACGGTCTACGCCTCGACGCTGGCCATCGAGGAGCACCTGCCCGAGGCCGACCTCGTGATCGGCGCGGTGCTCGTGCACGGCGCGAAGGCGCCGCACGTGATCACGCGCGAGCAGCTCGCGTTGATGAAGCCCCAGGCGGTGCTGGTGGACGCTCCATCGACCAGGGCGGGTGCTTCGAGACGAGTCGCCCCACCACGCACTCGAACCCCACTTACGAGGTCGACGGCATCACCCACTACTGCGTGGCGAACATGCCCGGCGCGGTCCCCATCACCTCGACCTACGCGCTGACGAACGCCACGATGCCCCACGTCGTGCACCTGGCGAACGTGGGGGTCCGGAGGGCGATCGCCGAGACCCCGGGGCTGCGGCCGGGGGTGAACGTCATCGCCGGGCAGGTCACCTGCGCGCCCGTGGCCGCGGCGGTGGGCGTGCCCTACGTGCCGGTCGACGAGGCACTCGGGGCGCTGGCAGGGGTGTAGCGGGGGCGAGACTGTCCTAGCTTGCGCTTACGCATGGCTTGGGCGACCGATCCGGACAGGACCCCTGCTACGACCGGGAGGCAGACGTCCTGTACGTGCGACGTGGCGATTCCGCCGACGCCGTCGACTTCGATGAGAGCCCCGAGGGGCATCACCTCCGCTTCAACGCAGCCGGGGAGCTGGTCGGCATCACGTTTGTGAACGCGCAATGGCTGATCGAGCAGGAGGGCGAACTGAAGCTCAGCCTGCCCCCGCTGCATGTCGCGCGGGACGACGTCGAGCTCGCGCTCGCCTAGTAGGTCCCCACCCTCGAGGCAGCGCTCTTGGGCGAGCTACGCCACAGGCGCCAGCTGCACGCCCGCGGTCTGCGCGCCCGCTCGAAGTTGATGATCCCAGACGGCGAACAGCGTCTCGGCAGCGCCGACTGCGAGCAGGCTGGCCAGATGCACCGCGTCCGCACCTCGCAAGGAGTGTTGGCCGGCCAGGTCTCCGGCGTGTGCGGTGACGGCCTCGGTCAGCTCGACCATCCTGGTTGCCGCCCAGTACTCCTCCCACGCCACTTCGGCACGATGACGACCGGCAGGGTCCAGGCGATGAGCACGCCCGGCGGCGGCCAACGCGGCGCGCACCTCGGGGTAGGCGAGTCGGCTCGACACCGCGGCATCGCAGCCATCCCACAGCGTGGCGGCGAGGTCGCTGCCGTCCTCCTCGACGACGAGCTTGACGAAGGCGCTGCTGTCGAAGTACACGATGGGCATCGCGGTCAGCGACGCTGCTCGCTCACGAGGTCGGCCACCGGGCCGCGCGCGTGCGCCCGGCTGGCACTGCGTGCCGGGGGACGGTCAGCACGCACCGGTCGGCTCAGCACACCACGCCGGACGAGCTGCTCGAGCAGCGGCGCCGTGTCGACAGGCAGCAGCCTCGCCACCGGCGTTCCTCGATCGGTCACGACGATCTCCTCGCCGGCCTGCGCCCGTTCGATCCAACTCGACAGCTCTGCGCGCAAGGTGCTGATCGCTACGTCCATTACTCTAGTGTACAGGCGGTCAGGTGCGATCTGTACAACGGCAGTGCCGGGCCCCCCGACTGCGTCTCCGCGGCAAGCTCGCGGACCAGGCGGTCTGCCCCGGCATCCTTGATTTCAGCGCCACGCGATGGGAAGACACGGAGGATTCTTCCTTTCTCCGGCACGAGGTCTACCGTCCTGCTCCCCGGGGTAGGTCCCGCCCATGGCCCGCGTGGCGACCGCGGCCGGCAGGGCGTCGCCGGGCGGACCGGACCCCGGGGGCTCACGGGGCGGCGCGGAGCGACGGGCCGCCGGGGTGCGACCGGCCGCGGCCCGACCGGGCTCGTGCGCGCCTTTGCCTCCACCACGCCGTCCGGGCGGGTCAACAGCGGCAACGGCCTCGTGGTCAACCGGGTCTCCCCCGGGCGCTACTGCGGGGGCCGCCGCACGGCCGCCCGCCGCCCCGCCGTCATCGTGGCAACGCCATTCCGGACCGGAAGCCAGCCTCTCCCCCTCGTCTATCGCGATCCCGCGGGCGACGCGGGCTGCGCGAACGGCGGCGCGCTCGTGGCGGTGGACACACCGACCGCCGGCGCGCCGGTGCCGACGGACGCCGGGCTGTCGCTCGTCGTGCCGTAGGGGCAGCGGCGCTCAGCGCGAGGGCGAGATGGGTGGAGCGACCTCGGCCCATCCCCAGTGCTCGCGCAGCGCACGGAGCACCGCTTCGACGCACTCCTCCACGGAGTCCGGCCCGGGCTGCAGCTCGAGCTCCGCGTCCGTGGGCGGCTCGTAGGGGTCGTCGACCCCGGTGAGGTGGTGCACTTCGCCCGCGCGTGCGCCAGCGTACAGACCCTTGGGGTCGCGCCGCTCGCATTCCGTCAGTGGCGTCGCAAGCCAGACCTCCAGGAACCCGAGTTGGGCGGCGGTGTGCACCTCGCGCGCGCGGGCGCGGCCTTCGAGGTGCGGGGAGACCACCGCGACGATCGCGACGACCCCGGCCGCACCAAGCACGCGAGCGACCTCGCTGACCCGGCGGACGTTCTCGAGACGGTCCTCCCGGGAGAAGCCGAGGTCGGCATTGAGCCCGTGGCGCAGGGTGTCGCCGTCCAGGACGTGCGCGGCAACGCCGTTGTGAGACAGGCGCGTCTGGATCGCGACCGCGAGCGTGGTCTTGCCCGCCGCCGGCAGGCCGGTTATCCAGACGGTTCCGCGGGAATGGCTCGGTGGCTCCAGGGTGTCCTTCGCTTCGGCTCGCGGTTTATGAGTGGCCCGCTCACCGCGCTTTCGCGGCTTGCCTCTCGCGCGGGCGGACACGTCGTAGGTCGGCGAAATAGCACAATCGCCGTGCGGAAGCGTAGGTTCCGCGCCTGTATCGGCGCGGCCGTCCCCCTCCTGCCCGCCGCTACGCTCGACGCGTGTGTGCGAGCCGGCCGTCCATCGGCTACGCTCGACGCGTGTGTGCGAGTCGGCCGTCCATCGAGGAAGCGGGACGCGAGCGGGGTCCGCGTGGCGCGGCCCACTTGCCGTCCTCGCCATGCTGAGGGTGTCCACGGGGGGCGCGTATAACGCTGCCGTGCTGCCGCGGCTCGTCATCGCCGCCCTGCTGCTCGTTGCGCTCGCCCTGCCCACTCCGGCGGCCGCGGCCAGGCCGTTCGCGACGGGGCTGACGGACTTCGACGCGTTCTCCCCGGGGCAGGACCTGGGCTTTGCCCGCGCCCGGGGAGCGGGCGCGTCCTACCTGCGCCTTGTCGTCGGCTGGTCAGGAGTCGCGCCAGCGAGCAAGCCCCCGGGCTTCGACGCGACGAACCCCGACGACCCGGCGTACCACTGGGCGTTCTACGACGATCAGGTACGCCGCGCCGTCGCCCACGGGCTCTCGCCGATCCTCTCGATCGTGGGAGCCCCGCGCTTCGCCCGTGGTCAGTACGTGCAGGACCGGCCGAACGCGGTTGAGCTGGGTCGCTTCGCCACCGCGGCCGCTCGTCGCTACGACGGAACGCACCGGGGCCTGCCCCGCGTGCGCTACTGGGAGGTGTGGAACGAGCCCAACCTGTCGACCTTCATCTACCCCCAGCACATCCACGGTCGCGACTTCTCCCCCGGGCTCTACCACGACCTGGTCGAGCGCTTCTCGGCGGGAGTGAAGAGCGTGTTCCGCGACAACAAGGTGATCGCCGGAAGCCTCGCGCCCTTCGGCAAGGTCGGCATCGACGCGGTCGGACCGCTGCGCTTCATGCGCGAGCTGCTGTGCGTCGACACCCGCTCCGCGCCGCGCAACGCCTGCGCGCGGCCGCTCCGCTTCGACATCTGGTCCATCCACCCGTACACCTCGGGCGGTCCCAATCATCACGCCGCCTCCCCCAACGACGTGTCCATCGCAGACCTGCCGGAGATGCGCCAAGTGCTCCGTCACGCCTACGCGCGACACCGCATCCGGAGCGGGCGCGGGGTGGGCTTCTGGGTCACCGAGTTCGGGTGGGACACGAGCCCCCCCGACCCGAACACCGTCCCGCTCGCCGTCCATGCCCGCTGGATCGCCGAGGCGATGTATCGCATGTGGTCCTCGGGCGTCGGCCTCGTGACCTGGTTCACCCTGCGCGACCAGGCGCTCGTCCGGCACCTGCACAGCGCGACCCTCGAGTCGGGGCTCTACTTCCGCGGCCGGACCCTGGCCCGCGACCGCCCCAAGACCCTCTCCCTGCGGGCCTTCCGGTTCCCGGTCTTCGCTGAGCGGCGAGGGACGCTTGTGCACGTCTGGGGCCGCTCGCCCCGCGGGCGGACCCGGGTGGTCATCGAGCTGCGGCATGCCGGGCGCTGGCGCGTCATCGCCCGCCTCCGTCCCTCTTCCTACGGGGTCTTCGAGACCTCGCGGCGTGCGCGGACCCGGAGAAACGACCCGGTGCGTGCGCGTGTGGGCCGCGAGTTGTCCGTGCCCTTCGCGCTCGTCCACACGCGCGATCGGCCTGTGCGGCCCTTTGGCTGAGGCCGACCTGCTTCGCCGCGCGGCCGGCCGGGTCGACGGCGTCCCGGAGCGCTTCGTCCCCAGTCTGATGGCGGGCGAGCCGCTGGCGGCGGAGCACCTGGCGCGTTACGACTGGGCGGCGGCCCTGGCGGCCGACCGCCGCGTCCTGGATGCGGGGTGCGGAGTGGGGTATGGCAGCACGCTGCTCGCCCGGGGGGGCGCGCAAGCGGTCGTGGGGGTGGACAGCTCGGAGGACGCGCTCGCCGTGGCCCGCGCCGAGCTGGACGAGGCTTCTCTGTCCTTCGAATGCGCCGACCTGCGGCAACTGCCCCACCCCGACGGCTCGTTCGGGCTTGTCGTCTGCTTCGAGGTGGTCGAGCACATCGCCGACGTCGAGCAGGTGCTCTCCGAGCTCACCCGCGTCCTGGCGGACGACGGCCTCTTGGCCGTCTCGACCCCGAATCGCGACCGCAACGTCCCCGGCAACCCCCACCACGTCCACGAGCTTGTGCCCGAGGAGCTGCACGAGCTGCTGGCCCGTCACCTTCCGGAGGTTCGCCTCGCGCGGCAGGTGAGCTTCCTCGCGTCGGGAATCCTCGACGAGGATGAGCTCGGGGAGGTCGGCATGCTCCCGTCCACCGCCTCCGTCCGCACCACGATCTCGCGCCGCCCGGGGGAAGAGCTCTACACGATCGGTCTGGCGGGACGCCACACGCTCCCCTCTGTCGCTCCCGCCGTCGCTCTCGGCGATCCCTTCGAAGTCCGCCGGTGGACCGAGCTCTACGCCGAGCAGAAGGCGGAGGCCGCTCGCCAGCGCACCGAGGTGACAAGGATCTATGCGGCCTACGACGAGCAGCGGGCCGCCGCCCGTGAGCTGCAGGCTTCCGCTCAGGCGACCTCGGCGCGGCTCGCGGCGGTGCTCGCGGAGCCACGCTGGAGGCTGATCGGTCCGCTGCGCGCGCTCAGACGAGGGCGGGCAGCCCCCCGCCCATGACACGCGGGTGGCGTTGGGTCAGCGCGGCGAAGGCATCCGCGTAGGAGAGGTTGGTGAGGCTCGCGAGCATGCCGCCCGGCGAGATCCGGTAGCGCGCCACCACCTCGGGCACGTAGACCCCGTGCTCGCCGCGCTCGGCCAGCGTGCACCAGAGGTCGTAGTCCTCCCAGCCGTGCAGGCGAGGATCCGTCGTGTAGCCACCGACCGCTCGCAGCGCGGAGCGCCGGACCATGGCCATCGCGTCGATCCAGTTGGCGACCCGGAGCCGGTCAGGCTCCCACGGGCCGACGTTCACCAGCCCGAGGCTCCCGCCGGCATCGAACTGCTCGATGAGCCCGTAGGCGAAGGCGGCGGCCGGGTCGTCGTCCAGCGCGCGGGCGAGACGCTCCAGGCCGTAGGGATACAGCGCGTTGTCGGCGTCGAGGATGAACACGTATGTCCCCCGGGCCAGGTCCACCGCGGTGTTCCGGGCTTCCGGCAGTCCGCGGTTGAGCCGATGGGCGACGATGAGGGTCGGCTGCTGCGGGTGGTCCTCGGCCCAGCGACGAGCCCGCTCCAGTCCGTCGTCGCGCGAGGCGTCGTCGACGACGACGATCTCGCTGGGCCCGTAGCTGCTCGCCGCCGCTGACGCGAGCGCCTCCTCGATGTGCGCCGCGTAGTTGAACAGCGAGACGAGGACCGACACCCGCGGCGTGCTCGCCCGGTAGCTCGGCGACGCGTGGACGATGGACGTTCCCGGCCGCTCGTCGAGCGCGAGCACGGACCCGAGCCGCGCCACCTGGCGGCGGAGGTCCAGCAGCTCGAGCGCCGTCTGCTTGAGCACGCGGCGGTGGGCCACCGACTCGTCAGCCGGGTCGGTCGGCCTGGTCCCGAACCGCGGGAACTCCCGCTCGCGTCCGCGGAAGGTCAGGCGGGCGGGGTCCACGTGCACCGGGCCGGGGGCGCTGGCGTCCAGCCACGCCGCGGTCTCGCCGAGCCTCGCCGCCGCGCGGCTCAGGGGCACGCGCTCGCGCAGGAGGTCGAGGGCCTCCCCCCGCATCCGCTCGCGCCGCTCGGAGTCTTCCAGCAGCTCGCGGGCGAGGAGGCCGAGCGTCTCCACCCGGCCCGACAGGAAGTGGCGGCCGGGAACCAGCGGCTCGAAGTCCACGGAGTGCTCGGTGACCACGACGGCGCCCGCCAGCATGGCCTCGACCATCCGCAGCCACTCGAAGTACGGCCGCTCGTCCTGATGGATGTTGATGAGGACCTCGGCGCCGCGCAGGAGCCGTCGCTTGTCCTCGCCGACGACGAAGGAGGGAGACGCGGCGGGGTTGGGCCGGCTGTTGTCGGAGATGCGGTACTCGCAGCGGTGCCGCCAGAGGGCCGGGGCGTAGGAGGCCAGAGCGGTGAGCCGCCGCGGCGTGGCACAGCCCAGGAAGAGGACGTCGAGCTCCCGCTGCTCGCCGGGGGAGAACGGCCCCTGATCCCAGCGCGGGGTCCAGCCCAGGGGGAGGTGACGCACGCCCAGGCCCGCCAGCGCCCGCGCGGACCCGACGTTGATGTCGAAGGCGGCGCCCGCGCGGGGCACAAGTGCCGCGTTACGGCCGAAGAACGTCGTGCCGGGCTGCTCGGCGCACACGAAGATCGTCCGCGCGAGCACCTCGGGCGGAGGGAGGCTGTCCTCACCGCGCAGGTAGACGTACTCGTGCGGGGGGACGAGCAGGGACACGACGCCCGACCGCGGCTCGGGAAACCCATCCCAGCACACGGATGACGGATAGCCGAGGAGATTGAGCTCGTCGCGTAGCGCCTCGACGAGCTCGACGAAGAAGTGGTTCTGGCGCCGGGCGAGGACAAACGCGAGCTCGACCACGAACGCTGACCGTACCCGGGTGGGTAGGCTCACCCGCGATGAGTATCCGGTCTGGGCGAGTCCAGGCGCCCGGGGGCGTGCCTCAGGGGTCGCTCGGTCACGGACGCGTCGAGCTCGCGTGGTATGCCTGGGTCGCTCCCTTCGCCCAGGGCCGGCGAGTCCTCGACGCCGGGTGTGGCACGGGCGCCGGTGCGCGCCTGCTGGCCGAGGCCGGCGCGCTCGACGTGCTCGGGGTCGAGCGAGCCGAGGCCCTCGTCGAGGCCGCGTCCGACGACCTGCCTCCCGTGGTGCGCCTGATCCATGCCGCCCCCGAGCGTCTCGAGGCCGAGCCCGAGGCGTTCGGACTCATCACCTGCTTCGGGCTCGTGGAGGGCGCCGAGTCTGCCCGGCTGCTGCACGTGCTGGCGCGCACCCTCGCTCCCGACGGGATTCTGGCGCTCGACGCGGAGGGCGGGGACGCCGAGGAGCTCGTCCGTGCCGTCCTCCCGGAGGTGCGCGTGCTCCCCGAGCACCGCTGGGAGGCGCGGACGCTCGTCGAGGAGAATCTCGACGATCACGAGCTCCGCCGCCTCGACGCCGCGGGCACGCCGAGCGGCGTGCTCCTGCTCGCCGGCTACGCGCCTCCTCCCGCGCCACCGACGACCGTCCTGCTCACGCGCCCCGCCTCCGCGTCGTCCCCGGAGGCCCAACGGCAGGCCGAGCTCGGCGAGCTCCGCGCCGAGCTCGTCCGGCTGCGGGACTCCGACCGCCGGCGCCGGGAGCTCGCGCGACAGCTCGCGGAGACCGAGAGCCGCCTGGCCACCCTGCTCAGCATCGAGCGCCGGATGATCGAGGTGACCGCCGAGCGGCAGGAGAGCGAACGGCATCATGCGCGCGCGGTCGCCGCGCTCGAGGCCGTCCAGAGCTCCCCGAGCTGGCGGGCCACCGCGTTCCTACGCTCCTCCAAGCGGGTCCTGCGCGACCTGCTCCGAAGCTGAGGCCGGTGTCAGCGCGGCTGCGCGAACAGCGGCGAGTGAGGACGCAGCCGGCGCGCCAGCGCGTACTCGCGGCGTGCGGTGCGTGCATCCCCGGTCTCGGCCGCCAGGCGTGAGACGACGAGCCTGGTCGCGTAGGCCTGCGGCTCGCGGCGAGCCGCCCGCCGGGCGTCCGCGAGGCCGGCGCCGAACCGCCGGGCCCGCTCGAGCACCAGCGCTCGCTGCAGGTAGGGAGAGCCGGCCCAGGGCTCGGCGTCGATCGCGTCCTGGGCCTGGGCGAGCGCCCGCGTCGGGTCGCCCGTGCGCACCGCGGCCTGGCTCCGGCGCACCGCGGTCACGCCGGCCAACCCCGGAAGCTGCACGGCGAGCGCCAGGAGCGCGACCACGACCAGGACGACGCGAGCCGCGACCGGCGGGCGGCCCCGTCCGCGTGCCAGCGCGGCGGCAGCGATTCCCGCCGACGCGAAGGCGAGCGTCGCGTTGGCGGTCGACTCCCACATCCAGTCCACCCCGGCGGAGAACGCGAAGATCAGCACCGTCGCGGCGATCCCCGCCAGGGCTCCGACCTCGCGGGTGGAGCCGGCGCGCCGCCGGGCCCACAGGACCGCGAGCCCCAGGCTGCCCAGGAGCGCGAGGACGACGAGGAGCCCCGGCCAGCCGAGCTCGGCGAGCGATTCCAGGTAGAGGTTGTGCGCGTCGTGCAGGAACTCGGCGTTGGTCCCGTGCTGGTTCCACCAGAACTCGAAGGTCCCCGGTCCGATCCCCGAGAGGGGCTCGCTCCGGTAGGCGTCGAGTGCGGAGACCCACACGTCGTGGCGGTTGCCGCTGAGGTTGGACAGCCGGGCGGCGGGGTCGGCCGAGCGGGAGGCGACCACCGGGTGGCGGTAGGAGTCGTACGCCTTGCGTGCGAGCCCGGGCCCGACGGCGATGGCGAGGACCACGACCACCAGCCCGGCGGCGGCCCAGGCGCTCCGGGCGAGCCTGGGCTCGAGCCGGGGCATCGCGACGCGGTGCGTCAGGGCGGCCCAGCCCCCGGCGATCAGCGCCGCGAGCCCCAGGGCGAGGAGTACCGCTCCTCGCCCCGCGGTCCCCGTGTGGTCGGCGATGGGAGCGTGGGCGCGGGTGACGATCACCACCGCGGCGCCGGCTCCCGCCGCCGCGGCGGCGTGCAGGAGCAGGACCAGGCGCCGCCGGGAGACGAGGGCCACGGCGAGGACGCCGAGCAGGAGGGAGGCGATGCCCGCCCGCGAGTAGGTCAGATAGAGGGCGAGGAGGGCGACGGGCACGACGGCGAGCGCCAGGGCCGAGACGAGCCGCGAGCGCGCATGCGCGCTCCACGCGAGCCCCACGGCGACGGCGGTGGCGCTCCAGGCCCCCATGGCGTTCCAGTAGCCGAGTGGATAGGAGAGGCGATTGGTCGCGAACGCCCGCGCCGCGGTGTCCCCGGCGACGAGGTCGGGCGCGAGGCGGGCGAGGACGGCGAGAAACGCGATCGCCAGCACCCCCGCGGCGGTCCCGGCGGCGGCCGCCGTCCACGTGCGCCGGGTCAGCGCGCAGAGCGGAAGCGCGTAGAGGGCGGCGTGGTCGACCACGCGAGCGAGCTCGGTGACCGTGCGCTCGTCGGAGCTCGTCGCGGTCAGCGCCAGGGCGGTGAGCAGCGCGAGCAGCCCGAAGCCTGCGAGCGGTAGCAATGCCAGCCAAGAGGGCCGGCGCCGCGGCAGGATCCCGAGCGCGAGCCCGAGGACGAGGATCCAGAGCACCACGATCGCCTGCTCCTGGCGCGGGACCACGTCGTAGGAGCCCCGCCGCAGGGCGTACAGGAGCACGAGCGCGAACGCGCTCCCGAAGGCGAGAGAGCGCTGACCTCGTAAGCCCCGCACCGGCCGAGACCCTAGAGGGACTGCCGCCCACGACGCGCCGCTTGCCTAGAATGGGACGGGTGAGACGTGTCGCGCTGATCTGTCTGCTTGTCCTGCTCGGGGTCCCCGCGGCGGCCTCCGCTGCCCTCAGCCCCTGCGCGGGGCCGACCGGGACCGCGGCGATCAATCAGTACTGCGAGACCATTCCCGGGGCGGGCGGGCCCAAGCCCGTGGCCAGCGGGCCCAAGCCCGTGGCCGGCGGGCCCAAGCCCGTGGCCGGCGGGCCCAAGCCCGTGGCCGGCCATCCCATTCCCCGCGCGCCGGGGAGCCCGCCCCGCGGATCCGTGACGCCGGGCTCGCGGCCCCGTCCGCGCACGGGGAGCGCCGGCGAGAAGCCGCCTGTCCGCTCGCACCCTGCCCGCTCCCACCGGAGGCACGCGAGTGGTGGCGCGGCGACGCGCGGCGCGGGGGGTCCCGGCGCGGGGGGTCCCGGCGCGGGCACGCCGGGCACTTCGCCCGCCCGAGGCGTCATCCCGGCGACCAAGAGCTCGATTGCGCAGGGCGAGGAGTACGGAGGTCCGCTCTTCTGGCTGCTCGTGGCCTCCGGTGTGCTCGCCGGCCTGTTCGCCCTGGTGCGCTGGCGGCGGGGCCAGCGCACCAGCGCACCGCCTCGTTGAGGTAGGGTGCTGCAGGCGATGTTGGGATTGGTCCCATGCCCGACGTAGCCGAGACTCTCACCGATCTGCCGGTCTCGGAGTCGCCCGAGGAGGGCGTTTTGACCTTCCACGGGGTGGAGGTCTTCCCGGCTCTGTACTGGGTCGAGGACGGGGATCACGTCTTTCGCAGCATGGAGTTCGACCTGCTCGCTGCCGATCGCGACCAATACGTCGCGATTCAGAAGTTCATCGAGATGGCGGAGGATCTCGCGGGCTACTACTCCGACCTGACGAAGGCTGGCCGGGCGACCGAAGCAGAAGCCGACATCGCGCTTCAGATCCTCAGCAGGATCAACGAGGTGCTCCAGCAGCAGCTGCGGCTCGCCCAGGAGCAGCTCCGGGCCTCACAGCGGCGCGTGATCAACGTTCCGCGACGGCGTACGGGAGCTCGACCAGCCCACGCCGGTAGGTTCGTCCGATCAAGACCTCGGTCCTCGTCGGCGCCGCTCGCCGTCTGACCGGCGATCCCGGTCGCCGAGTTCGCCACGGCCTCCTCTTCCGCATCGAGGTCACCGCGAGGGACGGACAGCCCGCAGTAGTCACGCTCCAGGTCGACGACCACCCATACGGCGTCGCGCTGTTCGCGGACGCCGGAGCGCCCGCCCCCACCGATCGCGCCTGGCCCACCCGCGAGGACGGCCCGATCCCGACGGCGTCGAGTCTCCGAGGACATGCGCCGCGAGCGCGCCGACCTCGCCCGCCGACTCCAGCACACACGGTCCCCGTTCCGCTGCTACGGTCGTAGCATATGGATGAGGTGCGGATGATCGCGCAGCGAGAGCTACGCAACAACGTTGCGGAGGTGCTCCGCCAGGTCGAGGCCGGCGCGCATCTCCGGGTCACGGTCAGTGGGCGCCCGGTCGCTGATCTGGTGCCCATCCATAGGCGCCGGCAGTTCGTGTCCCGCGGGGTCGTCGACGAACTGCGCGCGTTGCCCGTCGACGAGGACCTGTGGGGCGAGATCAAGCAGATGCGCGCCGGCGACACTGACGAGGATCCCTGGGAGTGATGGAGCCGGTAGCGGGGGTGCTTGACACGTCGGTGATCGTCGCGCGCCACCAAGAGGACGCCTCGATCGTGCTGCGTGACCAGGCGGCGATCTCCACCGTGACGCTTGTTGAGCTCCACGCTGGGGTGCGCGGCGCCGCCAACGAGCACGCGCGTCGCGTCCGTCAGCGCCAGCTCTCGTTCGTCGAGGCGCGATTCGAGCCGCTGCCCGTCGACGAGGACGTCGCGCGTCATGCCGGCCGGATCAGCGCCGACGCCCGCCGCGCGGGCCACAAGGCCGCGCTCGCCGACGTGCTCATCGCGGCCACCGCCGTCGCCCGAGGAGTAGCCGTCTACACCCACGATCGTGACTTCGAGCGGCTGTCCGGCGTCGACATCGTGATCGTCTAGCCGCGCATCACCCGCGCCGCCCGGCGGCGGGGCGCCCAGGGAGAGGCTCGGTGATCTCGTCCAGGAGCGCGCGTAGCGGCTGCTCGTCGCCGTGCATCGCGCTGATCGAGGCGCTGATGTTGCGATCGCGGTCTCGGCGGGTGTTCAGTCGAGGCGGTAGCCGGCGTTCTCGGCGAGCTGCCCGAAGAACGCACGCTGGGCGCGGCCGTTGCCCTCGCGCTCGCGGCGCAGGTCCTCGCTGGAGAGCTCGCCGCGGGCCCAGGCGTCGAGTACGGCGCGCGTGTCGGGGCCCGGGTCGAGGCCTTCGAGACGCTGAGGAGTTCCCTGTTCGGGCTGCCGGTACCGCGGTTTTCGCGCTCAGGTTTTCCCGACCGCCCGCGGCGCGGCCGGCGATCACGGCGCCCGGGCTCCACCCGGTAGGTGGGGGAATGGTCGTTCTTCGCCGGCAGGTGCGCTACGCGCGACGGGAGGCGCGGAGCTTCTGAGCGATGCGACCAAGATTCGCGGTGTGACGCAGAACTCGCTCGCGGCTCTGGGCGTTGCGTTCGCGCAGCAGCCGCAGCGCCTCGCGGGTTTCGGCGCGGGCGTCGCGAGTGGCTGCGCGGTGCGTCGCCATCTCCGGGCAAGTTTACCTTCGCTCGTCGTCGATGACGAGTGAGCCGAGGCGGTCCACGCCTTCCTGGAGGCAGTCGATCTGGCGCTGGAGGTCCTCGAGGGCGGCTTGGGTGTTCGCCGCGGCCTCGGCTTCGTACGCCAGTCCGGCGGTCGAGAGCTGCGTCGGTAGGCGTCCGCGCGCGGCTTGCGTGAGCATGCTGGCCAGTGCCACGACGATCGCGACCATCGCTCCGGCGCGCTCGGCGTGCAGCAGGACCGTCGAGCCCAGAGCGACGCCGGGTAGGCGACTCGGAGTGCCCTCGACGAGCGTCACGAGCACGGCCGCGACGATGATCGCCGCCAGCAGTAGCGCCAGGCGCCTGCCAGCCGGCGTCATGACGACTGACCGGCCGTCGCGGGCTCGTTCGAGGCCCGGTCCCGGGCCAGCGCCCGGTAGACGGTCGAGCGGGCGACGTTGAAGAGCTCAGCGAGCTCGGCGCTCGTGTGCTCACCACTGCGGTGAAGCGCGACGAGGTGCGCCTCCTGGCGCTCGGTCAGCTTGGGCTGCTTGCCACGTAGACGCCCCTTGGCCTCGGCGACCTTCATGCCATCGCGGGTGCGCGCGCGTACTGGGCGCCGGTACCGCGGTCTTCGCCGGGTCGACACCTGTGCCGCTTCGGCTCCTCGAGTCCCGAGTCCTCGACGAGTCCTCGCTGATTCTGGCTCGCTACGCCTCAGCGCCAGCCTGAGCCAGCGAACTCAACTGTAGTCGCATCGGCCGATGGGCGTCCCGTAAGCCGATCCGCCTGCGGCGACGCCTCGGGGAGCGTCGTGTCTCAGGTGGAGCCGGAACGGTAGACGTCGGCTCGGTGGGCTACTCGGACAATGACCACGGTCGACTCGGCCTCGTCGATCCACAGCAGCACGCGGTAGTCACCTCGGCGGGCGCTCCTGAGCCCTTCGAGCTCGCCGGTGAGCGGCTTGCTCAACCGCGCCGGATTCTCGGTCAGGACCGTGGTGATGAACTCGACGATCGCGACGGCCACCCGCTCCGGCAGCCGGTGGAGCTGCCGGCGCGCGGATGCGCTGACCCGGACCCGGTAGGCCGGGGTCACTCCGCGAGACGGAACTCGGCGCGGAGTTCCGCCGCGCCGATCGTTTCACCGGCCTGGACGTCGCTTCGGGTGGCTGCGATGTCGTCACGGACTCCGGGCTGCGAGAGCCAGAACAGCGTTTCGTGCAACGACTCGAGGTCCGCTGCGGCCATAAGGACGGCCACCGGTCGCCCGTGTCGCGTGATCGTCACGATCTCGTGGGTCCTCTCCGCCTGCTCGACCATCGCAGAGAGCTTGTCCTTGGCTTCGCTCAGCGGTACCGATGTCATGCCCCTAGAGTAGCCCAACTATTGGCCTGTATCGGTCCGGTGCGACCACCGTCTCAGTGAGGGAGCCGCTTACGGCACGGGTGGCCTCGCCAACGGGCAAAGGAGTCCCGGGAGGAAACGCACGCGCGAGTCGACCCTCGCAAAGAGCGAAGATTTCACCCAGGGGAAAGGTCGTTCCCCGGGGTACGGCGCCGGCCCGCCTCGACCGCTCGCGCGACTATCGGCTCCTGACGCCCGCACCGGTGCGATCAGGTAGGGGGCGACGCTAGCGCGAAGGCTGGTGGGGCGGCGAGGTTGTCCCGTAGCTCGTGGAAGTTCGTAGGTGGCGGTCCTCCGCCTCGTCCGCTGGCGTTGCGAGCGTGGCGAGTGCGAAGTCATCCACCGAGACGAGAGGACCGCCATGAGGACCGTAGAGC
>JAABUN010003091.1_pt1 | contig 26986 bp, 30 predicted proteins | sample 5559311 | NCBI WGS metagenome assembly JAABUN01 (sample SAMN10711877, study PRJNA513370) | rock metagenome | isolation source: Antarctica rocks | place: Antarctica: Victoria Land, Siegfried Peak sud
AGCCGCCTGCCCACTCCTGCCAGGGCCATCACCGACTCCCATCCTCGCCGACATCGTCGACGAGGACTTCCACCCCAAACCCCCCAGACCCCTACCCGGGCGCGAAATTGCAGGACGAACCACTAGAGGTCGACGACCTGCAGGCCGTCGGAGCCGGCGACGTAGCCGCGGTTGCCGTCGTCGGAGACGGTCGGCCCGTGCGAGGGGTAGTCGAAGACCCCGAGGATCGCCGGAAGCCGCGGGTTGGTCACGTCCACGGCGGTGACCGTCCCGGCGGAGAGCGAGGTCGCATAGAACGTCTTGCCGTCCGGGGCGAACCCGCTCTCGTGGCCCAGCAGCCCGACGGGCGCGCTCGACTGCAGCACCGGGTGGCGGCAGTCGGCGTTCAGGTCGTAGATGTCGACGACGCCGGGGGCGAAGGCGGGGTTGCCCACGACGGCGGCCAGCAGCCCGCGCCGCTGGCTGACCAGCAGCGACTCGTGCGGCGTCTGCATCGCCGGGGTCACGAGCGTGGCGGTGCGCACCGGTTTAGCGGGATTGCTCATGTCGAGCACCGCGACCCGGTCGGCTGGGCGCTGAGCGTCGCGGTCACCGCGTTTCCGGGGAACAGGAGCGTCGTGTCGTAGTAGGCGCACTCGCGCCCCGCGACGTCGACGAAGCGCTCGACCTTGAAGCCGCCCTTCGTGCCCTCCCGGCCGAGCAGGGAGAGGTTGCAGACGTAGCCCGCGTCCGCCGCGCCCGAGGCGATCACGCCCGCGGGCACGCGGCCCTGGATGCTCGGCTCGGGGCGGGCGCCCGGGCCGCACCGCGCCCGCGGGGTCGCGGTCTGCGCGGGCTCGTCGCGCGTCGGCAGCGCAGCCCGGAGGCGGGTGGAGCCGAGCGGGTCCCCCTGCTCGACGGCCTCGCCGCGCGCCGCACCCAGGTGTGCGACCGCGGGAGCGGCGGAGAGCGCGAGGGCGGAGCAGACGAGCAGCAGCAACCCGGTGTGTCGACCCATGAGCGCGGACCTACCGCGGCCACGGGGCCGGCGCGTCAGCCCCGTGCGCCCTGCGTGACGACGTGGGATCCTGACCCCGTGAGGCTCTTCGTCGCCCTCGAGCCGAGCGCCACGGCGCGCGAGACGCTGTTCGACTGGACGCTGGAGGTCGTCGGCGACGACCCGGCGCTGCGGCCCGTGGCGCCTGACGCGCTCCACGTGACCCTCGCCTACCTCGGCGAGCGGGCGTCGCCCGACGCGGCGGTCGCCGCCGTCGAGGCCCTGGAGCCCGCGGGCCTGGATGCTGTGCGCACCGCCGGCGTCCTCTGGCGGGAGCGCGTGCTGAGCCTGGCGATCGCCCACCAGCCCGAGCTCACGGCCCTGCACGACGCGCTCTGCGACGGCCTCGACGTCGCCCCGGAGCACCGGCCGTTTCACCCCCACGTCACGCTTGCGCGGCTGCGCGGTCGGCGCCGGCCGGCCTCCCGCGACCTACCGGTGGCCCCGGCCATCGACCTCGACTCCCCGGGCGTCGTGCTGCTGCGCTCGCACCTCGGCGGCCCGGGCGGGCGGCCGGTGCACTACGAGGAGCTCACCCGCACGCCGGCGGTTCGGAGGTGGTGAGCCGGCTCACCGTCGCGTCGCCTGTTGCATCACGAATCGACCAAAGTCGTGCGAGACTGCCCCGGTGCGGCGCCTCGCGCTCACCGCGCTCGTCCTCGCCGGTCTCGCGGTCGCCGCGCCCGCGTCCGCTGCCCCGCGGGTCACGGACCTCGGCGTCGCGTTCGCAGGCCGGCTGGGCTCGTTCACGACGGCCGCACGGCCGCTCGGCGATCGGATCGTGGTCGGCCTCGGCTCCGGCGGCCTGGTCGTGCTCGACCCGCGCCGCCGCTTCGCCCGCACCCAACGCGTCGACGGCCTGCTTACGACCGCGCTGGCGGTGGCCGATCTCGACGGTGACGGGCATCGTGACGTCATCGCGGCCGGCGGCAGTGGTCAGGGCGGGGACACCTACCTCGGCGACCCACGACTGGCGGTGCACTACGGCCTCGCGGACGGCACGCTCGGCGCCGAGCGGATCCTGCCGTTCCCGACGGGCCAGTCGCCGAGGTCCGCGATCTCGGCCGTCCGCGTCGCCGACCTCGACGGCGACGGTCGCCAGGATCTCGTGACCGCCCTCGGCGGCGTGTTCTCGGGTGACACCCCGGCGACCACCGGACTCGGCGTGAGCGTGGTCCGGGCGACGGGCCTGCGTCACTTCGCGGTCGTCGATCATCCGACGACGCTCAAGAAGGCCTCCTCGATCCTGGTGGCCGACGTCACGGGCGACGGGCGTCGGGATCTGATCGCCGACGGTCGGCGGCTGCGCGGACGTGGCGACGGGCGGTTCGGCCCTCCGGATGGCCACCCGGGCCCGCCGGTCAACGACACGCTGCTCGTCGACCTGATCGGCGATCGCCGGCGCGACCTGGTGCTCGTGGACCGCGACGGGGCCTTCGTGCGGCGCGGGACGCGGGAGGGCTTCGCCGCCGAACGGACGGCCGTGGGCACGGCGGTCGGCGACAGCCGAAACCACGCGTACGGTGACGCGGCGCTCGTCGACCTCGACGGCGACGACCGGCGTGAGCTCGTGGTCCCCGGTCGCACGTCGGTCGGCGTCCTGCGCGGGGGGCGCCGCCGCGCCCTTGGCTCCGAGGTGACGTTCGCGCTGCCGGCCGGCGAGGCCGACCGGGCGATCGTGGTGATCGACGTCGACGGCGACGGCCGCCGCGACCTGGTGAGCGTTCGATCCGACGGCCAGGACGGCCGTATCGACGTGCTGCGCAATCGCGGCCTGCGCAGGCGCTCGCGCCCCCGGCTGATCGGGTCGCCGGTCGCGGTGCCGGCCGCGGGGGCGGGACTGCTGCGCTTCGCCTGCTCGCGCGGGGTCGGGCACTGCACGGGAGACGTCGTCCTTCGAGACGCCGCCGGCCGCAAGGTGGCCGACGACTACATCGACATCCGTCCCGGCCAGGTCGGCCGGGACACTGTCCGCTTCCGCGGCGGCAGGATACCGAAGGGCAGGCTGCGGATCACCGTGGCCGGCACCGACGAGGCGCCGAAGATCATCCGTCGATCGGTGGCTGCGCCGCGGCCCGCCGATCTGCGCGCGTTCTGCCGCGCGGCGGGCTACGTCGTCGCACGCGGCGCCAGCGGCGTGGTCATCACCGCCTCGCTCACGTCAGACGCCGCCACCTGCGAGTTCGCGGACGGGAGGGTGACGGGGATCTACCTGGAGTACGCCGACGGTCCGTTCGCGATCCGGGGCGCCTACGTCGCAGGCGTCGGACGCTCGTGCGGCGACGGCCCGGAGGGCTGCGTCGTCGAGGTGCTCGTCACCAGCCTGCGCCGCCGCAAGACGATCACCAGGGTGGTCACTACGCCCGTCGCGGACTGCGACACCGCCAACGGCGGCGATTGCGGAGATCGCGGCGTGTCCGGGCTGGTCGTGGGGCGGGGCGGTGCCGTCGCGTGGATCACCTGCCAGGGCGGCTTCGCCGGTGACTGCGGCGGCGGCTACGAGAAGACCGTCCGCACCGTCCACATGGCCCTGGCCGGCGGGAAGCGCGTGGAGGTCGCCGCGAGTCGCCACATCCGAGCACGGTCGCTGAGCCTGGCCACCGACGGGCGCAGCTTCACCTACGAGGACGACGACGGCCCCCACAGCGTGGCCTCCACCACCACGTAGGCCTCGGCGCTGCCGCGAGCAGGTTCGGTGGCGCGCAGCCGGGGGGTCCAGGTCGGCACAAATGACCCCCGCATGCACGCGCGGGCGCGATCAGGGAGGATGCGCCGGTGAGCTCCGCCCCTGCAGACTCCGCCATCGCACCCGCGCTCGAGCTGTTCGTCGACGTGCTCGCGCAAGCCGACGCCGACGCGGTCTCCGACGACTATTTCACTCGGCTGGCCGGCGCCCTGTGCCGGACGACCGGCATGCAGCGGGCGCTGATGATCCTCTACGACGACGCGCGTCGCCGCGTCCGCGTGGTCGGCGCGCACGGCGTGCCGCTCGAGCGCCTGGAGGGCATGCACGTGAGCCTGGAGGACGCGCCGGTCGCGCGCCAGGCGCTCGCCGAGGATCGCGTGGTGCAGGTCGAGAGCGGCACCGGCGACGGGATCTCACCGGCCTTCGCCGATCTCGTCGCGGGGCGCTCGTTCATCTGCGTCCCGATCGCCGCGTCCGGGCGCTGGATCGGCGTGATCCTCGTAGACCCGGGCTCCGACGAGCCGCTCGACGCCGCCCGCCGCGACCTGCTCTGGACGCTCGGCAAGATGCTCGCCCTGGCGATCTCCGCGCGCGCCGCGACGCACCAGCGCGAGCGCGCCCAGCAGCTGGAGGAGCGCATCACGCTCGCGCGCGATCTTCACGACTCCGTCGTCCAGCGCCTGTTCGGGATCTCGCTCGCGCTGGGCTCCGCGGCGCCCTTGGAGGGGGAGTCGCGGGAGCGCTGCGTCACCGAGCTCAACGCGGCGCTCGGTGAGCTGCGCACGGCGCTCCAGCGGCCGCTCGGGCGCCCGTCGAGACCGACGGGCACCACGCTGGCGGCCGAGCTCGAGCGCCTGCAGACCGAGCATCCGGACCTTCACCTCGAGGTGGACGGCGCGGTCGCGGCGGTCCCGGCGGAGGCCGAGCCGCTCGCGCAGTCCGTGTTCGCCGAGGCGATCCGCAACGCGCGCAAGCACGCCAACGGCGCGCGAGTGGTCGTGCGCGTGCAGCGTCGCGAGCAGGCGCTGGTGCTCGAGGTGGAGAACGACACGACGCCGGACGCGATGACCAAGCCGCCGGCCGGGATGGGGCTGCGCCTCGCGGCGCTGGAGGCGCTCAACCTCGGCGGGATCGTGGAGTTCGGCCTCCAGCCCGCCGGCACGTGGCTCGTGCGCCTCGTGGTGCACCTGGGGCCGGACACATGACAGCGCAGGAAGGCGCGCCGGAGGTCGAGCCCGAGCGCTTCCGGGTCCTCGTGGTCGACGATCACGACGTCGTCCACTGGGGCTACCGGCTGATGCTCGGCGAGCTGCCGTGGGTCGAGCGGTGCCTGTCGGCGCGCACGGCCGCCGAGGCCTTCGCGCTCGCACGCCGCCACGAGCCGCACATAGCGCTCGTCGACCTCTTCGTCGGCGACGAGTCGGGTCCCGACATCTGCGAGCGCCTGCACCTCGAGCGCCCCGGCCTGCGTGTGCTGCTCATCAGCGGCGCCGGTCGCATCTCCGCACCGACCGCACGGGCCTGTGGCGCGCACGGCTTCGTCCCGAAGGACTGGCCGGCGGCGGACATCGCGCGCGCCGTGCGGATGGTCGGGCTCGGCATGACCGTCTTCGACGAGGGCGACATCGTGGCCCCCGCGGGTCCCGGCCTCTCCGAGCGCGAGCAGGACGTGCTGAGCCGCATCGCGACGGGCGCGACGAACCGCGAGATCGCGGCGGAGCTGCACCTCTCGCCGCACACGGTCAAGGAGCACACGAGCGCCGTCTACCGCAAGCTCGACGTGCGCAACCGGACGGAGGCCGTGCAGCGCGCGCAGCGCCTCGGCCTGCTCGGCTGAGCCGGCCCACTCCCAAGGGAAGTGATCCCCCGACCCGGCCCCACCGTACCCCCCGATCGGTGGTCCGGCGTGTGATCAGTCGAACAGATCGTTAGTGTCGCGGTCGTGCTCACCTCCAGCGCCACCGCAGTCGTCTTTCCCGGTCAGGGTTCCCAAGTCTCGGACATGCGCGACGTTGTCGCCGCCACGCGGCCCGACTTGCTCGAGAAGGTCTCAGAGCTCGTCGGTGACGACCCCTTCGAACGCGTCGACGAGTCGACGCGCTTCGCCCAGCCCGCGATCTTCTGCGCCTCCCTGGCGGGCTGGACGCGGCTGCAGGGCCACGTCGATCCGGTGGCCCTGGCCGGCCACTCGCTCGGCGAGCTGACGGCGCTGGCCGCAGGCGGCGCGCTCGACGAGCTCGCTGCGCTGGAGCTCGTCGTCCTGCGCGGATGCCTGATGGCGGAGTCCGGCGAGGCGAGCGGCGGCGGCACGATGCTCGCGGTGATCGGCGGCACGCCCGCCCAGGGCGCCGCGCTCGCCGCGCGCCACCGCGTCAGCCTCGCCAACGACAACGCTCCCGGCCAGGTCGTGCTTTCCGGAGCGCCCGACCAGCTCGAGGCCGCCGCGGCCGCCGCCAAGGACGACGGCCTGCGCGCGATGCCGCTCGACGTCGCCGGCGCGTTCCACTCGCCGCAGATGGCCGCCGCGGTCGAGCCGTTCGCCGCGGCGCTCGCCAAGGTCGAGTGGCGCACTCCGCAGGTGACCGTCTTCTCCTGCGCCTCCGCCGCCCCGTTCCGCGACCCCGCGACCGAGTTGGCCGACGCGCTTGTGAACCCGGTGCAGTGGCGCAAGACGATGGAGGCGCTCGTCGCCGACGGTGCCACCGCCGTCGTCGACGCCGGCCCCGGCGAAGTGCTCGTGAAGCTCGCGAAGAAATGCGCCCCGGACATCGGCGCCTCTGCCGCCGCCACGCTGCTGGAGTCCGCCGATGTCGCTTGACGTCGCGCCGGATCCCGTGACCGGGCACATCGCGCAGCCCGACACGCGCACCGCGGGCGTCTCCGGCTGGGGCGCCGCGCTGCCCGAAACCGTCGTGACCAACGAGGCCGTCGCCGAGGGCGTCGGCGTGACGCCCGAGTGGATCGTCAAGCGCACCGGCATCCGCGAGCGCCGCCACCTCGCGCCGGGCGAGCGCCTCGACGCGCTGTGCGTGCAGGCGGGGCGCGAGGCGCTCGCGCAGGCCGGCCTCGAAGGCTCGGCGCTCGACGCCGTCATCGTCGCCACATCCACCCCCGACGGCGTCTTCCCGCAGGCCGCGCCGATCGTGGCCGGGGAGCTCGGCGCCGGCCACGCGCTGAACTGGGACGTCAACATCGCCTGCTCCGGCTTCGTCGCCGGCCTCGCGCAGGGCGCCGCGCTCATCGAGAGCGGGCGCGCGGAGAACGTGCTGCTCGTCGGCGGCGACGCGATCAGCCGCTGCATCGACCCGACCAACCGCGGCTCCGTCTCGCTGTTCGCCGACGGCGCGGGCGCCGCAGTGCTCACGCTGGGCGGCGAAGGCCGGATCGGCGCGACGGTCATGGGCAGCGACGGCGCCAGCGCCGACTTCCTCGTCGCCGCGCGGGAGGACAGCATGATCCGGATGGAGGGCGCAGAGGTCTTCCGGCACGCGATCAAGCGCATGGCCGAGGCCGGTCAGGACGCGCTCGCCCGCGAGGGCCTGACGATGGAGGACGTCACGCTCGTCGTCCCCCACCAGGCCAACGGCCGCATCACCGACGCGCTGGCCGAGAAGCTCGAGCTCACCGACGCCCAAGTCGTCGACGACATCGGCGACCGTGGCAACACGTCGGCGGCCACGATCCCGCTGGCCCTGCACCGCGCCGCCGCCGAGGGCCGCATCCCCGAGCGCGGCCACGTCCTGCTCGTCGCCTTCGGCGCCGGCTTCGCCTGGGGCGCCACCGTCCTGCACTTCGGAGGTGCCTCATGACCGCAGAGCCCGCCGCCAAGACCGAGCGCGGTGCCCTGCGCCCGACCGACGCGACGATCCTCGTCACCGGCGCCGGCGCCGGCATCGGCGCCGCCACCGCACGCGCCCTGGCCGCCGACGGCTGGCTAGTCGCGGTCGGCTACGGCGGCAACGCCGACGGCGCCGCGGAGATCGTGGCGGAGATCGAGGAGGCCGGCGGCCGCGCGCTCGCCGTCGGCGGCGACATCGGCGAGTCCGGCGCCGGCGAGCGGCTCGTCGCCGAGGCGCAGGACGGCCTCGGCCCCGTGCTCGGCCTCGTCAACAACGCCGGCGTCCGCGCCGACAACCTGGCGCTGTCGCTGACCGACGACGACTGGGATCGCGTCATCGCGACGAACCTCACCGCCGCCTTCCGCCTCACCCGCGCCGTCCTCAAGGGCGCCCTCCGCGCGCGCTACGGCCGCATCGTCAACGTCTCGTCGGTCGTCGGCCTGCGCGCCAACGGCGGTCAGGCCAACTACGCCGCTGCCAAGGCCGGCCTCGTCGGGATGACCAAGACCGTCGCGGTCGAGGTCGCCCGCCGCAACGTGACCGTCAACGCGGTCGCCCCGGGCTTCATCGACACCCCCATGACGGCCGACCTGCCGCGTGAGCTTCTGGAGAACGTGCCCGCACGCCGACCCGGCCTCCCCGAAGAGGTCGCCGACGCCATCTGCTTCCTCGCTTCCGACCGCGCGTCCTACGTCACCGGCTCGACCCTCTGGGTCGACGGCGGCATGGGCGCCTGAACCTCACCACCACCAAGGAGAACAACCACATGCCCGCTACCACCACTGACGTCCAGGCCACGGTCAACGAGGCTCTCGAGAGCTTCGGCGCCGAAGCCTCCGAGATCAACCGCGACGCGACGCTCGAGAGCCTCGACATCGACTCGCTCGACCTCGCCGAGCTCTCCCAGATCGCGGAGGAGAAGTACGGCGTGGCGCTGAAGAGCTCCGACGCCGACCGCCTCAAGACCGTCGGCGACGCGATCGACCTCATCGTCGAGCGGGCGGACTGAGCTGTGCGGCGGGTCGTCATCACCGGGATGGGCGCGGTCACGCCGCTCGGCGTTGGCGCCCGCACGCTGCACGAGCGCTGGACCGCCGGCGTCTCCGGCATCGAGGAGGGGGAGGCGCCGTGCTCCGACTTCGTCCCCACCGAGCACATGTCCAAGAAGGAGGCGCGCCGGGCCGATCGCTTCTCCCAGCTCGCCATCGCCGCCGGCGACGAGGCGATCGCGTCCGCCGGCTGGGACGACGAGCTGCCCTACGACCCGGAGCGCATCGGCTGCGTCATCGGGACCGGCATCGGCGGCATCACGACGCTGGAGAACAACTTCGGCTCCCTCCGCGACGGCGGCCCCGAGGCGGTCTCGCCGCTCGCCGTCCCGCTGATGATGAGCAACGCCGGCGCCGCCGTGCTCTCCCTCCGGTACAAGCTGCAGGGACCCGGCTTCGGGATCGTCTCGGCGTGCGCGGCCGGCGCCCACGCGATCGGCACCGCGCTGCGCCTCATCCAGCACGGCGACGCCGACGCCGTGGTCACCGGCGGCGCCGAGGCGCCGCTCACGCCGCTGGCGCGGGCCGCCTTCTCGCAGATGACCGCACTCTCGCCCTCGGGCATCTCGCGCCCCTTCGACGCGCGTCGCGACGGCTTCGTCATGGGAGAAGGCGCCGGCGTGCTCATCCTCGAGGAGGAGGAGGCCGCCGTCGCGCGCGGTGCACGGATCCTCGGGGTGGTGGCGGGCTACGGCACCACGGGTGACGCGCACCACCTCACGGCACCGGACGTGGCCGGCATCGGCGGCGCGCGGGCGATCACGCTCGCGCTGAAGGAGGCGAACCGTTCCGCGCCCGAGGTCGACTACGTCAACGCGCACGGCACCTCGACGCCGCTCAACGACCGCGCGGAGACGGTGGCGCTGAAACTCGCGCTCGGCGAGCACGCTACGAACGTTCCGATCTCGAGCACGAAGTCCGCGATCGGCCACACGCTCGGCGCCGCCGGCGCCGTCGAGGCCGTCGCCACCGTGCTCGCGCTGCGCGACCGGATCGCCCCGCCCACGATCGGCTGGGAGGAGGCCGAGGAGGGCCTCGACCTCGACTACGTCCCCGGTCAGGCCCGCCCGCTCGACATCGACGACGCCGGGCCCGCCGTCGCGATCTCGAACTCGTTCGGCTTCGGCGGCCACAACGTCACACTTTGCCTGGAGGCCGCATGACCCTTGCTGTCGCACCCAGCCCCGACGAGAAGCTCGGGGCGCTGGAGCGCCTCGAGGCGCTCTGTGATCCCGGCTCGCTGCAACTCATCCGCGGTGAGGTCATCTCCGACCGCATGGGCAAGAAGGCGGTCGGGGGCGACGGCGTCATCGGCGCCACCGGCCAGGTCGACGGCCGGTCGATCGCCTGCTACGCCCAGGATCCGTCGTACATGGGCGGCTCGCTCGGAGAGGTCCACGCGGACACGATCTGCCGGGTCCTGGAGGTCGCCGAGCGTGGCCGGATCCCCGTGGTGGGCTTCGTGGAGTCGGCCGGAGCACGGCTACAGGAGGGCGTCAACGCGCTGGCCGGCTACGGACGCATCTTCCGCCACCACGTCACGCTCTCCGGCGTCGTCCCGCAGCTCACGGTCATCTGCGGCGCGAGCGCCGGCGGCGGCTCCTACTCGCCCGCGCTCACCGACATCGTCGTCATGACCAAGCGCGCCTCGATGTTCCTCACCGGCCCGGCGATCGTCAAGGAGGTCATGGGCGAGGACGTCTCCCTCTCAGAGCTCGGGGGCCCGGCCGTGCACGAGCGTAACGGCGTCTGCCAGCTCGTCGCCGAGGACGACCTCGACGCGGCCTGGGTCGTGCGCGATCTGCTCGACTACCTTCCGCAGCACGCGGGCGAGGCCGTGCGCCGCTGGCCCACCGTCGACCCGCCCGACGGCGACGTCGACGACGTGGTCCCCGCCGAGGACCGCAGGGTCTACGACGTGCGCGGCGTGGTCCGCGGGCTCGTCGACGGCGGGCGGATGCTCGAGCTCAACGCGAAGTGGGCCCGGAACATCGTCACGGGCTTCGCCCGGCTCGACGGCCACGCGGTCGGCATCGTCGCCAACCAGCCCAAGTGGATCGGCGGAGTGCTCGACGCCGACGCCGCGACGAAGGCTGCGAAGTTCGTGCAGACCTGCGACCTGTTCAGCGTCCCGCTCGTGGTGCTCGTCGACACGCCCGGCTTCATGCCAGGCACCGAGCAGGAGCGGATCGGCGTCATCCGCCACGGCGCCAAGCTCGTCCACGCCTTCGCCGCCGCGCACGTGCCGCGCCTGACCGTCATCCTGCGCAAGGGCTACGGCGGCGCGTTCATCGCCATGAACTCGCGCGAGCTCGGCGCCGACCTCGTGCTCGCCTGGCCGCGCGCGCAGATGGGCGTCATGGGGCCCAAGCAGGCCGTCGACCTCGTGCACCGCCGCGAGATCGCCGACGCGAGCGATTCGGGCCAGGCGCGCGACGATTTCGCCGACACCTACGCGGCCGAGCACCTCACCGCGACGGCGGCCGCGGCGGCCGGCGTCATCGACGAGGTCGTCCCGGCGTCGGGCACGCGGGAGCGCCTGGCCCGCGCGCTCGGCACGTTCTCCACCCACTCGGCCGGAACGCGGCCCAACCGGAACATCCCGCTGTGAGCGTCGCCACGCTGGACTGGGCGGCGCCGTTCGAGGCGCTCGAGGAGGGGCTGGAGTTCGTCACCGAAGAGCGCGTGGTGACGGAGGCGGACGTGCTCGGTTTCGCGGAGCTTACCGGCGACCACCACCCGCAGCACGTCGACCCGGAGTGGTCTGCCTCGAGCAGCTTCGGCGAGCAGATCGCGCACGGGATGCTGGTCGTCTCGTTCGCGGCCGGCCTCGTGCCGTTCGACCCCGCGCGCGTCATCGCGCTGCGGGCCCTGCGCGAGGTGACGTTCAAGCGGGCGGTGCGCTTCGGCGACGTGATCCGCGTCGACGGCCGCGTCGAGACGCTGCGGCCCATCGGCGACGATGCGGGTCTCGTGACGCTCACCTGGCGCGTCGTCGACGTGGACGGCCCCCTCGTCTGCCGTGCCCGCGTCGACGTCGTCTGGAGGACCGGGTCATGAAGGGTCGCAAGCTGCTCATCACCGGCGTGATCAACCAGAAGTCGATCGCCTTCGAGGTCGCCCGCCAGGCGCAGGAGGCCGGCGCGGAGATCGTGCTGACCGGCTTCGGCCGCGCGAAGCGGATGACCGAACGCGCGGCCGCGAAGCTGCCGACGCCGGCCGACGTGCTCGAGCTCGACGCGAACTCCACCGAGGATCTCGAGGCGCTCGCGACGACGCTCGACGAGCGCTGGGGCAGCCTCGACGGCATCCTGCACGCGATCGCCTTCGCGCCGGCCGACGCGCTCGGCGGGGCGTTCATGGAGACGCCGGCGGAGAGCGCCGAGGTGGCGTTCCGGACGAGCGCGTTCTCGCTCAAGGCGCTGACCGCCGCACTCCTCCCGTTACTGGAGAAGGGCGACCACCCCGCGGTCGTCGGGCTCGACTTCGACGCCACACTGGCCTGGCCGGTGTACGACTGGATGGGCGTCGCGAAGGCGGCGCTGGAGAGCGTGAGCCGGTACGTCGCGCGCGACGTCGGCCCGCTCGGCGTGCGCGTCAACCTCGTCTCCGCGGGGCCGCTGGAGACGCTCGCCGCGGGCGGGATCCCCGGCTTCGACGGCCTGGCCGACGCGTGGCAGAAGCAGGCCCCGCTGGGCTGGGACACCGCCGACTCCGCGCCCGTCGCGGAGACCGTGCTGTTCCTGCTGTCGCCCGCCTCGCGCGCGATCACCGGGGAGATCATCCACGTCGACGGCGGCTTCCACGCGATCGGAGCAGCGTCATGAGCCGCCTCCTGCTCACCGGAGCCACCGGCTTCCTCGGGATGGAGCTGCTGGTGCGCCTGCTCGAGCAGACCGACCGCGAGGTGGTCGCGCTGGTCCGCGCGTCCGACGACGCGGCGGCCACCGAGCGCCTGGAGGGTGTGCTGGCGCTGCTCTTGCCGCCCGACGCCCAGCCCGCGCCGGGCCGCGTTCGCGCGGTCGCCGCGGACCTCGAGCAGCCGGGCTTCGGCCTGAGCCGCGAGACCGCGGACGCGCTCGTCGCCGACGTCGAGACGGTCGTGCACTGCGCCGCCTCGGTCCAGTTCGCGCTCCCGGTTGACGAGGCGCGGCGGATCAACGTCGCCGGGACCGCCGAGATCCTCGAGCTCGCTGCCCGCGCGCCCCGCCTCGAGCAGCTCGTCCACGTCTCGACCGCGTACGTCGCGGGCGACCGCGACGGCCGCGTGTACGAGCACGAGGGGGACGTCGGACAGGTCCCGCGGAACACCTACGAGCAGACGAAGCTCGAGGCCGAGAAGCTCGTCGAGGACTCCGGCCTGCCCGCCGCGATCCTGCGGCCGAGCATCGTCGTGGGGGACCGCCGCACGGGCTGGACCCCGGCGTTCAACGTCATCTACTGGCCGCTCCAGGCGTTCGCGCGCGGGGTGCTGCCGAGCGTCGCGGCCGATCCCGAAGGGCGCGTCGACGTCGTCCCGGTCGACGCCGTCGCCGACGCGCTGCTGGAGTTGTCCGGGCGCCGGGGGGAGCGTGGTCGCTTCCACTCGGTCGCGGGTGACGACGCACCGAGCTGCGAGACGCTCGCGGGGATCGCGGCGGCCTCTTTCGACCGCGAGCCGCCGCCGTTCGTCGAGCTCGGCCACGACCCGGCGGCCGATGACGCGGCCGGCGTCTTCCTGCCGTACTTCCGCGTGAACTCGGTCTTCGACGCGGGCGCGGGCGCCGCGCTCGCGCCCCCGATCCCGCCGCTGACGGAGTACTTCGACATGCTGATGGACTACGCGCGCGTGGCGCGCTGGGGCAAGAGTCCGTCCACGCGCTGGGAGCGCGCCGCGCTCGTGGAGAGCGCGGCGGCCTGAGGCGACTCAAGCCGCGCCGTGCTGTGGCCACGGCGCGTCGGCCTTCCGCGGCGCGAGCATGCGCAGCGGCGCGGAGGGCCGCGGCACCGGCGGGTGCAGCACGAGGCGCATGACCTGCGCGGCGTCCACCGCGACCGACCACTCCGTCCGGCAGGAGGAGCACGAACACGCGACCTCGGCGTCGTCGCGTTCGAGTATCAGGCGGGCGTCCGCGTCGAGCCCCAGGCACACCGGGCAGGCGAACGAGGCTGCGACGAGGCTCTCGTCGTCGTCGGCACGGAAGCGGGCCACGTCGTCGTAGACGTTCATCGCCTGAGCTTCCCGCGTCTCCGGATCGGTTGCGCGGCGAACCCCCCGACCGTCGGGTCAGCGGCGAGCATCGCTTGGTCTGAGGGTCGTCTAGACTCCGTCCCCGCGCCCTCCTAGCTCAGTTGGTAGAGCACTTCCATGGTAAGGAAGGGGTCATCGGTTCGAGTCCGATGGAGGGCTTGTCCAGAAACCCCCGCTCGCGCGGGGGTTTCGTCGTTCAGGCGGCACGCTGCTCGGCCGCCTCGCCAGCGCCCTCTACGGTCCCGCTGCCCATTGGTGCCCACTCGAGCTCCTCGAGCCGCCGGCGGGACCGCGCCGACCCGCGCCCGTTGCGGACGGCCTTCGCGTAGATCCCGAGCGTCATCGACGGGTCCGTGTGACCCAGCTGCGCCATGACGTAGGCCGGGTCCTCGCCCTCCGCGATCAGCCACGACGCGAAGCTCCTCCGCAGCGCGTGCGGCGACAAGCCCTCCGGGAGCGCGCGGCGGCCCGCGGCCTCCAGGCGGACGTTCGCGCGCTCGACGCTGCGCAGCACGATCCGCTGCCGTGCGTTGTGCCGGTTCTGCGGCCCACCGCGCCTCGTGGGGAAGACGCGATCGTCGTCCCCGCCGAACGGAGTCGCAGCTCGCCACGCGAGCAGCTCGTCGCGGAGCTCGGGCTGCACGTCGACCTCGCGGACGCCAGCGTCGGTCTTCGCCTGCTCGACGCGGATCACGCCGGCGGCCAGGTCGACCACGCGCCAGCGCAGGTCGATCGCTTCGCCGACCCGCAGCCCCGCCCAAGCGAGCGTCGCTAGCAGCGGACGCCGGATCGGCAACGCGAGGACGTCCTCCCGGTCGAGCTCGCCGGCCGCGTCGAGCAGCAGGAGGACCTGATCGGGCTCGAGCCACGGCCGCGCCGGCCGGACCGACCGGACCTTCCGGTTGCGCGGGTTGACGCGCACCGGGTTCTGCACGATCAGGCCGCGCTCCTGCGCAACGTCAAGCACCTGCCCGAGCCGGGTGATCGTCTTGTTGATGGACGTCGGTCCGAGCCGGCCCTCCGACACCTTCCGCTGGCGGTAGCGGTCGACCGCGGCGACGTCGATCTCGTCGACGCGCATCCGGTGGAAGAAGGGGAGAAGGTGGTGCGTGAGCTCCCACGTGTACGTGGCGAGCGTGGTCTGCCGGAGCTCACCCTCACGGTCGGCGAGCCAGTCGGTCGCGAACTCGTGGAACGTCGGCGCCTCCTGCGGGATCTCCGGCTCAGGGTCGGGCTCCCACTCCCCGCGCCGGACCTTCTCGAGCACGAAGACGAGCTCGCGCTCAGCCTGCTCGCGCGTCCAGCCGTCGTCGGCGTATCCCAAGTGGGCGAACTGCCGCTTGCCCTGCGCCCGGAACCGGATCCCGAACGACGTTCCGCGGCGCGTCTCCTTCACGACGACCCCGCCGGTGCTCCTTCTAGCCATGCTGCTCCTCTCGATGGAGGCGTCGGCGAGCGAGGACGGCTGCACCCGCACGCCGCCCAAGGCGGGTAGCGTGCGATGCGTGCCAGAGCTCAACTCTCCGGTGCCACGGGGCGGGCCGTTGACGCGGCGCCGCCCCACTTGATCTGTTACCGCCGGTCACGCTACTACTCCTGGCCTTCGATGGGCAACAACGGGCGCCCGCCGCCGGTCACGGGGCGCGAGCGCAGGGAGGTCGCCCGGCGGCGCGGGCGATCCGGGATGCCTGACCCCTTGCTCGGAGAGCGAGCGACAAGGCGGTCGGCGACCTTCGCCGGGTCGAACCGCAGCCGCGGGCGCGGCCCGTCCCCCAGGCGGACGACATCGAGGTCGTCGGCGTGCTGGCGCACCCACTCGGCGGCCACGCCGAAGCGCCGCGCGACCTCCGCCGCGGTGAGGAGCGTGCCGACCTGCGGTTCGCCGCGGAGGAGGTCGGCGACGCGCGCTGCGATCGCCTCGATGTCCGCGGGGTGGAGGCGCTGGCTCACGTCTTCCCCGCCTCGGGCTCGGCGCGCACGTAGCCGGCGTCGCGCAGGGTCCGCGTCAGGGCCGAAGCCGGCTCGTCGAGACGCCGGACGGCAGACGGACGACCCAGCGCCTGCAACCGGGCAGCGAAGGACGAACACTGCTCCCACGACTTCCCCCGGAGGATCGCGACGAGCCGATCGGCCTCCCGACGGCAACCGACCCCGCAGAAGCGACGCCCGAACCCAGCCGGGAACGACGTCCCGCAGAGCCCGCACTCCTGCTGGCGAAGGCTCGCGCCGTCCGGGAGGCGCCACTCGTAGCGCCCGCCCGGGCCGCGCTGCTTGCGCTTGCGCACGCCGAGCTCCGCGGAGGCAAGCTCGCCGTTGCGCGCGCTCAGGCCGTGCCGCTCGAGCTCGGCATGCACAACGCCGGACAGGTGCCATCCGCCGTCGGCCAGGAGCTCGAGGAGCACGTCGATCGCGCGCTCCTTCTTCGAGCGGCGCGGCTCCCGTGCCGTTTCGCGCTGGCCGCTCATGCCACTGCCTCGCGATCGGGGTCGCCACCGTGCCGCTGGCCGTCGGGCACGTTCTCGTTGGCCGGGTCACGGACCGTGCCCCACGAGCCGTCTGCCGAATGCTGTTCCCCCTTGCGGACAGGAACAGCATCTTCGGTTCCTAGATGCGGTTCTATTCCCCCGCCCCCTACGGGATCGGGGACGGGAATAGAAAGCGCATCCTTCTCCGCGTTCTGGTCCCTAGGGGGAACAGAAAGGGAACAGCTTTCGGGAACAGCTTTCTCGGGGGGCTCCCCGCGCGCCCTCCGGTAGCGGTAGGGGTCTCCCTTCCGGCCCTCGCCCTCCCGCTCGACGAGTCCGTCCTTGACCAGTTCGAGGAGCACCGGGTTCCAGTGGCGCTTGCCCTCCCCGAGAAGGGCAATGAGGTCGGCCACCGTCACGTCCCCGGCCTCCGGTATCGCTTCGAGGACCCGTCCGCGCCACCCGAGCCCGACCGCTTCCTCCCGGCCGCCGCCCTCCCCGAGGACCTTCCAGGAGCCGTCGACGTCGCGGTCGACGAGCAGCAGTGGTGGAGTCACGTCCCGCCACCGGCTCACCGCGACGATCTGCCGATGGCCCGGCGGAGAGTCCTCCCCGGGGCGCTCCATCTCCACGAGGGCATCTACCGCGCCGGTCAGCGCGTTCGAGCCGCGGAACGCGTCCCCGTCCGACCCGCCCGCTTTGCGCTGGTGATGGACGAGGACGACGGCGAGCCCGGCGCGGGTCGCCCGGTTCAGCGCGGCGACGGCCTTCAGCGTCGCGCCGGCGTCCTTTTCCGCGTCGGGCCCGAGGCCCGCCCAGTACCCCCAGGTATCGAAGACCAGCCAGGCCCCGAGGTCGACGGCCTCCCGCGTCGCGGCCTCCACCACCGTCGCCCACGTGGGCTTCGGCCACGCCGTCTCCCGCGTCAGCACCCGGAGGTCGGGGTGGTCGGGGAGCTTGTCCAGCAGCGTCGAGATTCCCTCCTCGGCGACGTACACCACCGGGCCACCACGGACGCGCCGCCCGAGGAAGGAACTCGCGCCCGTGACGGACGCGGTGATCAGGTCGCCGACGAGCGTCGACTTCCCGACCTTCGGCTTGCCGCCGAGGAGCGTCACAGCTCCCGGCGCGAGGTAGCCCTCCCAGACCCACTCGACGGACGGTGGCGCGAGGCCGCGTAGCTCCTCGATGGTCAGGAAGCGCAGGGCCGCCGCGGGCGTCGGCTCGGCAAGGCCGGGACCGCGGTCGCCGTTGGGAGCGTCCGGCGACCCGGGCTCGTCGGGAGCGCCGGCGGCCTGCGCGTCGAGCAAGCTGTTCAGGAGCCAGGCGCCAGGGTCGGGCACACGCGCGAGAACGTCGGCCAGGTCGTCACCGTCCGGCAGTTCGAGCACCGCCGCGCGGATCCCCGCCTCCCCGAGCGCGTCCCCGAACCGGATGGTGGCCTTGCGGCCCGCGTCGTCCCCGTCGAGGGCCAGGACGACGTTGGTGACGCCCGCGGCCGTGAGCGCCGCCACAAGGCGCTCTGCGGGCATGCTGGTGCTCGTGACCGCCGCGACCGCCAGGAGGTTGTCGGCCAGCAGGTCAGCCGTCTGCCCGGGCGATGTCGTAGCGACGCTCCACGCGGCCAGCGCGTCCGGCGCGCCCTCGGTGACGAGCACCGTGCCGGGATCGCCGGGACGCGGCGCACCGAACGGCCAGAGCACGCCGTGCGCGCTGCCGGGCTCCTGCTGCCACCCGGCGCCGTTGAGCGAACGTCGGCGCCATGAGGGCCGCCCGTCCGTGCCGGGCCACGGGACGACGAGCGAACCGTCCTTCTCGGTCACGCCCGCCATCTCGGCCACCTTCGTCGAGATGCCATGGCCCGTGAGGTAGGCCAACGCCGCCGAGGACCACGAGCTCACGCCGTCGCCTCCCCAGCCGCTACCCCGGCCGGTGGCGGTTCTCCTTCTCCTTCTCCGTCGCCGTCGTCGCCCGCACTGCTGCGCGACGCGGACCGGCTCGGGGAGGAGCGGCGTTCCCGCGCCCGGGCGCACGAGGGGCGACGAGGAACGCGACCTGCTGACGATGGAGCTCGGTCTGAGCGCGGGCGAGCGCACGGCGACCTGCGCGGCGGCCGATAGACGTGCGCGGCGTCGCTCTCCGCCCAGACGTCGGTGTGCTGGCCATCGCGCTCGAAGCGGACGACGAGATCGCCGTTCGGCTTGACGAGCGCCGTGACCTGCCAGCCCGGCTCTAGGACGGCCTGGCACCTGCGCTCCGCTTCTGCGGCGGTGACGCCGGCGGCACGTAGACCGCCCACGAGTTCTTGGAGTGCATGGCGCGGACTCGCCGCGGTGCGCTGCGCCTCGGTGAGGTCTGACTCGTCGCCCTCGGGTGGTACGTTGCACATGCTCGCGGCCTCCTACAGCCTCATCGCGGGTAGTCGCAGCGGTCGCCCCCAGGCGGCCGTTGCTCGTCCTGGAGCCGACGGTACACCACGCCGAAGCGGCAACATCCACGATCAGTTCACCACCTGCCGCGCAGTGCTACCGCGGGTCGCGCAAACGGTCGGGCAGTGGATCGCATGCTGCACGAGCGAGGGGTCAACTCGCCGGAACGGCCGACGCCTGCTGAGCGTCTCGCACGCAGCCCGGTCCTCATCGGGCACCCGCAGCCCACGGGCGCCCGTAACGCCGCGGCTGAGCCCACCTCAGCACTCGTCCCGGTAGGCACCCGACAACGCCCTGGCGAGCGCGCCGGTCCGGGCGCCCGAGACGCGATCGGCGAGCGTCAGGTACTTCGGATCCCGCCCGGCGAGGATCGCTTCGATGCGGCGCGCCTCGCTCGCTGACCTGCCGCTGGGATCCCCGCGTGAGCGCCGACCGGGAACGATCGGGGACCATCCGGGTCGGGGTAGTCGCCGCACGGGGAGCTGCTTCGCGAGAACGACGCGCTGAAGGTCTCTTGTACCACCTGGACTGAGCGACGCCGCAGGTCAGCGCGTCAGAACGGCAGCCCGGCCTCTTCGAAACGCGCTTGCGATCGGTCCCGGGCCTCGGCGACGGTGTCGCTGGTCAGCAGACAGTCCAGGAGCGCCCGGTGGTAGCCGGGGTTGTAGAGCTTGCCGTAACGCACAGGCTTCGGCGGGCAGATCGGCGGCCCGAGGAGGAAGTGCTCGTGCTGCCCCCAGCTGTCCGGCGCGGAGAACACGTCGGGCATGGCGGCCTGCGGGTCGATGAACATCTGGCGGGCGATCACGTACCGGATCTCGCGAAGCTGCGATCCCCACCGGAAGCCGATGAAGTTGAACGCGCCCTTCGGCACCTTGCTGGCCTTGTTGTAGTAGTGGCCTGCCTGCACCGTCTCGATGAAGTTGAGCGTGGAGTGGTCCGGCTGGCCGTCGCTGATCGGGACAATCCAGGTCATCTGGGAGGCGGGATCATCGCGCATGGTGGTGGTGCTCCTGAGGTATGCGGCGAGCTCACGCAGGAGCCGCCGTTCGTGGTGGGATCCGCCGGTGGCGGTCTCTTCAGCGAGGGCGATCACCGTCGCCCATGTGAGGTGGCGCTGCGGGACGGTTCGGCGGTCGGCCGGCAGGTGCTGCTCAGCCCAAGCGGGGGAGCATTCGGAGAGCGTGACCAGCGCGCCCGCTTCGACCGGTTGGCCGATGTTGCAGTCGACGTGATCGGAGATCGCCGCGTGGATCCGGTCCTCGTAGGTCTTCACCTGCTGCTCGCCGGGGAGGTTCCAGCCGAGCTTGGCCTCGAAGATGACGAGGGCTGCGCCGGTTTCGACCTCGATGTCCGTGCGGCCGAGCCCGCGCAACGGATGCTGAACCCTCAGCCGGTGGGTGTCGCCGGTCTCGAACGGCAGATCAAGACGCACCATCAGCGCCTCAAGGAACCGGCTGCTGTCTGCGAGAGCCCAGGCCAGCGCGCGGGTGAGATCGTCCTCGTCTTGGCCGAGCAGATGGAAGGTCGTCCCGAGCGGACGAGCGTCAGTCCCAAGGTGGAGGTCAGCCATAGAGCCACCCTACGCCCGCCCTGGATCAGCCTTGCCACCGCTCTTACGCCCACGGTGGAGGAGGCGCTCTGCGGCCGCGGCGCGCGTCATCGCGGGGAGTGCCGCCCGCGGCCGCGGAGGGCGCCCAGGCCACCGCAAGCAGCCCGAGGCGACTCGTCGATCATGGGTCCGCGGGCAGGTCGACGTCCATCCTCAGCGCGAGCATCCCGCGCGGCGCGGGCGCGCCATCCGGACCGATCCCGGGACCGATCTCGACGAGGCCGGCCGCGGCGAGCTCGGCGAGGGAGTCGGCGAAGCTCTCCGTGGGGCCGGCGACGGCAGCGAAGCCAGCCCGGACGTCCTCGACCAGGCCGCCACCCTCGAGCACGCGCAGGATGCGGACGAGCCGCCAGGCGCTCATCGACAGGCCCGCGAGGTTGCGGCGGCCGGGATGGCGCTCGGCTTGCTGCTCGGCGCGCAGCTTCTCGAGGGCGTCGGCGGCCACCCGGCGGACGTACTCACGCGAGTCCAGGTGGCGCAGGTGAGCGGGCCGCGCAGCACGGTCGCGCCGCTCCGCGCGCTCGGCTTCCCGGGCCAGGTTGGCGAACGGGCTCCGGCGGCTCATCCGACGCCGCCGACCGGTCGCGCGACGTAGCCGAACGCGATCGTGTTTTCCGCCAGGCGCACAGCGCGCACGTCCGCCGTGGCGTCGAGCGCCTCGATGACCCGCCGCTCCTGCGCGAGCGCACCCGCCACCGCGCTCTCGTCGCCCCGGCGCAGCCCCGCGGCGACCGGCGCGGAGAGCCGCTCGACCGCGGCCTCGAGCTCGTCGCCCTCTTGGATGCGGAGCGCCTCGCAGACGCGGCGGCAGAGCTCAGGGTCGGCGTCCTCGCGGAGCTCGCGCCGGAGCGCCCCGCGGATCTCGAGCTCGCGGCCGTCGACCAGCCCCGTTGCCCAAGTCGCGAAAGACTCGAGCACGCGGCCGGTTGCCCGGTCCACGCGATCGACCGGGGATGCGGCGACCTGCCGTGACGCCTCGACCAGCGCGGCCGGCGTGACTCGGACCTTGGACAGGTCGACGCTCACGAGGACTGACCTGCCGCGACGCGCAGCGCGATCCCGTCCGCCTCCGGCCGCAAGCGCGCGACGACGTCCCGGCCGACCTGCGCGCGGTGCGACGAGCGCAGGAGCGGCGTCAAGGCCCTGGCCCGGGTGCGCTGCCCACCGGGGCCGACGAGCTCGACCACGTTGATCGCCTCGAGCTCGGCGAGGATCGGTCCCAGGTCCCCGGGCGCGCCGCCGAGGTTCGCAAGCGGGAGTTCGCCGCCGGCACGGCGGAGTTCCTGGACGATGCGGCGGGCGTGCCCGCTGACGGTCGCGGCGCCGCTGACACTGGCCGCCGGGCGTGCGATGAGCGGGCTCATGCGGCGCTCGGGTAGGCCGCGTCGACGTTCACGCCGGCTCGGCGCGCCGCAGCACGCCACGCCGGCTCCGCGGCGGACGAGGAGGCGCTCTCGGTCACGCGACGGTGATCGCGCTCGTCATCTCCCAGCGGGACCTCGAGCACCCGGCCCGGCTCGACGCCGAGGATGACGCCGACGCGGGCGGCCTCCTCGACGGTGAGCGCCCGCGGGTCGCGCTCGGCGGCCTCGAGCACATGCTGAGCGACCCCGCTGGCGACGGCCAGGATCGGCACGGTGATGCCGCGACGCTCGCGCGCTGCGGCCAGGGGACTACGGACCTCGATCATGCGGCTACTTCCTTCGGTTGAACGGGGGTGAGGGTCGGCGCGCTGGGCTCCTCGTCGATCACGGCGGCGAGCTCGGCGACGACGGAGGCAGGAACGTCCGGATGCCGGCTGAGGACGCCGACGAGGCGCCCGTAGAGCTCGCGGGCCTCGAGCCCGTGCCTCCACCGCCGCCAATCGGCAGGGATCAGGCCAAGCTCGCGCAGCGTGAGGACGCGACGCTCGACGATCTCCACGCGGCGCGTGATCGCGGCAACGCGGACGGCATCGTTCGTGCTGTCGACGAGCATGGCGAGATCCTCGATCGCCTGCTCGAAGTGCTCGAGGAGCTCGCGCACGGCCTCGTCGGGGTCAACCTCGATCAGGGGCCGCCGGTCCGCCATCCGGTCCACGATCCGCAGGCCCTGGCGTGCGGAGACGCCGTGACGCTCCTCGATCGCCGCCCACGAGACACCACGGCGCCGGTCAGCGTAGACGCGCGCATCTCGCGCTTCACGCTGCCGTTTGGACAACGCTGCGGCACCGCCGCCCCGTGTAGATCCGCCACTTTCGGACACGAGCGAAGCATGAAGCCCAGGCGACGTCCATTGCACATCGCCCGGTGAGCGAGCCCTGCGCCCCCCGTCGAGGACGATCAGCTACTCGAAGATCTCCGGCGGCGGCCGCAGCTTGAAGTGCATGTCGCCGAGGTAAAACTCCACGCGCCCTCGCAGGTGCTCGCGCTCCTCACGGTCGAGCCGGCGGTCGGCGGCGATCTCGCGGTCGAGCCGGCGGAGCCCGGCCTCGTCCGCGACGGTCGCCTCGATCCGATCCGCCATGTCCGCGTAAGCGTTCACGCGACCGACGGTAACGCGAGGAGGAGACGGCGTGGACCGCCATCGGGAACCAGTGCCCGATAGCGGGCCGGATCGCCCCCGATCCTGCCGCATCGCACCGAGCGCTGACCGGCCCTCTGCAGCGCCGATCCGCAGCAGCCATCGGGCCGCGTGGGGATCGACGCCGGCCGGCGAGGCGGGCATGGTAAGGAAGGGGTCATCGGTTCGAGTCCGATGGAGGGCTTCACGCGAAGCGCCTGCAAAGCGGCGGGTTCTGGTGGTCAGCACGGCGGGATCAAGCGCCGGACTTGCCGCCCGCGGACACTGAGCGGACACCGCCCGTGTCTCGCGCAGCGCGGATGACCTCCTCGGCGTCGATGCGGGCGCGGTCCTCGAAGTCCGCGAAGAGGTGCCCGTAGACGGTGAGCGTCATCGTCGGGCTGTGCCCCGCTTGGGCGGCGACGTAGAGCGGGCTGCGCCCCTCGGCGAGCAGCAGGCTCACGTAGGAGTGCCGCAGCGCGTACGGAGTCGCGTCGGGCGCGCCGGCGGCCACGGCTGCGCGGCGGAACGCATGGCGCGCCCACGACTTCTGCGCCTCCTGCGTCCAGCGCTGCCCGCCGCGCGACGGGAAGACGAGCCGGTCGGCGGCCGGGCGACCGGAGGCGAGGCGCCACTCGCGCAGATCGGCGGTCAGCGGGGCGAGCAGCCGCACGGCGCGCCGCTTCCCCGTCTTGGTCGCGTTGACGACGAGCGTGTCCTCCAGCACGTGGCCCCATTCGAGCGAGAGCGCTTCGCCAGGCCGCAGCCCGGCGTAGGCGAGCACGGCGACGAGCGTCGCATCGCGGGCGTTGAGCGTCGCGCGCATCGCCTCGACGGTGGACGGCGGAAGCGGACGGACCTCGGGACGGGCCGGGAGTCTCACCTTCCGAGTGGAGCGCACGGGGTTGTGCGCGATCCGCTGCGCCTCGACGGCGCGTTGCAGGATGCCGCTCAGCACGGCCATGGACTTGCGCACGGCGTGCGGCCCTGCGCCGGCGGCGAGCCGCTCGGCCTGCCAGCGCGCGACCGTCTCGGCGGTGATCGCGCGCAGCACGAGATGGCCGAGGTGCGGGGAGAGGTGGCGATCGTAGACCTCGCGGGTGGACGGCGCGAGCGCGTGCGCATACGTCGGCGCCCAGGTCTGGGAGACGTAGGTCGAGCGTCTCGGTGCCGCCGTCGAGCTGCGCGAGCCCGCCGAGCTGCCGTAACCGCCGGACCTCCGTGTCGTACTTCACGGCGTCGGCGCGGCGATCGAAGACGCGCGAGCGCGCGCCGGCTCCATCGCGCCACCTGACGCGGTAGCGGACGCTCCCGTCCTTGCGGTTGAGCTTCTCGACGCTCATGCGGTCGACGCCTCGGTCTGCTCAATGCGCCATGCGGTCGGGGCGGCTGCGCCGTTACGGTCAGCGGTGCTCATGGAGACGCTTCTCCTGGGCCATGCCCCCGGGCCGCGCCAACGGTCGCGGGGGCGCTTGTGTGGGGTCGGGGAGCACGGTACCTCCACAGACGGTCACGAGTCCGCTCGCAAGTCGGGGTGGACGTCGTAGGCGGGACTCGGGGGCCGTCCGCCGCCGGGGGCGCTCGCGGCGGCCGGCTGGGCGCGGAGGGCTCCGTGCGCTGCGAGCCGGTCGGCGAGGGCGCGTCCGGTGTCGGCCGGGCCGCGTGAGTGCAGGACGTGGCGGTGCAGGTCGCGCACGGTCACGGTGGGGGCGGCGTGGCGGTCGAGCCACGCGAGGGCGCGGGTGACTTCGGCGTCGGGGCCGGTGAGGACGGCGAGCGCGTGGGCGAGCGACCACTCGCCCGATGGCGAGCGCCTTGCGCAGCGTGGCGGCGGCGATCGTGTCGCCGGGCTCGTTGCCGGCGAGGTGCAGGAGGGCGGCGACGCGGATCGCGCGGCCGGCGTAGCGGGCGTGCCACGAGGCGAGGGGGCGCAGGTCGCCGTCTTCGGCGAGGCGATGCTCGCGCTCGTCGTGGAGCGCGTCGATGAGGCCAACGGCCTCGGCGCTCATGGTCAGCAGCCTGCCGACAGAACTGACAGAACCTGCCGGACGGGGGGTTGTGTCAGTTCTGTCAGCGGTCAGCCGCTCGACAAGCGCGGTCCACCGATCGGTGACCGCTGCGGGCACGCTCGGCGGGTTAGACGTCCTCATCCCCAACAGCGTGCGGGGCCGGGCGAGCAGGCAGCGGGCGACGAGCCCTTGATCTCGCGCGGTCGGGTCGGCGGCGAGGGCGGCGAGGACGTGTGGCTGCACACACAACGCGAGCGTCAGCAGCGGCCGATCGAGGCGCTCGGGGTCGCGTCCGCGCCGGTCGACGGTCGTCGCCTCCCCGGTGTAGGCCTGGCAGACGAGGTGCAGGTTTGCCCGGCCGTCGGCGTAGCGCCCGCCGAGGTTGTCCAGGAACGCGGACTCCGCGGCGAGGATGGCGATGCGGCCGTGCGCGGCGAGCAGCCCGGCGAGCGCCTCGGGGGTCGCGTCGTCGGCGAGCAGCCGGGGAACGTGCGGCTCCCCGTCGGCGTCGAGGCGCATCCCGACGTCACCGGCCTCCCGCGTCAGCGTCGTGCGCTCGGCGGGGTCGTCGCACTTCGCCGCGCGGGCGGTGAGCGCCTTGCGGCGCTGCTCGGCGGCGTCGCGCTCGGCTCGTGCGCGGGCGACAACAGGGCGCGCGTCCTGGGCGCGGCGCTGCTCGACGGCGCGCAGCGGTGCCGTCGCGGCGCGCAGGACGGCGGACTTGCGGTCCCCGGACTCCAGCGCGCAGACGATGTAGAGGCACACCTCCTCGCGCCACCGACCGGCCACGTCGACCTCGACGGTCCCGCAGACGCTGGCCGACAGGACGCCGAGCGCGGCGCACGCAGCGAGGTCGACCGGCGTCTGCGTCGCGGTGGCGGTTGCGGTGACCCACGCCCGCACGGCGTCGGGGAGCGCGTCGACGGGGAACGCGGGCATTGGGTCGCGCCGGTCGAGCGCCGGCCACGCTTGGACGGCCGCGAGGCGGACGGGCGCGGCGCGTTCGGCGGCCTCAGCGATCCTGAACACGGGGGACGTCATGCCGCGACCCGGGTCGGCGCCTGCATGAGCGCGGCGTACTCGCCGAGGTCGAAGCCGCGCGGCGGCTCGTGCCCGAGGACGTCGGGCCACGCGACCACGCGGACCTCCCGTGCGTAGGGCTGTAGGTCGACGGTGAGCCGTTCGGCGAGCCCACGGCCGGCGTCGTCGTGATCGACGAGGATGCGGACGTCCCACCCTGCGAAGCGCTGCGCCCCGTCGCGCTGCCAGCCGTTCGCGCCGGGGATCGCAACCCCGAAGAACGGGCTCCCCGGCTCGCTCAGCGCGCACGCGGTCACCGCGTCGGGCTCGCCCTCGGGGAGATGCAGCGGGTAGCGGTCACGCAACGCGACGCGCCGTCCGTCGCGGTCGAGCACCGTCTCGTCGCCCAGCAGCTCGGGCGGCGGGAAGAGGTCGCGGCCGTGCCCGCGACGTACGGGAGCGTCTTCGGATTTCGAGCGCGAGCGTCGCGCCGGCGAGCTTTGCCGTGACGGTGGGCGGGGCTTCGAGTTCGGCGCGTTCTACGCGGTCGAGGACGTTAGGAGGATAGAAACGATCGGCGAAACGGAGTAGGGTCGCCAGTTGATCCCTACCGACTCGGAGACAACCATGAGCACCCGCACGATCGCCATCGCCGCCCTCGTCATTGCCGTCGTCATCGCGGTCATTCTGTTCGTCATCTGATCCCGTGCGCGGGAGCGAGGAAGTCGCACGGGCGGCGAGCGACCGGTCGCGATGCGCACCGCTGGCGAAGTGGGCCAAGGCGCTGGGCCTTGAGCGCACCGTCGTCGGCACCCGCTTAATGCAGATGGCTACGAGCGGCGAGCTAAAGATGGCCGCACGCCGCCACAGAGCGGCTTGATCGTTGGCCGTTTCGGCCGCGAGGACGGTCGTGCGCCTGCCGACGGCTGGTCGGCAGGCATGATGACGCCCGCGCGCCTGGTCTATGGGCCCCCTCCTGCGCTTCGTCGAACGATCTCTGGAAGCACGAACACTAAGCGTTGGATTTCGCTCGGATGATGATGTCGCTACCCCTAGTGGTTCGCAAGACC
>JAABUN010003092.1_pt1 | contig 26979 bp, 25 predicted proteins | sample 5559311 | NCBI WGS metagenome assembly JAABUN01 (sample SAMN10711877, study PRJNA513370) | rock metagenome | isolation source: Antarctica rocks | place: Antarctica: Victoria Land, Siegfried Peak sud
ATCCCCACGCCTCGCGGCATTCCTTCCCCGCCCCGCGTTACCCCTGCGCGGCAACGATCAAGCCCGCACAGACGATGAATACCCCGATCCAGCGGTTGAGCGGCACCGCTTCCCCCAAGACTAGCCCGGAAAGCACGAGCACGAGCACGGTGCCGAGCGTCACGAATGGGTACGCGACGTTCAGGTCGGAACGCGAGACCGCCACGATCCACGCGAGGGCAGCGACCACCGCGCACCCCATGCCGAACAGCACCTGCACATTCGTCATCGCTTGCCAGACGAAGCGGGGCAGCAGCGAGAGCTGCGACGGGCTGACGCCCACTTCGAGCATTCCCTTCTTCACCGCGAGTTGCCCGAGTACCGTGAACAGCACGGTGAGGGCGATGAAAAACAGCCCGAACGGCGTGAGCCTAGTCATCGGTTGTCGCCTTTCGTGCCACCACGAGCGGCGATGTGCCGACCGGCATCGTTCGCTGCCGCCCCAGCCACCAACGTTCGAGGCCGAGCAGGCGGTACAGGAGCGCGTTCACGCCGGGGACGATGCGCCACTCGCCCATCGCCATGTCGTCCACGTTCGCCGCCTTGTTGCGACGGTTGAGGAGACGTGCCGCCCGCCGCCCGAGCCAGATCATCGGGAAGAGCACGGACATGAACGAGGTGAGATACTCGACCCGATAGCCCGCCTCGTGCAGCTTTTCCCGCAGGTCATCCGCCTCATAGCGGCGGTAGTGGTGCGACGCCTCGTCGAAATAGCTCCACAGCGAAGCCCGTGCCGGTACGGTGAGCAGCAATGCCCCCCCCTGTGCCAGCATCCGATGCAGGTCGCGCAGGACCTGCCGGTCGTCCGGCAGGTGTTCGAGTACGTCGAACAGGCCGATCACGTCGAAGGTCTCCGCGAAGGGCGGGGAATGCATGTCGCCCTGCACGAGGGGGACGTGCGTGCGGCGGCGGGCGAAGCGCAACCCCTCGATGAACAGGTCCGTGCCGACCACCATGCCGTGCGTAGTGACGGACTCCAGTACCTGCAGGACTTTACCCGTCCCGCATCCCACCTCGAGCACGCGGTACCGTGCGGGCAGCGACCCAGTGAGCCGCCGCACGATCACGGCGATCACGTCGTTCCGGCTGCGGAACCAGAAATGGCGATCCTCCACCGCGAAGAGCGGCGCGAAGTAGTGCGGATCGTAGGTCGCGTCGTGCGCCGGTGCGGCGGTCACGGACGGCGCGGTATCAGGCACGATGCCCCCCTCGATGCGACTGTGGACGCGGTCCCGCCGACGTGCGAACCGGGGTGCGATCAGTCATGGGCGGGCCACCCATCGAAATCGAACAGTGCCTCGACCACGCGGTCCTGATCGTCCGGCGTCAGGTCGTTGAAGAACGGCAGCCGCAGCAGGCGGTCGCTCAGGGACTCGGTCACGGGACACAGACCGGGCCTGCCGTCGAACCGTTGCCCCATCTCCGATATGTGCAGCGGCAGGTAGTGGAAGACGGCGAGGATATTCCGGGCCTTCAGATGCGCGATCAGCGCGGTGCGCACCGCGAGCGTGGGCAGCATGAGGTAGAACATGTGGTATGGCTGCTCGCAATGCGCGGGCACGAAGGGGAGGCCCACGTCGTGGGCGGCGGCCCACACCCCGAGACGGTCGTTGTAATGCTCCCAGACCTTCCGCCGCTTCGCCTGAATCTTCTCGCGGGCCTCGAGTTGCGCGAAGAGAAAGGCCGCGAGGATATCGGAGGAGAGATAGCTGGAACCCACGTCCACCCACGTGTACTTATCCACCTGGCCCCGGAAGAACCGGCTGCGGTTCGTCCCCTTCTCGCGCAGGACTTCCGCCCGCTCCACGTAGCCTGCGTCGTTGATGAGCAACGCCCCGCCCTCGCCGCAGGTGAAATTCTTCGTTTCGTGGAAACTCTGCGTGGCCATCACCCCGAACGTGCCGAGGTGCTGACCGCGATACTTGCCGAAGAGTCCGTGCGCGTTGTCCTCGACCACCGCGACGCCGTGCCGCGCCGCCACCGCCATGATCTCGTCCATCTCGCAGCCCACGCCCGCGTAGTGGACCGGGAGGATCGCCCGCGTGCGCGGGGTGATGTGCCGCTCCAGCTGGCGTTCGTCGAGATTCAGCGTGTCCGGTCGGATATCCACGAAGACCGGCCACGCCCCCCGCAGCACGAAGGCGTTGATCGTGGACACGAAGGTGAACGAGGGGACGAGCACCTCGTCCCCGGGCTGGATGTCGAGCAGCAGGGCGGAAAGTTCGAGGGCGTGCGTGCAGGAGGTCGTGAGCAATGCCTTGGCGACGCCGAACTCGCGCTCGAGAAAGGCGTGCGCCCGCTTCGTGAACGGCCCGTCGCCGGAGATGTGACCGTTCTCCACGGACTGTGCCATGTACCGCTGCTCGTTGCCCTCGAAGCAGGCGCGGTTGAACGGGATCGGGGGGTGGTCGGTCGCCATCGCTTCACTCCAGACTTGCGTACCAGCGGTGGAACCACCACCGCACCTCGGACGTGAGAAACCCGTTGCGCTGATAGAGTCGTTGCGCCGCGTCGTTCCTTCCCTGTGTGACCACGGAGAGGTCGTGCCGCCCCTCGGCGGCGAACCGTGCCAAGGCCGCCTGCACGAGCAATTGCCCGACGCCGACGCCGCGTGCCTCCGGATGCACCCCCACGAGGACGATGCTGCCCGCCACGCCGTCGGTCGGGGCGCGATGGCCGGAGATGTAGCCGACGGGTCGGCCTTCCCCTTCCGCGATCAGCACGAAGGTATCGTCGCTCTCGCAGTTCTGCCCGATCCACCGCACGTACAATGCGTCGGCGCGATCCTTCGGGAAGCCATCGTCGAAAGAGAATCGGGTGTCGCGGTAGCTGCCGCGAGCGATCCGCCCCAGCACCGCGCCGTCCGCCGCCGCGCCATCCCGGACCGCGATCCCCGCCACGGCCGGGACCGGCGGGGTTCCCCGAAGCCGCTGTCGAAAGGTGACCCGTGCGTCCACGAAACGGTACCCATTGTCCTGCGCGACGCGAACGGTGGGCGCGTCGTCGGAGCGGGCGAGGAAGTACAGGCAGCGCACCCCACCGGCCCGCGCCCACGCATCAATCGCCGCCGCACCCCCGGCGGTGAGCGTATCCCCGCGTACCCGCCCCACGGGGAAGCCCCAGAAATCGGTGTCCCACGGGAGCAGGACGGCGGGTTCGTTCGCGCTATCGGCGGTCATCGCGTTCCTCGTCCCCGCCGGATTCGGCGACCTCGCGCACGGCGTAGGTGGGCCGTTCCATGAGGCGCATGTGCATCCGGGCGAGGTACTCGCCGATGATGCCGAGGGCGAGCATCTGCGCCCCCGCGAAGATCACGATGATCGAGGCGAGGAACGGGAACCCGGGGATGCTGCCGCCCTGCAGCACGAACCGAACGAGCACGTACACGAGCACGAGTGCCCCGAACACCGTGAACGAGAAGCCGATCAGGCTTGCGAGTTGCAGGGGCGCGACGCTGAACCCGGTGGTCATGTTCAGGGCATGGGTGACGAGCTTGCGGAAGGTATAGTTCGACCCACCGACCTGTCGCGCCTCATGGCGCACCGGCACGGCGGTGAAATTCGTGCTGCCCCATGTGAGCAGCACGTCAATGGAGATGAAGGGGCTGTGATACGCGGTGAAGGCGTCGCGGATGCGCGTGCGGAAAGCGCGGAAGGCACTGATATTCCGTGCGGTGGCACTGCCCATCGCGTTCTGCAACACGAGTTTCGTCACCTGCGACGCGAGGTCGCGCCACAGCCCGTGTGTCTCGCGTACCGGCACCCCATATACCACGTCGTACCCCTCGTCCAGCTTCGCCAGCAGGTGCGGAATCTCCTCCGGCGGGTGCTGGAGGTCGTCATCTATCGTGACGACCGTGCCGTATCGTGCGGCGCGAATCCCGCAGAGCAGGGCGTTGTGCTGCCCGTAATTGCGCATCAGGTTGATGCCGCGCACATGCGGATATTCGCCGCTCAGGTGGGCGATCCGCCCCCAGCTGCCATCGCGGCTCCCGTCGTTCACCAGCACGATCTCATACCGCCGTCCGGCGGCGGCGAGCGTGTCGGCGAGACGCCGAACCAGCGGTTCGAGGGTCGCCGCGCTGTTGTACACGGGTACGATGACTGATACCGAATCGCTCACACCGCTCCCCGTCGCTCCCCCCGCCGCCCTTCTCCGGCCCCCATTCTACGGGACGGGACGAGTTTCCGTCAAAATCCCCGGTTTCCCTCCCGGTACGGGGTGTTGGCTATGCTATAGTACCCCCGTTTGGGGTGCGGGGGCGCGGCGGGGGGAACGATGCGGAACACCACGGCGGTCGTAGGGGCGGAGAAAGCACGCGAGGGGCGTCCGGCGCGGCGGTGGCGCGACGCGGCGCAACGGGTGGCGCAGGTTCTCGCGGTCTGCGCCCCCGTTTCGGTCGCCCAACTCGCGCTGTATCCCGGCGCGATGGGAGATGCGCTCGGAAATTGGGCGGCATACTGGCTCTATCTCGCCTTCGGTGTGGTGCTACCGGGTACGCTCCTGCTCGTGCGCACGGTGCGCTGGCGTGCGGATTGGCTCGCGTGGGTCGGCCTCGGCTGGGCGGTCGGTCACGGTCTGGAACTGGCGGCTTTGCTGCTCGCCAAGCAATTCGCCGCGCCCGCCGCGTTCCTGCTCTGGGTTCCCTGCGCGTATCTGATCGCGCTGTTGGCCCCGCCCCGTGGCGGCGCGGGGCGCGGGCGGGTCACGGCCCTCCGCGCCCCGCGCCGTGCGCTGGCCGCGCTGGCGATCCTCTGCATCATCGGATCGGCGGGCTTCTTCGCCTCCAACCTGCCCGAAACGAGCGTGCGTCCCCCTATCGGCTCCGACCAGTGGTTCCACATCAATAACGCACACGAGTTCCGCGACCACCGCGACACGCAGGACCCGCGCCTCGCCGGCGACCCGTTCAATTACCACATGTTCAGCTACGGCCCCGCCGCCGCCGCGAGTCTCGTCACCGGGATGCGCACGCTGAATCTCCTCCAGTGGTATGCGGGGAGCGGCACCGTTTTCCTCGTCGTGCTGCTGCTCTTCAATACCGCACGCGTGCTGTCCGGGGGGCGGATCGCGGCGGGCGTCGTCGCCGCGCTTTTCCTCGTGGCCCCGGTGGACATCGTCGCGGTCGTCGCGCCGCAATTCGCCTTCGGAACCTCGATCATGCTCTTCGGCACCTACGGCAGCACCTCCACCCTCGGCGGCTACCTCTATCTGACCGCCCTGCTCCTGCCGCTGCTCTGGTTCTACGAGTCCGGGGAGCGGCGGGATGTCTGGGTGATCGCCCTGCTCGCTTTCGGTGGGGCGGGCGCGAAGAGCATGATCGGCCCGTTGCTGCTCTGCGCCACCCTCGCGGTGGTCGCGGTCGCGGTGGTCGCGCACCGCCGGATCGCAGTCCGGGCACTACTCGCGTTCGCCGCCGTGCTCGCGTCGGTGGTCTTCGTGACGATCCCGCTCGTGTTCGGGGAACACAGCTACCGCACGGGGGTGCAGTGGGCCTATGCGATCTTCGCCACCGCGACCCCCTACTACCCCCAGATGATAACGCGGGGGTGGCCGGATGGCCTCGTGCGTGCGCTGTGGCTCTTCGGGTTCGCGCCGCTTCCCCTGCTCCTCGCGGCCCTCGCCACATGGCGGCACCGGAGAACCGCAGGCTTCGGTATCTACGCGCTGTTCATCTGGGCGATGCTGCTCGCGGCGTTGGTACCCACGCTCGCCGTGGACCTGCTCGGCTTCACGCAAATGTTCTTCCTGTACTACGCGCTGATCGCCCTCGGCACGCTCGCCGGGTGCGGGGTCGCCATGCTCCTCGACCGGATACAGGTGCGACCCGCCGTGCTCGTCAATTGCGTGGGGATCGGGGCGGTTCTCTTTTTCGGGTCGCAGATCCTCTCCCCTGCCTCCGCAACACGAACCGCCCCGACGCTGCGGAACCAGTGGTCGGAGATATTCTGGCAGGCCCGCGCCGACTACTGGTGGCATCAACCGTTGCGCGGCGAGGGCGACGAGAGCCTGCGACAGGCCCGCTTCCTCTGTTCGCAGGCCGGGGGTTGCCCGACCCTCTTCCTCACCACCGATATCCGACAGGGGCTGGAGTGGGCGCGGCGGAACACGCCGACGGACGCCGTGTTCGCCATGAATGTGCCGGGGGCGGCCGCGTACGGCGGCTACAGCGAACGTCGGGCCTTTTACGAGACGGCGAGCTACAACGCCGCAGCGGAGGCGAGCCACTACGATCCTGTCGTTGTCGCCGCTGTAACCGGAAGGCGGCTGGCGATTCAGGTGAGCTGGCAGGCCGGCGAACCGGACACGCTCGCCCGGATGCGGGCGGCGGGTATCACCCTGCTCTTCGTGGATCGGGTCAATGGTTCGCAGGTGCCGCCGTTGCCGGGGCTACCCCCGCCCGCGTACGAGAGCCGCGACTTTGCGGTATACCGGCTGAAGTAAATGTTACACAACCAATTGACACAGAAGCCCCCACGGGGGCGATACGGGGAAAAGGGCGGGGCGATGCGCGTGTGGGTACGGACGACGGGGGAGGCGACCGCCACGGCAGCGACGGCGGAGACGCCCCGGACGCGTAAACGATTGCGCGTACACGCGGACGTGTGGGGCGTACTCGCCGCCGTCGTGATCGCGCTCGTGTTCGGTCAGCGGCTCTTGGGGGGAAACGTCTCGGCCCCCGGCGATATCGCGTCCTCGCTCTCGCCGTGGAACGCCATTGACCCGATACCCGTATATAACGGCATCCTGCATGACGTGATCCTCAGCGTGTACCCGAACCGGCACGTCATCAACAGCGAATTGCAGCGGGGGAGCGTGCCGCTCTGGAACCCGTACATCGCGATGGGGCAACCCCTTGTTGCGAACGCCAATGTCGCGGTCTTCTACCCCACCACGCTGCTCCTCGGTGGCCTCTCCGCCGGATGGGCATTGAACATCGAGATGCTCCTCCACCTCCTGCTGCTGATGCTCGGCACCTACACCCTCGTGCGCGTATGGGGCGGGGGGGTTGCGGGGGCGGTGGTGGGGGCCGCCGCCTTCGCGGGGTGCAGCACGCTCACGATCTGGCAGCAGTACGGCATCCTGTTCAACGTCGCGCCGTGGCTGCCGTGGCTCGTTGCCTGCTTCGCGCTCGCACAACGGGGACGGCGACCGCTCTGGATCGGGCTGGGCGGGGTGGCCCTCGGCCTCGCCTTTCTCGCGAATTTCATCCAGTGGACCCTGTACGGGTTGCTCTTCCTTGGCGGGTACGCGGCGTTTCTCGGGGTGCAGGAACTGCGCACACGCGATCCGGTGCGCATCTTCGGTCCGGCCTTCGACCTTGCGATCATCGGTGTCCTCGGTGCCGGGATCGGCGCGATCCAGCTCCTCCCCTTCTTCGAGCTGGCCTCGTTCTCCCCCCGCACCGCCTTGCGGGGGTACGACTATATCGCCGCGTGGGCGGCACCGCCCGATCACCTGCTCACCCTCGTGGTGCCGAATTTCTTCGGTACCCCCACCGTGGGGGGATCGTTGTGGGGGAGCAGTGCCGTGGCGAATGGCGGCTTCTACGCCGAACACACGGTGTTCTGGGGCGTGCTCCCGTGTGTGCTCGCGCTCACCGCGCCGTTCTGGCGGCGGTCGCCTCTCGTCTGGTTCCTCTGGGTGTGTATGCTGCTCACGGCGAGCGCGACGTTTGGCAGTGCCACGCTACGCATACTGGGTATTCTCCCCGCATTCGATGTCCTCAAGCCCTCCCGGATGTCGTACCTGGTCTGTTTCCTCGGAGCGATCCTCTGCGGGCTGGTGCTCGACCGCGTGTTCGCACCGGGCCGGGCATGGCGGTCGCTGCTCGTGGTCGGGGGCCTCGTCGCCCTCGCACGCGGGGGGGTGCATCTCGCACTCGTGCAGTACGCCGCCGCACTACCCGCCGTCGCCGCACCCACGCGGGAGGGCGTGCGCTGGCTGACCTTCGTCGCGGCGGCGACGTTCGAGGCTCTCGCTCTCGCAACGCTGCGCTGGCGGCACGCGGGACGGGTGGCGCAGTCCTTGTTCGTGCTGCTCATCGTGCTCGACGTGATGCACTACAACCTGCCATACAACGCCGCGACGCTGCCCGAGGCGCGGCTGTTCCCCCGCCCGCAGGTACTCTCCCTGCTCCCCCCTGCGGCGGACCCCCCCCGCGTCGCGGCGATCAATCAACCGAACAGTGCCACGCTGTTCACGCCGAACTCGCTCTCGGTCTACAACATCGCCGACATCGGTGCCAACGACTCCCTCCTGACGCGGGATTTCCTCGCCTACATGTCGCAGGTGGAGCGCACCGAGCAGGGCGGGAACTTCATCGTGGTGCGCGGGTACACGTCGCCCCTGCTCGATCTCGCGGGGGCGAGCTACTTCTTCTCGAACACGCCGCTCGATGCGACGGGCCAGCAGCTCGACCTGCTCGGCACCGGCGACAACGTCTACCTCTATCGCAACACACAGGCACTGCCCCGGGCGTTCGTGGTGGCATCCACGGTCGCGGTCGCGGACGCCCCCGCCGCGTTCCGGGCCGTGGGGGAGATGGGCTTCTCGCCCTGCGGGGCTGCGGTCGTGGTGCCGCCCGCCCCCGTGATCGCGCAAGCGGCAGGGGCAGGGGCAGGGGCAGGGGCAGGGGCAGGGGCGGGTTGCGTGGGGCGGGCCGCGATCACCGAGTATCGTGCGAACACGGTGCGCATACAGGCGACCACCCCCACCGAGGGGGTGTTGATATTCACCGATGCCTACTACCCCGGTTGGGGTGCCACGGTGGACGGGGCGGAGCAGGCGGTGTTCCGCACGGACGGCGCATTCCGGGGCGTCCGGCTCGACCCCGGCGAACACGACATCGAGTTTACCTTCCGCCCACCCTCGCTCGTCTTGGGCGGGATTCTCACGACCCTCGCCCTCGCGTGTTCCCTCGCGCTGGTCGCTCTCGGTCTCCGACGACCGCCCGATACGCGGCGGCCGTCGCACGTGGGGGCGTCAGGCGACCGCGATTGACCCGCCGGGTGCGCACGGGCCATCGTCGCGGCTCGTATGGCGTGCGGTCGTGTTCAGGGTTCACCGCTGTCCCTCTATGGTCTCGAACGCCCGCAGAACCATGCGGCGAATCTCTTCGAGTTCCACCGAGACTTCCGCATCGTGCGCGAGCGGGACGAGCAACGGGAGTCGCGCCTCCATCGCCCGCCGCAGCGACTGGGCCTGCCGACGCCCCGCCGCCACGGTCATCTGTCCGTGGGGGATCGGCACTCCCGTCCCCGGTGTTGCGTGACGCAACGCTTCAACCGCCGCCTCCTGATCGGCGTGGGGGGTCGGCGTTCCCGCCTCCGGTGTTGCGTAACGCAACGCTTCAACCGCCGGAGATGGAGATAATGCGGGGGGATCGGTGGGGGTGTTGCGTAACGCAACACCCGGACGTCGCGGCCCCCCCACCTCTCGCCGGAGTTCGGGCAGGCCGAACGGCTCGTCGCGCTCCCGCCGGTCGGTCGCCAGTTGCACGAGTCGTCGCTTCTCCTCCGGCAAGGCGACGAGCATCTCCTGCGCCTGACTCTTGGTGACCTGCCCCGCGATCACTGCGGCGGAGAGAATCTCGTCCTCGTAGACCCGGATCATGCGGCTCACCTTCGACGCGGCGATGCCGAGGCTCTCGGCGATCTTGCGCACCGACAGCCCGCGTGCGACGAGGCCACGGTAGGCCTCCGCCTCCTCCGCGTCGGTGAGGTCCTCGCGCTGCAAGTTCTCGATCAGGGCGTCGAGGTATGCCTGATCGTCGCCCACATCCCGCACCACGACCGGCACCTCTTCGAGGCCGACGAGCAACGCGGCGCGGTATCGCCGCTCGCCCATCACAATCGTGTACCCCCCGCCCGAAGGGCGAACTACGAGGGGCTGCATGATACCGCGCTCCCGCACGCTCGCCGCGAGTTCGTCGAGGGCGTGCGGGTCGAAGTGCTTGCGGGGCTGCCCCGGATTGGGCGCGATGCGGGAGAGCGCGACGAGCCGCGCCCCCGGCATCGCACGCTCGCCGGGCGTCTCCACGATCTGCGGTCGGTCGTCCACCGCCACGACGCGGTTCTTCAACGCCTCGCGCATGTCGCGCCTAGCGGACGGCATGGAGACCCCCTTCCGCAACCCCCGACCCCGCCCGCACCCGGAGCAGGATCTCGTCCGCGAGGGCGCGGTAGTCCTCGCTGGCACTGCTCACGCCCGCGTCGAACACGGTCTCGCCGAACGCCGCCGCCTCCTTCACGCGGGTGCTCCTGCGGATCACGGTGGTCAGGGTCTCGGTCGGCCAGCGCGTCCGCACCTCGTCGTGAACCTGTCGGGCGATGCGCGTATGATCGTAGAGGGTCATGAGTGGCCCTAGGAACCGCAAGGAGGGGTTGTAGTAGCCGCGCACCTCCTGCACAGTCTGCATGAGCATATCAAGACCTTCCAAGGCGTATGGCGCACTGTCTATGGGCACGAGGAAATACGTCGAGGCGACGAGCGCGTTGATGCAGAGCTTGCCGAGCGACGGCGGGCAGTCGATCACGCAGAAATCCCACGTCGCACCGTCCATCGCCCGTCGCAGCCGCAGGTCCGATCCGGCGAGTTGGGAGAGGGCGACATCGGCGTTGGCGAGCATCAGGCTCGAGGGCACGAGGTCGAGGTTCGGGCGCACGGGAACCGCCGCCCCGGCGACGGGCAGGCCGTCGAACAGCACCTCGCGCATCGTGGGGATGCCCCGCGAGAGCACGCCGAGGTGACGACTGAGCGTGTGCTGCGCGTCGGCGTCCACGGCGAGGGTGCGGTACCCCCGGTCGGCGAGCGCGACGCTCAGGTGCAGGGCGGAGGTGGTCTTGCCGCACCCGCCCTTCGCGTTCGCAATCGCAATGGTCGTCGTCATGCCTCCGCCTCCTCTTTCGCTAATCCCAGCTTATCCTCGAAGAGAGCGAAGAAGTACGCCATGCGATTCTTGGTCGGCCCCCACGGGGAGGCCGATCCCGTCTCCTTACGGATGCCGGCACTGTGCTGCTTCGTCTCTGCCCGCGCCTGCAGGAGCGCGTCCGTGAATGCGTCGAGGCCGATCCCCGCCCGCTTGTACAGGTTGCGGGCGCGTGTCACCGACGATTTGAGTGAGGCCTCGTCGTTGAACTCGCGGGCCACGTCGCCGATGTAGTCGGTGATAACGCTCGTTGTCCGTCCGGCGGGCGCGGCGGGCGCGGCGGGTCGGGCGGCACGGCGTGCCGTCGCGGCGGCGGTCAGGCCGGGGTCGAGGGACGAATTCGTACCGTTGTCGCCCGGGACGACAACGGTCGCGGATGGTATTGCGTCGGTATTCTCTTCGGCAGCACCTCCAGTGTTATCCCCAAGGTTATCCACAAAAGCAGTGCGATATGTCCTCCTTCGAATATTCGAATTTTCGAACAAATGTTCTCTATTTTCTTCTCTATTTTCTTCTCTATTATTGTGTAAAGTTTTCTTAACATCAGATGTAAAGAAAACCCCTACGTCTGATGTAAAGTTTTCTTTATATCGGCCCTCCCCGATGGCTGATATAAAGTTTTCTTTACTTCTGACGTAAAGCCGGTCGAGGTAGAAATGTTCGAAGCGTGCGCCCTCGTCTTCCACCCACCGACCGAGCACGAAGATGTTCTGTCGCCCGGTGCGTAGGCTCCTGATTACCCCCCGTTTTGCAAGGGCGGCGATGTCGGTGCTGACCGAGACGAGCGAGAGCCGGAGCTGCTCGGCGATCTTCTCGCGGTCGAGCGAACACGCGAGATGGCCCTTGGCGAAGTACTCGTGCAGACCCATGTAGTGGGGTTCGTGGGAGCGCCAGACGTAGCGACGCATGAGGAGGTACGTGGAGAACTCCGGGGAGCGGGTGAACGAGAGGAAATCCGGGTTGTCGAGGTCGGCGAAATCCAGCAGGATGAATTGTCGGTTGAAATTCTCCGTTCCCATGACGACCGCCCCTGTTCCGCCACCCGGCGCGACGCTAGCGTTCGCGCCACGCGGCGCGGTAGTGGCGTATCGCCTCGCGGATGATCTCGGACCGCCCGATCTGCCGACCCTCCCGGTGCCGGAAGATCACCTTCAACTCATCGAGGGAGAACAGCTCCTCCTCGGTGAGGTACACCGTGGTACGGAACCGTTCCTTCTCGGTCGCCCCGTCCATAGGTTCCGGCGATCCCTGCTCCCCCTGCGACATCCTCGCGCCCCCCGGTCGAAGACCAGAAATGTACGTACATACGCACGGCCCAGTGTGTGCCAGCGACATCGTGATGTCAATATGTCCAAGGGCCAGAATAGTATGGCACCACTTGTCGGGGGCGGCGACACGTCCCCGTGTGGGCCAACGGTCGCCGCCGCTAGCCCCGCCGTCGCACTGCGGCGACATTGCCGTCCGTGCGCCGCCTCACGGCGGGCGCGGCGGGCGCGGGGACGGGTTCGGTGTCGGGTAGCCCCCGGTCGGCGACGACGTGGGCGATCACGTCGGGGCCGATGGTGCGCCCGCCTGCGAGATAGGCGGCGAGCAGGGCGCGGTCGGCGAGGATGACCTGCGTGCGCGGCACGCCCCGCGAGTGGGCGTAGAGCCGCTCGACCGCCCCGGCGTTGAACGGGAACTCGCCCCCCCCCGCCACGAGCCAGCGGTGCCGGAGCATGGCGTTCGTCTCGGCGTGCGAGAGCGTTTCCAGCGTGCTCGACACGGCACTGTGGGCGGCGAAATTGCGCAGGCCGGGGCTGTGGAGCCGCTGCCGAAGCTCCTCTTGGGCAAACAGCGCGACTTGCAGGAATTTCTGCCCGGTGCTCTCGCCGTCCAGCAACCGGCGCAGGAGTTCGAGGTGCGGCCCGCTGAGCCTCTGGGCCTCGTCCACGATCAGCACGAGCGTCTTGCCGTTGTCGAGGGCCTCGCGGTGCAGGAACTCCTCGAAGATGCCCCGCAGATTGAGGAAATTCTTCGAGGTGCGGCGGACCTCGAACCCCTGCGCGACGGCCCGCAGGAGTTGATTCGGCGTGGGGAAGTTCGGGTTCGTGACGAACACGCACGCGATGTCGGGGTCGTCCTCCATGCGCTGCGCCAATTCGCGGGCGAGCGTGGTCTTGCCCGTGCCGACCGCCCCGAAGCAGAGCGACAGGCCGCGCTTCGCGGCGATGGACCAGCGCGTCTTCTCCCGTGCGAGATCGTGCGTGGGCGAGAGGTAGAGATAGCGCGGGTTGGGCGACGGGGAATACGGCTCGTCGCGCAGGCCGAAGTGCTCGATGTACGGTATGCGCACGTCCCGGAACGACACGGCCCCACCTCATCCCGTCGTCCCGCGAACCCGACCTGTCTCGCTCCCTATCGCGGATCGCGGATTATCGCGGATTGTGGGATACGGTGTGCGCGACGTCAACGGGCGGGGCGCGAAGCACGGCCTACTCCTCGTGATGGGGGGCGGGGCATGGAGGGCGCATGTCGGGGGCGGTGCTACAGCCCGCCGAACAGGTTGCCGCGCCAGCCGATCAGCCACGGCACGAGGCCGACGAGCAGCGTCACCACGGTGGCGACGAGCAGGGTGAGGCCGAGGAGCGACGACGGGACGAGGCGCACCGACGCGGGGGCGGCGGGCGGCTGGATGGCGGCGAGGAAGACGCGCACGTACGCGGCGACGGTGGCAACGCTGGCGAGGGCGGCGACGAGCACGATCCACGGCTGCACGCCGCCGAGGGCCGCCGTGAGCAGGGCGAGCTTGCCCGCGAACCCCGCCGTGGGGGGGATGCCGCCGAGCGACAGCAGGGACACCACGAGGGCGACGGCGACGCCGCGATGCACCGGCACGCCGCCGAGGGCGGCGAGGGTGCGCCCCTCCCCCCCCGGCAGGCGCGGCAGCATGGCGAGGATCGCCACGAGTGCCGCCGTGGCGGCGGCATACGAGACGAGGCCGAGCAACGCCGCCCGCGCCGCCGTCGGCCCCCCCGCCGCGAGGGCGAGGACCACGAGGCCGATCTGGGCCACGCCGGAGTAGGCGATCAGCCGCCCCATCTCGCGCTGCCGCAGCACGCCGACGCTGCCGACGATCACGGTGAGCAGGGCGACGAGGGCGAGGGTCGGCCCCCAGAAGGCCTGCAACTGCGGCACCGCGACGCGCAACAGCCGGATCAGGGCCGCGACCACGGCGACCTTCGTGCCGACCGCGAGAACCACGAGCACGGGCGTCGGCGCACCGGCGTAGGCGTCCGGCGCCCACTGGTGGAACGGCACGAGGGCGAGCTTGAAGCCGAGGCCGGCGAGCACGAGGGCCAGCCCCGCGAGGAGCAGCGGCTGCGCCCCGTCGCCGGCGGCGACGCCCGCCACGGCGTTGAAGGCGGTGCCGCCCACGGCCCCGTAGACGAGGGCGGTGCCGTACGCCTGCGTCGCAAAGGCGACCACGCCCAAGAGGAAGTAGCGCAACGCCGACTCCCGCCCTCGCGGGAAGCCCGCGAGGAGGTAGAGCGGCAGGGCGAGCAGCTCGATGCCGATCAGCAGCAGCAGCAGGTCGTTCGCCACGGCGAGCACGAGCATCCCCGCCGCCGAGAAGAGCAGCAACGCCTCGTACTCGCCGCCCTCCCAGCCCTCGGCGTCGCCGAACGGCAGCGAGAGCAGCACGGTTCCGAGCACCGTGGCGAGGCCGAGCAGCCCGAAGGCGACCGCCAGCGCGTCGGCGGTGGCGGTGCCGCCGAACTCGGTGCGCGGCGTGCGCCACCCCCACGCCACCCCCACGCCCGCGATTAGCAGGCCGAACGTCGCCACCGTCGCCGACACGTCGCGCCGCCGGGGCAGCACCGCCGAGAGTGCCAGCAGTGCCACCGCCGCGACCACGAGCGCGATCAGCGGCGCGAGCAGCATGTACGGAATCGCCATCTTCCCCCCTAACTCAGTGGGCAGTGGGCAGTGGGCAGTGAAATGCCGGCCACTCGCGCCTTTGCCGCTGCTTCCCCTTGCTGCCGACCGCCGACTACCCCCGCAGGAGCAGCAACACCGCCACGGCGAATGCCCCCGCCGCGACCCCCAGTACGTGCCGGTGCAGGTTCGCGTGCCGGAAGGCGGCGAAGGCGTTGGGCGGACCCGGCGTGTCGCCGCCGCCGCCCTGCGCCGTTCCCCCCCGGTCGCCGCCCTGCGCGAACTCCGCGAGGGCGAGGGCCGGGGCCACGAACAGGGCGTCCACGAGGTTATCCAACCCCAGCCCGCCGCGCAGGAAGCGGGTCGCCGGGGATTCCGCCGCCACGTCGCGCCGCCGTTGCAGGAGAAACCACGTCGCGGCGGCGGCGGCGAGGGCGACGAGCGTGCTGATCGCCGCCCCGGCAAGCGTCAGGTGCGCCTCCTCGCCGCCGAGACGCGGCAGGAGGAACGCCTGAATCGGCAGGTAGCCCGCCACCACCGCGAGGGCGGCGAGTACCCCCTGCGGCACCGTCATTTCCGGGCCGGGGGCGTGGACGTGCGGGTGTGCGGGGTGCGTCGGGCCGAGAAAGGTGCGCACGAAGGCCCGCGTCGCGTATGCCGCTGTCAGGGCCGAGATCGCCAGTGCCGCGAGGTACGGCAACGGCCCGCGTTCCCGTGCGATCTCCGCGATGGCGTCCTTCGAGAAGAAGCCCGACAGCCCCGGAAAGCCGCCCAACGCCAGCGCACCGATGCCGAAGGCGACGGCGGTCCCGGGCAGCCGCCGGAGCAGCCCGCCCATGCGGCTCATCTCTTCTTCGCCGTCGAGGGCGTGGATCACCGACCCGGCGGCGAGGAACAGCACGGCCTTGAAGGCCGCGTGGGTGGCGAGGTGGAAGGCCGCGACCGCCGTGGCCCCCATGCCGATGGCGAAGACCATCAGCCCCAGTTGGCTCACGGTGGAGTACGCGAGCACGCGCTTGAGGTTCGGCTGCGCGAGGGCGCAGGCCCCGCCGTAGAGGGCGGTGAGCGCACCGATCACCGCGATCAGCCCCAAGAGGCCGCTCCGGTCGAGCACGGGGAAGAGGCGAATGAGCAGGTAAATCCCCGCCGCGACCATTGTGGCGGCGTGGATGAGCGCACTGACCGGCGTCGGCCCCGCCATCGCGTCGGGCAACCAGCCGGAGAGCGGCAATTGCGCCGACTTCGCCCCCGCCGCGAGGAGCAGCCCCACCGCCGCGACGACCGCCGCCTCCCGCGACAGCTGCGGGGCGGTCGCGTTGATCGTCCCCATGTCGAGCGTGCCGAGGCGGTCAGCGAACACCGCCATCGCCGCGAGCAGGCCCACGTCGCCCACCATGTTGACGATGAACGCCTTGCGTCCCGCCGCCACGGTGCCGGGACGGTCGTGCCAGAACGCGATCAGCAACGCCGAGGCGATGCCGACGCCGATCCAGCCCACCGCCAGCAGCGGCACCGACCCCGCGAAGGTGAGCAGCAGCATGGCGGCGATAAAGCCGTTCAGGAGCGCGAAGAAGCGGGCGTAGCCGGGGTCGCCGCGCATGTACCCGGCGGCGTAGACGTGGATCAGGCCGCCGATGCCCGTGACGATCAGGGCGAGCGCGGCGGCGAGCGGGTCGAACACGAGCCGCGCCGCCACGCTCACGGTTCCCGCGTCGAGCCACCGCCAGCCCGCCGATGTCCGCACCCGCGCCGATTCGGGCAGCGTCAGCAGGTCGCCCCACGCGAGGACCACGAGCGCGAAGGCGGCGAACACGGTGCCGCAGCCGACGATTGCCACGGCACGCGGGGCCAGCCGCCCCCCCGCGAACGCGAGGGCGAGGCACCCCGCGAGCGGCAGGGCTATCGCCACCCAGAGCAGATTCGCCACCTCGTTCCCCCTCCCCCGAAACGCGCCGCGCACCCCGTACCACGCGAAATGCGGCGCGATTAACGCGGCACACGGCACGCAGCACACGGCACGAATCCCCGATGTGCGGGTATCGTAGCACTTCGTGCATTTTCAAACAATCTCCCTCGTCGGGGGGCAAATCGCGGACGCCTCCCCGTTTCGCGGCGGAAAGCCGGACGGCAGGCAGCCCGTTGCCGGTGTTCGCGCCACGCCGCGAACATGTTCCGCCGCTTTCGTTGGGGAGGAGATCAGGCGAAGCCCGATGCAAGGTGGCGGGCGAGGGAGCCGTCCGTCCAGACGGCGACGCCGCAGGCCCAGAAGTGCGTGTCGTTCGTCCAGATCGGGAGGTCGAGCGCGAGGGCGAGGGCCACGGTGTGCCAATCGTCGGGGTCGAGGACGCGGTACCGCGCCCGCTCCTCGTACAGAGCGTAGTCTGCAAGAGAGAAGCGGACAGCCACGCGCTCTGCCACTGCGATGGCTCGCGCCAGTAGCACCGCCCCCCGTTCCGGGGGCAGCGCGACGGGATTATGTGCGACACGCTCGCTCATACGCCGCGTGAGGTGCCGCACCACCTCGGCGAAGGTGTGTTCCGTAATGACGAGCGAAAGGGCGGAATCGGTGACAAAGCGAGTTCCCGCCTCGTTGCTGACATTGCGCACGAGGATGTTTGCATCAACCGTGAGCGTGAGCGGCTCAGCCACGGTGCGTATGTTCGAGGTCATTCACTCCGAGAAACTCATCAATCTGTTCTTGCGTGATGCCTTCTTCCCGCAATTCTCGCAGAAGTTCCAATAGTTTCGCCACCGCCTCCTGCGCTTCGGGCGAGGCGGCGGGCGAGGGCATGGCGCGGAGGCGGGCGATCAGCCGCGCATCGCCGCCGGTCGGTGTCAGTTCGCGGGCCATTCGGTTTCCCTCCTTCGCGCCCGGTCGGTGCGACAGATGCCGCACAACAAGGGGCGCAGGCTCCATTGTATCCCACCGGGCGGCGGAGACCCGACTTCGTGCATTTTCAAACAATCTCCGGTGGTGTACTATGCGAGCATCAGATGTGAAGGGCGTGTGAAGCGTATCGGGGCCATTGCACGGCCCGCAAGCGGAGGGGCGGCGGATGCCCACGGCGTACACCGGGTTGCTGATCCTCGCGGGGCTGGCACTGGCCTTCGCGTTCGCCGTGCTCGCGGTGGCGGGGCTGCTGGGGCCGCAGCGGCGCGGCATGAGCACGCCGTACGAGAGCGGCGTCGCGGAGAACCTCAGTGCTCCGGGGCGCGTCCGCTTGCCCGTGCGCTACTACCGCGTGGCGTTGCTGTTCCTGCTGTTTGACGTGGAGGCGGCGTTCGTCTACCCGTGGGCGGTGACGTACCGTGCCCTCGGCGTCTACGCCCTCGGCGAGATGGTCGTCTTCCTCGGCCTCCTGCTCTTCGGCTACTGGTATGCGCGGCGGCGCGGGGGACTCGAATGGGACTGAACGCGGGACTGATCGCACTGGACGGAGGGCAGACATGGAACTAGCGACGGCGGGCGGTGCCGGTGCCGCGCACAGCAAGGACGGCGTTCCCGGCGTGATGCTCACGAAGCTCGCCAACTGGGGCCGCAGCAATTCCCTGTGGCCGCTCACCTTCGGGCTGGCCTGCTGCGCTATCGAGATGATGGCCACGGGCGGCGCACGCCACGACCTCGCCCGCTTCGGGGCCGAGGTCTTCCGCGCCTCGCCCCGCCAAGCCGACCTGATGATCGTGGCGGGCCGCGTCTCCACGAAGATGGCCCCCGTGCTGCGGCAGTTGTACGACCAGATGCCCGACCCGAAATGGGTGATCGCCATGGGCGACTGTGCCTCGTGCGGCGGCATCTTCAACAACTACGCGATCATCCAAGGGGTTGACCAGATCGTGCCGGTGGACATGTACGTCCCCGGTTGCCCGCCGCGCCCCGAAGCCCTGCTGGACTCGATCATCAAGTTGCAGGAGCGCATCCGGGCCGGGGTATAGGGTCGTGCTGCGTGCTGCGTGCTGCGTGCCGCGTACAATCGTGAGCGGATGAGGGGGTGACGTGAGCGTACCGCCGGTGCCAGACAACCAACCGGAAGCGACCGAGGAGCAGCCCGCGCCGCCGCTGCACCCGGTGCGGGCCGCGCTGATCGGGCGCGGCGAGGGCGTGCTGCTGGCGTGGGACGAGGAGCGCGGCGAGGCCAGTGCCACGATTGCCGCCGCCGCCTTGCACGACACCTGCCGCTGGCTGCGCGACGCGATGGGCTTCGGGCGGCTCTCCGGGCTGCTCGGCATAGACACGCTGACGTACCCCGTGGCGATGCCGGGGCAGCCGGAGCGCGGCACGCCCCGCTTCGGCGTGGTCTACCACCTCGCGGGGCTGCCGCCCTCCGCGATGCGCCTCCGCCTGCGCACCTTCCTGGCCGCGAATGATCCGACCGCGCAGAGCCTGACCGACCTGTGGCCCGGCGCGAATTTCTTCGAGAGGGAGATTTTCGACCTGTTCGGCATCGAATTCGCGGGCCACCCGGACATGCGCCGCATCATGATGGCGGACGACTGGGTGGGCCACCCGTTGCGGAAAGACGCCCCGCTCGGCGGCGAGCGCGTCGAGTTCTCGCATACCGTGGGCGCGATTGCGGCACGACGACCGAAGGCCGAAGGGTAACAGGGCCATCTCCCCACGCATGTGGGGGTGAACCGTGGGGGCGAACGGGTGGAGTGTATGTCCCCACGCATGTGGGGGTGCGGCGCAAGGGTCATGGGGAACGAGCGAGGGGGTGACGAGATGAGCGCACCGATGGCACCGACCAGTTCCATTGGCGAGGGGATGGCCCCCGTTCCCGTGGGCATCACCGCCTCCGGCACGCCTGTGCTGCGCGTCAACATGGGGCCGCAGCATCCGAGCACGCACGGCGTACTGCGCCTCGTCCTCGACCTCGACGGCGAGCAGGTCGTGGGCTGCTCCCCCGAAATCGGCTACCTGCACACTGGCATTGAGAAGACCGCCGAATCGAAAACCTACTGGCAAGTCGTCACTCTGACGGACAGGATAGACTACCTCTCGCCGCTCAATATGAACCTCGCCTACTCCCTTGCGGTCGAGAGGCTGCTCGAAGTCGAGATACCGGAGCGGGCGCGGGTGATCCGGGTGTTGCTGGCGGAGTTGGGGCGGCTCGGTAGCCACCTCGTCTGGCTCGGCACGCAGGCGATTGACCTCGGCAGCCTGAGTACCTTCCTCTACTGCTTCCGCGAGCGCGAGTTGCTGCTGGATCTCTTCGAGGAAATCTCCGGGGCGCGGATGATGACGAGCTTTATCCGCCCCGGCGGCTTGCAGAACGACCTCACCCGCACCTTCGTGCGCAAGTGCGACGCCTTCCTGCGCATCATGCCGGAGCGCATCAGCGAGTACGAGAGCCTGCTGACGCGCAACGAACTCTTCCGCGAGCGCACCGTGGGCGTGGGCGTGCTGTCGGCGGCGCAGGCACTCGCCTTCGGCGTCACGGGCGGTGCCGCACGGGCGAGCGGCATAGACTGGGATCTGCGCCGCGACGAGCCGTACGCCGACTACGATCAGTACACCTTCGCGGTGCCGACGCGCACGGAGGGCGACGTGTACGCCCGCTACCTCGTGCGCATCGCCGAGATGCGCGAGAGCGTGAAGATCGCCCGACAGGCCCTCGACCGCCTGCCCGACGGCCCGATCCTCACGAGCGACCGCAAAATCGCCTTGCCGCCGCGTGACGAGATCAAACGTTCGATGGAAGCCCTCATCCACCATTTCAAACTGGTGACGGAGGGCTACAAGCCTCCCGTGGGCGAGATCTACCAGTGCATCGAGTCGCCACGCGGCGAGTACGGCGTCTACCTCCTGAGTGACGGCTCCGGGCGACCGTATCGGTGCCATTTCCGCGCCCCGTCGTTCGCCACGCTGCACGCCCTCGGCCCGACTTCAATCGGTGGCTTCGTGGCCGACCTCGTGGCGATCATCGGCAGCTACGACCCCGTGATGGGCGAGGTGGATCGCTAGGGGTCGTGCCGCGTGCCGCGTACGAAGAGGGGAACCAATGAGCGACCGAGGACGACCAATCAACGAGCCGGAAACCGCGCAGCACGCGGCAGGCGGCACGCGGCACGGCTCGCAAGGCAGCGACGAACACGGGATGACGGGCGGGCGGCAGGACCCGGCCCTCGCACCGCGTGACGTGGCGCGGGCGGGCGAGGACCGCCCCACCGTCGGTGTGCCGCCGACACCCGGCAACACCGAGTCGCCGGGGGAGCGACGCGCCCCCCTCGCGGCGGGGCGCACCCCGGCGGGGCCGATGCGGGCCTACCCGCCGGGGCGGGGGGCGGGGCCGCAGTCGGCCTACCCGTCGTCCGCGCAGCCCTTCCCGCAGGCCGACGCGGGGGCCGCGCAGGCGGCGTCCCCCGTGGTCGCGGAGGCCGCGACGCCCGCCGAGGCGGCGGCGGGGACGGGCCTGCTGCGCCCCGAAACCCGCGCCGCCATCGCCGCGTTGCGCGACAAATACCCGCAGGTGCAATCCGCCGTGTTGGACGCCCTGCGGCTGGCGCAGGCGGAGCGCGGCTACCTGCCCGCCGAGGCCATCGGCGAGGTCGGGGAAATCCTCGGCGTCTCGCCGCATCATCTGTCGAGCCTCGCCACGTTCTACACGATGTATTTCACCGAACCCGTGGGCCGCTACGTCGTGGAGGTGTGCGACAACCTCTCGTGCGCCCTATGGGGGAGCCGGAGGCTGCTCGCGCAACTGGAGGCGGAGTTGGGCGTCGCCGCAGGCGAGACCACGCCGGACGGCTCCGTGACGCTGCTGCGCACCATCGAATGCCTCGCGGCGTGCGGCGGTGCGCCCGCCTTGCGCGTCAACACCACCTACCGCGAGAAGCTGACCGACGCGGACGTACCCGCGCTCGTGGCGGCATTGCGAACCGGGACCTTCGTCGAGAACTCTTAGGGAGCAGGGAACACATGGCCTCCGTTGCAGACACCGCCCCGCAGACCGCGACCACGCCGTTCGAGCCGTTCCTCACCGCCTCGGTGGGGCGCGAGGGGGCGTGGACGCTGGACGACTATCAGGCCCGTGGCGGCTACACCGGCTGGCGGCGGGCGGTCACCGAACTGACCCCCGCCGAGGTCACGGACTGGGTGAAGCGGAGCGGGCTGCGCGGTCGCGGCGGGGCGGGCTTCTCCACCGGCACCAAGTGGGGCTTCGTGCCGAACATGCCGGGGCCGAAGTACGTCTGCTGCAACGCCGACGAGAGCGAGCCCGGGACCTTCAACAACCGCGCCATCATGGAATGGGACCCGCACGTCGTGCTCGAAGGCGTGATGATCGCCTCGTACGCCATCGGGGCGACGCACTCGTTCATCTACTGCCGGGGCGAGTTCGGCCTGCCCGCGAGGCGGCTCAACGAGGCGATCCGCGAGGCCGAGGCGGCGGGGCTGCTCGGCGCGGGCATCTTCGGCACCGACACGGAACTCAAAGTAACCGTGTTCCGGGGCGCGGGCGCGTACATCTGCGGCGAGGAGACGGCCCTTCTGGAGAGTCTGGAGGGCAAGCGACCGATGCCGCGCTCGCGCCCGCCCTTCCCCGCCGTGGTCGGGCTGTACGGGCGGCCCACGGTCATCAACAACGCCGAGACCCTGAGCAATGTGCCGTTCATCCTCGCACGCGGCCCCGAGTGGTATGCGAGCATCGGCACGATGCCGAACAGCGGCCCGAAGGTCTACAGCCTCTCCGGCAGCGTCAACACCCCCGGCAATTACGAGTTGCCGCTCGGCGTGACGCTGCGCGAACTCGTCGCCCACGGCGGCGGGATGCGCGACGGGCGCACGCTCAAAGCCGTGATCCCCGGCGGCAGTTCCGCAGCGATCCTGCCCGCCACCCTCGCCGACGGCAGGAGTGCCTTCGAGTTGGTGATGGACTTCGACGCCTGCCGCGCCGCCGGGAGCATGTTGGGCAGCGGGGCCGTGATGGTGCTGGACGAGACGGTGTGCATGAGTTGCGTCGTCACCCGCTTCGTGGAGTTCTACCAGCACGAGAGCTGCGGCAAATGCACGCCTTGCAGGGAGGGGACGAGCTGGCTGCTGAAATTGATGAGACGCATCACCGCCGGCGAGGCGTCGAGTACCGACCTCGATCTGCTCAACGATCTCGCGTCGCACATCCCCGGTCGGTCGCTCTGCCTGCTCGGTGATTCCGTCGCCGCGCCCGTGATGTCCGCTTTGAAACATTTCCGGGGTGATTTCGAGGCGCACATCGCCACGGGGCGGTGTCCGTCCGGTTGCATTCCGTTCTAGGGTGCGGGCGACGTGCCGGGGCGGTTCGTGAACCGCCCTCCCCGGCGGGTACGGTGCCAATGGGTATGGTGCCAGCGGATACGACGCCGGAGGGCAAGCACCGGGATGTTGCGCGGCGGGCGGTTCACGAACCGCCCCTACACGAACAGGAAGCGTGATGGCTGACGAACTGGTAAATCTCACAATTGATGGGGTGGCGGTGTCGGTGCCGAAAGGAACGCTCATCGTTGAAGCCGCGAAATTGGCGGGCAGCGACGTGCCGGTCTTCTGCTACCATCCGAAACTGGCCCCCGTGGGTGCCTGCCGCATCTGCCTCGTGCAGATCGAGCCGACGCCGCGCCTGCAAACGGCCTGCACCACGCCCGTCGCGCCCGGAATGGTCGTCAACACGAGCAACGCGCTGGCGCGGGCGGGGCGCGAGTCGGTGCTGGAGTTCATGCTCGCCAACCACCCGCTCGACTGCCCGATCTGCGACAAAGGGGGCGAGTGTCCGCTGCAGAACATCACGTACGCATGGGGTCTCGGCACCTCGCGCTTCCGCGAGGAGAAGCGACACTTAAACAAACGCTATCCCCTCTCCGACCGCATCCTGCTCGACCGCGAGCGGTGCATCATGTGCCTGCGCTGCACGCGCTTTCAGGACGAGATCGCGGGCGATCCGAGCCTCGTGATCCTCGACCGCGCCGACCATTCCGAGATCGGCGTCGCCGAGGGGCGCACCTTCGACTCCGTGTTCTCCGGCAACACGATTGAAATCTGCCCCGTCGGTGCGCTCACGTCGCGGCAGTACCGCTTTCGCGCCCGCCCGTGGGACCTCGACATCACCGCGAGCGTCTGCGGCGGCTGCGCGATGGGCTGCAACGTCACGCTCTCCGCCCGCGACGGGCAGTTGCTGCGCATGAGCAGCCGCGACAACCCCGCCGTGGACGACGGGTTCCTGTGCGACTACGGGCGGTTCGGGCAGGTGGGGGCGACCCGCGAGGTGCGCGTCACCTCCCCGATGATCCGGCGCGGCGACGCCCTCGCCCCCGTGACGTGGGCCGAAGCCCTCGCCGAGGCGGCGAGCCGCCTGCGGGCGGCGGGCGGGGCGGCGAACATCGGCGGCATCGCCAGCCCCACCGTGCCGAACGAGGCACTCTATCTGTTCGGTCGCCTGATGCGGGACGCCCTCGGCACGCCGAACGTGGATCACGCCCCGCGCCCGCCCGTGCCTGCGGGCGGCATCCCCGCCTTCCGGGGCGCGATTGCCGACCTCGACACCGCCGAGGCGATCCTCGTCGTCGGCGTGGACGCCATCGCCGAGGTGCCGGTGCTGCACCTGCGGCTGCGCAAGGCGGCGCGGCGCGGGGCGGCACTCGCCCTCATCCACGCCGATCCCACGGGCCTCACGCAGGAGGCGACCACGACTATCCGGCCCGCGCCGGGGCGCGAGGGCGAGGCGTTGCAGGCTCTCGCCGCCCTCGTGCGGGGCGGTGCCGGGGACGTGCCGCCGGGGGACGAACTCGCCCCCTTCGCGGCGCAATGGGCGGCGGCGACGCGGCGCGTGCTGCTGATTGACCCCGCCCTGCTGGGCGATTCCGCGACCGTGGCGGCGATGGAAGCCCTCGCGCCCACGAGCGGCGGCCCCGTGGTCCTCGGTGCCAACGGGCGCGGTGCGCTCGACCTCGGCCTGCTGCCGGGGGGCGGCGGCACCGACGCCGCCGCGATGCTCGGCGGCGGGCCTGACGCCCCCCGCGCCCTCGTGGTGCTCGGCGGCGACCCGCCCGTGAGCCACGCCGAGGTGCTGATCGTCTTCGCCACGCACATGACGGCGGCGGCGGCGCAGGCCGACGTGATCCTGCCCATCGCCATGCCCACCGAGGAGGACGGAACCTTCACGAACTTCGCGGGGCGGGTGCAACGGCTGCGCCGCGCCGCCGAACTCCCCGGCACCGCCTCCCCGGCGTGGTTCGCGGTGGCGGAACTCGCCCGCGCCCTCGGTCGGCCCGTGGCGGTCACGCAGCCCGAACAACTCTGGGAGGCGATCCAGAACGCGGTTCCCGCGTACGCCGCGATGGACGAGGACGCGCTGAACGGCGCGATGCCCGCCCACAATCAGACCGTGTCGGGGGCGAACCGCGAGGTGATGGCGGTTCACCGACAGGAGGCGGCACCGGGCCGTCGGGAGGTGGGGGATTGAACTGGCTCGGCGTCGCGCAGGCCTTCGCGGGGGCGGTGATCGTGCTGATCGCCGCGATCACGGCGGGGGCGTACATGCAACTGATCGAGCGGCGGCTCGTCGCCCGGTTTCAGGTGCGCCTCGGCCCGAACCGCGTCGGCCCCGGCGGGCTGCTGCAACCGCTCGCGGACGTGGTGAAAATCCTCTTCAAGGGCGAACTGACGCCCACGGGGGCCGACCGCGTCGTCTACCGCATCGCCCCGATCATCTCGATGGTGCTCGCCATCACCGGGTTCGCGCTCATCCCCGTCGGGGCGGCGTTCTTCGTGGGCGAGACCCGCGTGCCGCTCGTGCTGGCGGACGTGAGCGTCGGGCTGCTGCTGCTGCTCGCCTTCAGTTCGCTCGGCGTCTACGGCATCGTGCTCGGCGGCTGGGGGTCGGGCAGCAAGTACTCGCTCCTGGGTAGCCTGCGCAGCACGGCGCAGATCATCTCGTACGAACTGCCGCTCGGCCTGTCACTGGCGAGCGTGATGCTCGTCTCCGGCACCACGCGCCTGACGAGCATCGTGGCGGCGCAATCGGTGGTGCCGTTCGTGTTCGTGCTGCCCGTGGCCTTCGGCATCTACCTGATCTCCGCCGTGGCCGAGGTCAACCGCGCCCCCTTCGACCTGCCGGAGGCGGAGACCGAACTCGTCGCGGGGTACCTCACCGAGTACGCCGGCTTCCGCTGGTCGCTCTATCAACTGGCGGAGTACGTCAACCTGCTCACCGTCAGTGCCGTCGCCACGATCTGCTTCCTCGGCGGGTGGCAGGGGCCGTTCCTCTCCGGGCCGCTCTGGTTCGCGCTGAAGATGGCCTTCTTCGTCTTCCTGTTCGTGTGGGTGCGGGCGACGCTGCCGCGCATCCGCTACGACCGCCTGATGCGTTTGGGGTGGGATGTCCTCCTGCCCCTCGCCATCGTCAATCTGCTTGTCACGGCACTGGTTGTTGGGATCATCGGTCGCTAAGTGACTGAGTGGCTACGTGGTTACGTGGTCGAGTGGAATGCGAAGATCAATTCACTCAGCGGCTCAGCGACTACTAGGGGGAATCATGGCACACGAGAAGGAACCGGGCATCTTCGAGGAGGTCGGCGGGCTGGCGCGGGGTCTCGGCACCACGCTGCGCAATTTCGTGCGCAAGCCGGAGACGGTGTCGTACCCGGAGGAACACCGGGAAGTCGCGGCCCGCTTCCACGGGCGGCACCTGCTGCTGCTGAACGACGACATGACCGAGCGATGCATCGGCTGCGAACTCTGCGCCGCCGCCTGCCCCTCGCAGGCGATCTACGTGGAGGCGGCGGAGAACGACCCCGACGCCCCCGTGTCGCAGGGGCAGCGGTACGCGGCGCGGTACGAGATCAACATGATCCGCTGCATCTTCTGCGGCTACTGCGAGGAGGCCTGCCCCGTGGAGGCCGTGGTTCTCGGCCCGCAGTACGAACTCGCCGCCACCGAGCGGGGCGACTTCATCTACACCAAGCCGATGCTCCTGCTCGCCCCGAACGAGCCGGACCCGCGCAAGGTGGCGGATTAGCGGGGGGGGGGGGGGGGGGGGGGGGGGGGGGGGGGGGTTTGGGGGGGGGGGGGGCGGCGGGGCGCCCGGGCGGCCGGGCGGGGGGCGGGGGGGGGGGGGGCTGGGGGGGTG
>JAABUN010003094.1_pt1 | contig 26964 bp, 21 predicted proteins | sample 5559311 | NCBI WGS metagenome assembly JAABUN01 (sample SAMN10711877, study PRJNA513370) | rock metagenome | isolation source: Antarctica rocks | place: Antarctica: Victoria Land, Siegfried Peak sud
TACTCTTCGATCTTGGTGACGACGCCGGCGCCGACCGTCCGACCCCCCTCGCGAATGGCGAACCGCAGCCCTTCCTCCACCGCGACCGGGGTGATCAGCTCCACCCCCATCTGCACGTTGTCCCCCGGCATCACCATCTCCGCCCCGTCGTTCAGGATGATCGCCCCCGTCACGTCCGTCGTCCGGATGAAGAACTGCGGCCGGTACCCCGGGAAGAACGGCGTGTGGCGCCCGCCCTCCTCCTTGGTCAGCACGTACACCTCGGCCTGGAACTTCGTGTGCGGGTTGATCGTCCCCGGCTTGCTCAGCACCTGCCCCCGCTCCACGTCCGTCCGCTCCACGCCCCGCAGCAGCGCCCCCACGTTGTCCCCGGCCTGCCCCTCGTCCAGCGTCTTCATGAACATCTCGACCCCGGTCACGATCACCTTGCGCCGCGTCCCCATCCCCACGATCTCGATCTCGTCGCCGGTCTTCACGATCCCGCGCTCGATCCGTCCCGTCACCACCGTGCCGCGCCCCTTGATCCCGAACACGTCCTCGATCGGCATCAGGAACGGCCGCTCCACCGCCCGCTCCGGCGTCGGCACGTAGTCGTCGACCGTCTGCATCAGCTCCAGGATCGGCGCGTACTCCGGCGCCGTGATGTCGGTGCTGGTGCTCGAGAGCGCCGCCAGCCCCGACCCGCGCACGATCGGGATCTCGTCGCCGGGGAAGTCGTACTGGGTCAGCAGCTCCCGGATCTCCAGCTCGACCAGCTCCAGCAGCTCCTCGTCGTCCATCATGTCGACCTTGTTCAGGAAGACCACGATGCTGGGCACCCCGACCTGCCGGGCGAGCAGGATGTGCTCGCGGGTCTGCGGCATCGGCCCGTCCGGCGCCGACACGACCAGGATCGCCCCGTCCATCTGGGCGGCGCCGGTGATCATGTTCTTGATGTAGTCGGCGTGGCCGGGGGCGTCGATGTGGGCGTAGTGCCGGGCGGCGGTCTCGTACTCGACGTGCGCCAGGGCGATGGTGATGCCGCGGGCGCGCTCCTCGGGGGCATTGTCGATGCTGCCGAAGTCGCGGACCGTGCCGCCGGACTGCAGCGCGAGGGTCTTGCTGATCGCGGCGGTCAGCGTGGTCTTGCCGTGGTCGACGTGCCCGATCGTGCCGATGTTGACGTGCGGCTTGGTCCGCTCGAACTTCTGCTTGCCCATGTGGGGAATCTCTCCTTGCCGGCTGGTTGCCGGGCGAGCCAGTGCTCGCTGCGATTGGTCTGGAAGGTCGCTGACAGGGTTTGCCTGTCAGCGACCAGTTGGTGTCAGTTGAACCTAGCGGGTCGCCTTCAGAATGAACTCTTCCATCATGGTCGCCGTGACGGGAGCATAGTGGTCGAACTCCATCGACGAGACCGCGCGGCCCTGAGTCATCGATCGCAGATCCGTGACGTACCCGAACATGCTCGAGAGCGGGACGTTGGCCCGAACGACCTGGGCGCCACCGCGCTCCTCCATGCCCTGGATCTGTCCACGGCGGGAGTTGAGATCGCCAATGACATCACCCATGAACTCGTCCGGGGTCGTCGCCTCGATCCGCATGATCGGCTCGAGCACGGTGGTCTTGCCACGTCGGAGGGCATCCTTGAGCGCCAGTGAGCCAGCGATCTTGAAGGCCATTTCCGAGGAGTCGACGTCGTGGTACGAGCCGTCGAGCAGTTCGGCCTTGACGTCGACGACCGGGTTCCCAGTCAGCCCACCAGTCTTCATGGCCTCCTGGATACCGGCGTTGATCGCCGGGATGTACTCCTTGGGCACCGTGCCGCCGGTGGTCTTGTCCGCGAACTCGTAGCCCAGGCCGCGCTCCTGTGGGGAGAACTGCACGATGGCGTGGCCGTACTGACCCTTACCACCGGACTGGCGAACGTGACGCCCCTCGGCCTTGACCGGGATCGTGATGGTCTCCTTGTAGGCGACCTGTGGACGTCCGACGTTGGCCTCGACGCGGAACTCTCGCATCATTCGGTCGACGATGATCGAGAGATGAAGTTCACCCATCCCGTCGATGACCATCTGGCCCGTGTCCTCGTCGGTATGCATCCGGAAGGTCGGATCCTCTTCCGCCAGGCGGAGAAGGGCGGCCGTCATCTTGTCCTGGTCGGCACGGGTCTTCGGCTCGACGGAGACCGAGATGACCGGGTCCGGGAAGTCGATCGACTCGAGCAGAATCGGCTGGGCGGCATCGCAGAGCGTGTCGCCCGTCGTCGTGTTCTTGAGCCCGATCACCGCGGCGATGTCGCCGGCGGTGACGCTCGGGATCTCCTCCCGGCTGTTGGCGTGCATCTGCAGCAGGCGGCCGATGCGTTCACGGTCGCCCTTCGAGGAGTTCTGCACGTACGAGCCGGAAGCCAGCGTGCCAGAGTAGACCCGGATGTACGTCAGCTTGCCGACGTGCGGGTCCGTGGCGATCTTGAACGCCAGCGCCGCAAACGGGGCGCGGGGGTTGATCTCTCGCGTAGAGTCCTCACCAGTCTTCGGGTCGTGGCCGATGATCGGCGGTACGTCCAGCGGTGACGGCAGGTAGTAGGTAATGGCGTCAAGCATGAGTTGGACGCCCTTGTTCTTGAGCGCCGACCCACACAGGACCGGGACGAGTTCACTGCGGAGGACGGCCTTTCGGAGCCCCTCGCGAAGCTGGTCCGGAGTCGGCTCCTCACCGCTCAGGTACGCCAGCATCATGTCGTCGTCCGTCTCGGCGACCGACTCGACCATGAACTGGCGAGCCTTGGCAACGGCCTCGACCATGTCAGCGGGCGGGTCACTGATCTCGATGTCGGTCCCGAGATCGTTCGTGAAGATGTGGGCCTTGTTCTCGATGAGATCGACGACGCCCTTGAAGCCACCCTCGGACCCGATTGGGAGCTGGACCGGAACCGGCTTGGCCTTCAGGCGATCGATGATCATCTCGACCGTGCGCTCGAAGGAGGCACCGGTGCGGTCCATCTTGTTGACGAAGCAGAAGCGCGGCACCTTGTACTTGTCAGCCTGGCGCCAGACGGTCTCGGACTGGGGCTCGACGCCGGCGACGGCATCGAAGACCACGACGCCGCCGTCGAGGACGCGCAGTGACCGCTCCACTTCGACGGTGAAGTCGACGTGGCCGGGAGTATCGATGATGTTGATGCGGTGGTCGCGCCATTCGCAGGTCGTGGCGGCGGAGGTGATCGTGATCCCTCGCTCACGTTCCTGCTCCATCCAGTCCATTGTCGCCGCACCCTCATGGACCTCTCCGGTCTTTCGGAGGCGGCCCGTGTAAAGAAGGATGCGCTCGGTGGTGGTGGTCTTGCCGGCATCGATGTGGGCGATGATGCCGATGTTGCGAGTCCGCCGCAGGATCGTCTGCGGGTCACGCAGGTCAGGCGTGGTGGCGGTCGCGGTCATGGTCGTGTTCCTTCTGCGGACTCGCCGCGTGGTGCAAGGGGAAGCCAGGTCGGGGCATCGGTCTGCGATTCAGAGGTGGAGTGGGGAGCCCCGCCGAAGCCGGTGCGCTAGAAGCGATAGTGCGAGAACGCGCGGTTCGCTTCCGCCATGCGGTGCATGTCCTCACGTCGCTTGATCGTCGCGCCGGTACCATTGAAGGCGTCGAGCAGTTCGTTGGCCAGCTTGTCGGCCATCGTCTTGCCCGGTCGGGACTGGGCAGACAGGATCAACCAGCGGATCGCCAGAGACTGGCGACGGGTGCCTTCGATCTGAACCGGAACCTGGTAGGTCGCTCCACCGACGCGGCGGGGCTTGACCTCAAGAACCGGTGTGACGTTGTAGAGGGCCTGTTCGAAGACCTCGATCGGCGAGCGGCCGGTCCGGGACTGAATGATGTCCATTGCCCCGTACATGATCCTCTCAGCGACGCCCTTCTTGCCGCGCTGCATCACCTTGTTGACGAACCGGGAGACCAGTTCGCTGTTGTAACGCGGGTCCGGAGCGACGACTCGGCGCTCGACCTTTCCTCTTCTGGGCATGGTGTTCTCGACTCTCTCTCATCGCTGCAAGCGCCGGCTTCCCGACCCCGCAGACCTTCGATCTGACCAACCGCATCTAGAATCCGGCAAGAAACGAGCGGACACGCGAAAAAGCGGTCAATGCCGTCACAGGCATCGCTCCGCTTCCACTTCCCGCCCGCTCACTGTCACCACCGTGGCTGCTCATCGCGAGGTAGCCGCCCAGGCAATGTGCCTGAGCGGCCATTGACTACCGACGCTTCTGCGGAACCGCGGCACCCGGCTTGACGAGCTTGGTCCCGTACTTGGAGCGGCCCTGCTTCCGGTTCTCGACGCCTCGGGCGTCAAGCGTCCCACGAACGATGTGATAGCGAACGCCCGGGAGATCCTTCACGCGTCCACCGCGAATCAGGACGACCGAGTGCTCCTGGAGGTTGTGACCCTCACCGGGGATGTAGGCCGTGACCTCGATCCCATTGCTGAGTTTCACCCGTGCGATCTTGCGCAGTGCGGAGTTCGGCTTCTTCGGGGTCATCGTCTTGACCTGGGTGCATACGCCGCGCTTCTGCGGCGAATAGGATCCCTGACGAAGCCGTCCGGCGTAGCGTCCGAGAGCGTTGTTCGTAAATCCGAGCGCTGGTGCCTTCGTCTTCTTCGTTGGCTTCCGGCGGCCCTTGCGGACTAGCTGGTTGATCGTCGGCACGAATAGCTCCTGGCGCGGTGGGGATTGTCGATGCTCAGAGATTGGCATCCGACTGGCTGTGACAGCCGAGCCACTCGCGCATTCTCAAGTGATGAAGAGTCACCCTCAACAAAACACCCGACAATGCGAGCGTGAGACCAAATGATACGTGATTCCGGGCTTTCTGGTCAACCGGTGCCACGTTGAGCAATGGGACTGGCGGTTGGGCCCGGCTCAAACCCGCCCCGTGGGGGGAGGAACCAAAATGCGCCATCATACCTTCACCACGTCTCGCCGACCCTGCCCGACCTGGGATCACCCCAAACAGGTCTCCGAACCGGTGGTCCCTCTCTACGTGGATTGTCCCTTCCATCAGGCTCGCGATAAGTCAGGCCAGTTCTTTGCTCATGAAGTGCCGCAGGAAATGATGGGATAGCGAATCCGTCATCTGAAGGTTCGCGGTACGGAGCGGCACCCGGCCGTTGGCGATCCTGTCTCGCGCTCCGATGACACGTTTGGTTCCATCACGACATCGCGATCCCGCCTGGAGGGAGCAGCTTTTCCCCTTACAGTGCATCCCGGGCCAGGCAAAGTTACCCTTGAGAACAGCTCGGAACGGGAAACGACGGGCGGGGGGCAGGGTGTGATCATCGGGAATGCCATCTACGTCAACGGCCAGCGCCATGAAGCGCCTGACTCGCTCAATGAGACCCTTGAAGCCTGTCAGGACATGAACGGCATCGCCTGGATCGGCCTCGTTCGGCCGACCGAGGCCGAGTTCGACGCGGTTGCGGATGAATTCGGGCTGCACGAGCTCGCGATCGAGGACGCGGTCCGCGCCCATCAGCGGCCCAAGATCGAACGCTACGGTCAGACCCTGTTCGTGGTCCTGCGAACTGCCCGCTATGTCGACAACCTGGAAGAAGTCGAGTTCAGTGAACTCCATGTCTTTGTCGGTGATCGGTTCGTCATCACCGTACGCCACGGTGACGCTCCCGACCTGTCCCGGGTTCGTCGCCGGATGGAGGACGACATCGAGCTGCTCAGCATCGGTCCTCAGGCCATCCTCTACGCGATCCTGGACCGGGTCGTCGATGACTACGGACCCGTCGTGGCTGGCCTCGAGAAGGACATCGACGAGATCGAGGTCGAGGTCTTCGGCGGTGACCGCGATGTCACCCGGCGGACCTACGAACTCTCCCGCGAGGTGATCGAGTTCCAGCGAGCGACCAAGCCGATCAGCCTGATGATCGGGGCGCTCATCGCCGGAGCGGACAAGTACGATCTGGGCGTCGAGCTCCAGCGCTACCTGCGGGACGTTCAGGATCATGCGATCCAGGTCCAGGATCAGGTCGCCGGGTTTCGGGAACTGCTCCAGAACATCGTCAGCGTCAACCTGAACATCGTCGGTCAGCGCCAGAACGAGGAGGTCCGGGCTCTGACCGAAGCCTCGCTGAGACAGAACGATGAGATCAAGAAGATCTCGTCGTGGGCGGCGATCCTGTTCGCTCCGACCCTGATCGGCACCGTCTATGGGATGAACTTCGATCATATGCCTGAGCTGCACTGGCAGTACGGCTACTCGTTATCCGTAGGCCTGATGGCCATAACTGGGCTCATCCTGTTCCTGGTCTTCCGATCTCGTGGCTGGCTCTCGTCAAACGACTGACGTGGGCAGAATCGACTGTCGGCTCTGTCCGGTCAACATTGGAACCGACTGGATTGGTCGCTTCCTACCAGGTCAGCCGACCCGGGAATCCGGCCCAGCCGCGGGTTGATCTGCGAATAGTCGGTAGGAGATTCGTGTGCTCTGGGCCTGATAGGTGCCTAGCAGCGTGAGGAGATCGTTCCACGCCTGCTCGATCTCCCGGTCAGCGTCCTGATGATGGGCCTCGATCACGAACAGGGCTTCACGTGTGTTCGCTCCCGTCGCGCTCTGGGCACTCTGCCGCCAGCACCACCGTCGGGCGCTCAGCACATCGGTCTCATCGACGAAGACCACCTCACCAGGTTCCGGATGGGTGACTTCGTCGGACCCCAGGTCGGGAAATCGCTCGGTGCCAGTCGCGAACCGGACGGTCGTGGACCCGGTGATCCCGGCGAGATCCAGGACCGCGACGGGAAGCGCGTAGCGGATCGCGATCAGGTTGCCGATATCCACCAGCGTGCTGATCGTCGGGATGCCGCCCTGCTTGTCAAGCCGCCGGAGGAGCGACTCGGCCGCGTTGCGATGTTGCGTTGGCTTGACACCGAACTCGCTGAAGACCTGGCGCCAGGCCGCGACCGACGGCAGCTCGGAGATCGCAGTAACGGCCAGCCGCACGCGCGCGACGCCCTGAGCTGACTGATACTCCTCGATCAGTGCCGATGAACTAGGACCGTTCGACAGATCGCTGGCGTGAACCAACCCGGCCCTGACGCCGGGAAATCGCTTGATGATCGCGGCATCGTAGACAAACACCGGGGTAATCCTCCTCGTTGACCATACCGGAACTGCTGGCAGTCGTGCTTGGACCGGACTCAGCCAGGCGAACGAACCCGCTCGCCGCTTGCCTGTCCCTAACTGTCAGTAAGAGCAAGCCGGGCAGCGACGCCGAGCAGGATTGTTCCGAACACTCGCTGGAGCCAGCGCTGCGTGGCCGGTGCCGCGATCAACCGATCCCGAACAATGGCACTCGCGTACGCGTAGAACACGAACACGATCAGCGAGATCAGCATGAAGATCGCTCCAAGACCGATCATCTCCCGGTCGACCAGCCCGGTAGAGCCACCAAGGAACTGGGGCAGAAAGGCGAAGAAGAAGATCGTCAGCTTCGGGTTCAGAAGGTTCAGCAGGATCCCGCGCCGGACGATGGGGCCCAACGGTTGACCATCACTTTCGGCTCCACTCAGCGAGATCCGCCCACCATCCCGAATCATCGAGACGCCGACGTAGACGAGGTAGAGGACGCCGACGTACCGGACGACATCGAATAGTTCGGCGCTGATCTGCATGATCCCCGAGAGGCCGAGCATGGCCGCGAGGATGTGTGGGACGATTCCAAGCGTACAGCCGATCGCTGCGTACAAGCCCCGCTGAAAACCGCCCCGATGGCGCTCGACAGCGTGTAGAACACACCGGTCCCAGGTATCGCGACGACGATCAGCGACGTCAACAGGAACTCGACTGACATCAGCGCTGATCCCCTCATTCGCATGGATCGACTCTGCTGGAGTGCGTCTCCACCTCCGTCCGGTCCTCGCAGGCTAGGGACGCCCGGCCCGTCTGTCAATCACCTCGTCACGTCTGGCGATGACCCCGCCGGGAAAGGCGAAGGGCCAGTCGGTTGCCCGGCTGGCCCTTCGTCTCGTCATCGCGTGCCCGATGAAAAGGATCAGTTCTCGTCGTTCAGCGGCGTGTCCTGGGGTCCGGTGATCGTGAACCCACTGTCCTCGTCCGGGCGGTCGAGCATCGCGACGCCAGTCGGCACCATCAACTCGCTGATATCGGACTCAGCAGTCTCGCCCCGTTCCCGCTCGATCCTGGCGACCGTCGCGGCATCCAGCGGCGCGGGGAGCCTGGCATTGACGCCGAAGCCGGTCCCGGCCGGGATGAGCTTGCCGATGATGACGTTCTCCTTGAGGCCACGGAGCTGATCGACCTTGCCGTTGATAGCGGCCTCGGTCAGCACCCGTGTGGTCTCCTGGAATGACGCCGACGACAGGAACGAATCGGTCTCCAGAGAGGCCTTGGTGATTCCGAGCAGGACCGGCATGGCCGTCGCCGGCTCCCCGCCCTGCGCGAGGATCTCCTCGTTGATCAGGTTGAACTCGAAGCGGTCGATGCGCTCCTCCTGGAGGTAGTCGGTGTCGCCCGGGTGGACGATGCTGACCTTGCGCATCATCTGACGGCACATGACCTCGATGTGCTTGTCGTTCGTGTTCACGCCCTGACTCTTGTAGACCTTCTGGACTTCTTCGATGATGTAGGCCTGAATCTGTTCTCGACCCTGGGTGAGCAGGATGTCCTGCGGATCCTTCGCACCTTCGGTGAGTTGCTGGCCCGGCGTCACCTCGGAGCCGCTCTCGATCAGGATCTGGTACGCGACCGGGACGATACGCTCCTCGCGGAGCTCCTCGACGTTGCGGACGTAGATCGTCCGGTCGTCCAGGATGAAGTTGCCGTTGATGTCGGCGGTCATCTTCTCGCCTTCGGGACCAAGGGCGATGACCGTCTTGTCCTTGATGACCGGGTCGCCCGGCTGGAGCTGGGGCACCCAGCCTTCATCCAGTCGGTAGGTCCGGACGGTTTCTTCCTGACTGATGATGTAGAGCTTCCGCCCCTCATCGGTCTGCTCGATCTCGACGCGACCTTCCTTCTCGGAGAGGATCGCGCGGCCCTTCGGCGAGCGAGCCTCGAAGAGCTCCTCGACCCGCGGCAGACCGGACGTGATATCAGCCCGGTTTACGCCACCGGTGTGGAAGGTACGCATCGTGAGCTGGGTTCCCGGCTCGCCGATGGACTGGGCGGCGATGATACCCACCGCCTCACCCTTCTCGACTAGCTTGCCAGAGGCAAGGTCACGCCCGTAGCAGTGCTGGCAGACGCCGTGGGCGGCGTCGCAGACCAGGACCGAGCGGCAGTGAACCTCTCGGACTCCGGCATCCATCACTTCGCGAACGAAGTCACGCTGCGTGTCGTCCGGCATGTCGTACCGGTCGGTCAGGTCGGTCCCCTTCTCGAACAACAGCTCGCCCGTCTCCGGATGATACAGGTCCGAGGCGAGGATTCGGCCGATGATCCTGGCCCTGAAGTCGTCGTCCGGGATCAGCTTGCCGTCGGCGGTCTCCCGGGACTTGATGATCCCAAGTTCCGTGCCGCACTCCTCCATCGTTACCATCACGTCCTGGGCCACGTCGCAGAGGCGACGGGTCAGGTAGCCGGAGTCGGCCGTCCGGATAGCCGTGTCGGCCAGGCCCTTCCGGGCACCGTGGGTGGAGATGAAGTATTCGAGGACTGTCAGGCCCTCCCGGAAATTGGATCGGATGGGAATCTCGATGATCTTCCCTTCCGGGTCCAGCACCAGACCACGCATACCAGCCATCTGGGTGATCTGGTTCATGTTCCCCTTGGCGCCGGAGTCAGCCATCATCCAGACGGCGTTCTGACCCTGGAGCCGGTCCTCGACGTCCTCAGTCAGCTTGTCGCGGGCACCGTTCCAGATTACTTCGAGCTCGCGGAGGCGCTCCTCCTCGGTCACAAGACCACGGCGGAACTGGCGATCGAGCGTGTCGGCGCGGTCGTCGGCATCCTTGAGGATGGCCGGCTTGGTCTCAGACATCGTGACGTCCGAGACGGCGAAGGTCATGCCGCCCCGGGTGGAGTAGATGAAGCCGGTCTGCTTGATGTCGTTGACGACACCAGCAACACGCTCCGGGTCACGGAACAGCCGATAGGCATCGGCCACGACTGCCCGCAGTTGCTTGCGGCCCATCGTGTCGTTGTAGTACGACCGAATCTCGGGCGGCAGGGTCAGGTTGAAGATCGCGCGCCCAACGGTCGTCTCGATTTTTTTCCACTCACCGTACCGATCAGTGTGCAGGACGATGTCCGCCTGCAGGTCGACCTCGCCACAGTCGTAAGCGATCTTGACCTCTTCCATGGAAGAGAAGATCTTGCCCCAGCCGCGTGGGAGCGTTCCCTTCGGATACTCCTCGTCGAAGTTCACCTTGCTCGTCATGTAGTAGCACCCGAGCACGATGTCCTGCGTCGGGGAAACGATCGGGTCGCCGTTGCTCGGCGAGAGCAGGTTCTTGACCGAGAGCATCCGCTCGCGGGCTTCCTTCTGGGCTGCCTGGGAAAGCGGAACGTGAACCGCCATCTGGTCACCGTCGAAGTCAGCGTTGAACGCCGAGCAGACGAGCGGGTGCAACTGGATAGCGGAACCGTCGATCAGTTGGACCTTGAAGGCCTGGATACCGAGACGGTGCAGCGTCGGTGCCCGGTTGAGCAGGACGACGTAGTTGACGACGACCTCCTCGAGCACGTCCCAGACCCGAAGGTCTACGCGCTCGACCAGCCGCTTGGCAGCCTTGATGTTGTGAGCGAAGCCCTTGTCGACCAGCTTCCGCATCACGAACGGCTTGAAGAGTTCCAGCGCCATTCGCTTCGGCAGCCCACACTCATCGAGTTGGAGATTCGGACCGACAACGATGACCGAACGGCCAGAGTAGTCAACGCGCTTGCCGAGCAGGTTCTGACGGAACCGCCCCTGCTTGCCCTTGAGCAGGTCGCTCAGACTCTTGAGCTTGTGCTTGCCGGAACCAGAGACGACGCGACCACGGCGACCGTTGTCGATCAGCGCGTCAACGGCCTCCTGGAGCATCCGCTTCTCGTTCCGGACGATGATGTCCGGCGCACCGAGTTCGAGCAGCCGCTTGAGCCGGTTGTTCCGGTTGATGACGCGACGATACAGGTCATTCAGGTCACTCGTCGCGAATCGACCACCGTCAAGCTGGACCATCGGTCGCAGTTCTGGTGGGATGACCGGCAGAGCGGTGAAGATCATCCATGCCGGGTCGTTGCCACTCTTGCGGAGGGCCTCGACGACTCGGAGACGCTTGGTCGCCTTTTTCCGCTTGACGTCGCTGACGGCCTGCATCTCTGTACGAAGCTCAAGCGCAAGCTGGTCGAGGTCGACCTTCTTGACAAACTCGAACACCGCCTCGGCACCCATACCGGCCTTGAAGACGCCGGCAGGGATGGCCTCCTGAAGCTCACGGTACTGCGCTTCGCTGAGAATCTGAAGCTGCTTGAGGTCGTTGAGCTGCTTGAGCACCTCGTCCCGCTGCTTGGCCTCAGCCTTGATCTCTTCGAGGAGCTTGTCCTCGATCTTCTTGCGGCGCTCGTCGGCCTCGTAGGTGATCTGGTCCGACTCGGCTCCGGAAAGCGCATCGGCACCACCCGTCTCCGTGTCGTACTGCTTCTCGACGCGGTCGCGCTCGGCCTTGTAGGCCTCGTCGAGCCGGGTGACCCGCTCGGAGTTGATGGCCTCGTCCTGCTCGACGATCAGGCGTCCGGCGAAACTGATCGTCTCGGGAGCGCTCTGGTTGTCGAGTTCAGTCAGCCGGGCAACCATCGCCTCATAGTCCGTCCGAAGGACTTCGAGCTCCTGCTTGCTGCGCTGGGAAGCGGCGGCGGTGACCTTGTTCGCGCTCTCGGTCAGCTGACCAACCTCGCGGGTGACGTGCTCGGACAGTTCACCGAGCTGCGACTCGGCCTCGTCGCGGAGTTCCGCGATGATGGCTTCGTGCTCTTCGTTGATCTCGGCGACGGCGGCCTGCCGGGCCTCATCATCGACGTGGGTAATCAGGTACGAAGCGAAGTAGAGGATCCGCTCGAGGTTGCGCGGCGTGATGTCGAGCAGCAGACCCAGCCGGGTCGGGGTGCCCTTCACGTACCAGATGTGCGCGACCGGAGCAGCCAGCTCGATGTGACCCATGCGCTCGCGCCGGACCTTGGAACGGGTTACCTCGACGCCGCACTTGTCGCAGACGGTGCCGGCGTGACGGATTCGCTTGTACTTGCCGCAATAGCACTCCCAGTCCCGGGTGGGGCCGAAAATGCGCTCACAGAACAAACCACCGTGCTCGGGCTTCAGGGTCCGGTAGTTGATCGTCTCCGGCTTGGTGACCTCGCCGTGCGACCAGTCACGGATCGCCTCTGGCGACGCCAGGCTGATCCGAATGGCGTTGAAGTTGTTGACGTCCAGGACACGCCCGCGATCCTGACGGTCGATGCGGGGCATGGATCGGTCGTCGCCGCCGAGGTTGGCGCCCTCGAGAGAGCGGTTGGAACGGGCCGGAGCCAGCGTGGCCGAGGCGGACGGGTTGGTCATGAGGCGGTCGAGGTTCGACGTATCGCCAAGCGGTGTGCTCAAGATGCACGTCCTCCGGGGTGGCGCACCGTAGGCGACGACCTGTCGGTCGCCGTCCCTGCGATGACTGGAAAGAAGTCAGGAACGTGGTGAAGGGACCTGGACCGACGGCCGGCTGGCTAGTCTTCGGCTCCGCGCTCGAAGCCGCTGAGATTGATCCGGTCGATCTTGGTCATGAGGTCCCGCGTGTCCTCGGAGAACTCGATGACTTCGTCGTTCTCGTTGATCACGTCGATCGACAGACCCAGCGAGCGAAGCTCCTTGACAAGGACCTTGAAGCTCTCAGGGACGCCAGCCTCGTTGATCTCCTCACCCTTGACGATCGCCTCGTAGGTCTTGACTCGGCCCACGATGTCATCGGACTTGACCGTCAGCATCTCCTGGAGGATGTGCGCGGCTCCGTAGGCTTCGAGGGCCCAGACCTCCATCTCACCGAACCGCTGTCCACCGAACTGCGCCTTGCCGCCCAGCGGCTGCTGGGTGACGAGGGAGTACGGGCCAGTCGACCGGGCGTGGATCTTGTCCTCGACGAGGTGGTGCAGCTTGAGCATGTAGATGACGCCGACGGTCACTGGGCGATCGAACTTCTCGCCGTCCCGGCCGTCGTAGAGATCGACCTTGCCGTCCTCCGGCAGTCCAGCCTCGCGTAGCGCGTCACGGATCTCGTCCTCGTGCGCTCCATCGAAGACCGGGGTCGCGACCTTGAACCCGAGCCGCTGAGCCGCCCAGCCGAGGTGCGTCTCCAGCACCTGGCCGATGTTCATTCGAGACGGCACACCGATCGGGTTGAGGATGATGTCGACCGGCTGGCCGTCCGGAAGGAACGGCATGTCCTCAGTCGGAATGATCCGGGAGATGACGCCCTTGTTTCCGTGGCGACCGGCCATCTTGTCGCCGACCGAGATCTTCCGCTTCTGCGCGATGCTCACGCGGACCATCTCGTTGACGCCGGCCGGGAGCTCGTGATCGGTGCTCTCGTCGCGACGGAACCGGCGAATATTGACGATCTTGCCGTAGACACCGTGCGGCACACGCAACGAGGTGTCCTTCACCTCACGCGCCTTCTCACCGAAGATGGCCCGGAGCAGGCGCTCCTCCGCGCTCAGCTCGGTCTCACCACGAGGCGTGACCTTGCCGACGAGGATGTCGTTCGGCCGGACCTCAGCACCGATCCGGATGATGCCGCTCTCATCCAGGTTGGCGAGGCTCTCCTCACCGACGTTCGGGATGTCCCGGGTGATCTCTTCAGGGCCGAGCTTGGTGTCTCGGGCCTCCACCTCGTGCTTCTCGACGTGAATCGACGTGTAGACATCGTCCTTGACGAGTCGCTCACTCAGGAGGATGGCGTCTTCGAAGTTGCCGCCCTCGAAGGGCATGAAGGCCACGAGGACGTTCTGTCCAAGCGCCAACTCACCGTTCTCGGTGGAAGAGGAGTCGGCGAGGACCTGGTCCAGCGTGACCCGCTCGCCGCGGCGGACGATCGGCCGCTGATTGATGCAGGTGTCCTGGTTGGAACGGACGAACTTGCGCAGGTTGTAGATGTGCTCCTCACCATCGTCCTCACGGATGATGATGCGCGAGCCATCGGCCGAGGCGACCGTGCCCTCGTGCCGGGCCACGACGACCTGACCGGAGTCGCGGGCAGCCAGATGCTCGACGCCCGTGCCGATGATCGGCGCGGAGGCTCTGAGCAGCGGGACGGCCTGCTTCTGCATGTTCGCGCCCATCAGGGCCCGGTTGGCGTCGTCATGCTCGAGGAACGGGATCAGGGCCGTACCGACCGAAATCACCTGCTTCGGCGAGACGTCCATGTAGTTGCACTGTTCCGGCGCGATCTGCGGGAAGCGGTGACCACCACCGACCCGGACCGTGACGGTGTCCTCGATGATCCGGTTCTGCTCGTCCACGGCCGTGGTGGCCTGGGCGATCATGACCTGCTCTTCGCGGTCGGCGGAGAGGTAGTCGATGATGTTGGTCGCGACCGACTGGATCCGGACGGAGACGACGCCGGACGACTTCAGTTGCGCGACATGGTCAGCGGTCAGCTCGATGCCGGCCTCGAGGACGACCTCGCCGGTCTCGGCGTTGATCGCCGGACCCTTGAGTCGCTGCCCTTCGAGGGGAATCAGCGGGTCCTCGACCATCAGCGACGATACGACTCGCCGGTAGGGCGTCTCGATGAAGCCGTACTGGTTGATCTTGGCGTAGGTCGCCAGCTGGCCGATCAGACCGATGTTCGGACCTTCCGGCGTCTCGATCGGGCAGATCCGGCCGTAATGGGACGGGTGAACGTCCCGGACGTCCATGCCGGCCCGGTCGCGGCTCAGACCACCAGGGCCAAGGGCGGACAAGCGGCGCTTGTGGCTCAACTCGGCCAGCGGGTTGGTCTGGTCCATGAACTGGGACAGCTGCGAGCCACCGAAGAACTCGCGGACAGCCGCCATCACCGGGCGGGTCGTACTGATCAGCCCCTGCGGCGTCACCGTCTCGATGTCCTGTATCGTCATCCGCTCACGGATACCGCGCTCGAGACGCTGGAAGCCGGTCCGAACGTGCATCTGGATCAGCTCGCCGACCGCCCGAATGCGGCGGTTGCCGAGGTGATCGATGTCGTCGGGCTGACTGCCGCCATTGTTGAGCCGGATCATCTCTCGAATAATCTCGACCATATCGTCGCGGGTCAGGATCCGTGAGAACGACAGTTCGCTCTCGTCCTCGGTGCCGCGGTTGCGCTTGTGGAGTCGCTCGTTGAGCTTGTACCGACCGACACGGGCGAGGTCGTAGCGCCGCTCGTTGAAGAACAGGTTCTCCAATGTCGTCGTCGCATTCTCGCGGGTCGGCGGGTCTCCCGGCCGGAGCCGACGGTAGAGCTCGATCAGGGCCTCTTCGCGGGTCGTGGTTGACTCCTTGTCGACCGTCGTCGCGACGAACCGGCGATCCGGGTTGGTGTCAACGTCGCTGAACATCTCGATCAGCTCGTCGTTGCTCTCGATCCCGATCGCCCGAAGCAGGATGCTGACCGGCATCTTCCGCTTGCGGTCGACCTTGACGGAGAGGATGTCCCGGTTGCTGGTCTCGAACTCCAGCCAGGCGCCTCGGCTTGGGATGAGCTTGGCGGTCGAGAGGAACTTGCCGGAGGTCGGATCGATGGTGCGCTCGAAGTAGACGCCCGGCGAGCGGACGAGCTGCGAGACGACGACGCGCTCGGCACCGTTGATGATGAACGTCCCGTCGGTCGTCATCATCGGGAAGTCACCGAGGAAGATGCCCTCGCTGCCCGTCTCCTTGATCTCGCCGGTCTCCCGGAGGAGCAGACGGGCGCTGATCCGGAGCGGTGCGGCGAAGGTGAGGTCGCGTTCCCGGCAGTAGTTCTCGCAGACGCGGATATCGGTCTTGGCGCGCTCCTTCTCCGGGCCGTTCGGCATCCGGGTCCAGGCGGGGTCGAAGCGGGGCTCGGAGATCTCGAGTTCCATCTTGCGATGGTTGTCGCCAATCGGGCTGATCTCTTCGAGGAGTTCGCGAAGACCGGTCTCGACGAACCAGTTGAACGACTCAACCTGAACCTGAACGAGATTCGGCATCTCGAGGACCGTTGGGATTCGGGAATAGGTCCGACGATCGATGCCGGTATTGGAGAGGACCTGGCGGTCGCCGGTGATGGGTGCTGTGAGCGGATGAGCCGACGGCTCCAGTACGCCCGGGAGTCGAGTGCTTTTCTGGTCAACGGCCATGCGAACGCTACCTCCGTCTTAATCGACTGAAGCTCGAACGGCGCCTGAGTCGCGCGCCGTTGAACGTGTGCCTCGAGATCCTGCCGCTCGAAATCTGGACCGCCGTGGCGTTCGTGCTATGGTGGGGTAAAAGCGCGGACGGCTCAGGTTGCCGCCGTTTCGACAACGACCATCCTGCCCATTTGCGGGGTATTCGCCGGGTCAGGAACTGGCATCGGGATATCAGCCCAGACCGAAATGGTGGGAAATCAGCCGCGAGCGACAGCCACGAGGCAAACGGCGAGGCGATCGGATTCACTGTGTGAATCAGACGCCAATAGGGGAGGGGTACAATGACTCCTCCCATTCCGCTTGCTTGTCTGCCTGCTGAGCAACTGCCGGCTGAACCTTTATCGTGTCCTCCCGTAACCCGGGCTATAGATCACCTGGATTCCGCGAATAGGTAGGATACATTCTTCTTCTAAAGATGTCAAACGGTCACCTGCGTGTTCTTCCCTCTATCTCGTGACCTTCTACGCCCGGCCCTGACTACCGAAGCGAGATTGGTCGATGCCTTCGGTTCGGTGCGGTACCGTGCTCGGCATCCCTGAAGCAGTGCGGGTGGTCGGACTGGATGCATGGCACCCGTGAGTTCTCCTGGGGATAGACGCACGACCGTTCCTGCTCCGGCCGTTCCGTCCGCAACCGCCGGTTCTTCCCCCGCCTTCCGGATTGCCGCTGTCGGCCTCACCAGTTCACGCGGCGTCGCCTGGGATGACGATGGAAACGTGTTCGTTGCCTTTGGTGGGATGGGTGGAAACCGGCTATCCGGGCCGGACCGCCACATCGAGGCGCCGCTTGGCCCGTACCGCGGTGGCCCGATCGGCCAGACCTATCGAGTAGCGCCGTCCGGTGAGATCAGCGTATTCGTCGAGGGTCTGCCTTCGTCCCGGGACCAGTTCCGGGGCAAGCAGGGCGTCTCAGACGAAATATGAGTCAACGGGAAGCTCTACGCCCTGATCGTCGGGGCCGGGCAGACCCACGGCAACCCGGAGAGCGAGACCGGCATCCTCCGTGTCGAGGCCGATGGCTCCTGGGAGCAGTTCGCCCACATCGGCCCCAGGCACCGGGCTCATCCGGGAGCTGCCGAAGTCCCTCACTTCTTCCCGGATGCATCCTTGTTCGCCTTCACGTGGGTACCGATGGACAACGCCTTCTGGAACTCCGAGGCCAATAGCAACTACGTCAGCCGGATCACGATGGACGGAGGGATCACCCGCCTCGCCAGCCTCTGGGCGACCAACGACATCCTGAGCGGGATCACGCTGTCGTCAATCGGCGGCGTCTACGTCGGCCACATGTCGGTCGTTCCGTACGCCGAGGGCCAGACATTCATCTCGGAAATCCTGCCGAACGGCACCGTTTGCCGGGCGTGGGACGGCCTAACAATGGTCGCTGGCCTGAACGAGGACGCAATTGGCGACCTGATCACCTTCTTTCATGTCGACAGGCATTACCGCGGCCCCTCCCCACTTCCGCCCCAGCGCCGTCAAGATCGTCCGCCGGACCGGTCTGGACCGCTTCGAGGTGATTGCGCGGGACATGACGCTGCCGATCCGGGTCAAAGCCGGCCCGGATGGGCTGGCTCTACGTCTCGACACCTGGGATCGGCGCCGACAATGGTTTCGGTTTCATCGTCGCGATCGACCTCGCCGCCCGCGACCTGGATCTGAGCAACTCCATCCTGCTCGAGGCCCCGGAACAAGTCTAGACAGCTGGGATGGTCTCGAGCCCAGATCTCGCCCCACGCTGCTAACCACGCGAAATCGTCCCCGGGGAGACGGGGCGTGACGATCAAACCACTTCCAGGGACTGGCGGTGGTTCACCACCGATTCTTCGCTACCCATCATTGGGCAGAATGGGCAGAAGATAATCAGCCAGCCGAGGTACGGGTCCGGTAGACTTCAAGCCATTCAGCCGATCGCGCAGCGTCCCTGTCCTTCCGGCCACCTGACCGGGAGATTGACCAGCGCCAACCCTGGGGGTACCTGTCCGTGACGAGCACCGGGCTCATCGATCTTCGGTCCGACACCGTAACCCATCCGACCAATGAGATGCGCCAGGCAATGGCCGCTGCCGACGTCGGCGACGACCAGTACCGCGAGGACCCGACCGTCATGCGGCTCGAGGAGCGGGCCGCCGACCTCTTCGGTAAAGAGGCGGCCCTCTTCGTCAGCAGCGGCACGATGGGCAACCTCGTGGCCCTGCTGGCCCACTGCGGTCGTGGTGACGAGATGATCCTCGGCGACGAGAGTCACATCCTCTGGTACGAGGGCGGCGGCGCGGCGGCGCTAGGTGGGATCGTCTTCAACGTTCGGCGCAACCGCCCAAGCGGAGAGATCGACCTCGACGAGATCCGTTCGATCGTTCGAAGTGCGACCGAGGACTTTCCAGCGACCAGGGTGATCGCGATCGAGAACACGCATAATCGCTGCGGCGGGACAGTACTCTCCATGGACTACCTCCGACAGCTTCGGCAACTCGCCGACGAGAAGCAGGTTGCCATTCACATGGACGGTGCCCGGGTCTTCAATGCCGCCGCCGCGTCCGGCGTGTCGCTGGCTGAGATCGCCAGCAACGTCGACTCGGTCCAGTTCTGTTTGTCCAAGGGGTTGGCCGCTCCGGTAGGATCGATGGTTGCGGGCGACCGGGACTTCATCGAGACCGTCCGCCTGCGGCGCAAGCAGGTCGGCGGCGCCATGCGGCAGGCCGGCGTGATCGCCGCGGCCGGCCTCGTTGCCCTCGACGGGATGCGCGACCGTCTCACCGACGACCACATGCGGGCCCGGCGCCTCGCTGAGAGGCTCGCCGCGATTCCCGGCGTGATGGTCGACCTCGACCGGGTCCAGACCAACATCGTCGTCTTCCGCCCGCCAGCCGGCTCGGACTTCACTGCCGCCGCCGATGCCTTCCGTGCTGAGGGCGTCCTGGTATCCGGCTTCGGCAGCAAGGGACTTCGGATGGTGACCCACTACCAGATTGACGACGCGGCTATCGAGCGAACACTGCATGTCGCCAACCAGGTGCTCGCGCGTCACTCGGCGAACCATCTGGCCACGGCGGTCCGGGTTTGACGATGACCGGGCTCAACAACCGCCGGGTCCTGCTGGCGGTCAGTGGTGGGATCGCGGCGTACAAGTCCGCTGATCTGGCCAGCAAGCTTGTTCAGGCCGGTGTCCGCCTCGATGTCCTCCTGACAAACGGTGCGGAGCAGTTCCTGAGACCGCTCACCTTCGAGGCTCTGACGCGGCGATCGGTCCACACCAGTCTCTGGGAACCCTGGACCGCCGAAGCCGCCGGTCATGTGACGCTAGCCGCTGAGATCGAGGCGCTGGTCGTCGCGCCCGCCACGGCGAACGTCATCGCCCGACTGGCACTCGGCCTCTCTGACGATCTCCTCGGCGTGGTCAACCTCTCGACGGTCGCCCCGCTGGTGATCGCTCCCGCGATGGAACATCACATGTTTCATCACCCCGCGACCCAGGGCCACCTCGCAACCCTCCGTCATCGCGGAGCCGTGATCGTCGGTCCCGAAACCGGTCGGCTCGCATCCGGCGCGTCCGGCGACGGCCGACTCGCCTCTCCGGACGCGATCGTGGACGCTCTTCGCCACGTGCTGGTGAACCAGGTTCCTGACGGACCGGTGCGTCGGCACATCGTCGTGACCGCCGGTGGCACCCAGGAACCGATCGACCCGGTACGCAGCATCACCAACCGGTCGAGCGGCCGGATGGGCTACGCCATCGCCCGGGCCGCCCTGGATCAGGGCGCCGACGTTACCCTGATCACCGCACCCAGCGAACTGACACCTCCGGTCGGCGCGATGGTCATCCGGGTGACGACCGCTGCCGAGATGCTGACGGCGGTGGAGCAGGCCGTTCACGACGCAGACGTGCTGATCATGGCTGCCGCGGTCGCCGATTTCCGGCCCGTTGCCGCGGCAGCCGCGAAGATCAAGAAAGGCTCCCTTCCGGCCACGACGACCATTGATCTGGAACCGACTGTCGATATTCTGACAACTGTCAACCGGCCGGGACTGATCAAGGTTGGCTTCGCGGCGGAGACCGAGCGCCTGGTCGAAAATGCGACGGCCAAGCTACGCGCCAAGAATCTGGATCTGATCGTCGCCAATGAGGCCGTGCGGACGATCGGCTCCGATTCGTCCACGGCGATGCTGATCACGCGGGATGGTCAGCCGGAAGAGTTGGGGGAGATGCTGAAAACGGCGCTGGCCACACATATCATCGGGCGTATCTGGGAACTACTTGGCGCAGCGAATGGAGTTCGCTGATGATGCAGCCGAGGCCACCGGGCGGACCGGGACAGGTGACGTCGTCCCAGATCGCGCTGGAGGTGATCGTGAACCTTTACGCCGCAATCGCTGTCCTCTTCGTCGCGCGGGCGGTGCTGTTGATAGGCGATGTCGACAGTCGGGTCTGGATCGGCCGAACGATCTATCGGTTTACCGACCCCTTGGTTGTTCCGTTCAGTTTCCTTCCAGGAGCGGACCGCACCTTCATCGGCAAATTCGGTCTTCCCGACTTCACCCTCCTGGCGCTCGTCGTCCTGATCCCGCTGAGCCTCGCGCTTCGGCGCGGCCACGCGGAACCGTCGGAGCGCGAAGCGTTCTAGCCGACCAGGTGGGATGGACAGATTCTTGCGCCAGATCCGCGCATTGGACTGGCTAGCTGGGCAAGACCTCGATGTCTCCGGGTTCTGGTCGTCGCCCACATGGTTGAGGGAGCGAGGACGCGTGCACAAGAACGAGCTGATCCGTCAGGTCGCGGCCGAAGCGCAGCTTCCCTATCAGACCGTGGCCCGCGTGATCAACCAGACACTCCTGACTATCACTCAAGAGGTCGGCCAGGGCGGCCGGGTGGTGCTTACGGGGTTCGGTACCTTCGAACTCCGCGAGCGACGTGCACGCCGCGGAGTCGACCCACGGAATGGTGACGAGATCGTCGTGCCAGCGGCGCGAACACCGGGTTTCACGGCCAGCGCGACGTTCAAGCAGCGGGTTCAGCCGCCTCCGGTCAAAGGAGGGACCGCTGTCGTCTAGCTCACTGAACCGGCTATCATGCCACCAACCACCATGGGTTCTGTCCTGCTGGATCGACCTGTCAGTCATCAAGGAGCTTTCATGTCTCGCAACATCGTCCGGGCCATCCTTGGAATCCTTCTCGTCGCGGCGGCTCGAAAGGTCACGGACATCCTTGTCGATCGTGTCTTCGGTCCTGACGAGCAGACCGCCTGAACCGGATGATGGCTCCACCTGAGCCGGAAGCGAAGACGATCGATCCGGCGATTCAGATCATCACAGCACCCGCAAGCGGGTCACCATCCAAACCGTCGCCGCGCGAGGCGACCGGTCGACGGATTGCGGTCATCGCCAACCCCGCCACCCGAATAAGCGCCCGTGCGCTCGCCATTGCGCTTGCCGAATGGCGGATGGGTCTCGATGATGTGACCCTCAGCTTCACTGATGGTCAGGGCACCGCCGAGTTGCTGGCTCGACGGGTAGCGCAGCGAGTCGATGTCGTCGTCGCAGCGGGCGGGGACGGGACGGTCGGTGAGGTCGCGACCGCCCTGGCGCACACCGACACGCCGCTCGGGATCATTCCCGCGGGTTCCACCAACATCATTGCCAAGGAACTCAACATTCCGGCCCGGCCCGGCGACGCGCTGGATCTGATCGCCCGCGACCACGCGTTACTGAAGATGGACCTTGCCTTCGTCAATGACCGAGCGATGCTGCACATGGCCGGTGCGGGCTTCGACAGTCGCCTGTTCGCCATGACCGACCCCCGGCTGAAGCGTCGCCTCGGCTGGGGTGCATATTTCCCGGCCGGCGTCCGAGCGTCCCTGGCTCGGCCCGCATCGCTCCTCATCACCACCGAGGCGGAAACGTTCCGGGTCGACTCACCCCTCGTCCTTCTGGCCAACGGTGGTTCCATCATCAGTCGCCACCTCCGCATTGACAGCAAGCCAACCGTGAACGACGGCCTGCTCGATCTGTACATCGTGCTCGCGATTCATCCGCTGCCAACCATCGAGACGTTGATGCACGCCATGCTCGGTGGCCTCGGCGATGCCCCGGACGTGATCTACCGGCAGGTTACGTCCGTCCACATCGAGAGCGACCAGCCGCTTCCCTATCAAATCGATGGCGACGTGATGGGGAACTTACCGATCGACGTGACCCTGTCCCCACATGCGCTTCGAGTGATCGTTCCCCGATAGTCGGCACTGGAGCGAACGAAGCTATTCGATGAAAATCGACGTGGATGTCAACCGGCCCATCCTCCGAACGACCCGGACGTTGAACACGGCTGCGATCGTCGTCGTCGCGAGCGTAGCGACTGATGCCACAACCGTCTCTGCTACAGCAGACTTCAGGCGAAGTACCTGCTCTCGATGAACGGGGTTGGGGAGCGGACCGCTCCGCCAGCAGGCATCACCACTGCCGGCAGCTCTGGTGGTCTGTCAACGATCAATGGCTGCGTCGACCCCCCTCGTTGCGGTCCTCGTCTCCCCGCTCCGGGCTTCCGCGGGGCCGAAGCTGTTTCAGCGGGTGAGCCAGAGCGGGGCCGGAGGAGAGGTCCGCTCTGGGGCGGCCAGTGAGCCCTCATAGACCGCTAGCCTATCGATCGTCACCATGGAAATCGCGAACGTTCGGCCATCCGACCGCACGACCAGGATGGTCGCCGTGAGAACACAGGGCTCCGAGCCGCCCTTGAAGCCGATCCGTGGGCCACGATGCGGATCATTGCCCGCCTCCGGTGAGTTGGAGGGGATCCCTTGGATCGCCCAGGTCTCATCTCACGAAGGAAGACCATCGACCGCCCCGCCCCGCCCGCCCTGGCTCGTCGAGGAGGCAGGAGCAGGCGGACTCACCACTGGGTTCGCCTCGAGATCAGCACATTCCGATGGAGATTAGTCTGGCTAGCGAACGGCCTTGATCTCGACCTGCTGACGGCCACCCGGGCTGAAGAAGTACGTCGTCTCTCCAGCCCGCTTCCCGTTGAGTGCCTTCCCCAGGGGCGACTCGTTGGAGATCATGTTGGCCGACGGCTTCGCCTCGATCGCCCCGACCAGCGTGTACTCCTCCGGCTCGTCGTCCCCGAAATCCACAGTGACTTTCGAGCCGATCCGAATGATGCCGTTGGAACTGGTCGACGTATCGACGACGACGACGTTCTGAAGCCTCGATTCGAGCTCCGAGATCCGCCGTTCATTCATCGCCTGATCCTGCCGGGCGGCATCGTAGGCGGCGTTCTCACGGAGATCACCGTGGGAGCGGGCCTCCGCGACGGCGGAGACGAGTTCCGGGCGGCGAATCTCGATGAGATCGTGCAACTCAGCGGTCAGTCGGTCCAGACCTTCCTGGGTCACCTGGGTGGGCTTGCGTGACTCCATCTTCCCTACTCCGGTTTCTTTGAAAGCGGCCTCAGTTACAGGATCGATCGATCCCCTGGCACCGCAACATGCTCATCGCTGGATTCGTCTCGACGAGGTGTCGGTTAGCGGACCTTGAACTCCGCCTCGATCTCGACCGGAATCCGATCTGGGAGACCACCCATGCCGACCGCTGACCGGGTTGGCAACCCGATCTCCGGACCAAAGACTTCGACGAACAGATCGGTGCAGCCGTTGATCACCCTCGGCTGCTCCCCAAACATCGGCCCCGCATTTACCATTCCGAGCACCTTCACGACCCGAACCACACGGTCGAGGTCGCCGACGGCGTCCTTGACGGTGGCGATGATCTGCAATCCGCACTCCCGAGCCGCGGCGACTGCCTGCTCGATCGTGACCTCGCTGTCAACCTGACCGACCGCTCCTCCCTTGACTGGCCCAGTGCCCGAGATCAGCAGCCGACCCATTTCGTCATCGTGAATAAATCGGGTGTAGGTCGCAACGGGACGTACCGGCTCCGGCAGCGTAATGCCGAGTTCAACCAGACGCTCATCGATTCGCCCCATCGTGGTGTTCCTTTCGATACGGATTGAAGAGCCAGAATCGCAGACTGAGGTTTCCACCGCGCCCGGAGCATGATGCAGGTCGCCCGACACGTCGGAGCTCGTCCGTCATGCTCTGTGTGAGGTCTCGAGTCAGCCGGAACAGTCTACGTGGTCTGGGCTCGTTCGGTCCGCTGGCGCCCGAAAAACTCGGCGTACATCGCTATCAGGCTGCTGCCAAGGGCCGAAATCAGGATCTCATCATGGGCTGACGGGGATGCCACCGGAAAGCTCCGAGTCGATCCCCTTGACACGACGATTGCGTACGTATACTCTGTACGTACAGTCCCGATGGGCCAACGGCGCCGGAGCGGACCACCACCGATTGTCACAACGGCGGGACAGGTTGCGGGACCTGTCGCGAGACCGGGTGGCAGGAGGGCCGTCGAGTGGAACTGCGCGCGTTGCGGGGCGTCGCGCAGGAAATCTCTTCAGCGGGTGGCCGTTTTGTCCCGATGGTTTGTCGGGACTGACTCTTTCTTCTCACTCTGATCCTGCCTGGTCCGCTATGCTGGTTGCGTACACGTACGAATACATGGCACGGGGTAGTGGACGATCCCTGCCTACCAAGAGACCAATGGACAGGCCGACGGTTTGAAACTCGTTCTCGCAATCATCCATGACTATGACGTCGACCCAGTGCTACGCGCGCTGATCGGCGGTGGGTTCAGCGTCACGCGGATCGCGTCAGCTGGTGGATTCCTCCGAACCGGGAACGTGACGATCATGATCGGGGCCGAGGACGAGCAGGTTGACCTCTGTGTGAATATACTCGCCCAGACCGGGTCCCGCCGGACCGTTCCGCCCCCTGCCGACGCTCATTCCGGCTACGACGACACAACGGCCAACGGGGTCGCCAGTGTTTCCCTCGGTGGCGTGAGCGTCTTCGTCCTCCCCATTGAGCGCTTCGAACGGATCATGGCGACTGGCACCGTCGTCTCATCCCGCCAGTGAGACCGCGCCTTGGTTCCGGTCTCGGACGAGCAGTTCGCCAGTACAGCGTGGCCCTTGGCTTCGCCCTTGGTCAGATCGCTCCGTTGCCTGACTGCCCGGCCCGACAACCGGCCGCGATCGTTCGGACCGAGCCGGATCAGCGAGATTCACTGGGGTTCGACCCGCGAGAGCGTGTGAAGGGACAGCAGATCCTGACACTCCCCCATACCCTGTCGTGTTCCGCGGATGACAGCTCCCCCCTGGCCGAGCCGCACCAGCGCCGCGAGTCGGAATGGTTGCGAAGGAACTGACGGACGTTGCCCTATTCCGGCCGGTCGGGCGCTCGCCAGTACTTGGCCGATTGCAACAGCATCGGGTCCATCACCTGCTGAAGCGCCATGATATGGCTACAGGTTCCTCCCAGGGTCTGAGCGGACGACGTGTGGCAGGTACAGGTCCACTCACCGTCCTCGAGCCGAACGAGATAGTCGTCATGACTCCCGTGGAACGTGGCTGCAATCTGTCCAAGCTCGATCCGCTCGGGTTGACTGGCGTAGCGGTGGGCCTTGTCGATCTTGCTGATGAGACTCGAGTGCATGGTCCTTGGCTCCCTCTGGACCGATCTCCATCCGGCGAGCGATCAATCACACTTACCGGCAACATGGAGAGTCGAGCTGAAAAACAGCACACGCCGGACGAATCTCGTCCGGCGCGTCTCGTCGTACCGATCTAACCCGAACCCGACGTCCCGTTGGTGCATGGTCCTGCTCCTCGGTCGCCAGCCAATCCGGCCGGTCACGACAAATCGTCCGCGGAGTGTAGCAGGAGCTCCGGAAATGGGACAACGGACCTCCGAGGCTGATTCGACGATGCCCACGCCTGCTCAGGCGATCGGTACTGGCGGCGATCCGCTATACTGCCGATTGCCGATGAACCAGCGTCATGCGACATGCCCTCTCCGGCGTGCGCGTTTTGCCCACGAAGGGCAACGACGTTTCGTTCAGGCTGTGATACCGGCTCCGTCATCGGTTGCGGACGTCGGCCCGAGCGTGCGTTCGCTTCGACGACATCGAGGATGACCCGTGGCCCAGCGGACCCCAACCAAACAGACCGGCCTTCGTTCAACCCGTCAGGGACGACGGCTCAACCGTGCCGAGCAGCAGGCGATGGAGATCCGGAACGCCAGCACGCTGACTGGAACGGCCGCCGCCGAGCCGCAGGTGCCGGTCGCGGCTCCCCGCCTTGCCGGTGCCCCTTCGACCGCGCGGACTCGGCGGCGGGGAGAGACGAGGCAGGCACTCCGCTCGATCACGCTGACGCGCGACCAGGAGTACACGTTCATCCGGTCTGACCTCAGACGCCTGTTCCTGCTCAGCGGCATCCTTGTCGTGGTCATGATCGTCGCCCTGTTCGTGATCGAAGCAATCGTCTAGCGGCGAGTCGCTCCAGCCTGACTCAACGGCGACGAACAATGCAGAACGGGCCGGTGCAATGATGTGCACCGGCCCGTTGCCATGTCCCGCGAGATCTTCGGCCGAGTGGCTAGAGCGGTTCTCACAGGGGTTGACAGGGTGGCAGAGACTGGTGGTATGCCCGCCGCGTACTCCCGCGATCTCCGTGAACGGCTGCTTCGCGCCCATGACGCCGGCCTGAGCGACGCCGAGATTG
>JAABUN010003095.1_pt1 | contig 26955 bp, 34 predicted proteins | sample 5559311 | NCBI WGS metagenome assembly JAABUN01 (sample SAMN10711877, study PRJNA513370) | rock metagenome | isolation source: Antarctica rocks | place: Antarctica: Victoria Land, Siegfried Peak sud
ACAGGGTGAGCCGGTCGCGGGTCAGCCGCTCGAGCGTGCCGTCCTGATAACGGAAGACCGAGCGCAGCATGCTGGCGCGCTCGAGGACGTCCTGCGGCTCGCCTGCCTCCATGACGTCCTGCAGCGCGCCGAGCCGCCCGCGCTGGTAGGAGCGGCGGGCCAGCTGACCGACCTGCTCCCGACCCTGCTGCACCCGGCTACCCGCTTCGGCGACCCGCTGCTCGGCGGCGGTCCGGGCGGCCTCGGCCCGCTCGACCGCGGTCCGGGCGGCGGCGAGCTTGGCCTGCGCGCCGGCCAGCTCGCCCTTGGCCTTCGCGACGTTCTGCTCGGCGATGGGCATCTCGGCGGCGATCGCCTGTAGTGCCGCCCCGGCGGCGCGCACCTGCTCGCTAGAGCCTTCGAGAGCGTCGGCCGCCTCGGCTTCACGCAGCCGGGCCTCCTCCTGCGCCTCCGGCGACAGCGGGGGCGGGGCCGGGGCAGTGGCCGGGAGGGCGGACACCGCGCCGGGAGCGGCGCTCGCCGCAGGATCGAGACCGAGCGGGATCGCCAGCGCGGACAGCACCACGAGCAGCGACGAGCGGTACGCCCGCCGCCGGCGCCGCGGCGCAGAAGTCACAGGGGTACCCACAGCACCATCTGTACCACGGCAGACCTTACTTGGGGAGTCACACGCGCAGGTGGCGCCGCAATGTGACAAACGACGACAACCCGGCCAGCAGAGCCCCCGTGAGGAACAGCCACGGCAGGATCGCCAAGACGTCCTCCCAGCCCACGAAGGCAGTGAAGGCGAACGTCGGCTTGAGCTGGTCGTCGATGAGGAACTTCTTGAGCGCCACCAGGGCCCCAGCCGCGAAGCCGGCGCCCACCAGACCGGCGAGCACCCCTTCGAGCAGGAAGGGCAGCTGGATGTAGAGATTGCTGGCGCCGACCAGGCGCATGATCCCGGTCTCCCGGCGGCGGCTGAAGGCGGCCACCCGGATGGTGTTGCTGATCAGCAGCAGCGCCGCCACGACCTGCACCCCCGCGATGATCAGCGCGAGCAGTTGCATCTTGTTGAGGACATTGAAGAACCCCTCCAGCAGCGCCTTCTGGTCTTGCACCTCCTCGACGCCCGGCCGGCCCTGGAACGCACCCGCCACGACCTCGAACTGCGTCGGGTCCCGCAGCTTGACCCGGAAGGATTCCGGGAGCGCCTCGGCGGTCACGTTCTGCACCAGATCGGGAGAGTCCTGGAACTGCTCGCGGAAGTGGACGAAGGCCTCCTCCTGCGACTCGTAGAAGACCTCCTGCACCTCGGGGGTGGACTTGAGATCAGCCAGCAGCTGGTCCCGCTGCTCCGGACTGACCGGCGCCCCGGCGCAACTCGGCTCCTGGCTGGCCGGGCCGCACAGGTAGACCGAGACCTCGACCTTGTCGTACCAGAAGTCCTTCATGGTCTCGACCTGCTTGCGGATCAGCAGGCCGGAGCCGAACAGCGCCAAGCTGATCGCCACCGTCACGACGACGGCCACGGTCATCGTGAGGTTGCGGCGCAGGCCGATACCGATCTCGCTGAACACGAACTGGGCGCGCACGGGGGTTCCTTGCCGTCGGGGGGTGGTGCCGGATTGTCAGCCTGCGAAGCCGTAGACGCCGCGGGCCTGGTCCCGGACGACCTTGCCGTCATCGAGCTCCACCACCCGGCGCCGCATCGAGTTGACGATGGCAGCGTCGTGGGTCGCCATCACCACGGTGGTGCCGGTGCGGTTGATGCGATCGAGCAGTTTCATGATGCCGACCGAGGTGTTCGGGTCGAGGTTGCCCGTCGGTTCGTCCGCAATCAAGATCATCGGACGGTTGACGAAGGCTCGGGCCACGGCGACCCGCTGCTGCTCTCCGCCGGACAGCTCGTCCGGCATCCGCTTGCCCTTTCCCTCGAGACCCACCAGCTCCAGCACCTCGGGCACCACCGCGTCGACGACGTGCCGGGGCTTGCCGATCACCTCGAGGGCGAAGGCGACGTTCTGGAAGACTGTCTTGTTGGGCAGCAGCCGAAAGTCCTGGAAGACACAGCCGATCGAGCGGCGCAACGCCGGCACCTTCCACCGCGACAGCCGGCTCAGATCCTTGCCCGCCACGTGCACCTTGCCGGAGGTGGGCACCTCCTCCTTGAGCAGCAACCGCAGGAAGGTCGACTTGCCCGAGCCGCTCGCACCGACGAGGAAGGTGAACTCGCCCTTGTCGATGTCGACGTTGACCTGGTCAAGAGCCGGGCGCGCGCTCGCCGGGAAGCTCTTGCTCACGTTTTCGAGGCGGATCACGAAGACCGATGCTACGGCCGCACCGGCCAGAAGGCCCCCGCAACGCGCAGGTCGGTGTCCACGCAGCGGGCGTCCCGCGCGGCCGGAAGATCAGCTGGGTGAGAGCGCGCGCCAGCGTACGCCCCGCCCCTCCCCCAACCGATCTTGGTCGCCGACAGCCTAGATCGGCTGGGGGAAGGGGTCGGCTCAGGTCGGGTTGCCGTCCTCGTCCTCGCCGGTCCGGCGCCAGCGGATCGCCGCCTCGATGAAGTCGTCGATCTCCCCGTCGAGCACCGGCCCGGTCGCGCCGGACTCCATGCCGGTCCGCAGGTCCTTGACCATCTGATAGGGCTGCAGCACGTAGTTGCGGATCTGCGAGCCGAATGCGACGTCGGCTTTGCTGCCGCGGATCGCGTCCATCTGCTCGGCCTCCTCCTGACGCTTGCGCTCGAGCAGCTTGGTCTGCAGCACGATCATCGCCGCCGCCCGGTTCTGGATCTGCGAGCGCTCGTTCTGGCACGACACGACGATGTTGGTCGGCAGGTGGGTGATGCGCACCGCCGAGTCGGTCGTGTTGACGCCCTGCCCGCCCGGCCCGCTGGAGCGGAAGACGTCGACCCGGATCTGCTTCTCGTCGACCTCGACGGCGTCGGCAGTATCGACCACCGGCGTCACGTCGATCATCGCGAAGCTGGTCTGGCGGCGGGCCTGGTTGTCGAACGGCGAGATGCGTACGAGGCGGTGCACGCCGTGCTCGCCGGCCAGCGTGCCGTAGGCGTAGGGGACCTTCACCTGGAACACGACGCTCTTGACGCCGGCCTCCTCGGCCTCCTGCCACTCGAGCACGTCGAGCTCGTAGCCGTGTCGCTCGGCCCAGCGGTAGTACATCCGCCACAGCATCAGCGCCCAGTCCTGGCTGTCGACGCCGCCGGCGCCGGGGGTGATCTGGACGAGGGCGTGCCGCTGGTCGTACTCCCCTGAAAGCAGTGTCCGGACCTCGAGGCTGCCGATCTCTCGCTGGAGGGTGGCCAGCTCGGCGTCGGCTTCGGCGGCGACGCCCTCGTCGGCCTCCTCCGCTGCCATCTGGAACAGCACGGCGAGGTCGTCCAGCCGCGCGCGGTAGGCCTCGACCCGCTCGATGTCGCTCTGCACGGTCGACAGCCGGGTGGTCACCTGCTGGGCTTTAGCCGTGTCGTCCCACAGATCGGGCTCCCCGGCCTGCGCCTCGAGGTCGGACAGCTCGACACGCAGGGCCGGGACGTCCAGCACCTTCTCGATGCTGGAGAGGGTGGCGTCGAGCGCAGCGAGGTCGGCACTGCGGTCGGCGGACACGAGCAACGAGGTTAGCCGGGCGGTCGCTCAGGGCGCCGCCGGTGCCCGCGCCCGGGCGACGGACTCGACCAGGACCGATCCGGTGCTGCCCGGGACGGGGAACGGCAGTCGCACCGTGCGGGTGGCGGTGACCACGGCGGTACGACCGTCGAGCCGCACCACCAGCGCCAACCCGGGCTGCTGGGCTTCTGCCTGGGCGTTGTACGTCGCCACCCGGCCGCGCGCCTCCGCCAGGTTCAGCGGCAGCTGCTGGCGCAGGCCGTCGCGGTAGAGCGCCTCGACGTCGAGGGACTGCGCTGCGCTGACCGCCGCGCCGTCCGCCGCGCTCGCGACACCGCGCTTGGCGAGCACGACCGCCGACACGTTGACGACCACTGCGACCATCACCACGAGGATGAAGGCGAAACCGATGACGAGCACCAGCACGGTGCCGTCGTCGCGGCGCCCTCTCATCTGGCGGCCTTGAAGCGGTCGACGACCTCGACATGCGTCGCGCGGACGGGGATGTTCGGCGGGACGGTCCCGGCGAACAGCCCGCCGACCAGCGGCAGGTGCACCCGGTAGAGGACAGTGGTCGTGACCGTCGCGTCCGGCGCGACCCCGCCGGTCGAGCTGATGTCCGGCGGCGCGACCGCCTCGAGGCCCTGGTCGCGCATCGCGAGCGACGCAGCGGCCTGCGCCCGGGCAAGGCCGGCTGCTGGAGTGTCTGCCGTGGCGTACGCCCGTCCGGCCTGCCGGGCTGCCTCGGTCACGGCGAACGCCGCCCGCTGGACCTGAAAGACGGTCAGCAGGATGTAGACCAACGGGACCATGAGAAGCACTGCCAGATAGGTGAACTCGACGAGGGCGTTGCCGGCGTCTCCCCGCGGCCTCACCGGCGCTCCTCCAACGCGTGACCCTGCACCGTCAGCGCAAGCGGCCCGGCCGGCAGGAACACGAGCGGCAGCGGTCCGCGGACGGTGACCTCCATGGTCAGGACCCCGTCGCGAACGACCTCCGCGGCGTCGTAGTCCATCCGCCCGGCGACCGAGCCGGACAGCGCCGTCGCGATCACCTCGCGTGTGCGCATGCGAGCCTCGGCCGGGCCCCGATCGGCGTTGGCGCCGTAGCGCGCACCCTCCTGAGCCGAGGCGACGAGCACGTTGCGGGTGTGCAGGACGAAGCCGACCTGCAGCACGAGCAGGAACAGCGTGACGACCAGCACCGAGACGAGGGTGAACTCGACGGTGCTGTTGCCCGCTTCGCGGTGCCGGTGCGCTCTGGGCATGGGCTACGTGGGGGCGACGGCGTCCAGGGCGTCGGTCAGGATTGTCAGCAGCCGCGGCCCGGCAAAGGCCCACAGGACGGTGACAATGCCCGCCGTCATCAGGGTGATGAGCACCCAGCCCGGCACATCGCCGCGCTCCCGCTCGCCCATCCGGTTCTGCGCGGCGACGAGGAAGGTCAGGAGCAAAGTGAGCACGGGTCCTCCAGGCGAACGGGACGGGGCGGCGTTCAGAGTGTCATCTGCTCTCACGAGGTCACCAGCGAGAAGCCGTAGAAGCCCGGGAACAGCGCGAACAGCAGGGTGATCGGCAGGACGAGGAAGACCACCGGGACCATCATCCCGATCTCCCGTCGGCCGGCCGACTCGAGCAGCAACCGCTTGCCGGCCTCTCGCACGTCGACGGCCTGGGCCCGCAGCACCTCGGCCAGCGGCGTGCCGCGCTCGACAGCGATCGCAACCCCGTCGACGAAGCGGGACAGGGGCGCCAGCGAGGTGCGCCGGGCGATGCCGTCGAGGGCCTGAACGAGTGAGGCTCCCGACCGCGCCTCGGCCAGCGCCCGGCCGAGCTCGCGACTGAGCTCACCTGCCGAGATGCGGTTGACCCGCTCCAGCGCCCCGACCGGTCCCTCGCCGGCGGTCACAGCCAGCGCGAGCAGCTCGGCGACTGTCGGGAACTCCTCGAGCATCCGCTGCTCGCGCTGTGCGACCTGCCGGGTGAGCCAACGGTCCCGACCCAGAACACCGACGGCGGTCAGCACTCCTGCGGACGCAAGGACGGCGACCGGGTTCGTGCCCACCCCGCCGAGGAGCTGCAGCAGCGCGAGGCCGAGGGCGGTGGCGAGGCCGAAGCTGCCCCAGATCACCTGCTCGGCACGGAACTGCTCGACGGTCATGTTCCCGCCGAGCTGCTCGAGGCGGCGCCGGACACTGGCGATGCCGCCGACCCAGCGCTCGACGAACCGCACAGCGTCGCCGAGCACCGGGCGCAGCAGTCGCTCGAGCGTCGGGAAGGGGGTGAGCGCCTCGGTGCTTCGGAGCAGGCTGGACGGGCGAGGGGTGTCGCGCAGGTAAGGGGCGAGCCGGTCGTCCAGGCCCGGCCGCCTAGCCATCGGCGCCCCGGTCGCCGCCAGTAGCAGGCCGCCCCCGGCGACCAGCCCGAGCGCCGCGCCGGCCAGCGCGCTCACCGCAGCACCCGGCGCTCGCTGGGCAACCGGGCGATACGGAGCATGACGCGATAGGCCAGGAAGGAGATGCCGCCTCCGACCAGCAGCACCAGGGCGCCGGCGGTGGTGTTGTAGGCCTCCACGGCGGTGGGCCGAGTGGACAGCAGCAAGAGCAGCACCCAGGGGGCGCAGAGCGCGAGGCGGGCGGCGTTGACCGTCCAGCCCTGCCGGGTCTCGAGCTCGGCCCGGGTGCGCGCGTCCTCGCGCAGGAACGTCGACAGCGTGCGCAGCAGCCGGCCGAGATCGGTGCCCCCGACCTCGCGGGCCATCCGTAGGGCCTCCACCACGCGGTCGCCCACCGGGTCGGCGAGATGCCCCTTGAGGCTGTCCAGGCTCTCCCCGAAGCGCCCACTCACGCGGTAGTCCTCGCCGAACCGCCGGAAGGGCGACTGCAGCTGCTCGGGTCCGCGCACCCCCAGCTGGGTCAGCGCCTCTGGGAGCGACAAGCCCGCGCGTACTCCGCTTGCCAGGTTGTCGACCGCCTCCGGCCAGACCTCCCGCAGCTCCCGGGTGCGCTGGCCTCGACGACGGCGTACGAGTTGGAACGGCAAGAAGGCGGTGAAACCGCCGAACAGCAGGGCAATGACCGGCACCTGCGAGGTGCCGAGCACGAGCACGAAGGTGACCAGGGCCAGCCCTGCGCTCGCCCCCGCCAGCTGCCGGGGCGAGACGCCCTCGACGCCGGCCTGCGCGAGCAGGTCATGAGCTCTGCCTTCCCAGTCCTGCTTGCCGGTCGTATGCGGCGCCGGAGCCCGGCTGCCGGAGCGCCAGATCAGCAGGCAACCCAGGCCGAACAGCAGGCCCAGCAGCGGCCCCATGTCAGTGGCCGTGCTCGGGCGCAAGCAGTTTCACCAGGTCGAGATCGGCCCACTCGAAGCGCTCGGGGTGCGGCGGGAACCCGTCGGCTCGGACCAGACGAGGCCCGCGGGTAATGAAAAGGTCGGCCACCTCGACGACGTCGCCCTCCACCCGACCCGGCACGGCGACGATCTCCCGCACCCGACGGTGACCGCCGCCGTCCTTCGCGATGTGGACGACGATGTCGACACAGCTCGCAACTGTGGGGACGACGAAGTTGTGGCCGACATTCTCCCCCGCCAGCAGAGGCAGCGTGCACAGCTTGACGATGGCCTCGCGGGCGGAGTTGGCGTGGATCGAGCACATGCCCGGCAGACCGCTGTTGAGGGCGATGAGCAGGTCGAGGCACTCCTCCTGGCGGACCTCGCCGACGATGATGCGGTCGGGGCGCATCCGCAGCGCCTCCTTGACCAGCCGTCGCAGCAGGATCTCGCCGGTGCCCTCCAGGTTGGGCTGCCGGGTCTGCATCGACACGACGTCCGGGAGCGGGATGGTGAGCTCGAAGACCTCCTCGCAGGTGATCACCCGTTCCCTCCCGGGGATCGCCGCGGCCAGGCAGTTGAGCAAGGACACCTAGTCGGTTAGACATATTTCACGGCGCGTCACCCGGACCGCCGCGCCAACCGGCAGGAGTCCCCCATGTTCCCCACGTCCACGCTCACCCCCGCCGACTTCCCCATGCCCGACCTGAGCACCCCGACGCTGGACAGCCTCGCCGAGGGCCTGACCGACGAGCAGGTCGACGACGTGCGCCTCGTCATCAAAGCGATGCAGTCCCCGCGCGTCTCGGCCGCCGAGGTCGCCGGTCTGCTAGGCGACCTGCGCCGGGTCGCTTCACTCCCTACGGATCACCCGGCGCGGCAGGAGTTCCTCGAACGGAAGCGCGCTGTCCTCGCGGCGATCTCCTAGCCGCACGCCCGACCAGCACCCCTCGACCGCCACGGTCGGGGGGTGCCGTCGTGTCTGCCAGGAGGACGGTCACAGGATGCTCGCCAGCCCGCTCACGGCCAAGGCGTCCCGCCACTTGACGACCGTGCGTTCGGCCACTTGCTCGGCGTACTGCTGGGCCAGACCCGCGTCTGCGCTGACTGACACACTCACGCCCGCCCCGACGCCCTGACGATCCAGCACTTGGACGAGCCGCTCAAACGCCTCTGTCTGCCCGGGGGACAGGACACGCTCAGGACGAGGGTTGAACTTCGGCATCATGCCGCTCCCGCGGGCGACCCCACCGTCATCGAAGGCGCGCTCGAGGTGCCACGGCTCCGAACGGACCGGGGCCTTCAACCCGTAGGCGTAAGAGCCGGGGGTGCGGGACCACGACGCCGGCCCGTAGTCGATCGCCCGCGCCGGGCTCTTCTCGTGGTTCGACGAGCCGGGACGGGCGGCGAGGTTCCCGGTACCGGCGAGATAGCTCGCGTACAGCTGCGCCTGCTTTGCCGACGAGCGGTAGCCGGACACGATCCGCAGGGAGCCGCCCATCGAGGCGTTCCATGCGTCGAAGCGGCGCAGCAGCTCGGCGTCGACGTTGCCCCGGCCAGCAACACCACCAGGCGCCGCAGACGACGCAGAGGACGCAGAGGCTGCGGACGCTGCCGCTGCCTGTGCCGCTGCGATACCAGAACCGACGGTCGTTGCGATCCCGCTGAGCAACGCCTTCTCGGTCGGGTCGTACTGTTCAGGCACGATCCGGCCGATGTTCGCTGCGGCGCGAACGCCGACAGCCCCACCGGTGGCGTACGCCCCGAGGGCGCCACTGCGGACGGCAGCACGCAGCGCGTACATCCGGGAGTGCCCGCCGGCCTTCTGAACTTCCTCCGCAGTCCAGACGTGCTCGTCGTCGGATAGCAGCGCCGGGATGCTGTCGGAGGTGCCGGTGCCCCAACCGTGAATCGCACCGCCCGTGGCCCGGTTCGCCAGGCCGCTGTGCTCGTTCTCGGCGCGAGCGGACGACATCGTGTAACTGCCGTTCGCTTTCACGTTGAGGTTGATGTCCTTGCCCTGCAGCTTCTCGATCTCGCCCTGGATCGCCCCGGCGACCGACGCCATACCTTGGCGCGCCTGCGTCACCTTGTCGCCGATGCCGGGAATCCAGCCGAACGCCAGCTCGGCTGCGAGCAGGATCTTGTCAGCGAACCAGAACCATGCGCCGACCAGCCTGCCGACGATCTCGAGCGTCACGTCCTTCACGCCGTTGATCGCCCCGACGACGATCCGGCGGAACGTCTCCGACTCACGCCAGGCGAGCACCAGGCCGCCAACGAGGAGGGCGATGGCCGCGACCACCAGGCCAATCGGATTGGCCGTCAGCGCCGCGTTCCACAACCACTGCGCCGCAGTGATCCCGTAGATCGCGCCCTGCGTCAGGATGATCCCGGCTTTCAGCGCGAGCTGCGCCACACCGTTTGCGACCGCCGAGGCGGTGTTGCCTATCCATGCGAGCGTCGACGCCAGCAGGCTCGTCCGCTGTAAACCGAGCGCCGCGGCGAGGGCGTTGTTTGACGCGGCCAGAGCGAAGTTCGAGATGACCTGCGCCGCGAGGATCGGGAGGGAAGCGAACGCCGCGACGTTCGCCAATGCCTGCGCGGTCTTGTACAGACCGAACCCCACGATGAGGAACGGCAGGGCGTCGACGAGCAGCCCCGAGTTGTCGGCCAGGAACTTCACGACGTCGGCGGCTGTACCGATCAGCGTCCCGAGGCTCGGGAGTAGGCCCGACAGGGACTGCAAGCCGCCGGTCAGACCGGCCGCAGTCTCACCGGCCCCGGCAAATCCGTCCTTGAGCTTCCCGACGTCACCCGAGCGGATCGCCTCGAACACAGACGTCAGGGCCTCGCGGACCCGTAGGCCGACCAGGGCCATCCCGTCCAGCGCGCCGCCGTAGGCATCGGCCTCGCCCTTGCTCGTCCGAAGGCCGGCCATGAAGTCCCGGACCGCCTCGACGACCGAACGAACGACACCACCGAAGCGGTTGCCCACCGAAGCCGCGCCATCAAGCGCGCCGCCGTAGGCTGCCGTTTCACTGCGGCTCATGGACGCGCCGGCTGCGAACTCCCGGACCGCCCCGGCCACCGTCCGAATGACAACGCCGACCCGGTTACCGACCGAAGCGGCGCCGTCGAGCGCAGCACCGTAAGCGGCAGTCTCTCCCTTGCTCATCGTCACGCCGGCCACGAACTCCGACAGGCCAGCGACGGTCGTAGCCAGCCTGGCCTCGACCTTGGGCAGCGCCCCCTCGGACATATTCAGTAGCCCTGCAACGACGGCGTTGGACGCAGGGAGCAGCGCGGTCGCGAACGCGTCCTTGAGCTCCAGCGTCCGCGCCCGCAGCTGGGCCTGCTTACGGATCGGGTCGTCGGCGCCAGCGGCGTACGCGGCCTGAGCGTCGGTGCTCTTCTCCATGATGAGCTGCTGTGTCACAAGCGCCTTCGCCTGCTCCAGAGCAGCGCCGGTCAGCTTGTCCTGGCCCTTCGCGGCGAGCCGCGCCTTCACGTCCGCGTCGGAGATGGAGACACCGAGGGCCTTGAGGCCGTCCCGTTCGCCGAGCATCGCCTTCGCGAGGATGTCGGAGACTTCGGCGGCGGACTTCTGGCCGCCGGACCACTCCGACAGCGCCCCGGACAGCCCGACGACGTCGGTGCTCATCTGTGTCGCTTGCTGGCGGGTGAATCCCATCGGGATCAGCAGGTCGGAGAAACCGGCCGCAAGGCCGACGGCCTGCGATCGGGTGAGGCCCATCGCCTCGGCGTTCTGCGCCGCCCACTGCTGGGCCTTACCGAGTTCCGGGCCGAAGACGGTGGCGGCCTTCTTCCCGAGCGCGTCGATCGCCACCCCTGTGCCGTACAGGGCGACGGCGCCCGACGCTGCCGCGGTGCCGGCAACGGCGAGGCCGGTCGCGACTGCGACACCGATGCCCTTGGCTGCCCCGCCGAGCTTGGAGCCGAGCCCGCCGAACCGGCGCTCGGACTCGTCGACACCCTTGTCGAAGTCGCGGCGATTGAGCACCAGCTCAGCGACCAGCGTGCCCACGTTCAGCGCCACGGCTCAGCCCTTCCCGCGCAGGAGCTCACGGAGCAGGCCGGCCGGGTCGTCGGTCAACAACCCATCGACGTCCTCCTGCGGTGCGTGCTCGAGCAGATGAGCGCGCAGAACGGCGGCGCTCAGGGCCAGGTGCGCCACCAGTCGGCTGCGCTCACGCGGGCCGAGGTGGCGCAACTGCTCGTCGGCGAGCTGCCGCAGCGCCTCGGGGTCGCCGGCGCGGGCGCCGTCGGCGACCTGGATCAGCCGGTTGGAGAGCACATTGATGTCGGGCGACTGAGACTGGCTCATCGGTCCCCGGCTCGCGCGGCAGCGTGGGCGCAGGTCGGGTCACTGGCGCCGAAAGGAGACACACCTCTCCGACCTTCGATCCGGACGCGGCTGCTCAGCCGCGCCGGTGACGTTGACGTCCCCGCCGCCGCGCCGCCTGTCACTGAGGCCAGTTGCGGTAGACCGCGCTGGCGCGCGTCGCAGCAAGGAGGTCCCTCTCGGCGCTAACGGCTGGCATCACCCTCGCTGTGGGCACTCCCGCAGCGTCGAGGACATCCTGCTTGCGGATGCGCCCACCGACGCCGGTGCCGGTCACGTTCGCCAGCGCCACGCCGTGCGCCTGAGCCAGTCGGCGGACCAAAGGTGTGACGTGCGGATGCCGCTCACCTGTCGCTGAGGTCGTTGCGCCGCTCACAAGTCGGCCAGCGACGGGCCGGTCTGGACACCCGGGTTGACCGGGTCGGCGACGCCGGCTGTCCACTCGCCGAAGGTGGAAGCGGCGGCCGTCATCTCGGCCTGCTTGGCCTCCATCCGCTGCTGCGCCGCGTCCGACTGCGCCTTGACCTGAGCCGCGTAGGCCTCGACCCGTGCCAGCTCGGCCGCCTCCCGCTCACCGGGCCTGGCGATCGCGCCGGCGGCGAGCAGTCGGCGGGCCTGAAGGTTGCCGATGTGGGCCAGGTCGCCCTGACGGTGCCGCGCGTGCCGCTGCGTCTCGACAAGCGCGCCTGTCACCGGGTGCGGCGCCAGGATGATGTACGGCTCTTCCCAGAAGAGACAGAGGATCTCGTAAACACCGCTCATGTCGAGACCGGGGTGGTCCTCATGAGGTGGCGCGAACGGGTCCTCGATCAGCACTCGCAGGCCGCGTACCTGCGAGAGGCGGTCGGCCACGGCCTGCTCGCTCATGGAGGGCGTCGGCGTCGAGGTGCCAGATCCCTCCTTGCTTGCGGCCGAGCCCGGCTCGGGCAAGTCGGCAGAGGTAGCCGGCTGACCAGCCGGTGAGGACGGTCGCCCCGGCGACGGTGACGGTGTCATGCGTCCACTCTGTGTCACCCGCCGCCGCTGCAGGTTCAGGTGTTCGGATGCATGAACCGGCCTCGCTCACGTGCGGTTCAGACGAGGCGTCCGCGTCTGCTGAACGTAGGAGCGCCAACAGATCGACCAGCCAAGGCAAGCCGGTGACACCGTCGCGGCTACGCAGGACGTCCGCCCCAAGCCCGAGGATCCGAGCAACCCGGCGGGCCTGCCCGGCCGGGATCGCGACGTAGACCTGCGAGCCGACCTGCACCCGCAGTGCGAGCGTCTCAATCACCTTCGAGCCCCACGAGCTGCATCGTCAATGACACGCTGGCGAGCGTCCGGGCGCGCTCGGCGTCGTCTTCTCCCAGCAGCCCGAACGCCATCCACGCGAGACGCCGCGCCACGAGGTCGAGGCCCGGCGCAGGCGAAGCGACCAGGAAGCCCACCGCGGCCGCGTCGTCGGCAGACGCGACGACGTGGGACACCAGCGACAGCCCAGCGTTCACGGCCTCGGGGTGCTCGAGGTCCGACAGCTGCATGTGCAGCGACAGGCGCTCGAGCTCGGCGAGCCGTTCGTCATCCGTCTCCCCAAGGCAGCGCCGCACCAGCAAGGCAAGCTGCAGCGTTGCGCGCGCAAGGTCACCAGGCGGCAAGAGCTGCATGTCGACGTCGTCGCCGCAGCCGCCGTAGTAGCCCACCAGCGACAGCGCCGCGTCAACGCTGACCGCCGTCACGACGACCCGCACGAGCTGCTGATCTCCTCGCGCGCGCGACCCCGGTAGGAACCCGGGAGGGGGAGGACGGAGCACCCGCCGGTGCAGGAGATACGCCGTCTGACTTTTATTTCGAGGGCCGGTGTCACAGCCGCAGTCGGCTTACGTTCTGTCGTGCACGTCCGCGCCTAGCCCCGTCGCTGCGGTTACAGCGCTTCCCGCAGACCTGGCACTTCCCGTTCCCGTGCGCCAGTCCGCGGTAGCTGTCGGTGCCGGGGAGGTGGTCGGCGTCGAGGTTCCGGGTCGGCGGGTACATCGCGTGACCGCACAGGCAGCACGGGTCACCGGGCTGGTACCGGGCGAGCAGCGCCCGTCTCGCGGCCTTGTGCTGCGGCGTCGCGTAGATCGCGGATGCCGGCCGCGTCCCGTTCCATGTCACCGGGCGTCCCATGTCAGGCGCGCCCTATGCGGAGTGTCCCGCTTGGCTCGGGGAGTCCGGACTGATCTTGAGGCCACACGCGAGCGTGACTCAGGGGTCATGACCGAACCGCCCGGCGGCGTTCGGTGACGTCCTGGCGCAGCAGGTCCAGCATGGTCAGCCCGCCGGGCCAGCCGTAGCGATCGCGCCAGGCATGACGCTCGCGGGACCAGAGCCGGTGGGAGTCGGCCAGGTCGACCATCCCCCATTCGTTCGGGTCGAAGCGCACCAGCTTGGCCGGCGGCTTCACGGCGTCGTCGGGCGGCAGTCGGCGCCTCATGCCGCGCCGATCTTGTAGACGCCGCGCGGACCGACCCGGCGCTGTGGACGACGGTCGCCGGCCTCCTCCTCACCCGCCGGGAGCCTCAAGGCCGCGAGCAACCTCGCCAGCACGATCCGCTGCTGTCTGCCCTCGACCACTCCCGGATGCGGCTTGTCTCCCTGCGGACTGGTGACGACGACGCCCTCGGTGGCCACCAGCGCCGTCAGCGCGTCGATCAGGTCGACGGTGCGGACCGCCTCGCGCAGCAGCTGGAGCTCGTGCTGCTCGAGGTCGTACGACGCGAGGATGTCGCGCCACAGCACCGCTCCGTTCTTGCCGGTACCTGGCGGCGGCTTGAGCGTTTTCGTGGTCACAGCAGGCTCCTAGGGGCCGAGAACAGGGCGGATGGTTTCGGCTGCCGCGCACACACGGGGCGGCATTGGCGGGTGAAGGGGGCAGCGCCGTGACTCTTATTGGGCCTGCCCGGGACGACGGCGAGGTGCTCAGGTGGGCGACGGCGCGTTCTCACGACGCGGCCTCTCGCACGGCGTCGCTGTAGAGCCGGCGCCGGCTCGGCAGGGGGGTCGCGGCGAGGACCTGGCAGGGGTCGCAGCGAGGGGAGCCGGCCGTGCCGTAGCGCCGGGTCGACGTGCCGCACGAGGTACACGGACCGAGGTCGGCGGGCGACGCGGACGACGCGGGCGACGGGAACGGACCATCTAAGGGCGTGCCCTCAGGCATGGCCGTAGCGCATGTAGCGGATGTAGCGGAGTCCTGGGACCAGAGAGAGGCTGTCTCTTCACCCTCCCCTACAGTCCTAGCAGATACCCCCGGAGGGTAAGGAGAGGGAGGTAGGTAGCGAAGCCATGAGTCGTGCAGATCCTCGCGGCTGTAGCCCTTCACCACTCGCTCACCTACGCGGACGTTCCCGCTCTTGACGCCGTACTGCGACAGACGACGGGCCAGGCCGCGCGGGTCGAGCGGCTTGCCTCGCAGGTCAGCCCACGGTGACTCGTCCAGTGCCTGGAGTGCAGTCAGCAGGTCGTCAGTAGAGACGTGGTCCGCGGTGGTGGAGGAGAACACCTGACGGAGATCGGCGAGGAGCTGCACGTTCAGGCTCGGTGCCTTCTGCTGCGAGTCCGCTACAAGCGCTACAGCCGCTACACGAGCGCGCTCGGGCCAGGCTCCGCCGGCCGCGTCTGCGACGGCGAGCAGCGGTTCCCAGACGTCGGCGTTCCGGTCTTCGATCCCGTCCGGCATCTCTGGCCAGGCGTCCTGCACGTCGCAGCGCACGCCAACTGCCCACTGCTCCAGTCGGTGCCGGATGGCGTGGCCGGCGGTGGAGTGCAGGCGGTGCCGAAAGGGCTCGATCCGCTCGGCCGGCGCACGTCGGCGCATGCGGATGACGACCGACCTCGTCATGATCGTGTCGGGCATGTCGCCGAGCCCGGCCAGCGCTACGGCGCAGTAGGCGGGGAACTCCTCGACGGAGATCTCCTTGCCACGTACGACGCAGCGCAGGGCGGTGGCTCCCCGGCGGTGGCCGGCGTTGAGCATCCCGCGCACATCCTCGTTGTCCTTGGCCTTCGGCCCGAACAGCGTGTCGATCTCGTCGAAGAGAATCGTGGGCGGCCCGGCCTCGTCGGACACCTTTCGGAACAGCGCCGCCGGGGTGGCGTTCACGGCGTGCAGCGGACGAGGGACAAGCAGCTCCAGCGCTTCGAGTGCGCGGGTCTTCCCACTGCCAGGCTCGGGCGACAGGTGCGCCAGTCGGGGCGTCGACTCGAAGCAGTCGAGCAGGTGGGCGTGACCGGTCCACAGCACCGCGGCGACTCGGGCGGCCTCGGACGGGTAGGCGACGAAGCGAGCCAGGAAGGCTTCGACGTCGTCGAGGACGTGTCCCTCTGTGCCGTGCTGCGAGTCCGCTACATCCGCTACATGCGCTACGGGGGGACCGTCGAAGATGCTCACGTGACCACCTGCCGGGCGCCGGCTGTGACCCGGTCGAGCTGCTGCAGCAGCGCGGTCCACTCGTCGAGCGCGACCTCCCGCACCGTCGTCAGGGAGGCCGTGCCCGCAACCTGGGACAGCCGCTCGGCGGCCTCGTGCAGCCGACGCCGGGCCCGGTGCTCGACGACGATGCGGGCGTAGTGCCCGGCGGACGGCACGGCGGGCGCCGCCTCGAGCAAGTCGGCCAGGTAGACGCCGGCACTCCGGTCGGCTGTCATGCTCCGTTCCAGGCCTGTCTGGCGCATCTCGCCGAGGACCGTCACCGGGTCGGCGGGCGTGTCGTCGAGCAGGCAGTCCCGGACGGCCTGGAACACCGCCCGGTGCTTCGGGTCGGTGAAGTCGTCGGCCTCGAGCTGCATGGCGAGCCCGTCGGCGTCGGCCTGCGGCATCATCAGCAGGCAGCCCAACACCGCTGCCTCAGCCTCCGGACAGCCGATCGTGTCCGGGTTCACGCGGCCACCTCGCCTGCGACGGTGCCGAGATGGACGACGTACCTGCCCGCTCGACAGGACGCGGTGCGCTTGCCGACTAGGAAGTCGGGCCGGCCGTTGTGTGCGTGCGGCCGGCCGCAGAACACGCACGACGGGACGACGAGCACGAGGCGGCAGCGCCCGCGGGTGCCGACCACGAGGTAGGCGTGCGCCCAGACGTTGACCGGCTCCGCGCGGCGGGTGCTGTTCTGTCGCAGCCTGGGCGTACGCTCTGCAGTGAACTTCTCGCCGGGGTTCTCAGCAGTGGGGCGGTCCGTTGTCAGCGGGCCGCCTCTGCTGTCTCCGGGCGGCCCGGTCACGCGGCGCTCGGGCGGAGCAGGACGGCGAGCCGGTCGCGCTGCTCGGCGGTCAGCGGCGGTGCGCTGTCGACGAGCTTGCGAATGTGCTCCTCGAGTCGCGCGGCCTTGAGGTTCTGGCGGGCCTCGACAAGGGACGGGTGATCGGGCGGGCAGGTCTGGGTGCGCCGCGCGACTTGGGCGCGGTGCTTGGCGACGGACGGTTGCACGATGGGCTCCGAGGCGTAGCAGGTAGCCCGCCCCTCGCCTTCACGTTCGGCAGAGAGTTGGGACCTGACCCCGAGCGCCGTCCACCCGGAAACCTCGGACGCTTGTCCAGCTAGCCGCGTCCTCGGCTTCTAACGATAGCCGAGGACGGCTAGCGGGATGTCCGCCACGCCGTACAACTCGTGCCAATTCTCTAGGCGCTCATGGAACGGCCACGGCCTGATCCCGTCCGGCGCAAGGGAGCACGGCTGGCAGGTGAAGCGCCGGACCAGCTCGCCCTTTCTGTTCGGCGTGACGACCAGAGTGGACGCACGCTTGCGAGTCGCAGAAGGCGCCTCGTAGTGCCTGCGCAGTCCATCTACCTCGCCGTCGCCTCCCTGCTCGGCGAGGGTGTCCCAGATCCACAGGTGGGGCGCGGTGTAGACGCGGGTCGCGGGTGGCGGCTCCCGGTAGCCCTCCGGGTACCGGATGAAGGTCCCGAGCACCCGGGGGCGCTCGTGCCCGGTGCAGACGACCCGCAGGACAGGCATGGCGGTCACGGAGTCCGCCACGTGACCTCGACGGCCCCGGGGTCGAAGACCCGCGCCCCGGGCGTCGTGCGCAGCACGCGGACCGCTAGCAAGAGGTCGACCACCCCGCGCTGACGGCTCAGCGGTAGGCCGTCCCACACCTTGCGCGCATCCCCGGCGCCGACGAGTCCGTCGAGCAACGGCGAGGAGTCGATCACCCGGGCGCGTGCCTGCGCCGCGTCGATCCGTGGGCGCAAGCGCTCGGTGATCCGGTGGAACTGCTCCCGGTCGAGCGCCCCATCGGCGTAATCGTCGGCGGCCGTGTCGAGCCGGGCGCGCAGCTCGGCGACCTCGGCGACCGCAAGCCGGTTGCATTCGTCGGGTGGGCCCAGCAGGCCGGCGGCGTCCGGTCGAGCGAGGCGCCCGATGACTGCCCGGGTCACGAGGTCGTCGAGGTCGGCGCGGTTCCGGCTCACGCACGCCGACGTCGCGCATCGGTAGGACGGGACGGCCCGGTTCATGCTGGCCCGCATGGGACCGTCGCAGACCCCGCACCGGGCGATGCCGGACAGCAGGTGGACGGCTGCGGTCGAGGACGACGTCTTGCGCGCTGGGTCGGCCAGGACGGCGCGCACCTGCTCCCACAGTCCTCGGTCGAGGATCGGCGGCCAGTCCCCCAGTCCGACGACCTCGCCGCGGTGCACCCGTAGGCCGACGTTCCGCTCGCGGATGACCAGCGCGCGGACGAGGTTCTTGGCCCACGGCTTGCCGCTGGGCGAAGGGATGCCGCGCCCGTCGAGGTCCGCGACGATGCTGCGCAGGCTGTGGCCGGCGACGATCCGGCCGGCCAGCTCGCGCACGAGGGCGGCCTGCGCCTCGTCCACGATCTCCACCTTGGTCCCGTCCGGCAGGACGGTGCGGGTCCACCCGTAGGCGATCCGGCCGTGTGCGCGTCCCATGCCCGCCCTCTGCTCGAGCGCCCGGCGGACGCGGTCGCTCTTGTGCTCGGACTCGCCGCGGGCGACCGACCCGAGGATGCGCGCCGTCATCCTGCCCGAAGGCGTCGACAGGTCCCACTTCCCGGCGCGGACCGTCTCGACGTTGACGCCGTGCTGCTCGACGAGGGCGAGGAAGTCCTCGAGCTCGCGCGGTGAGCGGTGGAGCCGGTCAGGGTGCCAGGCGACGATCCCGTCGACGAGGCCGCCGCGCACAGCGTCGAGGAGTTGGGAGTAGCCCGGGCGAGGCTTGCCGCTGTAGGCCGAGAGGTCGTTGTCGACGTACCGACCGGCCAGCGTCCAACCGCGGGAGCCGACGAGCGCCTCGCAGTCCTCGCGCTGGCGCTTGACGCCGAGGGCTTGGCCCTCGCGGTCGTCAGAGATCCGGCAGTACGTGGCGACCCTCAGCGCGGGCGCGGTTGCTGTCATGCCGTAAGTATGTCACACCGAACACTTGACGAAGGTCGTCTTACCCGCCTGCGTGCCGCCGGCCACGATGATGTTCAGCCCGGCGGCGACCGCGCCCTCGAGGAAGCCGGCCGCCTGCGGCGTGAGGGTGCCCAGGACCAGGAGCTCGTCCAGCGAGTTCGCGCTCAGCACGAATTTGGTGATGTTCGCGGAAGTGCCCAGTGCCAGCGTCCAGCCACCGACTACCGCCACGGCGAAGTCTTAACTGCATCGCCCTCACACCCATCTAGATGAGCAGTCGGGATGGCACGGCTCATAGGGCGTGGCGGCGCAGTCGACGCAGGCTCGGCTCATCGCCTCCAGAACGTCATCGCCCAGCCAGCCCGCGGCGTGGATCGGCTCCTGTTCGTTCGCCTCAGACGGCACGGCTCACCGCCTTCGCTTCCAACTCCAGAGCGGCCGAGCGTGTGGACGAGTAGACCGCCGACGTCGTCCACCTGACGCCGGTCGCCGTCTCGACGCCGTCAGCGTTCAGCCGATTCGCGATGACGGTCAGCGTCAGCCCCTGCTCTCGCAGGGCGAGGAGCCGGGCCTGCACCTCGGGCGGGAGTGCGGAGCGTCGGCCGGGCAAGACGCCCTTCGCACGCGCTGCGGCCATCCCTTCCTTCGTTCGCTGGCCGATGATGCGCCGCTCCCACCGGGCCATCGCGGCGAGGACCGATGCCATGAACTCGCCGTTCGGGGTGGACAGGTCGATGCCTAGGTCGAGCGCGACGACGTTCCACTTCTGACGCTGCGCCCGTTCCATGAGGGCGGCGAAGTCCGACAGCGACCGGGACAGCCGGTCCAACTTCGCGATCACGAGCACGTCCCCGCGGCGGATCACGGACAGCAGGTCGGCCATCGCCGGACGGTCCAGGTCTTTTCCGCTGAACCCGCCGTCGACGTACCAGACGACGTCCTCCCAGCCGCGCCGGTCGGCCTCGGCGGTGATCGTCAACCGTTGAGCGGCGAGGCCGTGCCCGCTCGCTGCCTGGCTGTCGGTCGACACCCGCACGTACGCCCGAACTGTCACGACGTCACCTCGCCCGGGTCGTCCAGGCAGGCAGGCGGCGGGTACTCGCTCGGCTCGTCCGCCTCGCGGGTGCCGGTCTTGCCCTCCAGGTCGCGGCGCTGCTGCCAGAACACCCGGAACGCGGCCTCGTCCACCTGGTCGGCCGGGTCGAGCCGTCCGTGCCGCAGGTACAGCCACAGCGTCTTCATGCGGCCGACATCGCTCCCGGAGAAGCGGTCATCGAAGCCCAGCCCGGAGTGATGCCGCGCCCAGCCTCGCCGGGTGTGCCGGTCCAGGGCGTACGACGGGATCTCCCGTGGCTCGCGCTTCAGGTCGCCCAGCGCCTTCGACCACCAGTGGTCGACCAACTGACCGTCCGGCCACTCCCACCACTTGCGGGCCTTGCACATTGCGGCGGTCAGGAAGTACAGGTGATCGGTCTCGGGGACCGCGCCCGCCATCGAGTAGACGGCGAACGCCCGGAGCACGAGCGCCGCGTCGTCCACGTCCTCCGCGGCCATGATCCACAGTTGCTTCGCGGCGGTCTTCGGTGCGGGCGTCCCGCCGAACTCCAACAGGACGGTCAGCCAGTAGATCGCCTCCTCGGGCCGGTCCAACTTCACCGACTTCCGGAAGGCCGACAGCACCTCGAACGAGTCGTACGGGCCGAGGGGCGGCACCAGGCGGCTAGCCACGCCGCCCCCTCGGTCGGAGGAGCAGCGCGGCGGCGGTCACCGGGCGCGTCGTCTCGCGGTCAGCGCCCGCCCACGGTCCTTCACGTCGCCGACGTACAGGTGAGCGCTGGCGAAGCACGCCCGCTCTCGGCAGCGGTGCAGCACCAGGGGCTTGTCGGGCGGGATCGGTCCGACCTGCTGCTCGTACATCACCCGGTGCACCCGCTGCCGTTGGCCGTCGAGGTACACGCGGCCGTAGCCGTCGGTGGTCGGGCCGGTCCATACGAGGCAGTCACCGACCACCTCCACCCGCTTCGGGTCCAGCCCTGTCAGGGCCGTCGTAGTGTCCTGCTCCATCGGGTCTCCTTCCGTGAGATCCGGTCAGGCTCCCGGGCGTTGACGCGCCGCGGGAGCCGCTTGTTTGCAAGATCATTCTATTCTGGATCACCTGCTCAGGGCGGATTTGCGGGTGATGGATACGCGCCTCTAGGACCCGTGCGCGGCGGTGTCTCGCTAGGTTTCAGTCATGGCCGACAATCCGCGCTTGCGCCCCACCTTCCGTGACGCCTACTGGGTGGAGGTCGCCGGAGGTGATGGCGAACCGCTCGGCTTCGTCCGCCGCCGCGGGGCCGTCTGGCATCAGTACCTGATGGGGCTAGCCGCCAGCGAGCAGCCCCGTGAGGGCTTCGCAACACGCGAGGAAGCCGGGCAGCGGATGATCGAGGTCGCTACTGCGAAGGGTAAGCACGTGGCTCGGTAGCGCTTCGCCGACGCCCCAGCCTTGTTTGGTTGGAAGTCGAGGTGCGTTGCTCCTCGCGTGTCGGTCAAGAGTTGCTGTCGCCCCCTCGCTCTAAGGTCGACCTGTCCTGCCAGCGACGAAGGGTCAGACACCGTGCCGGTTCCGTCGTGGCAGGAGATGCGCGACCGCTCCACTCGGTTCGTGCTGCGCTGGCAGACCGAGACCCGCGAGCGAGCGTGGTCGCAGACCTTCTGGGGCGAGTTCTTCCACATCTTCGACATCGACGCCCGCCGCGTGGCGCTCTTCGAGCACTTGTCGACCCGGCACTCCACCGGCGGGCACGGCTTCATGGACGTGTTCTGGCCGCGCTACATGGCGGGCGAGCAGAAGAGCCGCGGCGCCGACCTCGACCTGGCGATGGACCAGGCCCTCGACTACCTGCCGTCGATCCCACCGGAGCACCTGCCGACGCTCGTCGTGGTCTGCGACTTCGGGCGCTTCCGGGTCCGGAATCAGGTCACCGGCGAGACCATCGACTTCCCGATCGAGGAACTCCCGCGCAACCTCCGCGTCTTCTCGCCACTGCTGGACCGCGAGGAAATCCGCCGGTACGAGACCGAGGAGGAGGTCAACCTCCGTGCGACGGAACTGCTCGCCCTACTGCACGACTCGCTGAAGGAGTCCGGCTACAAGGGCCACGACCTCCGCGTGCTCCTCACCCGACTGGTCTTCATCCTGTTCGCCGACGACTCCCAGGTCTGGGAGACCGGCCTGTTCTTCGACTACCTCATGCTGCGGACGAGCCTCGACGGCAGCGACCTTGGCCCCGCGCTGATCCACCTGTTCCAGGTGCTCAACACCCCGAAGGAGCGACGGTCGCCCAACCTAGACGACGACCTCGCGCGCTTCGAATACATCAACGGCGCCCTCTTCGACGAGCCGATCCGCATCCCGGACTGCACGCGGGGGATGCGCAGCCGACTGCTGAAGGCGTCCCAGTTCGACTGGTCCGCGATCAGCCCGGCCATATTCGGCTCGCTGTTCCAGAACGTCATGGACGAAGCCGAACGGCGGGACCTTGGCGCGCACTACACCACCGAGCAGAACATCCTCCGGACGATCAACCCGCTATTCATGGACGGGCTGCGCGCCGAGTTGGAGGCCGCCAACACGCTGCCCGCTCTGCGTCGTCTCCGCGACCGTCTCCCGACGCTGCGCTTTTTCGACCCGGCCTGCGGCTGCGGCAACTTCCTCGTCATCGCATACCGCGAAGTCCGGCGACTCGAACTCGAAGTCCTCCGCCGCGTCCGCGCGAGGGAGCAGAGCACCGGGCAACTCGGCATGGACGTGCGCTGGGAGTCAGGCGTGCACGTCGGCCAGTTCTACGGCATCGAGATCGAAGAGTTCCCGGCCCGCATCGCGGAAACCGCGATCTACCTCGTCGACCACCTGGAGAACCTGGCTCTGTCCGCCGAGTTCGGCCAGTACTACGCCCGCTTCCCCATCACCGACACGGCGCACATCACGCACGACAACGCGCTGCGGATTGACTGGGCCGACGTGCTGCCGCCCGAGGAATGCACGTACCTGTTCGGGAACCCGCCGTTCCACGGAATTGCGTGGATGAATGCAGACCAGCAGGAGGACAGCCGCCGTGTCTTCGCCGAGACGACGGCCAACGTCGGGCGCTCCGGACGCCTGGACTACGTGGCCTGCTGGTACGCAAAGGCGCTCGACTACATGCGGGGCCGTCCGATCCTCGCTGCCTACGTCTCCACCAACTCGATCACGCAGGGCGAGCAGGCCAGGTCACTCGGTCCGGCCCTTCGGGACGCTGGCTTTCACATCGACTATGCGTACAGGACCTTTCGGTGGACCAGCGAGGCACGAGGGCGCGCGAACGTGCACGTCGTCATTATCGGGTTTTCGTACGGACGCACGCCGCAGCGGAAGACGCTCTTCGACTTTGAGACTGTGAATGCGGCGGAGCCGGTGGTGTCAACGCCGCAGAGGATCAATTGGTACTTGGCTGACGGCCCCGACGTGTTTCCCGACAAGCGCTACACACCGCTCGTCGACGGCCTACCGGTCGCAACGAAGGGCAGCCAACCTACGGACGGCGGACACCTGCTGGTGACTCCCGAGCAGTACCCGGATGTGGCCGCTGATCCGGTCGCGTCCAAGTACCGTGTCGACCGCACCCACGGTGACCCCTTTCGGCCGGTGTGCCCCGCGTCCCGGCGGAAGGTATCGGTCCGGCAACGGCCGCGCCAGGGGTACGACGAAGTTGTGGACAGGGCTCGTCCGGCCTCGGCGGCCGTCACCGGGCCGATCGGTCACGAGGCAGTGCGGTCCTGCCCGATGGACACCAGCTGCTCTACACGCCCCCGCCGGCCCGGCGCAGGCGCTCCAGGCCCTCCCCGGTTAGTCGCTCGGCGAGCCGGAACTGCCGGGCCGAGCGGGCCTGGGCGAGGACCCCGCCGCTGGTGGTCCAGCGCTCGGTGGCCTCGGCGACGAGTCGTTCGCGCTCGGCCCCGCTCGGGACTGGGCCTGTCGCGAGTTCGTGACCGAGCCGGGCATGCGCCGACCGGGCCCGCGCCCGCGGACCGGCCGAATCGCCCGGTCGCCAGCCGCTGACAACAGGCACGACGGCCCCGGCTGCCAGCAGTGCGGCCGCAATCAGCCACACGGTCATGCCCGCGCCCTGGGAAGTGCCTCGTCGACCCGTCGCAACGCCTCCTCGGCGACATCGAGCTCGTCCGGTCGGCGCGCCGCCTCGAAGGCGGCGAGCGCCAGCACGTAGCGCTCGGCTGCCTCGGCGTGGCGTACCGCCTCCGCCGGATCGTCGCGCCACAGCTCCGGACGCGCGTGAACCATCCGGTCTGCGACCTGCGAGAGCCGCGCATCCAGCTCCAGCTTGCGGTCGCGCAGCGCGTACCGGGTCTGCAACCACTCGCGAAGCCGGTGCGCCAGCCAGCGCAAGCCGGCGAAGGCCGCCGCGAGCACGAACACGAGGGCGGCGAGCTGGGCGAGCACGGCAGTCCAGGTGCGCGGATCGGCCCCCGCCTTACGCGTCGGGACGCCGTCGGGATAGTCGACGACGGCTCGGGCGTCGAAGGCGAGCACCAGCTCCTCGATCTCGGGGGTGCGGTCCGCCTGCTGGTCGTTGACCCGGAACTGCGACGCCTGCTGCGCAGTCCTCGCGATGCCGGACAGCCACGTGTCCGTCCTGCTGACGTCTTCGAGAATCGAGTCCTTCACGTTCTGCGGCTCGGGAAAGCGGTCGGTGGCGCAGATCGCGGGATAGGCACCGCGCTCGCTGCCGAGGTAGGCCAGCACGATGGTGCGCGGCTGCAGCCGTGCCACCACCTTGCAGGCGTCGAGCTGGTCACCGTCGTAGGTGTCCGCGAGCACGGCCACGACGATCGGTCGATCCCCGATCACCTGCTCCACCCGTGCGGCGTCCAGCACCTCCTGCTCGCCCGGGGCGACGTAGACGGTCGTGCCGCGAAGCGCGGCCGCGGCCGTCCGCGCCTCGGGCGCCGTGATCAGGTAGCGGAGGTCCGACCAGCCGAGAAGGGCGACCGCGGCGATGAGCAGCAGCGCGGGAAGGACCCGGCGCGTCCGGCGCGGCGGCGCCGCGGTCATGGCCCGCAACCGCGCTGCTTCGCGACGACGTACGCCGGCAGCGCGGCTCGCAGCGCGGCGGGCGGTGCGGCTCACCGCCGGGCCGCCGTCAGCAGCTTCTCGGCCTCGCGGACGGCAGCGTCTGCTGCGGCGAGCACGTCGGGCTCGCGCGAGCTCTCGGCCTGGTCGAACAGGTGCAGGGCGGTGGCGTACCGCTCGGCTGCGCCGGCAATCCGGTCTCCGCCCTGCCGCACCCCAAGCAGATCGGCGCTGAGCCGGCTCAGGCGGGCGAACACGTCAGCGCGATCGTGCCGGTACGCCCGGGCATCGGCCAGCCGACGCCGCACCCGCAGGCGCAGCCAGGTCAGCAAGGAGCCCCCGCCCAGCAGCAGCGCGAGGGCCAGCACTGTCCACGGCGCCAGCCGCTCGAGCAGCTGGTCCGCGGTCAAGGGAGCAACCGGCGGTCGCCGGAAGGCATCGCCGTAGCGCAGCTCACCGAGCCGCTCGAGGAACAGCCGCACCACCTGCGGGGAGGCGACCGCGCGTTTCAGCAGCTGCTTGCGATAAGCCCCGAGCACGTAGTTGCGGGCCGAGGTGATCTCGGGCTGGCCGGGGCCGGCCGCCTCCAGCCAGGCGCCGCGCACCAGCACCACCAGCTCGTCAGGGAACTGCGCCTGTACGGCGGGCAGCAGGTCCGGGTACGGCGTACCGCGCGCCAGCAGGGGCAAAAACGCCACGCGTACCGGCAAGCCGGGGACCAGGTCCGCCCACGCGGTGGAGCCACTCAGGTCCACCGGAACTCCCGGCGCGGACCAGCGCGGGTCGGCACGCAGGCCGGCGACGACCTCGGTCACGAGCGCCGGTGCCGGCGGAACGCGCTCGTCAGGGGTGGGGCTGTCATCGATCGGCTCTGTCTGGGAAAGCGTGCGCGCGGCGTAGCGCAGCGACTCGGTGACGTCGCCCTGGGCGAGCAGCAGTCGCATCTCCGGCAGCTCGTCCTGCGTCACCGTCCCGAAATCGGGCACCTGGACCTCGAGTCCGGTGACGAGGACCAGCCGCACCTTCTGATCTTCCGCCCAGGTCGTCATCGGGCTGTAGACGGTCTCGAAGAAGTCGCTGCGGTCCTCCAGCGACCGCGGCGGCCCGATCAGCACCCGTGCGTCAGATGGCAGCTCCGGCAGCACGCGCGCAGGATCGAAGGTCGCAACCGAGCCGGGCGCCGAGTAGACCTGCTCGGTGAGCAGTGCCTGCTGGGCGGCCGCGAGGTCGAGCCGGGGCACGTCCTCGCTCGCCCACGCGGGCGGCGGGAGCGACACCAGGAGGCAGGCGAGGCCGGCCACCGCCACCGCCCCCCGTCGCCGACGTCGCTCTGCGCGCCGCCGCAACAGTCCGCCGATCAGATCCGCCTGCACGCGTCGTCGGTGCGGATGCCCTTGCCCGAAAACTTGCTCTCAGCGGGATTCCCGGCGGCGGGAATCGCCGGAGTGCGTCTCAGGTCCGCCATCCCGGTCGCTACCTCCAAGCAGGTCGGCGAACAGCGAACGGTAATGCACCATGGCCTGACGCTGCTGCTCGGTGGTGGCCTGCTTGCGGTCGTTCAGCATCGAGATCTCGTGTGCCGACCGATACTCGCTCATCACGTTCGCATGGTCGACGGACAGGTCGCGCGACATCTGCTCGAAGTCACCAACCGGATAGCCGCGCTCCTTCATGACCCGCTCGACAAGTGTGTTGGCCGAACTGACCGCCTCCGCCGGTCGGTCGACGAAGTCCTCCTGCGTGACGCGCCACTCGGCCGTGTACAGGTCCCGCCGCTTCGGCTCGAGAGGACGCACGTCGAGCTCGTTGCGCCGCTCGGCGCGCCCCCGCAGGTCTTGCTCGGCGTCACGCCGACTACCGCTCTGTTCGACGGTTCGATCGTACTCCGGACCGAACTGCTCGCGCAGCCCATCCCGCTTCTTCTTGCGTGCCAGGAGGAACCCGAGCAGTGCCAGCACGACGAGGACGACGAGGACGAGCACGACGATCGTGATGTCGTTCACGAGAGGAACTCCTTCGGGACGGTCCAATGAGGGGATGTCAGCGACGTCATGTGCTCAGCAGCCGCTCGAAGAACGAGCGGTAGTCCTGCAGCGCCCGGCGCAGCTGCTCCGTCTCAGGCTGGCCGCCGCTGCTCCACCGCTCCTCGAGCGCGCTCTTCTGCTC